>Ga0209231_1000131_pt1 | contig 53184 bp, 44 predicted proteins | sample Deesub45470m_DNA_FD_188086 | JGI IMG/M metagenome (GOLD analysis project Ga0209231, IMG submission 188086) | Deep subsurface microbial communities from North Pacific Ocean - 450_OLKR46/470m Metagenome (SPAdes) (version 2) | ecosystem: Environmental > Terrestrial > Deep subsurface > Unclassified ... | reverse complement strand
GGGCAGGTTGTTCGGGGGAAGCAGGGTTTTAATTGGGGGGTTGGTTAAGGCTCAACCAGTAACGACCAGCCTGCGCGACGGCGGCGTTGAACTGATCGAAATCGACGGCCTTGACGATGTAGCTGTTGGCTCCAAGTCGATAACTGCTTTCGATGTCCCATTCTTGATTGGATGAGCTGAGCACGACCACCGGAATCTTTTGCGTGGCCGGGTTGCTCTTGATCTGCCGCAACACTTCCAGGCCGTCGACCTTGGGGAGTTTGAGATCGAGAAAAATCACCCGGGGTGGGTCGATGCGGGTTGCCAGCAGGTCGAGGGCTTCCTGGCCATCTCGGGCCACCTGGGCATTGTGGCAGATTGCCTGACGTTTCAAGGCATGCAGGGTGAGTTCGACATCGTCGGGGTTGTCTTCGATCAGCAAAATATCCATGAGTCATCTCTTCCCGGACGCGGCGAGGGAAAGTGCCGCTATCTGGCGGGATTATCGACTGTTTTAATCCCTGGGTCCAGAGAAAAATAAAAACAGGCACCCCCCTCGATTTTGGCCTCGGCCCAGATCTCTCCGCCATGGCGCTGCAGGATGCGCTGGGTAATGGCCAGCCCGACCCCGGTCCCCTCGAACTCCTCGTTTGCATGCAGTCGCTGGAAAACCCCGAACAGTTTGTTGGCGTGACGCATGTCGAAACCGACGCCGTTGTCGCGGACATAATAGACCACTCTGCCGTCCGCCTCGAGCTGATGGCCGATTTCGATCACCGTCCGCGTGCGGGTCCTGGTGTATTTGAGGGCGTTGCTGATCAGGTTGGTCCAGACCTGCCGCAGCAGCATGACATCACCAAGCGCGGCAGGCAGGTCGCCAATCTGAAAGTCCAATTCGCGGTCGCGCTGCTCGTAGGTCTGTTCGGCAACAACCTTTTTGGCCTGATCGCTCATGTTGATGATCCGCAGTTTCAGCGAAGCCCGGCCGAGGCGGGAGAAGGTCAGCAGATCATCGATTAATCGGCCCATCCGCTGCGCCGCATTGCGGACCCGCGACAATAGGCCCTGTGCCTCCTCCGACAGGGTGGCGACGTGATCCTCGGCGAGGATGCGGGCGAAGCCGTTGATACTGCGCAAGGGTGCCCGCAGGTCGTGACTGACCGAATAGCTGAAGGCATCGAGTTCCCGATTGGCCGCGGTCAGCGAATCGGCAGTTTGTTGGTAGGCCAGGTTGGAGGTGTTGAGATCTTCCAGCAACTGCAGCATTTCGCGGTTGTTTCGCAAGGCTTCCTCGGTGCGTTCGGCCAGTTGTTGCTGCAGGACTTTTTGCCGCAGGGCACCGGTAAAGATTTGCCGAAAAAGATCGCGGCGAAAGTTGTCGAGCAGGGGGTGGTCCACCGCTGGAGCACAGATCGGTTGTTTTTCGCCGAGGAGGTAGCGGCAGCGGGTCGGTAAATAGAGTCGAAAGTGTGCCTGCTGGGGGTCTTGGTCGAGCAATACGGTTTGCATGCGCTCCTGCAGAGAGGGGCGTTCTGCCTCCCTCTGGGCGGTGGTCACTGTCTCCGGCATTTGGGTCTCTGGGTTGCGCCAGACATGGCAGCAGTCAAGGCAGCAGCGCTCCTCTCCATCGACCAGCGCAAAACAGGCCGAGTCAACGCCGGCAAAGTGGGCCAGGTCTTCCAGGCTGTGAACGATTTCCCGGTCGACATCCGCCGGTGCAATGCCGACAAAACGGCCGGAAATTTTCGCCGCCAACTGTTCGAAGCGATGTTTTTCTGTCAGCAAGGTTTCGGCGGCGGTACGTTGCAGTACCTCTTTTTTCAATCGACGATTCCAGGCCAGCAGTCCTGCGCCAATCAGTAAGATGACCCCGAGGCCGGTGCCGACATAGCGCACGATCTGCCGCAGCGGCACACCGGGTGAATAGTCGATATCGATCCAGCGTTGGCGGATCTGCAGCGAATCCTCTTTGCTGATGGTTGCCAGCCCTTTATCGAGGATTCTGATCAGTATCGGCCAGTCTTTGCGGGCGGCGAAGTGCATGCTGTCGACGCTGAGGGAGGCTCCGACTTTCAGGTTGCTCAGGTTGAGCTGACGGATCCAGTGGGCACAGGTGGCAACGTTGCCGATGAAGGCATCGGCACTGCCGCCGGAAACCGCGATCAGACCATCCTGGAAGCTGCCGTAGGTGGTCGCCTCAATTTTTTGATCCTGCAGGTACTGGGCGTGGACACTCTCCGCCGGTACGGCGACCCGCCAGTTGCGGATGTCGTCGATACTGCCGATGAAGGGGGCGTCGCTGCGGGTCACAACCACCCGATTGTAGTCGATGATTGAGCGGGAAAAGGCGAGGGCTTTTTCTCGCTCGGTGGTTCGGGCGGTGGCGGAGAGCAGGTCGATTTCACCGCTGGCCACCTTGGCCACCGATTCCTCCCAGCTGGCGGTCGGTACCAACTCGAATTGGAGCCCAAGCCGGGGTTCGAGCAGTTCCAGATAGTCGGCGGCGATGCCTTGGTGCTTGCCTTGCGGGTCGACAAAATCCAGAGGGACGAGATCGGGGTGAACCCCGATCCGGATCACCGGGTGGGTCTTCACCCAATTGCGCTCCTCGGTGCTCAAGGGCACGTCCTGCTCCCCAAGGGGGAGGGCTGCTGGTAGCCAGTGTTGTTCGAGGGCCAGCAGGTCGGCGCCGACCATGGAGTCGAGGGCTTTGTCGAGGATCGTGACCAATTCCGGCCAGTCACTGCGCACCGCAAAACTTTCTCTGGAGTTGTCCCGATCATAGATCGCGGCGTACTTGAGCCCGCCGAGTTGGTATTTGACCCGATAATACTCAGCCGCGGCATGGTGAGTGATGCAGGCGTCAGCCTGGCCCATGACGACGGCGTTGAGAGCATCGAGCATGGTATCTGCCCAGACAGGCGTTGCGCTGGGGAATTCTTTGCGCACCTGCTGCGAATAATGGTAGTCCCGCACCAGGGCAATCCGTCGGCCCTCAAGATCCGCACGCTGGTTCAGGTGCTTTTGGTCGCTGCGAGTGACGATGACCAGCGATTTAAAGATGTAGGGTTCGGTGAAAAGGAACCAGTCCCGGCGCTCCGGTCGGTCGACCATGGTCGCGACCAGATCGACCTGCCGCCGCTGCGCTGCGGCATAGAGATCTGTCCAGAGATGCAGCGGCGAGATCTCAAGCTTGATACCGAGGCGCCTGGCGATTTCCCGAGCCACTTCGGGGGCGTATCCGGTCGCTCGACCGTCTTTATCCAGTACGCTGTAGGGAGGGAAATAACCGTCGAAGGCGATCCGTACAGTGTGATGCTCGGCCAGCCAGAGCCGTTCGGCTTTAGTCAGCTGAATCTCTTTTTTTTCTTTGGTCGGAGCGCCGAGCCAGCGGCGGTGAAGCTGCGGGTAAAAGGAGTCGGGTTGGGCCTTGCCGTCGCGCAGGTAACGATCGAGGGTTTTCGACCATTCGGGGCGTCGGCCCTCGGCGAAGGCAAACATCATCGGGGTCGGTTTGAAGCTCAGCTGGGTCGGAGTGACGGCATAGTCTTCACTGCGGGTGGTGCCGAAGACGCTGCTGACCACTCCGGCGTCGACTTCCTGGCGCTGCAGGGCGCGGAAGACCTCTTCGTGGCTCACGACCTCGACCACCGTCACCGGGATATCCTGCACGTCGATGGCTTGGCGGAACAGGCCGCCATGGATATCCTTGGCGGCCACGGCAACCCGCCTGCCGGCGAGATCGGCCAGGCTGTTAACGTGGGTTCCCTCCAGTACATAGACCACCCCCCAGCGGGAGGTGAGCGCTTCGCTGTTGAAGTCGAACTCGAGGTCACGCTCGGGGGTGTAGGCCATGGCGAGGAGGTCGATTTCTCCCCGTTTCAGGCGCAGCTGAAGATTGGCGAAGGTGTCGTAGATATAATCGAGGGTCCAGCCTTCCTTCAGGGCGATCTCATTCAGCAGTTCGGGGGTGAAACCGCTGGGGCGGCCCGCCTCGTCAAGGAAGGCCGTAGGCGGGCTGTCGGAGATGCCGACCCGGATGGCCAGGTCGGCGGCCATGGACAGAGTCGGGGCGCCCACCGAAAGGATCAGGATGCAGGCCAGTTGCAGGAGCTTGGTCAATAACCGCGGCAATGAATTCATGAAAACATGTCCTTCTGACGAAGCGGAGGAGGACGAATTGTGGTATCTGCTGGCCGTCAAGGGTGGGTTTGCACCGATCTTGGTAGCCTGACGCTGACGGTTGTCCCCTGGTTTGGTTGGCTGGAGATGCTCACCTCGCCGCCGTGGGCGGTGACGATTTCCTGCACCAGAGTCAGCCCCAGGCCACAACCACCAGCGCCCGAGGCGGCAGAGCGGGCCCGGTAAAACTTGTCGAAAGCCTGAGCGGTCTGTTCCGGCGTCATGCCGATCCCATGGTCGATCACTTCCAGCAACAGCTCCTCTGGTTCATCCAGGCAGGCGATCCGCACCTCGCCCCCCTGGGGAGAGTATTTGAAGGCGTTGCTCAGCAGATTGACCAGCACCTGCTCGATTCTGAGCGGGTCGGCATGGCAGAGCAGGGGTTGCTGCGGCAGTTCGAGGGCCAGATTGCAACGGCCGCGCAGCAGTACGTATTCCGTGGTCAGCCGCCGAACCATGGCCGCGAGGTCAAAGGTTTCGGTGGCCAGTTCCATTTGCTGGCGGCGTTCCAGCAGGCAGCTCAGGAGGATGTTGTCGACGATCGTCGATAAACCCCAGGCCTTGGCGCCGATAATGGCCAGCGGTTCGTGGCATGCGCTCGGTAGCTCTTCAACGGTTTGTTGCAACAGCTCGCAGTAACCGATGATGGAGGTCAGCGGTGTCTGCAGTTCGTGAGCGGCGCTGCCGACGAATTCGTTGCGCATCATGGCCAGGCGGTGGCTGGCGGTGATATCGCGGACCACGGTGATGATTTCTTCGGCCTGTTGCCCCTGACCGTAGTGGATGGTGGTGTGGGCCTGCAAACGCAACCCGCTTGACTCATCGCCCGGTTGATCCCATTCGAAAACGCCAGCCTCCTGGTTGCACTGCAGGGCTCCGGCCAGATGCGCTCCCAACGCGGCTCCTTCCGGCAGTCGGCTGATCGAGTCTCCTCGGCAATCCGACAACGGCGTGCCCAACAGGCGTTCGGCGGCTGTATTCATGTGCAGCACGCGCCCCTCACCATCGGTCAGCAGCAGGCCGTCGGCCATCAGTTTCAGCACCCGGTCAAGCCGGTCGCGGTTCTCCCGGGTTTCGGCCAGGGCCAGACGCAGGGCCTGGTCGGCCATCTCCTTTCCTACTCGCAGTTGCTGGTCGGCCAGGGCCCGTGTGATGGCGGGGCCCAGTCTTTCCAGGCGGTCCTTGAGCAGGTAGTCGGTCGCTCCCTGCTTGATCAACGCCACGGCCCGCTCCTCTCCCTGAGCTCCGGTGACGACGATAAACGGGTGGTCGAATCCACTCTGCTGCAGGGTGTTCAAGGCATCGCAGGCTGAGCCGTCGGGGAGTTGGTAGTCGGCGAGGATCAGGTCGAAGCGTTCGAAGGGCATGGTCGCAAAGGCGGCGCACGTTGAGACCCGCTGCAGATCAAAAACAAAGCCGGCGCGGGTCAAGGCGTGGGTGACCAGCTCCGCATCGAGAGGTTCATCCTCTAGCATCAACACTCTGAGGGCTGGCGGCATGAGTGAATGTTTCCCTGAGTTAATGAGCGGGTGTCTGCAGCTGGTTCGATCGGGTAAATCGCGGGTGGGATTTAGGAAAGTGTAGTTGGTAAATCTGCAGATTCAAGGGGTGGGATGTCAGGGGGGCTTCTGCGGGGCGTATAAACTCAACGGCCTCGGTCGCGTTGGCGGTTGGTTGGGGCGAGTTGTTTGCGCGGCGCGGTTCGTGGCTCAGCCCCCCTTATTGAGGAGTGGTAATTCTCCTGCGGCAGCTTTCCGCAGCCAGGCTTCGGCGGCAGCGGCCGGCAGCGGCCGACTGAGCAGGAACCCCTGTCCCTCTTCGCAGCCGCGATTGCGCAGAAACTCCAGCTGTTCGGTGGTCTCGATCCCTTCGGCAATGGCCCTCATTCCCAGGTTCTCGGCCAGGCCGATGATGGCCGAAACGATGGCGACATCGCCTTTATCGTCTGGAATATCACGAACAAAGCTGCGATCGATCTTCAGTTTGCTGATTGGAAAGGATTTCAGGTAAGCCAGGGAGGAGTAGCCGGTGCCGAAATCGTCGATGGCCATGGAGATTCCCTGGTCTTCGATGTCTTTGAGCAGCTTTCCGGCCAGCTGGATATTCTCCATCAGCAGGCTTTCGGTGATCTCCAGTTCCAGCGCCGACTGAGGCAGTTCGTTTCTGCTCAGGGCGTTTTGGACAATGGCCAGAAAATTCGTTTGCCGCAGTTGACGGGCGGAGATATTCACCGCCACCCGAATCGCCGGCAAGCCAGCCTGTTGCCAGGCCCGAATTTGTCGGCAGGCCTCTTCGATGACCCAGGTTCCGATGGGCAGAATCAGGCCGGATTCCTCTGCCAGGGGAATGAAATCCCCCGGCGGGATCAGACCGAGCTGCGGATGGCGCCAACGAATCAGCGCCTCCATCCCCACCACCGCACCAGTGGTCAGGTTGAGCTGTGGCTGGTAGTGGAGTTCGAGCTGATTTTCATCCAGGGCGCGTCGCAGACTGCTTTCAAGCAGCAGCAGTTCGCGGGAGCGGGCGTTGAGTGCGGTGGTGTAAAACTGATAGGTATTGCGCCCTTCTCCCTTGGCCCGGTAGAGCGCGGCGTCGGCTCCTTTGAGCAGGTCTTCGGCGTTTTCGCCATCGTCGGGGCCGAGTGCGATGCCGATGCTGGCGGTAAGATAATACTCATTGCCACCGAGCTCGAACTTTTCCGCAAACAGCCCCAGCAGGTGTTGGGCGGTGGCGGTGACCTGCTGCAGATTGGTAATCTCGTCGAGAACAATCAGGAATTCGTCACCGCCGAGCCGTGCCAGGGTGTCGCCCGCCCGCAACGATACCCGCAGCCGGTGGGCAACCTGAATCAGCAGTTGATCGCCGGAGTCGTGGCCGAGAGATTCATTGAAGGTCTTGAAGCGGTCGAGGTCGAGATAGAGCAGGGCGACCTGACATTGTTTTCGCTCCGCGCGGGCCAGAGCCTGCACCAGGCGCTCTTTGGCAAAGGCCCGATTGGGGAGGTCGGTTAAGGGGTCATAATGGCTCAGGAACGCCACCTCGCCCTGTTGCTGCTTGAGCTCGGCTTCGAGCTGCAGACGGCCGGTGATGTCGCGGATCATCTCCACCATCCCCTCGACCAGCCCATCGGGCCCTCGAAGCGGTGAAGCGGTAATCTCCAGGGTCTGGGCTTTGCCCTCGGGGGAGGTCCAGGCCCGGCGGATGTTGATCGGTTTGCCTTCCCTCAGAATGTCACCAAGGGGACACTCGCTGTGGAGGGAGCAGGGAAACTGACCGAACCCTCTGGCTTCATGGCAGTGCAGCTGGTTTTTGTTCTCCATTTCAAGGGGCATTTTTTCCTGACAGGCACGGTTCATAAACAGCACCTTGCGGGAGCGGTCGACTACCAGCATCGGGTCGCTGATGCTTTCGATAATCGATTCCAACCAGTCGCGACTTTTCAGGGTCTGCTGGAGCGCTTGACGCAAAGTCTCGTCGGCCGTTTTCTTTTCCTGCCTGAGTTGTTGCACCGCCAAGGCCGTGTTCACTGCGGGTCCCAGTCGCTCAAGGCGGTCTTTAAGCAGATAATCGGTCGCCCCGAGTTTGAGCAATTCCACCGCCCCCTCTTCGCCAATGGTGCCGCTGACGATGATAAAGGGGATGTCCAACCCTCTTGAAATAAGATTTTGCAGGGTGTCGATGGCGGTGCCGTCAGGGAGGGTGTAGTCGGCGAGAATCAGCTCGATGCCATCGAGGGGAGTTGCTGCGAAGTCGCTGCAGGAGACGATGCGCTGCCAATCGGGCTGGTAACCGGCCCGGGTCAACTCATGGAGATTCAATTCCGCATCTTGCAGGGAATCCTCGATGAGCAAAACACGCAATGGTCGGGGCATAAGCGCTATCTCCAGACAGGGTGGGGCGTGGTGCGGGGGTGGACCGGTCGGGGAGGGTGTCGAAGGTTGAAACCGACCACGTGGCGATGCTAACAAAAAAAATCAGAAAATCAAACAGGTTAATCGCCAACGAAGGGCCAGATCAGGGTTGATCTGGCCCTTCGTTGCTGGTGTTGCCGGAGCCGTTGGGAAAGCGGGTGGGTGGTGTTCAAAGAAGCCAACACTTGCCCACCCTGGGTCATGGGGAAACGATGAGGGTCAGGCCCGAATCTGCCCATCCTGCACCCGGATGATCGATTGGGCGCGGCGGGCGATGTCGAGGTTGTGGGTGACGACGATGACGGTTTTGCCCTGTTGGTTGAGCTCGAAGAGAATGTTGAGGATTTCCTCTTCCGCGGCCGAGTCGAGGTTGCCCGTCGGTTCGTCCATCATCAGAATATCCGGGTCGTTGGCCAGTGCCCGGGCGATTGCCACCCGTTGCTGCTGGCCGCCGGAGAGCTCTCCCGGGCGCGCATCGGCCTTCTCCGACAAGCCGACCAGGGCGAGCAGTTCGCGGGCCCGCTCGGCCTGTTTTTTGGGCGCAATGCCCGAGAGCATCATGGCGGTTTCGATGTTTTCAGCGGCGCTCAGGCTGCGCAACAGGTTGAAGAACTGGAAAACGAAGCCGATCTTGCGACCGCGAAATTTGGCCAGGCCGGCCGAGTCGAGCCGCGACAGGTCGGTGCCGTCGAGATGCACCGCGCCGGAGGTGGGGCGGTCAAGGGCGCCGAGCAGGTGCATCAGGGTGCTTTTGCCGTGGCCCGAGGGGCCGACGATGGCGCTGAAGGAACCGCGGGAGATCGAGAGGTCGACGCCGCGCAGGGCGTGGGTGGTGGCGCCGCCGCGGCCGTAGGTTTTGGTCAGATTTTCGGTGCGGATCAAGGTGTCACTCATAGCTGATGGCCTCTACCGGAGAAAGTTTTGCCGCCCGCCAGGCCGGGTAGAGGCCGGCGACGATGGCCACCACGGTGGAAAAGGCGATGGAGCCGAAAACCAGGCCGGGGCTGATCAGGCCGCTGCTTGCCGAGCCCTTGACGAAGGCGGTGAAATGGTTGGAGCTGATCTGCGGTGCGGCCAGCACGGAGAATACCAGGCCGCCGAGCACGCCGAGAGCGCCGCCGAAAATGCCGTAGAGGCCGGATTCGAGCAGAAAAATCGAGAAGATGGTGCGGCGGCGTGCTCCCAGGGCCTGCAGAATGCCGATCTCCCGTTTGCGCTCGTAGGTGGCGGTCATCATGGTGTTGATGATGCCGAAGGCCGCCGCCAGAATCGCCACCGCGGCAATCAGCTGCAGGGTGACATTCACAGTGCCGACGATGGAGAGCACCGATTTGAGCATCTGCTTGTCGGTGATCACCCCGAGGCTGACCACCTCTTTGATCTTCTGCGCGTAAAGCTCCAGGTTTTCGATGTCCGCCACCCGGACCGCGACGTAGGAGGCCTTGTCTTCGGCATTGTAGAGGCGCTGGGCCAGCGGCAACGGCAGGAACAGGGTGACGTCATCCTTCCCCCCGGTTTCTTTGATTACGCCGCGGACCGGCAGGCGTTCGCCGCGGATGGTGACCTCTGAGCCGGGCTGCAGTTTGAACTGCTCGGCGGCCACAGCGCCAACGATCACCCCGGTTTCATCGCCATCGGCAAGGTAGTCGCCCTTGAGGATTTCCCAGTGTTTGAACTCCATTGTTTCCGCGGGGAGAATCCCCATAACCGCCACCGGGCGGTTGTCGATCGCGCTGCGTTCGCTGAGAAAGGGAATCGCCATCATGCCGTCGATGGCGCGGATTTTAGCGACTTCCTCGCCGGTGATGGTGTTGGGCAGTTGTTCGCCGGTGAGAATCGCGACCTGCTCATAGGCGCAGGAACCTTTCGGTGTGACCACCAGGTTCGCGCCCAGGGCCGCCGATTCCCGCTGGATTTCCGATTTCAGGCTCCCTCCCAGGGAGAGGAAGGTGACGAAGGAGGCAATGCCGATGCTGATCCCCAGCAGAGTGAAGACGAAACGCCCCCGGCGGCTGGTGATATTGCGGATGACCAGGCTGGTGAGGGTCATGCCCTAGCTCCCCAGTTTGTGGTTGCGCACCACTTTAACGGCTTCAGCGGTGAGCACGTAACCCATTGGTGAGTTGACGAAGGAGCCGGAAATGCGCACTTCGTCCCCCAGCGCCGGGACCGGGCCGGTGACCCGCACCGGGATCAGCACCTTGTTGCAGTTGGGGGTGGTGCACTGCAGTTCCTTGATGTCCATCACCCCGAACAGGGCCGGGTCTTGGGGGGAGAATGCGGCGGTGATGCCGGTCACGGTAATGGTGCCGGAGAAGGCACCCGGGTCGGCGGCCACTTGGTTGACATGCAGGGCGGTGGCCTCTCCCGGGCCGCTGAACATCACACCGGCTGCGATACCGACGGCCAGCACCAGGCCGATCAGAGCGTATTTTTTCATGACGATCTCCTTGCTAGGGACATTATAGGTTTAGGGTTGTGACGGAATCCGCCCGTTGCAGCACAGCAAACGACGCACAGCAGCTTTGCTGCGGATGTCCGGGTGGGTCCGTGGGGGACGCTATCAGGGGGGTGACTAGACGGTTTCGGGCGGATAGTCGATGGACGAAACGTAATTGGAATGGTGCAGGCTGGGCAGGTCGTGGCTGCTGCTGAGCACCGTCAGCAGAGGGAGTTGCAGGTCGGGGATCGAGGGTTGAACCAGACTCAGGCAGCTGACGCAGGAGCATTCGGCGGCACAGGGGGCGGTTTGCTGGTCCTCGACGGGAATCGTCTGCTCGCAGCAGGCATCGACATGCCCCTGGCTGAACAGCGATTTCGCGCTGACAGCCCCGGTCAAGGTGACCAGGGTGAGTATCAGAATGAGCAGGGCCAGTCCCCTTTGGGCGACAGATTTCATATTGTGTAACCTTAAATGGTCTGACCGCTGGCTGTCAAGCCGGGAGCGCCCCGTTGGCCGAGGGGTTGGAGCTTTGGAGATAGTCGAATAGTCCGCAAGAGGAATGCCGATCGAGTTTGGTATATACTGTCACCAGACAACATGTTTCAGGCGCAGGTTCAGGCATCATCCCCAAGAGGAGGCGATTATGAAACCGGCTTTGGCGGCAATCCTGATTGTTTCGTTACTTCTGTTCGGCTGTGCTCCGGCGATGGGGCCAAGGGAAGGTAGTGGCACCGTTCTGGGGGCCGCCGGCGGCGCTTTGCTCGGCTCGCAGATCGGCTCCGGCCGCGGGCGGCTGGTGGCGGTAGCTATCGGCACTCTGGCCGGCGCGCTGATGGGGCAGGATATCGGACGGACCTTGGATCGGGCCGATCAGTCCTACATGGAGCGCAATGCCCAGTATGCCTTGGAAAATACCCGAACCCATCAGCCGACCACTTGGCGCAATCCCGACTCGGGTAATTCTGGCGCCTTCACCCCGGTGGAAACCTATCAGACCGCCCAAGGGCAGTATTGCCGGGAATATTATCAGACTGTCTATGTCGGCGGTCAGCCGCAACAGGCCTACGGCACCGCCTGCCGGCAAGCCGATGGCAAGTGGCTGATTGTGCGCTAGGAAGAGTTCTTCATAGGTAAAACGCCAGGAGGCCCGGTCATTCATGGCCGGGCCTCCTGGTGTTTTTTTTATCCGGTTACTGCCGGGCCAGCCGCAGGTTGTCGATGCTGGTTTCGAAATTGCTGCGGAACGGGTTGATGTCGAGGCCGCCGCGGCGGGTGTAGCGGGCGTAGACCGTCAGCTGCTCGGGTTGGCAGAAGCGCTGCAGGTCGACGAAGATCCGCTCGACGCATTGCTCGTGAAACTCGTTGTGCTGGCGGAAGGAGATCAGGTAGCGCAGCAGCGCCTCCGGGTCGATTTTGCCGCCGCGGTAGCGGATCAGCACGCTCCCCCAGTCGGGTTGGCTGGTGACCAGGCAGTTGCTTTTGAGCAGATGGCTGTGCAATTCCTCCTCAACCACCTGAGTTGGGTCTGCCGCCCCAGCCAGCAGTTTGGGGTCGAGCTGATAACCGTCGAGGGTGATGTCGAGCTCGTCAATGCAGCGCCCGGGGAGGGTGGCGAAGCGCTCGGCGCCAAACTGGCCGGCATCGCGCAGCTCGACCTGTACTTCTCCGACGGCCGCCGCGCTGAGATCGGCGCGCATCCGTTGTTCAACCTCGGCCAGGGTGGCGAAGCGGCTCTGGTTGAAGGAGTTGAGGTAGAGTTTGAAGGATTTGGATTCGATCAGGTTGGTCGAGGTGCAGGGGAAGCGGAACACCCCCATGGCGACCACCGGTTTCCCCTTGGGGGTCAGCCAGGAGAGCTCGAAGCCATTCCAGATATCGAAGCCGGTAAAGGGGAAGGGGGCACTCAGTCCGAGTTCGTCGCGCTTGAGCCGGCGCGGTACCGGGCAGAGCAGGCCGGGATCGTATTCGGAGATATAGACGGTAGCTTTACCCAGGGGCAGGGAGAGTTCGAAGTCATTCATGGGCTGCATTCTCGGTCAGGCGGCCCCGGGATGTCAATGGCTTCGCGGAGTCGAAAAAAATGGGGCCGACGCTAAGCGCCGACCCCCAAAGGAAGAGAGAGATCTTTGGAGCTGTGGAGCATGCTGCGGTGGACCATGGTGCTTGCTAGTTGCGGTTTTTCCGGGCCAGCAGGTGAATCAGCCAGGCGCCGGCAAAGAGGGTGAGATAGCCGAGCAGCGGCATTAAGACGTAATCGGCGGGCCCCTGGGTCAGGCGGGGGGCGGCCAGGGCCGGGCGGGCCAGCAGGCTCAGCGGCATCAGGAGTGCGAGCATTCGAAACATCAGCACCGTCCTTTCAGCAGGGTTGCCATGGGTATCCAAATGGTCTGACCATGCTTATGCAGTCGTTGTGCCAATGTCGGATTTCCGGGTTTTCGACGAAAATTCAGGTTTTCAGTGGTTTTGCGAGGCAGGTTTAGGTCGTTAGGCTGGGTTCTACTTCGCAAAATGGCGGCCTCTGGTCAGTGGTCTGACCGAGTGCCGCCATTTTGCGGGTCAAGGTGTGCAGCGATTTAAAAACCGCGCAGGCTTTCCACCGGCAGTTTCAGTTTGCTGCCGCGGATCCGTTCCAGGGTGGCGGTGATCACCTCGACATCATTATCGAAGGAGCCGTGAGCCAGGCGAATCAGCCCCTGGCCGTCGGAGATTCGGGCCCGCTCTTTGCCGTGAACGCGCGGTGCGTTGAGTCCGGCGGCCAGCTGTTGCCATTTGCCCACTTCGCTATGGGTGCGCTGGTTCCAGAGGTCAGGCTTGCCGACTTCGGGGGACCAGGCTGCCTGCATGCCGAGCAGCGGCATTTTGTGCAGTTCCTCCAACGCCCGGCTGACCAGATAGAGCAGCGATTTGCCGTAGGGGCCGACGCTGTCGGCCAGTTCCCGCTCGTCGCTGAGCAGGTCGACGAAGAAGCGGTCTTTGGCCAGAACCTGACGGGTTTCCATCGCCGGTTGGTAGTGGCGCAGGGCGAAACCGACGGTGCAGGCCGGAGCGAACAGGCTGCAACTGCTGACCTGGAGATTTTTTGCCCCCAGCCGGTCGAGCAGGTGTCCGTGGAGGATCGAGCCGGCCGAATGGCCAATCAGGTGGATTTCCAGCTTCGGCAGGGCGGTCTTGAGCTCGGCCAGGTGACCGGCGAGCATCACCAGGCCGGCGTCGCGGCCATTGGCGGCTGCTGCGGCGTTCTGTTTCATCTGCATCCAGATCGGTTTGACCAGCAGCTGCTCGCTGGCCACCTCCACCGAGCGGTCACGGGCTTCGCGCAGCTTACCCTTGACGTCGGAGAGCCAGCCACGGGACGGGTCCTTGTCGGAGGAGGGGAAGAATTTGGCCACGGCGTCTTCGAGGATGCCGGCGATGCTTTCGGCAAAACCGGTGCGCCAGGTGAGGAACAGCGGGTAGATGTTGTTGGCGGCAAAGTAGGGGGCCATGACCCGGATGCGCTTGAGGGAAGCCTCTTCGTCATTGAGGCCGCCGTGGGCATAGATGGCTATTTTCGGCGCCTGCTGGCTGCCGAGCCACTTCAGCGGCAGGGTGTAGGCGGTCTCCTTGACCGCCGCCGCCACATCCTGCAGATCCAGAAAGCGGTTGATCGGGCGACCGTCGTTGCCGAGCACCAGAGTCAGCTCATAGCCCTGGGATTCGGTCATCGGCTCCATGGCCACCTTGCTGTAATCGAAGGGAGCGCTGACGCTGTCCGAGCGCCAGGACCACTCGGCCTTGCCGTTGGCCAAGTCCCGCAGGCTCATGCTGCTGCGGGTGCGCAGGGTCGCCCGCAGCTCCATCGGCGCGCCGAACACCGCTACCCAGGCGTCGGTGCCATGCTGCACCCAGTCTTCGTAGGGGAGAATGGCAAAGCCCTGGAAACCCCATTTGGGGCCCCAGGAATTTTGCACGATAAAACCTTGGCAGGTGTAGCCGGTGATGGCGAAGGCGTGGCCGCCGGTCTCCCCCGCCTGTTGCTGGATCACCGGCAGTTGATCGCACTCATCCAGAAACCAGCCGGGATGGACCATGGCCGAGACATAGATCGCGCCGACCTCGTAAATTGCCGCCTGCATGTCGGCGATGGAGTCCTTGGTGATGCGGTAATAGGCCCCCAGGGGGCGCCGGGCGGCGTCCTGCTGCCAACCCTCCTGCAGCGGAGTGAAGCGCTTTCGATAGGGCCAGATCTTGTCAGTGCAGACTCCGTGACGATGCCAGCCCTTCATGGCGCCGCGGCAGCTCGACCCTTCGTAATCCTCCCCCGGCCATTCATCGTAGACGCGGGCCATCTGGTAGAGCATTCGTGGGCTAACCTTTTGCATTTTTGGGGATTTTTTCTGGGCTTTTGCCGTTTGGTCGAGATGTTTGAGGTAGAGCAGATAGTTGACCACCGCGGCCAGGCCGAAGCCGGTGCAGGCCCCTTCGGTCCCTTGATCGAGGATCAGTTTGTGGGTCTGAGTATAGTCCTTGAGGTATGTGGCGACCATCCCCTGCTCTGGATACTGGTCGGGGAGCGAGCGCAGCAGAGGATTGTACAGACGGTCCCGGTAATCGACCCGGTCGGGACGGGCATCAAAGGTATGATTGGCGATCTCCTTGCTGGGCATGGCAGCCTCCTTGCTGATGGTAATGAAAGCACGCATCCATGGCTAAAACTATGGCATTCAATGGTCCAAATTCAAGCGAAGGCAACTCATCTCGTCCAGCCGTTGCCGGTCGATGTCCTGGCTCCAGCGCCGTGTCCTAAAGGGAGTGCTATAGTTTTATCTGACGGCAAGCTTTGAGCAGAGGAGGCATGCATGCGCATCCTGATTCTAGGCAGTGGTTTGATGGGGCCGGCGGCGGCCTGGCAGGCCTTGCTCGACCCGCAGGTTCAGCAGGTGACCATCGGCGACCGCAATCCGGCGGCTCTGGCGCAGGCTTTGCGGCGGTTGCCACAGTTGCAAGCCGATAAGCGGTTTGCCACCGCGATCCTCAATGTGGCCGACCCTTCCAGTCTGGAGCCGTTGCTGGCCGGCCACTCGGTGGCGATTTCGGCCTTGCCGCAAGCGGCCAGCGCCCCGGTGATTCGGGCTGCGGCGCGGGCAGGGGTGGCGCTGGTCGATCTGACCCGGCCGCCGGAAGCGGAGGTGCCGGCGCTGGCGGAACTGGTGCGTCAGGCCGGCGCGCTGGCGGTGATCGGCTGCGGCGTCGATCCCGGCCTGACCGAAATCGTCAGCCGCGACCTGGCCGAGCGCCTCGACCGGGTCGACTCTTTGCACGGTCTGTGCGGCGGGCTGCCGGAAAAACCGGCGCCGCCGCTCGGCTACAAAATTGTTTTCGGCGGCCGGCAGTTGCCGCTGCGGAATGAGGCCGCCTTGGCGCTGCAGGCGGGGGAGCTGGTGTCGGTCGCGCGGTATTCGGGATTCGAGCGCTTGAGCTTTGCCGGCATCGGCGAGGTTGAGGCTTACCACGAGGGATTCATGCCCTGGCTGCTGGAGTTGCCGGCGCTGCAAGGCCTGCGCGAGGGATCGCAAAAAACCCTGCGCTGGCCCGGTTATGTGGAGAAGGTGACGGTGCTGCGGGATCTGGGGCTGCTCAGTGCCGAGCCGCTGCAGGTTGATGGGGTGGCGGTGGCCCCGCGGGCGCTGCTCAACGCCCTGCTCGGCCCCCGGGTGCGGATGGGCCGGCGGGAGCGGGATCTGACCCTGTTCAGGATCGAGGCGGCCGGGGAGAAGGAGGGCCGCCGGCGCCGCTATCGGGTGGAGATGGTCGACCATTACGATCCGGCCCTGCAGATGACTTCCATGGCCCGGGTCACCGCCTTCACCGCGGCCATTGTCGCCCGCATGATTGGCCGCGGCGAGATCGTCGCCCGCGGGATCTTCCCGCCCGAACAACTGCTGGCGGGGCCGCTGTTCCAGCGCCTGCTGCAGGAGTTGGCCGAGCAGCAGATCCGCTTTGAGCTCACCACCGAACGCGTCGATCCGCTGTGATCGCACTCTGAGGTGCGGCGCCGGGAACGGGAAAGATTCCCCATTTGGGGAGTCTTTCCCGATATGGGGAGTGGGTTCTTTTTGTAACTATTTGAATTTTATATTGTTTTTAGTTGGTACGGGGATTGCTCTTGCAATAGGTATCTCGCCGCAGGTGAGATCGAACCCCAACCATTGAACCATCGGAGGCAACACAATGAAAAAGTTTTTGGTACTTGCTCTGGCCCTGACCCTGACCGCTGGCCTGACCGCTTGCTCCAAGCCCCCCGCAGAAGAGATCGCTGCCGTGAAAACCGCCGTTGACGCGGTGGTCGCCGAAGGCGCCGAGAAGTACGCTCCTGAGGAGTACAAAGCTCTGCAGGACGCCATGACCGCAGCCATGGAAGAAGTCAAGGTTCAGGAAGGCAAGATGTTCGGCGGCAAGTACGACGCGGCCAAAGAACTGCTGGCTCAAGTTCAGACCAGCGCCGCCGCCGTGAAAGAGACCGCAGTTGTTGCTCGCGAAGCGATGTCGACCGAAGTTGTGACCGTTAAGGAAGCCGCTGTTGCTGGTCTGGCCGAACTGCAGGCGCTGTTGGCTGCTGCTCCGGTTGGCAAGGGTTCCGAGGCTGACCTCGAAGCCATCCGCGCCGACGTCGCTGGCCTCGAGACCTCCCTGCAGGAAGTTCAGCCGCTGATCGATGCCGGCGATTTCGCTGGTGCCAAGGAAAAGGCTGAAGCTATCCAGGCCAAAGTGGCCGAAATCACCGCCGAGATCCAATCGGCCCAGGCCATGGTTGCCGCTCCGGCTGCCAAGCAGTAAGGAATTCGCCCGTTGCGATTTCGCATTCTGATAACGGGCGTTCTGATCGTGGCTGTATCGGTTCTGGCCGCATGCAGCGAGGCGCCGGTCCCATCGGAGGTCCAGTTGGCTTTCAGCCAGCGGGAGGAACTCCGGGGGGCCGGCGCTGATCTTTACGCACCCGCACCCTTCCAAAACTATCTGCTCCTGCTGCAGGCTGGGGAAGAGCGCCTGCGTCTGGAGCAGGAGCGCTTTGCCTGGTTTCGCGACTACGCCCCGGTGCAGCAGGAGTTCCAGACGGTCCTGACCCAGGGACATGAGGTGCTGCGCCAGCTGCGGGCCGAGCAGGAACGGGAGCGTAACGATCTGCAGGGACGGATCGAGCAGCTCAGTCGCCGGCTCAAAACCCTGCGCCAGCTCTCGGCCAACCTCAAGGACGCCCGCCTGGCCCGACGGCGGCTGGTGGAAACCGAACTTAAACTTGCGGAGGCCCAGTCGCGCTTTCGCAAGGGCGATGCCCGGGCGGCCATGGCGGCCATGGAGCGGGCCTCTGAGCATATCGAGCCGCTGATCCAGCTGGTGAAACCGCTGATCGGGCGCTACGCCGATCCCCAGCAGATCCGCCAGTGGCGCAATCTGGTGGCGTCAGCCCTGGCCGAGTCAGAAAAAAAGAAAAGCTATCTGATCGTGGTCAGCAAACTGGAGCGGGAACTGCTGCTGTACAAAGCCGGCAAGTTGCAAAAGCGTTATCAGGCCGGAATGGGCTTCAACTTCCTCAGCGACAAGACCCAGGCCGGCGACCGCGCCACCCCGGAAGGGCGCTATCAGGTGGTCAAGATGGTTCCCAACAGCAGCTTCTACAAGGCGCTGCTGATCAATTACCCCAACGAGGAAGATCGGGCCCGCTTCGCCCAGGCCAAAAAGGCCGGGCAGATCGGACGCAACGTCCAGATCGGCGGATTGATCGAAATTCACGGCGGCGGCAAAAACGGCATGACCAACGGCTGCGTGGCCCTGGAAAATGACCAGATGCTGTCGCTGTTCAACACCGTCGGAGTCGGCACCCCGGTGGTGATTATCGGTACCCTCGATGGCGAGAATATCGCCGTCTCCTCGCTAAAGGCTTTACGATGAATGATCCCCTCTATCCCCGCCAGCGGCCTGAGCCCTCCCGGTTGCAGCGACTGCGCCAGTGTCTGGGGCAAATTCCCCTCCCCGGCACCCCTCGGAACCGCAAGCTGCTGTTTTTTGCGGTCTTTGGGCTGTTTCTGTTGCTGGAAATCAGCGGCTCGCTGCTGGCGGCCTACTCCCCAGCCGGTGAACCGGTGGATACAAAGCCGGGCAAGACGGCGAAAAAGAAGAGCGCCGCAGCCCTGCAGGCCGATAACGAACAGTTGCAGCGTAAGATCAAGGGGCTGGCGCCGAGAGGGCTCTACATCGTGATCGATACCGCCGGCAACCGGGTTTTTCTCAAACGCGGCGAAGAGACCCTGAAAGAGATGCTCGCATCCTGCGGCAGCGGCAACGTGCTGGAAGACCCCGTGGGAGGGCGCAGCTGGACCTTCGACACCCCCCGTGGCGATTTCCGCATTCTGAAAAAGGTCACCAAGCCGGTCTGGATCAAGCCGGACTGGGCCTTTCTGGAGGAGGGGGAGCCGATTCCCGAGCGCAGCTCCGAGCGCAATATGCCGGGGATGATGGGCAACTACGCCCTTGGCATCGGCGACGGCTACTATATCCATGGTACTCTTTATTCCCGGCTGCTCGGTCGGAACGTCTCCCACGGCTGCGTCCGTCTCGGTGATGCCGATCTCGAGGAGCTTTATCGCAGTGCCGACCTCGGCACCCGGGTGTTGATCTACTGATGCGCATTCTTCGACTGCTGTTTTTGCTGCTGCTTCTGCTCCCTGCCCATGGCCACAGCGCCGATTCTCCGGCCGCCGGTGCCGGTCTGGAGACCCTCAACCGCACCCTCAGGACCGAACTCGAGCTGGCGAGAAAGCCGAAAATCTATTTCACCCTCGATCTGACCAAGCAGAGCGCCCAGATCAAATCGAGTGGCGTGGTGCTGCGGGAGTTGCCGATTTCCGGTTTCAGCCACTGGGGCCGCCCGACCGCCAAGGTCGGTCGCACTCTGGTAGAGAAACAGTCGCTGTTCGAGCCGGAGCGCAATGTCATCGATCCCGAGGCCGCGAAAAAGAAAAAAGAAGGACAGAAGTTCGAACTCAAAACCCTCGAGCTTGACGATGTCCCCAGCAGTTTCCTGCTGATTTTCGACGACGGCACCCGCATCACCGTCAAGGGCGGGGGCGAGACCCTGCTGGGCAAACTGGGTCAATCCCTGGCCAACGGCTTGTGGCACCTGGGTCGGCCGCTGATTTTCAACTGGAAATTTCTCAGCGGGGCACCCTATACTGAGCTGCTTCTGACCTTGTCGCGCGACGATGCTCGCCGGCTTTACTGGTCGATCAGCGAAGGGGTTCCCTGCCTGATCTACTGGCCGCAGGAGGAGCTCTAATCCCCCGATTCAGCAGGTACCGGGTTTGAAAAAATCAGTCGCCTCCGCCTTCTCCCTGAACTTCCGCCCCTCCCTGCGCACCCGTCTGGTGGGGCTGATGCTCTGCACCAGCCTCAGTCTCATCATCATCCTGATCCTGTTCTACTACCGCTCGGAAAAAGAGCTGTTCAACGAATTTCAGCGCCAGACCAGCAAAATCTCTGAAGCGGTGCGGGTCGGCCTGGAGGGGGCCGGGGAGAAAAACCTCTCCGACCCGAAAAAACTCCAGGAGTATCTGCGCCGCCTCACCCCCGAAGGGATCAAGGAGATCTCGGTCATCAGCAGCTCCGACCGCATCCTCGCCAGCACCCGTCAGGAGACCGTCGGCAAGTGGGTGAGCAAACCCCGCAAGGAGCTGATCTTCCAGGCTGAACTCGGGGCGGCGGTGACCGGCGATGGGCCTTTCTATAATGTGGTGATTCCGGTGACCTCCGGGGAAAGCACTACCGGCTATATCCATCTGACCCTCGACACCGAGGATTTTTCCGCCTTCCTGCGCATCGGCATGATGCGCCGCATCCTGGCGGCGGCGGCGATTTTCTCCGTCGGCACCCTGCTGGCGGTGCTGTTGGCCGGGCGCTACACCCGACCGATCACCGAGGTGGCCGAAGCCGCGGAGCAGGTGGCGGCCGGCGATCTGGAGCAGCAGCTGCCGGTCAACCGCAGCGACGAAATCGGCCTGCTCTCCCACAGCTTCAACCAGATGGTGGCCACTCTGAGGGAGGATCGCGACCTGCGGGTGCGCTTGCGCACCGCCGAGCACCTGGCCGGGGTCGGTCAGTTTGCCCAGAGCATCGCCCACGAAATCAAGAACCCCCTCAATTTCATCAGCCTCTCCATCGATCACATGGGCGATCTCTATCGGCCGGGCGATGCCGAGGCCGCGGTCCGCTTCGAATCGCTGATCGCCAACATCAAGGGGGAGATCCAGCGCATCAGCCACTTCGCCGAGAGTTTTCTCGAATATGGCCGTCCCTTCGAACTGCACCGCCAGGCGGTTTCCATCGCCGCTCTGATTGATGAGACTCTGGAGCTGGGCCAGGCCCGGGCCGATCAGCAGGGGATCCGTATCCACCGCAATTTTTCCTCCCTGCCCGCTCTGCAGCTCGATCCCGAGTTCATCAAAACCTGCTTGACCAACATCCTCGGCAACGCCTTCGACGCCATGCCGCAGGGGGGCGATTTCCGCGTCAGCGCCGAGGTCGAGGAGCGGGCGGTCAGTATCGCCTTCGCCGATAGCGGAATTGGCATCGAGCCAGGGCGACTCGATAAGGTGTTCGAACCCTATGTCACTACCAAATCGGGGGGCCTGGGGCTCGGTTTGCCGCTGACCCGGCGGATCATCGAGGAGCACGGCGGGCGGGTGGAGCTTTCCAGCCAGCCCGCAGTCGGCACGGTGATCACCATGAAACTGCCGCTGGAAAAGGAGGTCAACGCGTGAAGTCCCTGGTTCTGATCGTCGACGATGAGCGCCTGCAGCGGGAGATCATGCAGACCATCCTCGAAGCCGCCGGCTACGAAACCGCCCTCGCCGCTTCGGGGCGCGAAGCCCTGGAGCAGCTGCAGACCCTCGATCCGGATGTCATCCTCACCGATCTGAGCATGCCCGGGATGGACGGGCTGGAACTGCTGGCCAGTCTGCCGGAAAAACCGGTGCCGCCGGCGGTTCTGCTGATCACTGCCCACGGCACCATCGCTTCGGCGGTGGAGGCGGTCAAGCAGGGCGCCTTCGATTACCTGACCAAACCGCTGGACAAGGAGCGATTTCTGCTGGCGGTGCGCAAGGCCTGCCAGCACAGCGCCATCCGCCGGGAAAACCAGCGCCTGCGCAAAGAACTCTTCGGCCGCTTCAGCCTCGAAGGGATCATCGCTCATTCCCCGGCGATGCAGCAGGTGATCATTCTGCTGAAAAAGGTCGCCGGCGCCGCCACCACGGTGATGTTGCGGGGGGAGAGCGGCACCGGCAAGGAGCTGGTGGCCCGCGCCATCCACTACAACAGCCCGCGCAAAACCAAGCCTTTCACCGCCCTGAACTGCGCCGCCATTCCCGAGAATCTGTTCGAGAGCGAACTGTTCGGCCATGAACCCGGTGCCTTCACCGGCGCCAACGGCCGCCACCAGGGGCTGATCGAGATCACCAACGGCGGCACTTTGCTGCTCGATGAGATCGGCGATATGCCGCTGGGGATGCAGGCCAAGCTGTTGCGGGTGCTGCAGGACGGGGAAGTGCGCCGGGTCGGCGCCCGGGAGGCCATCAAGGTCGATGTCCGCATTCTCTCGGCCACCAACAAGGATCTGGAAAAAGCCCTGGAGACCGGCGCCTTTCGGGAAGATCTCTACTACCGCCTCAACGTCGTCTTCGTCGATCTCCCCCCTTTGCGACAGCGCCCCGAGGATCTGCGGCCGTTGATCGAGCACTTCCTGCAGCGCTTCAGCACCCAGTTCGACAAGCAGGTGCGGGAGGTGCGTCCCGAAGCGCTCAAATCGCTCCTGAGCTACCCCTGGCCCGGCAACGTGCGGCAGTTGCAGTCGGTGATCGAACGGGCGGTGCTGTTCAATGATAGCGGGGCTCTCTGCCTGGCTGACATCGGCCCGCTGCTGCAGGGAACAACCCCTGCCGGCGGCCTCGGTATCGACCTGCCCAAGGACGGTCTCGATTTCGAAGCCCTGGAAAAAGAACTGATACAGAAAGCCCTGGCCCGCTCCCGCGGCGTCGCCACCCGGGCCGCCAAACTTCTGCGAATGAACTACAAGGCTTTCCTCTACCGGATGGAGAAGTTCGATCTCAAGGGGCATGAAGAATAGCTGGATGGCGGCCGGCGGAGGGGCGAATCCGATTGATCTATAACGGATATTTGCTTGACATGGCGGCAGAACTGGTAAAATGAAAAGGAGCTTTAATGATCATGGGAGTCTGCGGGAGGGGAAACACCAGGAGACATTCAGCCAAAGCCAAGGGGTTTTGAAAGATCTTGGCCCGTTCACCGGCGATGTTTCCTGCAACGTCACGGGGAGGAGAAACCATGAACGAAACCGTAACCGCCACTTTTGCCTCTGCAGATGCCGTGAAAACCGTTGTTGACGATCTTCTGGGGGTCGGAATTCCCCAGGAAAAGTTCTTCGTTGACAAAGGCAGCCACCAGATCAAAGTCATTGCTGCCGGCGACACCGCCGCGGAGATTCTGGAACTGCTGAAAAGCCACAAACCGACCAAAATCGACGAAAGAAAGTGGACCTAGGCTCAGGTTCCAAGGTTCAGAACGTTTGTTGCTGAAAAAACCAAGAGCCTCCCGGACCTGACGTCCGGGAGGCTCTTGGTTTTTATGATGGTGTTTGGGGCGGTGTCCAAGTCGTCGGCACCGGTGGCCAATTTACAGATCTCCCAAAGCATCCTCAAACTTGTCGACCAGGGCCAGCAGTTGGGCGACGATCCGCTCATAAACCTTTTTGCGCTCGAGCAATTTTGGCTTGTTCTTCAGCGCCGAAAAGACCGTTTCGCGTAGCGGTTCCTTGCCGGTGAAGTGGTAATCGTCGAGCATCTGGTACACGGCCCCCTCCTCCGCTCCTTCCGCTTCGCAGAGCTGACTGACGGCCAGCCTTTTCTCCCGATTCCAGAATTCGCGGAAAGCCGGCCGAATATCCTCCCCCTCTGGAATATCGGGAAGATAGCTGTTGATGAATTTTTCGATCAGCTCCCGCTTGCTGCGCAGCCTGGTCTCCTTTCCCAGCAGATCCAGAACCGCTTTGCGTTTCTGCTCGGCCTGCTCGACCTCGGCGGCGCCGGAGCCGGGCTTACGCTGAAGGTCGGCCAGCAGTTGGAGGATGTAGGCCACGTTGATGTCGTCGCGCCGGATCAACTCCAGCTCGAAATCGACCTCCTCGATAATAGAGGCTCCCTCCTCTTCCTTGAGGCTGCGCATGCGGTCGTAAATATCCAGATATTTGCTCTTGTAGTCCTCAAAGGTCTGGGCATCCATATCCAAGTCGGTAAAGTCGAACTCAGTGAATGATTTCAGGATATTGAGCAGGCGCATCAACTGCCGGAAGGCGCGCACGAAGGCCAACAGATCCTTTTCGCTGATCAGCTCGGATACCGCGTCCGGCGTCGACGCCAGCACCATCAGCTTGATCACTCCTTCATTAAACAGCTCGACATGCCGCTCGTAGGGCTCGATGAAGATGATCTCCTTCGCCTCGGGATTGGAAAAGAGAGCGATGGCTTCGTCGGTATTCTGCTTCAGGTTGCGGAAGCAGACGATGTTCCCCTGGGACTTCAGTTCTCCCAGCGTCCGGTTGGTGCGTGAGTAGGCCTGAATCAGCCCGTGGTACTTGAGGTTTTTGTCGACGTACAGGGTGTTGAGCTTCTTTACGTCGAAGCCGGTCAGATACATGTTCACCACCAGCAGAATGTCGGCGCGATCCTTATCCAGGAATGTCTTTTTGTCGCGCTCCTTCATGCGCCTGGCGACATCTTTGTAGTAGTTGTAAAAACTCTTGCTGTCCTTGGCGGAAAAGCTGGTCTGGTACAGGCGGTTGTAGTCGGCAATGAACTCTTCCAGCTTGTCGCGGCTGTGCTTGTTGATCGGGGTATCGGCGCCGAGATCGAGGTTGGGGTCACCGATCAGGCCGTCAGCGTCGGCATCCTCCTCGTTGGCGGCATAGGTGAAGACCGTCACCACCCGCAGATCGTGCTCGCCCGCCTCTTTCTTGCGTTTGAAGGTTTCGTAGTAGTTGATCAGGGTATCGACGCCGCTGACGCAGAGCATGGCCGAGAAGGCCTTGTTATGGGTCTTGCGGTTGTGGTTCGCGATGATCCAGTCGGCTACTTTTTCGATCCGTCGCGGGTCTTCAAAAAACTCCTTGACGTTGATCGATGCAACCTGCTCATCCACCAGGCTGCCGTCTTTGCGTTTCAGCTTGCCCCAATACTCGACGGAGAAGCGCAGGACGTTCTCGTCGCTGATGGCGTTGGTGATCACATAGCGGTGCAGGCACTCCTCGAACAGGTCCTTGGTGGTCCGTTTGCCGTACTGGTTGCCGACGGCATTTTCGGCAAAGATCGGCGTGCCGGTGAACCCGAACAACTGAGCCTTGGTGAAAAAACCGGTGATGTTTTTGTGGGTCTGGCCGAACTGGGAGCGGTGACATTCGTCGAAGATGAAGACGATGCGCTGATCCTGCAGCGCGTCGATCCGCGGCAGGAAGCGCTTGCGGGAAATGGCGTTGTTGAGTTTCTGGATGGTGGTGACGATCAGTTTGTGATCGCCTTCCAGCTGCTTCACCAGGGTGTGGGTGTTGCTGGTGGCGTCGACGCTGCCTTCTCGAAAGTAATTGAACTCGCGGGTGGTCTGGTAGTCGAGGTCGGCGCGGTCGACCACGAACACCACCTTGTGCACCTTGGGGAGGGCGGTCAAAACCTGCGCGGCCTTGAAACTGGTGAGGGTTTTGCCCGAGCCGGTGGTATGCCAGATGTAGCCGTTCTTGCGGCCATGCTTCACCCGCTCGACGATCGCTTCCACGGCAAAATACTGGTAGGGGCGCAGTACCATCAGCACTTTGTCCGATTCATGCAGCACGATGTATTTGCAGATCATCTTGGAGAGATGGCACTTCTCCAGAAACGCATCGCCAAAGGCATCCAACTGGGTGATCGGGTTGTTCTCCTTGTCCGCCCAATAAAAGGTCTGTTTGAAATCCTGGTCGCGATTGTTGGCGTAATACTTGGTGTTCACCCCGTTGGAGATGACGAACAGCTGCACGTACTGAAACAGACCGTTTTCCGCCCAGAAGGAGTGGCGCTGATAGCGGTTGACCTGGTTGAACGCCTCTTTCAGTTCCATACCGCGGCGCTTGAGCTCGATCTGTACCAGCGGCAGGCCGTTGATCAGCAGCGTCACGTCGTAGCGGTTTTTGTAGCTCCCCGCCACGGTGACCTGGTTGGTCACCTGATATTGATTCTGGCACCAATGCTCGGTGTTGAGAAACTGCAGGTAGAAGGAGGTGCCGTCGTCCCGGGTGAGCTGCATGCGGTCGCGCAGAATCTTGGCCCGTTCGAAGACGTTGCCTTTATCCAGGTGATTGAGAACCCGGGCGAACTCGCCGTCGGTCAGCGACACGTCGTTGTGCTTTTCCAGTTGCCGTTTCAGGTTGGCACGCAACTCAGCGGCATTGCCGATGCAGACCGAGTCGTAACCGAGGCCGTTCAACCGTTTGATCAGCTGGATTTCAAGCTGGGCTTCCGACTGGACCGCCTGTTCGGCGTAGCGCCGGGCTTGGTCCCGGCGCTGTTTTTGGTCGGCATAGCCGTCGGCATTGTAGAATTCGACCCCGACCCGCTTGATGTGCTCGAGCAGATTGGCGTTGTCGATATGCTGCAGCTGGGAAATGTCGAAGGAATAGGGGAGGTCGAGATGGTCCAGGTCAATGGCGACCTGGTTCAGGAAGGAGCGCGGCAGTTCCCCGGCGGTGGTCAGGGTCAGGTCGATATCCGAGCCGGGGCGGTAGTTCCCCTTGGCCCGCGACCCGTAGAGGGTGGCGACCCTGATCTGTTCGAACTTCGCCAGCGCGGCGCGGATTTTTTCAAGGGCCTCTGCGGGCAGGCCGAATTGCAGCTCTTTACCCTTCATCCAGTTCTTCCCGCGCCAGTTCGGTCAGTTTCTCGTGCAGAGCACAAAATGCGGCGTAATAGTCATAGACAATCGCGTTGACGATTTTTTTCGTGGTTTCTTCGTTGTAGGTATGAACGGTGAGATTGCGGCTTTTGATCATGTTCATCCAGACCTCGCCATTGTCGACCAAGCCGGTAGCAAAGGCCTGTTGGGCAACGTTTTTCGCTCCGTACAGATCCGTTGCCCCTTGCGCCTCAAGGAAGTCCTTCTGGGTTTTCCAGGCCAATTCATGGTTGTACTCAAAGCACTGAATCAACCCCTGCTCTTCGAGCTCGTTCAGTTCTTCCCGCGCCATGAACTTCGTCATTTGCGCCAGGGCCTTGGTCCAGTTGTCCAGGCGTTGTATCCAGCGGATATCTTCGGTCATGGGATTGTCCTTTGCTATGATGGGGGGAGAGGCAAATCCCCCTAAATCCCCCTTTCTTAAAGGGGGATTTGAAAACCACTCTATCCCGAGCGCGGCCCTCTTTGCAAAAGGTGGGGCTTGCCTTTACTCCCCCCTTTAAGAAAGGGGGGCTGGGGGGGATTTCTTCCTGCGCAAAATTGCCTCAGCTATCTGCTCCAGGACAGCATCGGTCTCCAGCAACACGTCCCGGTTATTGTACCGCAGCACCAGCAGACCTTCCGCGGCAAGGCATTGATCACGCTGGCGGTCGCGTTCAAGGTGTTCGGGTTCCAGGTGCTGGCTGCCGTCAACCTCAACCACCAACCCGGCGCCTGGGGCAAAGAAATCCAGAATGTAGGGTCCAAGCGGTTTCTGTCGATAAAACTGGACCCCATGCAACTGTTTCCGCCGCAGACGCGACCAGAGCAACTGTTCCGCATCGGTCATATTCCCGCGCAGGTCGCGGGATGGGGATTTCAGGTTTTTGCTGTAAGTGCGCAAAGGCAAATCCCCCTAAATCCCCCTTTCATAAAGGGGGACTTGAAAACCACTCAGTTGCGAGCGCGTCCCCCTTTGCAGAAGGTGGGGGTGCATTTGCCCCCCTACAAAGAGGTTGGCCTTTGCTCCCCCCTACAAAGAGAAACCTACACAAACATCTGCTGAAACAGCCCTTTTTTGAAGACCACCATTTTTTCGATCTGCGTGGAAATGGCGTCGATTTTGGTGTCGATGGCGGAGAGGAAGTCGGTGATTTTTTTTTGTTCTGCTAGGCATGGCCAAGGAAGAGGCATGTCCATAAAGTCTTTTGTCGTGATATTCATTCGATCGTGTCTGGCACCATAGTTTGCAACAATGCACATATATTTGTGCCAAAATTTTGAGAGAAAATATTGCTCATAAAAATCGTCTGGTTGATCGACAAATCTGAATGCAGTGTATAAGGGCGACATTACGCCTTTATCGAGAAGGTTTTTCTTGATCGGCCCAACTGGAGCACTAACCGATATTCTTGGATTATAAATATAGTCCCCTTTGTCTACAATATAATAACCGCCCAAATTATCTATGTTTGCTATGTCTTTGTTGAAATAATCTTTCTGGTCAATTACACCCTGGGTTGCTGAATTGGTAAGTACCCGCTTGATTGAACAATCGATATTTTTTTGTGTCCGGCGCTTCGCAATGTCTCCCAGTCTCTTTTTTTTCCACCCCGGAAACTCAGCCCCATCATCCGCTTTAAACCGCACCTCCTGCGAAAAGATTTTCTGCATCATGCCGCGTTTGTAGGTTTGCAGCAGTTCGCGCTTGCGGCGCAGGGCGGTGATTTTGTCGTCGACGGTTCCTAAAAAAGTGGCGATTTTTTGTTGTTCTGGGAGTGAGGGGATATGGAATTTAATTCTGCCGAAATCCTGAAAATACAATCGCAAACGATCACTCGTGAGACCGTAAGAATACGCCCAAAGATCGTAAAGCGACCTTGCCTTCTGCAAGCAGTAGTTAAAGTAGACGGTATCGGTCCCATTCTTCGGTGATAAAACAACATAGGCCGGACTCAGCATGCAGTCGACATCCGCACGGCCTACCGCGCCTTGCCACATCCGCATCATGTTGTAAACCAGATCGCCGGGTTTTGCCCGCAAGTTGACGCCCGTGGCGGCATCCCCTTCAAATCGCCTGTCGAGTGAATCCCGCGGGACAAGTCCTTTGGTCAGGGTTACGGAATAGATTGGCAGCCCCTCAACACCGCGAGCGCGACTGTTACCAAACAATTTTCCGCCGGCCGTCTCAGCCCATTCCCCTTTGAAGTCGGGAAACCGTAACGCAGGCATTTTTCTCTTTTCTACCCCAGCCATCACACCGGCCCCGCAATGCCCAGTTCGGTGCAAAACCCCAGAATCGCTTCATCTATCTCACTCATCTCGGCGTCAAGTTGCTTCAACTCCGCCGCTACCGTCGCAAGATCGACCGGTTCTTCCTCCTCAAACGTATCCACGTATCGCGGAATATTCAGGTTGTAGTCGTTGTCGGCGATTTCGGCCAGGGGCGCGCGGCGGCTGTATTTTTCCTCCTCGACCCGCCCACGCCAGGTCGCGATAATTTTGTCGATATCCTGCGGGCGCAGATTGTTCTGGTTGGTGGCTTTTTCAAAACCGCTGCTGGCGTCGATGAACAGAATGTCCTTGGGGTTCTCCCGGCATTTCTTGAAGACCAGAATGCAGGTGGGAATCCCGGTGCCGTAAAAGATGTTGGCGGGCAGGCCGATCACGGCATCGAGCCAGTTGCGCTCCTGAATCAGGTGCTTGCGGATATGCCCTTCGGCCGCGCCGCGAAACAGCACGCCATGGGGCAGAATCACCGCCATGGTGCCGCTGTCGTCGAGTTGGTGGAGCATGTGCTGGACGAAAGCGAAGTCGGCTTTCGAGGCTGGGGCCAACCGCCCGTACTGGCTGAAGCGATCGTCGCTCAGGTGCAGCGGGTTGGCGCTCCAGTTGGCGGAAAAGGGGGGATTGGCGACCACGGCGTCGAAGCGAAGGTGGCTGTGTTGAGGGTGCTCCAGGGTGTCTTCCTGCTTGATGTTGAAATTACGGTAGTGGACGCCGTGCAGAATCATGTTCATGCGGCACAGGTTGTAGGTGGTGCGGTTCATCTCCTGGCCGTAATAATCGCCTACCGATTCCACTTCCCGCGCCACCCGCAGCAGCAGCGAGCCAGAGCCGCAGGTCGGATCGTAGACCGACTTGAGCCTGTCTTTGCCGGTGGTGACGATCTTGGCGAGGATGGACGAGACGGCGGCCGGGGTGTAGAACTCGCCGGCTTTCTTGCCTGCGCCGCTGGCGAACTGGCCGATCAGGTATTCGTAGGCGTCACCGAGAACGTCGCCGTCGACATCGTCGAGGCGAAAATCGATTTTGTTCAGGTGGGTGAGGATTTTAGCAATCAGCGCGTTCTTGGCCGATTCGGTGCGCCCGAGCTTGGTGGAGGCGAGGTCGAGGTCTTCGAACAGATGCTCGAAATCGTCCTCGCTCTCCGTCCCCATGGTCGAGCGCTCAATGCTTCGGAGCACGCCGGTCAGATCGTCCAGAATAAACTGTTCTGGATCCTCCCCCCGTTTCGCCAGGGAGCCGAACAATTGGCTCGGTTTGAGAAAGTATCCCAGCTGAGCAACGGAATCCTCGCGGATGGCGGCGAGCATCTCCTGGCCCTCATCGGCCGCTTCGTCGATCTGCAGAAAGTCGACGCCGTCCTCGCGCAAAATCCCGTTGGCGTGGCGGTGCATCAGCTCGGAGAGATACTTGAAGAAAATAAACCCCAGGCAGTAATCGCGAAATTCGTCGGCGTGCATCTTGCCGCGCAGTTGATTGGCGACATTCCAGAGCTGTTGTTCGAGCTGTTTTTTTTGGTTTTCTGTCATGGTGATGCCGTTTTCCCCCATCAAGATACATTTAAATCAAGTCAGTTATAGCGTCGCCAATGTAGCCCAGGCTGAGGTCCAAGTCAAAGGATCTGCCCATTCTTCAGGCTTGGAAATAGGGTAAGGTCTTCTTTCATTACAAGGCAGGGCGGCGGGCGGGCCAAACGACACGAGCCTCCCGGATTTTATGTCCGGGAGGCTCGTGGTTGTTCGCTGGGTTGGATATGGTTATTCGGGAATCGCCCGGCCGAGCAGTTCCATCAGGTGCAGCACTTCCTGTTTCATCCCGGCTTCGCGCAGGCCCCAAGCCAGCTGCAGGTGGCAACCGGGGTTGGCGGTGACCAGGTAGTCGGCGCCGGTGGCTTGGACATTGCCGAGCTTGCGGTCGAGCACCTGCTGGCTCTCCCCATGGAACTTCAGGCCCCAGGTGGCGGCCGAACCGCAACACCAGCTGGCTTCGTTCATCTCCCGCAATTCGACTCCGGGAATTGCCTTGATCAGCTTGCGGGGTTGGGCGCTGATCCCCTGGGCATGGCAGAGGTGGCAGGGCTCGTGATAGGTGACGCTGGCTTTGACCGGTTGCAGCCCCTCGGTGCGGATGCCGACCTCGACGATGAACTCGGAGATATCCCGCACCTTGGCGCGGAAGGCTTCGAGGCGGCCGTGGTCGGCTCTCCCGGCGAGGATCTCTTCGTACTCCTTGAGGGCGCTGCCGCAGCCGGCGCAGTCGGTGACGATGTAGTCGACGCCGAGATCCATGAACAGATCGAGGTTTTCGCTGGCCAGTTTGCGGGCGGTGTCGCGGTCGCCTTCGGTCATGTGCGGGGCGCCGCAGCATTTCTGGTTTTTCGGCGTCAGCACATCGAACCCCTGGTGGGCCAGCACCCGCACCGTCTGCCGGGAGACTTCCGGGTACATCAGGGTCATGACGCAGCCGAGGAAGAAACCGACCTTGCCGCGTTTCTGTCCCTGGGCCGGAACCAGATCAGGGAGTTGCAGCCGCAGCGGTTTGCTGAGCTTGGGCATCATCCCCTCGGCCTTTTCCATCCACTTGGGGCCGAGCTTGAGCACCTGGGAGTTGCGCACCAGCCACTGGATGCCGAGCTTCTGGTAGAGCCTTGCCGGAACCATGGAGGTTTCCATCAGGGCGGGGCTGGGGACCATTTTTTCGAGGATGAATTCGCGCAGCCCTTTTTGCATGCCGCTGGCAGGAAACGCGGCGTTGGCCTGGGTGCGGCAGATCTCCATCACCTCGCCGGCGCGCACGCCGGAGGGGCAGGCGGTGGTGCAGGCGCGGCAGTCGAGGCAAAAGAAGGCCTCGTCTTTCACCGCTTCGCTGAATTCGAGTTTCTGCTCGGCCACTGCCCGGGCCAGGGCGACCCGGCCACGGGGGCTGGAGCGCTCCCGATTGGTCAAGACATAGGTCGGGCAGGTCGGCAGGCAGAAGCCGCAGCGCATGCATTGCAGCACCGCTTCGTAGTCGGGGGCATCCTTGGCCTGGAAATTACCGATCAGATTCTCTTTGGGGTCAGTGTGAGACACGAAATCCCTCCTCCAGGTTCTGCGCCGGGGTGGTCGGCTCGGCGAAGATCTTGCCGGGGTTGAGGCGGCCATCGGGGTCGAAGGCTTGTTTGATGCGGCGCATCACCGCCACCCCGCCGTCGCCGATCTGGCGCTGCAGATACTCGATCTTGGCCAGGCCGATGCCGTGCTCGCCGGAGACGGTGCCGCCGATGGAGAGGACCATTTCGTAGAGTTCGTTGTAGAAGGCGTGGGCGCGGTGCATTTCATCGTGATCGCGCTCGTCGCAGAGCACCGTCGGGTGCAGATTGCCGTCGCCGGCATGGCCGAAAGTGCCGACCTTGAGTTTATATTTCTCAGTCAGACGCTCGATTTCGGCGAAGGTGTCGGCCAGTCTGGAGCGGGGCACGGTGGCGTCTTCGAGCAGGGTGGTGGGGGAGACCCGGGCCAGGGCCGAGAGGGCGGTGCGGCGGGCGGCGGCCAGGCTGGCGGCCTCGGCGGCATCCTTGGCGATGTGGACTTCGGCGGCGCCGACCTCCTTGAGAATCCGCTGGACCCCTTCCGTCTCCTCGGCCACCACCACCGGATGGCCGTCGAGCTCGATCAGCAGCAGCGCCGCCATCTGTCGGGGCAGGCCGATTTTGACGTAATCCTCCACGCAGTTGATGGTGTTCTTGTCCATGATCTCCAGGGTCGAAGGGATGATCTTGGCGGCGATGATTTTTGAAACGGCCTCGCCGGCGGTGCGCATATCACTGAAATAGGCGAGCATGGTGCGCTTGTCCTGGGGCGGTGGGATCAGCTTGACCACGATTTCGGTGATAATGCCGAGGGTCCCCTCGCTCCCCACCAGCAGATCGCGGTAGGAGTAGCCGGCCACATCCTTGACGCTCTTGCCGCCAGTCTGGATGATGCTGCCGTCGGCCAGCACGCAGGTCAGGCCCATGACGTAGTCGCGGGTGACGCCGTACTTGAGGCCGCGCAGGCCGCCGGCATTCTCGGCGACGTTGCCGCCCATGGTGGAGGTCTTCTGCGAGCCGGGATCGGGGGGGTAGAACAGACCCTTGGCGGCTACGGCGTTGAACAGGTCGAGGGTAACCACCCCGGCCTCGACGGTGGCGGTGAGGTTGGCCTCGTCGATTTCGAGAATCCGGTTCATGCGGGTCAGGCAGATCACCATTCCGCCCTGCACCGGCACGCTGCCACCGGAGAGCCCGGTGCCGCTGCCGCGGGGGACGATCGGCAAGCTTTCGCGCAGGGCCAGGGCCATGGCGGCCTGGACTTGCGCGGTGGTGGTCGGGAAAACCGCGACCTCTGGCAGATGGTGGACTCCGGGGGTGGAATCGTAGCCGAAAACCAGCAGGTCTTCTTTCTCAACGTAGACGTTTTCTTTGCCGAGGTGCTCGATCAGGTGCTGCACAGCGGTGTTTGAAATCATGGTTCCCTCGCGCTGATGGGGTTGTCGTCCATAAAAATCGTTAACGGCCACAGAAGGAAGGTCGCTGCCAGCCGTCTTGAAAACACTGTTCCGGTAAGTGGTAAGACCACTTTTGTCAGTCTATCTCCCCTTCGGGGTGAGGTCAACCCGGAAACCGAATACAGTATAAAAATATTATTAAACAGGTGGTTGACGCTGGGGTTGAGATCGAAGGCAATTCGCCCGGAGGGGTGTGTGGAGGGCGGGTGTGGTCAGACCAGTTTTGGAAGGCCGTGGCCGGAATTAATCCGGCCACGGCCGATGCTGCTGTGGTTAATAGCCTTCTTCGCTGAAGCCGTCGGGGATTCGGGTCAACAGCACCGGAATGGCCGAGCCGTGCAGAACCTTGCGGGCGGTGGAGCCGAGCAGGGCCTCGCCGAGGGCGGTGTGGCGGTGGGTGCCGATGATGATGGCATCGACCTTGAGCTTTTTGGCCTGGGCCAGAATGGTCGGTGCCGGAAAGCCCTCGATTACCTCGATATTGCCGATCAGGGCTCGCCCTTCCGGCATGCTGGCAGTCTCTCCCTCGATCAAGCGGTCGATGCGCTCATTGAGTTTGGTGCGCGCTTTTTCCCGGGCCGCCTTGTGCATCTCCTCCGACTGGTTGTGGGAGATGTGCAGTTCGACCAGGCTCTGGCCGAAGGTGCTCAGTGGTTCCATGGCGTGTACCACCTCGATCTTGCCCTGGTATTGATGAGCCAGGCTCAGGGCATAGCGAAACACGTAAGGGGCGCCGGGGCCGATGTCGGTGGCGTAAAGGATTTTCTTGAACATTGGCAACATGACAGACCTCCTGGTGAAAGGGAGGGGCCGACATCCCGTCGGCCCCTTGCAGCCAGTGCGGTAAGACAGTTTTTAGTTGCTGCCGAAAAAGAGTCCGGGCAGCCAGGTGATCAGTTCCGGGAAGGTGATCATCGCCGCCAGGCCGATGATCTGAATGAGTACAAAGGGAATAATCCCTTTGTAAATATCGCCCATGGTGTATTCCGGCGGCGCGACTCCCTTGAAGTAGAACAGCGAGTAGCCGAAGGGTGGTGTCAGGAAGGAGGTTTGCAGGTTGACGCAGATCAGCATCGCAAACCACAAGGGGTTGAAGTTCAGGTCCATGGCGATGGGGGTAAAGATCGGCACCACCACCAGCAGGATCGCTGCCCAGTCGATGAACATCCCCATGAAAAAGACCACCGCCATCATGATGGCCAGAACCACGTAGGGGCTCACCTCCATCCCCAGCAGGGTGTCGGCGACCACGTCGCCGCCGCCCATGCTCAGGAAGACCACCGAGAAGAGCTTGCCGCCGATGAACAGCGCCATGATCATGGCGGTGGTGCGGGCAGTGGAGACGCAGGCCTTGGTGATGACGTCCCAGTTGAGTTTGCCGGTCACCAGGGCCAGGCCCATAGCACCGACGGCGCCGAGGGCGGCCGCCTCGGTGGGGGTGGCCACGCCGGCCAGAATCGTCCCCATGACCACCAGGATCAGCGAGAAGGGGGGGACGAAGTTCTTGCAGGTCATGGTGAATTTTTCGGCGATAGTGGCGGTGCGGTCTTCGGCCGGGATCGGCGGGCCGAGCTTGGGGTTGAGGCCGCAGCGCACGCCGACGTAAAGCAGGTAGAGCAGGGAGAGGAGCAGGCCGGGGAGGATCGCGGCGGCGAACAGGTTGCCGACCGAGGTCTCCTTCTGGCCGGTGAGGCCGCCGTAGACCACCAGCATGATCGAAGGTGGGATCAGGATGCCGAGGGTCCCCGAGGAGCAGATGATGCCGGCCGAGAGCCCCTTGTCATAGCCGCGGCGCAACAGCGCCGGCCCGGCCATCAGCCCCATGGCGACAACCGAGGCGCCAACGATACCGGTGGTGGCGGCGAAAACCGTGGAGACCACGATGACTGCCATGCCGAGGCCGCCGCGCAGGCCGCCAAGGACGATGTAGAGGGCATCGAACAGTCCTTCGGAAACCTTGGAACGGTCAAGAATCTGCGCCATGAAGATGAACAGGGGGATGGCGACCAGCGTATAGTTGAGAAAAATCCCCCAGGCGTTGTTGGCGAACAGGCCAAGCAGGCCGGGGATGTTGAAACCATTGTCAATCAGGCCGAACACCGTGGCGACGGCGGCCAGGGTTACGGCCAGAGGGTGCCCCATGGCGATGGACGCCATCAGGGTTGCAAACATCAGTATGGTAAGGACTTCTACGCTCATGGGTGGTTGTCTCCGGGATCAGGCGTGCTTAGCTGAGGTTCTTCAGGGAACGGATGTCTGTGAGCAGTTTGGATATCCCCTGCAGAAAGAACAAAACAAAGCCGATGGCCATGAGCGTTTTGTAGGGGTAGATGGCCGGCGCCCAGGAGCTTGAAGCCAGTTCCCGCTGTACCCAGGAGGCCGCCGCGAGGTCGCAGCTGTAGTAGGCCAGCAGGCCGATGGTCGGGATGAACAGCACCAGGTTGGCGACAATCCGCAAAATGGTGCGCGAGCGCGGGGCGAGCCGGGCCTCGAATACATCGATGGCAACATGGGTGTCGTGCTTGTGGGCATAACCCAGGGTCAGGCTGTAGTGGACGCCGTAGATGAAGACGGTGAGTTCGAAGGCCCAGGAGGTCGGTGCGTTCAAGGCGTAACGCATCAACACTTCCCAAGCGACAACAACTAACAGGGGGAGAACCAGATAGGAGGCGTAGAAGCCGACCTTTTCGTTGAGGGCGTCGATGGCCCGGGCGATGCTGGACATAAAAACCTCGTCGTGGGTGGTGACTTTCGTTGCGCCGCGGGCGCAAGTAAGGCGGGGGTCTTGCGACCCCCGCCGGATGATGCTGGATTATTGCTTACGCTTGCCTTTGATGAAATCGTCGATCGGCCAAGGGGCGAGGCCGCCGCGGATTTCACGCCAGTCGGCGAAATCCTTCTTGAACAGTTCCTGGGAATCCAGGGTTTTCTTCACCTCGGGGTGCTTGGCTTTGACTTCCTCCAGGTACTCCTTGGTGCGCTTGGCGAAAGCGGAGATCGCTTCGTCGTCCATGTGGACGAATTCCACTTTCTTTTTAAACAGCTTGATCGCCTCGATGTTCAGGTTCTCCTGCCAGGCGCTCGACCAGAGCTGGGTCTCCTTGGCGGCGATGTCGATGATCCACTTCAGGTCGGCCGGCAGTTTGTTGTAGGAATCTTTGTTGATGAACAAAGCGCACTGGACCGAAGGCTGGTGGATGCCGGGGGTGATGACGTACTTGGTGATTTCGTCAAAGCCCATCGGGTAGTTGATGGCCGGGGAGCTGAACTCGGCGGCGTCGATAACGCCACGCTCGAGAGCCAGGTAGACCTCGCCGCCGGGCAGCGGCGAAACGCTGGCGCCCAAGGAGGTCATGATGTCCATGTACCAGCCCGGGGTCCGAACGCGCATCCCTTTGAAGTCGGCCATTTTGGTGGCCTTCTTGTTGGAGAAGAAGCCCATTTCCTGGCCGCCGTTGCCGCCGGGAAGAGCGAAGAGGTTAAATTTGCCGTAGAGCTCCTGCATCTGCTCCAGGCCACCGCGCTCATAGAGCCAGATGTTGTAGCCTTCGGTGTCGAGACCGAAGGGGACCGAGGCAAAGGAGACGAAGTTTTCGTTCTTGCCTTTCCAGTAACCCGGCCAGTCGTGGCCGATGTCGGCTTGACCCTTGCTGACGGCGTCAAAGCTTTCCATGGCGCCGACCAGTTCACCGGCGGAGAAAAGCTTGATTTCCAGACGACCGCCCGAGGCCAGGGCAACGCTGTCTGCAAAGTGCTGAGCCATGTCGTAGAAGAGGATCCCTTTGGACCAGGGCATGACCATCTTCCAGCGGACTTTTTCGGTGGATGGCTTGATGGTGCGCAGCTCTTTCTGGATCTCAGCGTTACGCTTGTCGGCACCGAACTTCTCGCGCTTTTCGGCCGAGAAGGCGTTTGGTGCCACCAGCAGCATTACGGCTGCCAGCAGGCCGACCAATGACTTCAACTTACTCATCATCTTCCTCCTATGAACTACGGGTTGAAGGTTGCGGCCGGCAGACCCGCCGGCCAACAAAGATTCGGCTAAGTGTGGTGTGGTGGAAAGGCCAACTGTATACATAAACCAATTATTGGTATGACCAATGGTTGACACCCTAGCCGAACCGGTAAAACACGTCAAGCAAAAACAAACGTTGTTTTTTGAATACTGTAAACAGTTTGCGCCGACAACCTTCCTCAGCCGACGGGCAGGTCGGTTTCCCGCAGTTCTTTGAGCTTGCGGGCGGCGGTGGCCTGGCTGATACCGAGAGCCTCGGCGACCCGCCGGGTGGTGCGATGCTGCTGCAGCGCCTGGATTAACAGTTGTCGCTCATGGGCTTCCAGGCGCTCCCGCAGAGTTCCGTTTGCCGCAGGGATGTCGCTGCCACCTGCCAGGGCGGCGTCGCTGCCGGTGATGTGGTCGCCCGGGCTGGTGACGATCAGCCGCTCAACCAGGTTTTCCAATTCGCGGATGTTCCCCCGCCAGGGGCGTTGCCGCAACTCCTCCACCAGCGCCGGTGCGAGCTCCTTGTAGGTCTGATACTTGCGGTTGTAGCGGTCGGCAAAATAGCGGATCAACAACGGGATGTCGTCCCGGCGGTTGCGCAGTGACGGCAGGTGGATCGGCACCACGTTGAGCCGGTAGTAGAGATCGTCCCGAAATTTGCCGTCGTTGGCCAGAGTCGCCAGATCCCGGTTGCTGGCGGCGATCAGTCGCACATCGATCCGGGTGGGGGTGCGGCCGCCAACCCGGAGAAACTCTTTCTCCTGCAGCACCCCGAGCAGTTTGGACTGCAGGTGCAGCGGCAGTTCGGAGATCTCATCGAGAAAAATGGTCCCCCCGGTGGCACTTTCGAACAGCCCGGGTTTGCCCCGCCGATCGGCGCCGGTAAAGGAGCCGGCCTCGTAGCCGAACAGTTCCGCCTCGATCAACGACTCGGGGATGGCGCCGCAGTTGATCTGCAGAAACGGTTTATCTTTTCGATCACTGGTGCGGTGAATCAGCCGGGCAATCAGGCTTTTTCCGACCCCCGATTCACCGCTGAGCAAAATGGTCGAGTTGGTGCTGGCGACCCGCAGCGCCAGATCGATGGCCCGGGTCATCGGCAGGCTGCAGGTGATGATGTCTTCTTCCTGCAACAGATGATCGCGGGCGGTATCGGCGTCGATCTGCTGTTGATAGTGAACCACCGTCAGATCCCAGATGGTATTGATGACGTAGCGGATCTCCCCTTTGGAATCGAAAATCGGTTGGCCCTTGACCAGCAGTTTGCGGTTGGTGGCGGTGGAGTAGGTGGCGGTGGCCGGCGTTTTGCGCTCGAGCACGATCAGGCTGGCCGAGCCGCTGAACTTGTTGCCCGGCCCGACCATGTCGTAGAGGCTGCGGCCGACCAGTTCCCGGTGGGAAAAGCCGGACATCCGCTCGAAGGTCTGGTTGACCCCAACCGTCACCCCCTTGCCGTCGACGATGTAGATGCCATTCTCGACATTGTCGAACACCAGTTCCAGCAGTTCTCGGTCCAGGCTCTTTGCTGCCGGTAGCTCCACCTATAACACTCCTTTGCGGATATACAATGAAACGCCATCGGTTTCAGGACGGCGCTCTCTCCCCCGGGGGGGGGCGAAAGCGCCGCCTGGAACAGAATCAAGTAGCCGTCCAGCCGCAGTCGATGGTCAGGCTGCTGCCGGTGAAACAGGCGGCTTTGTCGCTGCAGAGATAAAGCACCAGGTCGCCGATTTCGCTCGGTTCGATCATCCGCTTGACCGCGGCGTTTTTGAGCATGATCTCCTCCACCACCTGCTCGGGCGGAATATTGTGGATTTTGGCTTGGTCGGCGATCTGATTGTCGACCAGGGGGGTGCGCACGTAAGCCGGGCAGATGGAGTTGACGGTGATGCCGAACTTGCCACCTTCCAGGGCCGCAGTTTTGGTCAGTCCGGTCATGCCATGCTTGGCGGAGATGTAGGCCGACTTGAAGGGGGAGGCAATCAGGCCGTGGACCGAATTGATGTTGATGATCCGACCCCAGTTGGCCTCCTTCATTCCCGGCCAGACGTACTTGGTCAGCCGGAAGGGGGCGGTGAGCATCAGTGCGATCATGAATTCCCATTTCTCTTCCGGGAACTCCTCGATCGGGGCGACATGCTGAATGCCGGCGTTGTTGATCAGAATGTCGACCCGGCCGAACTTGGCCAGGGCGGCGTCGACCAGGGCGCGGCAGTCGGCCTGTTTGCTGAGATCAGCCTTGACGAACAGGGCGCCGATTTTGTCCGCTTCAGTCTGGCCGGCGACCTGGTTGAGGTCGGCCATGACCACGTTGACGCCGTCGGCGGCGAGGGCTTGGGAGACGGCCAGACCGATGCCGCTGGCGGCGCCGGTGACGAGAGCTGTGCGTTGAGACATGGTGACTCCCCTAGTTGAGTTTGAGGTTGGTGGCGATTTTTACCGGGCAGCCGGTCTGTGCGACGACCTGCTCGACGCTGGCGCCAGGGGCGAGTTCGATCAGGGTCAGGCCGAGCTTCGGATCGACGTTGAAGACACCGAGTTCGGTGACGATCATGCTCACCACGTTTTTGCCGGTCAAGGGCAGGCTGCACTCCTTCATCACCTTGGAGCTGCCGTCTTTGGCGACGTGATCCATCATGATGATGATCTTCTTCACCCCGGAGACCAGGTCCATCGCCCCGCCGGGGCCTTTGATCATCGAGCCGGGAATCATCCAGTTGGCCAGGTCGCCGAATTCGGACACCTGCATCGCTCCGAGCACCGAGAGGTCGATATGGCCGCCGCGGACCATGGCGAAGGATTCGGCCGAATCGAAATAACTCGAACCAGGCAGGGCGGTGACGGTCTGCTTGCCGGCGTTGATCAGGTCGGCATCCTCTCTGCCCTCTTCGGGGAAGGGACCAACCCCCATCAGGCCGTTTTCGGCATGCAGGGTGACGGTGATGTTGTCGGGGATGTAGTTGGCGACCAGGGTCGGCATACCGATGCCGAGGTTGGCGTACATGCCGTCCTTGAATTCCTGGGCGATCCGTTTGGCCTGCCACTCGCGGATGGGGGAGAAGCCCTTGACCGTGACCTTGCCGGCCAAGGTGCGCTGCTCGATCGGTTTCTCGAACTTGCCGCCGACCACGATGCGGTCAACGTAGGCGCCAGAGAGGTGAATTTGATCCGGCTCGAAGGTCCCGCTCTCCACCAGTTCCTCGACTTCGACGATGCACATACGGGCCGCCTTGGCGCAGAGGGGATTGAAGTTGCGGGCGGTCTTGCGGAAGATCAGATTGCCGGCCTTGTCGGCCTTCCAGGCCTTGACCAGGCCGAGGTCGGCGACGATGCTTTTCTCCAGCACGTACTCCCGACCGTCAAAGGTTTCCAGCGGTTTGCCCTCGGCCATGAGCGTGCCATAGGCGGTGCGGGTGTAGAAAGCCGGGATTCCGGCGCCGCCGGCCCGCAATTTCTCGGCCAGAGTCCCCTGCGGGGTGAGTTCGAGCTCGAGTTCGCCGGAGAGGAACTGTTTTTCGAAAATGGCGTTCTCGCCGACGTAGGAGGAAATCATCTTCTTGATCTGCCGGGTTTGCAGCAGCAGGCCGAGGCCGAAGTTGTCGACCCCGGCGTTGTTACTGACCACGGTCAGGTTCTTGGCGCCGCTGTCGCGCAGGGCGACGATGAGGTTTTCGGGGATGCCACAGAGGCCGAAGCCGCCGGCGGCGATGGTCATGCCGTCAGCAACCGCCCCTTTGAGGGCCTCGTCGGCGCTTTGGAAAATAGGTTTCATCGTGAAGTCTCCTGGGTTTAGGTAGTTGCGAATCGTGGGTTTTCCCATGACTCCCAGAATTCCCATGGGATCTATGGGAATCATGGGAATTATGAAAACCTTTTGGTTGCTACAGTCGCTCGAAGATCACCGCCACCGCCTCACCGCCGCCGATGCAGAGGGTGGCCAGGCCGTAACGCTCTTTGCGCAGCCGCATCTCCCGCAGCAAAGTGGCGGCGAGCCGGGCGCCGCTGGCGCCGACCGGGTGGCCCAGGGCGACGGCGCCGCCGTTGACGTTGACCCGCTCCGGGTCGAGGCCGAGGTCGCGGATGGCGACATGGGTTACGGCCGAGAAGGCCTCGTTGATTTCGAACAGGCCGATGTCGGAGAGCTGGAGCCCGGCGCGGGCGACCGCCTTCTGAATGGCGCCGATCGGGGCCTCGGGGAAAAGCTCGGGGGCGATGCTGTTGGTGGCGGAGGCGACGATGCGGGCGATCGGCTTGAGATTATGGGCCTTGACCGCCTCCGCGCTGGCGAGCAGGGCGACGCCGGCACCGTCGTTGATGGTCGAGGCGTTGGCGGCGGTGATGGTGCCATCCTTTTTGAAGACCGTCTTGAGGGCGCGCAGTTTGTCGAAATCGACTTTCAACGGTTCTTCATCTTCGCTGATGGTCACTTCGCCCTTGCGGCTGGCCTTGACCACCGGCACCAGTTCCTCGGCGAAGGTGCCATTTTTCAGCGCCGCCTGGGCGCGGCGGTAGGAGCGCTCGGCGAAATCGTCCTGCTCGGCCCGGGAGACCTGGTTTTTCTCGATCCAGACTTCGGTGATCTCTCCCATGTGCCGCCCGGTGTAAGGATCTTTCAGGGCGTCGTGGATCATCAGATCGAGCATTTCGGCGTTGCCCATGCGCTGGCCGTAACGGGCGGTGGGGACTGCGTAGGGGGCCATCGACATGTTTTCCATGCCGCCGGCCAGCACCACCTCGGCATCGCCGCACTGAATCGCCTGGGCGCCGAGCATCATCGACTTCAGGCCGCTGCCGCAGACCTTGTTGATGGTCATCGCTCCGGCGCTGTCGGGAATGCCAGCAAGGCGCATCGCCTGGCGGGCCGGGGCTTGGCCGCAGCCGCCTTGAATTACTTGGCCGAGAATGACTTCGCTGACCGCGCTGGCGGGCAGTTGGTGTTTTTCCAGCAGGCGGGTCAGTACGGTGGCGGCGAGGCGGGGTGCCGGTACGTCGGCGAGTTGGCCGCCGAAGGAACCGAAGGGGGTGCGCAGGGCATCAACTACGAAAACGTCTTTCATGTTCTGTTCTCCTGACAAGGGTTTTGAGTCCAGGTTCAGTATACAGCAAGCCTTGAGCCAACAAAAAAATCGTAAAAAAAACAAGGTGTTGTAGGTTTGAGTGGCTGCGGGTTGGTTGTTTTTGATTCATTTCCGGATCATTTTGGGGCCAGAAAGTAGTGAAAAGAACCCATTCGCTGCGGAGTTGAGCTTGTTGATTCAAGATTGAGACAATGATGCAAGTATGAATCAGTTGCGTCCAATTTCAAGAAAAAGTCGTGCGGGCGCCGAAAATTTCATAACGATGTTTATTTGTCGCCTTGACAGGGGGGGGAGGCTTGGCTAGGATAGGTCAAAAGATAAAGTGGTAAGACCAATATTGAGGAGCGTAGCCGATGATCGATGCACAACGCCTGGAGTTGTTTTCCGCCACGGCCCGCAAGGTTGGCGCCGAGGTGACCTCCGTCGCTACGGTGGAGGAGGCGGTCGCCGCCATTGTCGCCCTGGTCAGGGGGACGGTGCTGCTCCCCGCCTTTGCCAGTGGCGCCCGTCTTGGTCTGGCCGGGAAGTTGCGGGCGGCCGGCTGCGAAGTGAGTGAAGAGAACCTGCGGCAAAGCGCACCGACCGCCGATACCGGCATCACCGGCGCCAACTTCGCCATTGCCGACACCGGCTCGGTGGTGTTGGAGAGTACCCCCGAAGCGATCCGCCTCGCCACCACCCTTCCCGAGCGCCACGTGGTGCTGCTCGACCCTCGCAAGATCGTCGCCGACGGCCTGGCGGCGGTGCCGATGCTGCGCCAGTTTCACCAGCGCGACCCTCGCAACTATCTGGCCTACATCACCGGACCGAGCCGCACGGCTGACATCGAGCGGGTACTCACCATCGGCGTTCACGGCCCGCGACAGCTGCACATCCTGCTGTTAGAGGGCCTCTCCGACGATCCGCTGGAAATGTAGTTCAAGGGCAAAGGAAAAATCCATGAGCAAACAACGCAGCCGTCAATACAAAGCCCGCATCGACCAGGCTCTGGCTACGCCAAAGCTGCAGGAAGCGCTGCACCGCTTCGGCGATGCCTTCCTGGTCTCCCGCGCCAACGCTTTCGCCGGCCTCGATTTTGAGGCTCTGCGCCAGGAAATCGGCCAGATGAAGGATGCCGTGCGGGAGAACAGCCCGGCCTATGTCGCCGAGTTCACCCGCAACGCCGAAGCCGCCGGGGCCAAGGTCTTCCTGGCCAAAAGCGCCGAAGAGGCCAACAGCTACATCGCCGAGCTGGCCAAGGCCCGCGGGGTGAAAATGGTGGTCAAGAGCAAGAGCATGGCCAGCGAGGAGACCCACCTCAACGTCGCCCTGGAACAGGCTGGGGTGCGGGCTCTGGAGACCGATCTGGGCGAATGGATCATCCAGCTCGCCGGCCAAAAACCGAGCCACATGGTGATGCCGGCCATCCACATGTTCAAGGAGGAGGTCGCCGAGCTGTTCGGCAAGGTGACCGGCCAGACCGAGGCCCCCGAAATTGCTCACCTGGTGCAGGTGGCCCGGGAGCAACTGCGCCAGGGTTACTTCGATGCCGGCATGGGGATCACCGGGGCCAACATCGCGGTGGCCGAGACCGGCGGCATCGCCCTGGTGACCAACGAGGGGAACGCCCGTCTGGCCTCCACCCTGCCGAAAATCCATGTCGTCCTGGTCGGGATCGAAAAGCTGGTGCCGACCCTGGAGGACGCTGCCAAGGTGATCCGGGTGCTGCCGAAAAACGCCACCGGCCAGCTGCTCACCTCCTACGTCACCTGGATCCGCGGCGCCGTCCCCAGCCATGATGACGGGGAGAAGGAGCTGCACATCGTGCTGCTCGATAACGGCCGCACCGCCCTGGCCGAATCGGCCCACTGCAAGGACGCCCTGCGCTGCATTCGCTGCGGCGCCTGCGCCAACGTCTGCCCGGTCTATCAGACCGTCGGCGGCCATGTCTTCGGCCATATCTACATCGGCGCCATCGGCATCATCCTCACCGCCTTCTTCCACGGCCTCGACAAGGCCGCCGAGATCGTCCGCGCCTGCATCGGTTGCCGGGCCTGCGTCGCCGTCTGCCCGGCCGATATCGACCTGGAGGGGATCATCCTGCATCTGCGTGCGGTGGTCGGTAAGGAAGAGGGGATCGGTCTCGGCAAGTCCATCGTCTTTAAGCAGGTGATGCGTAATCGCCGGCTGTTCCACACCCTGATCCGTGCCGGCAGCGTGTTGCAGAAGCCGGTCAGCAAGGGGGAGCGCTCGATCCGCCATCTGCCGATGTATTTCTCTTCCCTCACCGAATGGCGCACCCTGCCGACCATTGCCGAGAAACCGTTGCGCGACCAGATCGACCAGTACGCCCGCAAGCTCGACAAACCCCGCTACCGGGTCGCCTTTTTCGGCGGCTGCGGCAACGACTTCATCTATCCCGAGATGGGGATCTCCCTGGTGCAGGTTCTCAACCGCCTCGGGGTCGAGGTCTACTACCCCCAGGAGCAGAACTGCTGCGGCATCCCGGCCCTCTATTCCGGCGACCGGGAGACCGCGGTCGATCTGGCCGAGCAGAACGTCAAGGCGATGCTGGCGGAGAATCCCGACTACATCGTCACCACCTGCCCGACCTGCACCATGGCCCTGAAGCGCGACTTCGTCGAGCATCTGGCCGACAACCCGGTCTGGGCGCAGAAAGCGCTGGAGCTGTCGGAAAAAACCATCGATGTCTCCGCCTTCATCGCCAACGTGCTCAAGGCTGCCGGCGAGTTCGCCCTCGGCGCCGAAGGGGAGGCGGTCACCTATCACGACTCCTGCCACCTCAAGCGCGGCGCCGGAGTTTGGCAGGAACCGCGAGCGCTGCTCGCCGCCAGCGGTCACGAGGTGGTGGAGATGGCCCATGCCGACCGCTGCTGCGGCTTCGGCGGCTCCTACTCCTTTACCAGCCATCCACATATCGCCCGGGAGATCAACAAGGACAAGATCGACGACATCGCCGCCAGCGGCGCACCGATTGTCGCCATGGACTGCCCGGGGTGCCTGATCAATATCCGCGGCGGCCTGGAAAAACGTGGCCTCAATGTCCGCGCCGCCCATACCATCGAACTTCTGGCCGAACGGCTGAAGTAAGTCCCACGTTCCACCCTCTCTCCTTGAATCGCCCCGGTGCAAACCGGGGCATTTTTTTGGCCCTGTAACCCAAGCAAGGGCTGTTAACGCAGAGGCGCAAAGAAGGCAGAGAACGCAGAAAACCCTGATTTTCCCTCCAAGGATTACCTCTGCGCCTCTGCGTTGAAGATTTTCCCCGCAAAAAAAGCGGACCCATGACGGGCCCGCCTGTTTCGCTCTATTACAGCTGAAAAGCTATTCCTTGCGGATGTACTTGCGCACCGCCGCGTTGTGTTCATCCAGGGTGCGGGAGAACTCGTGGGTCAAATCCCCCCTGGCGGCGAAGTAGAGATAGTCGGTTTTGGCGGGGTTGGCGGCGGCATTGATGGCATCTTCCCCCGGGCAGGCGATGGGGCCAACCGGCAGGCCGCTGATGCGGTAGGTGTTGTAGGGGGTTTCGGTGGTCAGGTGCTTTTTGGTAATCCGGCCGCTGAATTCGGTCAGGCCATAGGTGACCGTCGGGTCCGCCTGAAGCCGCATCCCCTTTTTCAGCCGGTTGTGGAAGACCGAAGAGATGATCGGCATCTCTGCCTTGTTGCCGGCTTCCTTCTGGATGATCGAGGCCAGGGTCAGAAGTTCATGCTGGTTGAGATTCACGGCTTCGGCCTGGGAAAGCAGCTCGGGGCTCAGGCGTTTTTTCGCCTGCCGGACCATGGTGCGGATCAGTCGGTCCTGGGAGCTTTCCGGGCCGAAATCGTAGGTTTCAGGAAAGAGGTAGCCCTCGAGGCTGTCGACCTCCAGGCCGAGGGATTTGATGAACTCGGGATCGACGGCCAGGGCCATGAAGCTCGAAGCCGGCCCGCAGCCTTCGGCTTCGAGCTTTTCGGCAATCTGGCTGAGGGAAAAGCCTTCGGGGATGGTGAAGGATTGCTGCAGGGTGTCGCCGGAGGTCAGCCGGGCCAGCACCTCACCGGGAGTGGCGGCCCGGGCGAACTCATAACTGCCGGCCTGGATATGGCTGCCGGCGTCGCGCCAGCGGGCGAGAAGTTTGAAGTTGGCGATATTGCTGATGACCCCCCGCTCTTGCAGGCGCTTGGCGATGGAGCTGAGCGAAGCTCCGGTTTCCACGATGATCACCCGTTGACCGGGAGGGGTGACCGGGCGGAGCAGAAAATAGGCATACTGCCCCCCGACCACGACGGCCAAAAGGGTCAATGCCAGCACCAAGCCGATGCCGATGGACTTCAGCGACGGGTTCAAGGGGGCTCCACAGTATTAATTAGGAGGGTTCATTTAGAAGTTTAGGGGGTCGGAGAGTCGGCGTCAAGTCGGGCCCTTTCAGGCCTTGAACTTGCTCTCGGTGCCGGCGCGCAGACGCTCGATGTTGGCCCGATGGCGCACGATGACCATGAAGCTGATAAACAGGGTCGCCGCGACCAGCGGCCAGGAGCGCTCGAACAGGCCGACCAGCAGCGGAATGGCGGCGGCTGCGCTCACCGAAGCCAGAGAGACATAGCGCCAGCGCCAGAGGATGCCGGCGAACAGCAGCAGGGCGCCGAGGACGCTCAAAGGGGAGAGGACCAGGTAGATGCCGAGGGCGGTTGCCACCCCCTTACCCCCCTTGAAGCCGAGGTAGATCGGATAACAGTGGCCGAGAAAGGCGGCCGCGGCCACCATCGCCACCTGGGAGGTGCTGAAATCAAACAGGCTGCCGGCCAGCAGCACCGGCAGCAACCCTTTGAGGGCATCCATGGCCAGAGTCAGCAAGCCGAGGCGGCGGCCGAAGGTGCGATAGACGTTGGTGGCGCCGATATTGCCGCTGCCGCTGCCGCGCACGTCGCCAACCCCGGCCAAGCGGGTCAGCACCACTCCGAAGGGGATGGCACCGATCAGATACGCGGCCACCAGGGCCAGTACGGTTTGCAGCATACGACCTCGCTAAAGTACAAAAGCGGCCAAAAGCCGCTTGTGGATGAACCGGAGAGTGGCACCAGAAATCAGGGCCCTGCCGAAGATTCAGAGGCTTGCTTCTACCATGATGCACCAGGAAAAGCAAGAAACATCAATATTGTTGCGGTGAACCGAGATTCCGGCAGGGGTTTCGGTTCAATCTTTAGGCTCTACCATTCAATGGGTTTCGATAAAAGTATCAAGCTCGGCATGCCAGGCTTCCGGCTCGAAGGTGCCGGGGTGGGTCGCCTCGCCGAACAGCAGGTCAGGGAGGTAGCGGGGAGTTTTGCCGCCGATGTGCATCGCCTTGATGCAGGAGACGCAATAGACGATGACATCGTCCGCCGGCATCTCCGCGGCGCGCTTGGCCATCTGCTGCTTGACCTGCTCCACCGGCAATACCCCGAAAAAGCTGTCGCCGCAGCAGGTTGCGCGGGCGCCGGTCAGCTCGGGTTCGACCAGGGCGATATTCATCCGCTGCAGCAGGGTGCGGATCGCCTTATGCACCCGCTGCTGGTCCCGGGTCGGGCATGCATCGAGGATCGTCATTTTTTGCTGCTGGTAGTCGGGAAAGGGGAAACTGTCGCTCGCGGCCAGCAGTTCCCAGAAGGAGACGGTGGAAATCCCCGGGTAGAGCTCCCGATAGCGGCGGTCGCAGCCGGCGCAGACGTTGATGATTTCGGAGCCGGCAGTCAACTGTGGTTGATGCCGGCAGCAGGTGGTGTGCTCCGCCAGGCCTGGAATTTCCCCTTGCAGCAGCTCCAACATTTTGGCGGCCAGCGCGGGTTTATAAAGATAGAGGGCACAGCCCGGGGCAAAGACCTGGTTCACGATCAACCTCCTGCAGTAGGGAACATTCGAGGCATAAAAGTAGCACCCCAACTCCTTGGCGCCAACCCGATTCTTGTTGTCTGTGGGGGGGCAAGGGTTTGCACTCGGGCCATCGGCCCTTATACTGGCAAGTACAAAGAACTCAATTCCATTGCGGAGGTCAACCCATGATCAAGGCATACGCAGCATTAGAGGCCGGCGGCAAATTGCAACCCTTCGAATATGATCCAGGGCCCTTGGGCCGCCACGAGGTGGAAATCGACGTGGAGTCCTGCGGCATCTGCCACAGCGATCTGAGCATGATTGACAACGAGTGGGGACGCTCCCAATATCCCCTGGTTCCCGGCCATGAGGTGATCGGCTCGATTGCCCAGGTCGGCGAGGCGGTGACCCGGCTGAAGGTTGGGCAAAGGGTCGGCTTGGGCTGGCATTCGGGCTATTGCATGAACTGCCCCAGTTGCATGGAGGGAGATCACAATCTCTGCGCCTCGGCGCAAGGGAGCATCGTCGGGCGCCATGGCGGTTTTGCCAACAAGGTGCGGGCCGAGGCCCCCAGCGTGGTGCCACTGCCGCAGCAACTCGACAGCCAAAGCGCCGGGCCGCTGTTCTGCGGCGGCATTACCGTGTTCAATCCCCTGGTGCAGTTTGACATCCCGCCCACCGCCAAGGCGGCGGTCATCGGTATCGGCGGGCTGGGGCACCTAGCGCTGCAGTTTCTAAATGCCTGGGGTTGCGAGGTCACCGCCTTTACCTCCAGCGAGGCCAAAAAGACCGAAGCCCTGAAACTGGGGGCCCACCGCACCCTCGATTCCCGGGACAAGAGGGAAATCAAGGCATCGGCCGGCTCCTTCGACCTGATCCTCTCCACGGTCAACGTCAAGCTCGACTGGAATGCGTATATGGCAACCCTCAAGCCTCGCGGTCGGCTGCATTTCGTCGGCGCAACCCTCGAACCCCTCGACATCGGGGTCTTTTCCCTGATCGGGGGGCAGCGCTCGGTCTCCGGTTCCCCGGTCGGCAGCCCGGCCAATATCGCCCGGATGCTGGAATTCGCCGCCCGTCACAATATTCAACCGATGACCGAAATTTTCCGTTTCGATCAGGTCAATGAGGCGATCGAGCGCTTGAAAAGCGGCCAGGCCCGCTACCGCATCGTTCTGAGCCGATAATTGTATTAAACCAGGGAGTGAGAACCGATGGCTGCACTGTTCGAGCAAAGTTTCCTCAATGGCATGACCCTGCGCAACCGTCTGGTGCGCTCGGCCACCTGGGAGGGGATGTGCGAATCCGACGGCCGCCCGACCCAGCGGCTGATCGACTACTACCGCACCCTGGCCAAGGGAGGGGTGGGGCTGATCATCAGCGGCTACACCTTCGTCAGCCTCGAGGGCAAGCAGCTGCCGGGGAAGATGGGGATTCACTGCGACGATTTCGAGAGGGAAATGCCGGCCCTCACCCAGACGGTGCATGAGCAGGGGGGGAGAATCTGCCTCCAGCTGGTTCACGCCGGCGGTCAGACCGATTCCAAGAATGCCGGTCGCCAGCCCCTGGCCCCGTCGGCGGTGAAAGTCGATCAGTTCCCCGAGCTGCCACAGGAGCTCACCCAGGAGCAGATCGCCGACATTGTCGCCGCCTTTGCCGCCGGCGCCCGCCGGGCCAAATCCTACGGCTTTGACGCGGTGCAACTCCACGGCGCCCACGGCTATCTGATCAACCAGTTCCTCTCCCCCCACACCAACCGGCGCAGCGACCAGTACGGCGGCTCGATGGGGAACCGCTGCCGCTTCCTGCTCGAAGTCTACCGCGCTGTGCGTCAGGCGGTCGGGCCGGACTATCCGCTGCTGATCAAGCTCACCGCCGGGGATCATCTCGCTGGGGGCTTGAGAGCCGAAGACGCCCTGATTGCCGCCAAGGCCCTGGATGCCGCCGGCATCGACGCCATCGAAGTCAGCAGTGGCACCTCCGCTTCTGGTAGACTAAGTCCTGTGCGCACCAAGATCGAAACCCCCGAGCAGGAGGCCTACAACCTCGCCCTGGCCATGGGAGTCAAACGGGAGGTTGGCTGCAAGGTGCTGACGGTTGGTGGCTTGCGTAGCTTGGAGGTAGCGCAGGCGGCCATCGCCGCCGGCCTCGACGGTATCGCCCTCTCCCGGCCGCTGATCTGGGAGCCGGATTTGCCTCGACGCTGGCAGCAGGGTGACACCTCCAAGGCCAAGTGCATTTCCTGCAACGGCTGTTTCCGCCCCGGGCTCAAAGAAGGAGGGATTCGCTGCGTGGTGGCGGATGCATAAGGAAAAGGCGGCAGGGTATGGGAAGCATATATATTGCTCCAGCCCTGCCGCCCATTCGTGAATTAAACCCATCCTGAAACCATCCACAGGTTCCCGCAAATATCCATGCTCCTATGTCTGATGACTCCTTTGATAATTCAAGATTCGATCCCAGCACAACATATATGAAGGCCCAACCACTTTGAATCAGGTTGAGCGGTTCTGTGTCCGGGAAATGGTGCAAACCGAGACACTAATGGATGAATTTTTCAATGGCTGGTTTCACGCCGGCCAGCTGTCAAAAGGTTGTTTTTCGAACTTCATTTCACCGTCGCTGCCTTTGTAGATATTGATCCAGGCATTCCAGTTATTACTGTCCATTTCTGGATAATCGAGCCGGTAATGGCTGCAGCGGCTCTCCTTGCGCAGCAGCGATGCCTTGAGCTTCATCTCGGCATTGATGATCATGTTGGCGGTCTCGTGGGCCAGCCGCAGTTCGTGAAGGTCGGCCGCCCGCAGCATCGGCAGGTGGTGATCCCGCAATTCTTCCACATAGGCCAGGGCCGCCTTCAACATGCTCTCTTTTTTGATATAGAGCACGAAGTTGGGAATCATGATCCCCTGCAGGGTCTGGGTCACCCAGGCGGGGCCATACCCTTTCTCTCTCTTTAAGGGGGCCAGGATCTCTTCCTCGATCGCCTTGATTCTGGCAGGAGAGATCGAGGGCAGTTTCACCTCCTTGCAATAGTCGGCGGCGGCCTTGGCGACGATCGCTCCCTGAACGGCCGAACCGGCCAGGGAAGAGCCGACCTGGGTGTAGATCGCTCCGGCCATGTAGGATCCCAGGGCATCGCCAGCGGCGTAAAGCCCGGGGATGTTGGAGGCGCCCTGGTCGTTGACCGGGACCAGTCCTTCCGATTTATGGATCGACATACCGGCAGAGGAGCCGCCGACCGAGGCGCCACGGGGCATCCCCGGAGGGGGGCCGCCGCCACCAGGACCGCCACCCTCCTTCCCCTTACCGCCAGGAGGCGGACCGGGACGCCGGCCCTGTTCGGCAAATTCAGCCGGGCGGACCGGGCCGCCGGCGACCTGTTTTCCGCTGTTCTGCCCGGGCTGGCCGCCGGCAAGCGGGTTGCCCGCCATATAGGCCTGGTAGCACTGTTCCACGCCGAGGTCATGGTGGACTTCAACCCCGGTCAATCCGGGCTTGCGGTCAAACATCCCGTGCCAGCCGTCATAGCAGGCCGCGGGGTTGCTCGCTGACCCCGAATGGCCGTCGTTCCATTCCTTGCCGGTGACCTTGGCGCCAATCTGATAGGCCATGACCGTGCCGTCGTGGGTGAGGTCGCAGATCGGAAAGCCGTTGGGCTTGAAGCCGCCGGCGCCGGAGCACAGCACGACGCTCTTCGCCTTGAAGATATAGACCTTGGCTTCATCGATGCTGAAACCGGCGGCCCCGGCGATCTTTCCATCCTCTTTAATCAGAGTGGTGATCATGACCCGCTCGATTACCGGAATCTTCCGTTCGGTCAGCGGTTTGCTGAACGAGTTGAAATAGAGGGGGGAATCGAAGAATCCCCAGCTCTTAAGGTCATTGACCCGGGCCAGGGAATGCTCGGCCATCTGCCGGGTAAAGACCGGATTGTTGGTGCCCATTGCCGAGCGGGAGACCGTAGCGACAAACTCATCCAGGCTCAAGGTCTCCTTGGCCGGATCATAGGCAAAGATTCCCTTGGCAAAGGGGGTCTGTCCCGAGGAACCGAGCCGCCCCTTGGATACCATCAGCACCTTGGCTCCGGCGTCATGCCCCTTCACCGCGGCAAAGAGACCGGCGATGCCGCCGCCGATGACGAGGAGGTCGGTTTCCATCTCTTCGCGGGCCAGGGTGTCGATATCGATTTCAGGGATATTCCCCTTGAACTCCGTCTCCCCGGCGAAGACCCCCATCGATGCCATGGCCGCAAGACCCGCCGCGCCTCCGGCAATGGCCATGAAGTTACGGCGGGAGACCGCCTTTTCACTCTTTAATTCTGCCACTTAGTTCACCCCGACTTTCTCGGTTTTTTGCCCGTAGGTTTGCAGCAGAAGCAGGACTCCGCCTGCCGTCAGGATGGCGATAAAGACCGACATGGCCAGGGTTGCATGGCGGCCGAGATCGATCACGTGCCCTGCGCCACTGACTACAAACAGCATGGAGAGAATGCCGTGAACCATTCGCCAGGTCGTGTATTTCATCGGCACCTTTCTGCGCATTAAAGAGATAATTCCGAGGGTCAGCATCAGGCACCAGGCGATGATGCCCAGCACTACGCCCTGACTGGTAAAGGTCGTAATGATGGTGGTCAATGCGTCCCCCGGCGCAACGCCGGCCTCGAAAAACCTTGGAAAAACCAGCAGAAATGGGTGGATAAGGAGGATGGAGACCGCCGTAGTGCCGATGACATTATGCAGACGGACCAGCCTGCTCATCTTCAGCTCCTGAACCGCAGATCCATTCGATCGGGAGAGAAAGAACTGCCCCACCGTAAGCTTCCCTGAACGGTAGACATGTCAAAAGTAGAGCTTTCTGGCAGAATAGACCAACCAGGAGGCTCTGATGAAAAATTCACGATTCACCGAAACACAGATCGTTGCAATTCTCAAGGAGGCG
>Ga0209231_1000130_pt1 | contig 53259 bp, 44 predicted proteins | sample Deesub45470m_DNA_FD_188086 | JGI IMG/M metagenome (GOLD analysis project Ga0209231, IMG submission 188086) | Deep subsurface microbial communities from North Pacific Ocean - 450_OLKR46/470m Metagenome (SPAdes) (version 2) | ecosystem: Environmental > Terrestrial > Deep subsurface > Unclassified ... | reverse complement strand
GTGCGGATGCGGGCGGGCGATTGCGCCACCGCTACCCGGCTGCTGACCCGACCCTTCACCATCGAAGGCGTGGTGCAACATGGCGACAAGCTCGGCCGCACCATCGGTTTCCCCACCGCCAATATCGACATGGGTGATTATCTACGCCCGGCCTATGGCATCTACGCGGTGCGCGGGCTGCTGCCGGACGGTCGGATTTTGGACGGCGCGGCGAACCTTGGCATCCGGCCTATGTTCGACCCACCCAAATTGCTGCTGGAACCGCATTTCTTCGATTTCGCCGAAAATCTCTATGACCAGCTGCTCGCGGTGCAACTGATCGCCTATCTTCATGCCGAACGCGCCTATGACGGGCTGGACGCGCTGATGAACGGCATTGCCCAGGACTGCGTCGATGCACGGCAAATCCTTGCGGGCCAAAACCTTGCGGGAACGCCCCACCTCGCCTAATGCGGCGAGCTATTCCTAACCCCGTTCGCTTCGAGCGAAGTCGAGAAGCGATACGCGCCGTGCCAGCGTTTCTCGACTGCGCTCGAAACGAACGGATGTTTGCAGATACCGGAACCCCATGACCGACGCACCCGACTATAAGTCCACCGTATTCCTGCCGCAAACCGACTTCCCGATGAAGGCGGGCCTCGCGCAAAAGGAACCGGCGATCGCCGCGCAATGGGAGGCGATGGACCTCTATGGCAAGCTGCGCGAAAAGCGCGCGGGGCGCGAACGCTTCATCCTGCATGACGGCCCGCCCTACGCCAATGGCGACATCCATATGGGCCATGCGATGAACAAGGTGTTGAAGGACATCATCGTCCGCAGCCAGTCGCTGCTCGGCAAGGATGCGCCCTATGTGCCCGGCTGGGACTGCCACGGCCTGCCGATCGAATGGAAGATCGAAGAGGAATATCGCAAGAAGAAGCTGAACAAGGACGAAGTGCCCGCGCAGGAATTCCGCGCCCAATGCCGCGCCTATGCCGACCGCTGGGTGGGCGTGCAAAAGGAACAGTTCAAGCGCCTCGGCGTGATGGGCGACTGGGCCGATCCGTACCTGACCATGAAATTCGATGCTGAAGCGACCATCGTTGGCGAACTGCTGAAATTCGCGGAAAGCGGCCAACTCTATCGCGGTGCGAAGCCGGTGATGTGGTCCCCGGTCGAAAAGACCGCGCTGGCCGAAGCGGAGGTCGAATATGAGGATGTGACGTCGACCCAGATCGATGTCGCGTTCGAGATCATGGAAGCCCCGAACGCACCCGAACTGGTCGGTGCCTATGCGGTGATCTGGACGACGACGCCCTGGACGATTCCTGTGAACCAGGCGATCGCCTATGGGGAAGAGATTGAATATGTTAGGGTTGAGTTGTTACCCGGCGTACAATCTGTAAACAGCGACCCGCTCGTGGTTCTTCGGACGCCAGAATTTCACGTCTTTGACACCCAAGAATATTTCGTAGCTAGCCAGCTTTTACCAGAATTTCTAGCACGTCTGTCTAAGAGCTACACCGACATTGTTGTAGATAACGGCTGGGGGACTGAAGCACGGTTTACGGCGAAGATCCATCAAACCTTCAAAGGCACCCAACTCGCCGGTGCGATTGCGCGCCACCCCATGGCCAAATCCCTCCGTCATCCCGGCGAAAGCCGGGATCCCGCTTCTTCTTTCGAGGGTGACGAAGGCAGCGAGACCCCGGATCAAGTCCGGGGTGACGACAAAGCGCAACTCGGCTTCTTTGATCGCCCACGCCCCTTCCTCCCCGCCGACCACGTCACCACCGACGCGGGCACGGGCCTTGTCCATATGTCCCCGGACCATGGCGAGGAGGATTTCATCGCCTGCAAGAAGCTCGGCATCGATCCGGTCTTCGCGGTCAATGACGCGGGCTTCTACCGCGACGATTGGGAATGGCTGCCGGGCCAGGGCAGCGTCATCAACACCAAGTTCAACGGCGTCGATGGCCCGATCTGCACCGACCTGCGCGCCGCCGGCGCGCTGCTCTCGGCCAGCGACTTCCGCCACAGCTATCCCCATAGCTGGCGGTCAAAGGCGCGGATCATCTACCGCTGCACCCCGCAATGGTTCATCCCGATGGATAAGCCATCCGGCAACACCATGCCCGACTATCCGCTCCCCCCGCTGGAGCCGATCACCGGCGCGCTGGCGACGGCTTTGCCGACCAACGGCCCGACCCTGCGCGGTGTCGCCCTCGACGCGATCCAGAACACCCGCTGGGTGCCGGAACGCTCGCGCAACCGCATCAACGCGATGGTCAGCGATCGTCCCGACTGGGTGATCAGCCGCCAGCGTGCCTGGGGCGTCCCGATCGCCCTCTATGTCCATCGCAAGAGCGGCCAGTATCTTGTTGATCCGGCGGTCAATGCCCGCATCATCGATGCCTTCAAGGCGGCCGGTGCCGACGCCTGGTTCGGCGCCGATCATCAAGCGCTGCTCGGCCCCGACTATGACCTGGCCGACTATGAGGTCGTAACCGACATTCTCGACGTCTGGTTCGACAGCGGCTCCACGCACAGCTTCGTCGTGGAGGCCCGCTATGGCGAAGGCACTCGCGCTGACCTCTATGTCGAAGGGTCCGATCAGCATCGCGGCTGGTTCCAATCCTCGTTGCTCGAATCGAGCGGCACGCGCGGTCGCGCACCCTATGACGCGGTCCTGACCCACGGCTTCGCGCTCGATGGCACGGGCAAGAAAATGTCCAAGTCGCTCGGCAATGTGGTCGATCCGCTCAAGATCATGGCCGAAAGCGGCGCCGACATTTTGCGCGTCTGGGTCGCCAGCACCGACTATTTCGACGATGTCCGCATCGGCAAGGAAGTGCTGGCCGGGTCGTCCGACGCCTATCGCAAATTGCGCAACACTTTCCGTTATATGCTTGGCGCTCTTGCCGACTATGATGAAGTGAATGAGGCCGTCTCCTACGCCGAAATGCCGGAGTTGGAGCGCTATATGCTCCACCGGCTGGCGGCGCTGGATGCGGAATTGAAATCGGTCGTGGACAAGGCGGCGGATAGCGACAATTGGCTCGAATTCAGCCGGTACACCCGCGCCTTGTTCGACTTCGCCAATAGCGACCTGTCGGCCTTCTTCTTCGACATCCGCAAGGACTGCCTCTATTGCGACGCGCCGTCCGACCCGAAGCGCCGCGCCTATCGCACCCTGCTCGACACGCTGTTCCACGCGCTTGTCCGCTATGCCGCGCCGATCATCCCCTTCACCGCTGAGGAAGTGTGGCAAAGCCGCTTCCCAAGTGACGAAGATAGCGTTCACTTCCTCGAATGGCCGGAGATCGACCATCACTGGCTCGACCGCGACCTCGACGACAAATGGCGCGAACTGCGCACCCAGCGCGAGCAGGTGAACGAAGCGATCGAGCCGCTGCGCCGCGAAAAGATCGTCCGCTCCAGCCTCGACGCCGACGTCACCATGGGCGAACTGCTCGCGGTCGGCCATGTCGATTTCGCCGAAGTGGCGATCGTCGCGCGCGTGACCATGGGGCAGGGGGATGGCATCACCGTCCAGCCCAGCGCCTGGCATAAATGCGGCCGCTGCTGGCGCAAACTGCCCGAAGTCACCACTGACGGCACGCTCTGCGACCGCTGCGACGCGGTGCTGACGGGCTAAGCGATGTTCCTCCATGTCGTCATCCTGAAACAAGTTCAGGATGACGACAGTTTTTTAGGCTAGAGAGCGCAGGCATGCCCACCCCCATCAACCACCGCCCGCTGGGCCTGACCGTGGCGATCGTGACGCTCGCGCTCGACCAGCTCATCAAATATACCGTCACCTATCCGCTGGCGCTGAAAAGCCGCGCCGATATCGGCATCGAAATCCTGCCGATCTTCCGCCTGCGCTGGCTGGAAAATCGCGGCGTTTCGATGGGCTTCTTCCACGCCGATACCGATCTGATGCGCTGGGCGCTGGTGGGCATGACCATCCTAATCGCCGGGTTCGTGGCCGTGTGGATGTGGCGCGAAAAGGCGCGGCAGGATGTCGCCGCGCTGGGGCTGGTGCTGGGCGGGGCGATCGGCAACATCGTTGACCGGATGCGCCTCGGCTATGTCATTGATTATGCCGATTTACATTTTGGTGAGTGGCGGCCCTTCCTGATTTTCAACCTGGCCGACGCGGCCATCACCATCGGGGTGCTGATCCTGCTTGCGCGGGCGTTGCTGCTGCGCGACAAGGACGCAAAGACGGAGACTTTGAAGTAATGCGTAAATTGATCCTCGCCGCCGGTTTGCTTACCACCCTGTCCGCCTGTGGCGGCGGCGGTGGCCTGTTCAACCGCGAGCGCCCCGACGAATTCGCCGTGTCGCGCCAGGCGCCCTTGGTGATCCCGCCAGACTTCGCGCTCGTTCCGCCCGCGCCCGGCTCCCCGTCGGCCGCCTCGGTCGATTCGGGCAAGGCCGCGATGGACGCCATGTTCGGCGGCCCCGCCCAGCGCAGCGCCACCGAAACCGCGACGCTCGACGCCGCCGGCCGCGCCAATGCGGCAGCAGGCATCCGCTCCTCGGCCGGCGACCCCGCCACCGAAGTCGTGGAAAAAGGCGCCACCACCCGCGACATCATCGCCGCCCCCGAAGGCGACGGCCAGGACGCCAGAGCGGTAACGCCGCAGCCGTAAGCGACAAAAAAAGGGGCCAACCGGCCCCTTTTTCATGGAAGCTATGGCGCGGGCTTTAAGCCCGCGCTTCCGTGCCAATCCCCGCACTATTATGCCGCAGCGCCGTCAGCACCGTATCGATGATCGCATCGGCATCCAGCCGCGCATCGGCATATTGTTTTTCGGGCTTGTCCTGATCCTGGAAAATATCCGGCAGCCGCAGCGTGCGGATCTTCAGCCCCGCATCGGTCAGCCCCAGGTCGCTCGCCAGCGTCAGCACATGCGCGCCAAGGCCGCCGATCGCGCCTTCCTCGATCGTCACGGCAACCTCATGGGTCGCCAGCAACCGGCGGATCATCGCTTCATCGAGCGGCTTGGCGAAGCGCAGGTCGGCAACGGTGGTGGACAGCCCCTTGGCCTCCAGCACCTCTGCGGCCTTGAGCGCTTCCTCCAACCGCGTGCCGAGCGAGAGGATGGCGACCTGCCGCCCTTCGCGCATGATCCGGCCCTTGCCGATCGCCAGCCGCTCAGGCGTCTGCGGCATCGCCACCCCGGTCCCGTTGCCGCGCGGATAGCGCAGCGCGATCGGGCCGCTGTCATGCATCGCGGCGGTATGCGTCATATGCACCAGTTCGGCCTCATCCGCCGCCGCCATCACCACCATATTGGGCAGGGTGGCGAGGTAAGTGACATCGAAACTGCCCGCATGGGTCGATCCATCCGCGCCGACCAAGCCGGCCCGGTCGATCGCGAAGCGCACCGGCAGATTCTGGATCGCGACATCATGCACCACTTGGTCATAGGCGCGCTGCAGGAAGGTCGAATAAATGGCGCAGAAGGGCCGCATCCCCTCCGCCGCCAGCCCTGCGGCGAAGGTCACCGCATGCTGCTCGGCAATCCCCACGTCGAAAATGCGATCGGGGAAGGCAAGGGCGAATTTGTCGAGGCCCGTGCCCGACGGCATGGCGGCGGTAATCGCGCACAGCTTCGGGTCGCGCTGCGCCTCGGCGATCAGCGCCTGGGCAAAGACGTTGGTGTAGCTTTGCGGGCCGGGCGGGGCTTTCGCCTGCGTCCCCGTCACCACGTCGAATTTCTGTACGCCATGATATTTGTCGTCGGCAGCCTCGGCCGGGGCATAGCCCTTGCCCTTCTTCGTCACGACATGGACCAGGCACGGCCCCTCGGCCGCGTCGCGCACATTTTCCAGCACCGGGATCAATTGGTCCAGATTGTGGCCATCGACCGGCCCGACATAATAGAAGCCCAATTCCTCGAAGAGCGTGCCGCCCATTGCCATGCCACGCGCAAACTCGTCGGTCTTGCGCGCCGCATTGTGCAGCGGCCGGGGCAGCTTGCGTGCCAATTTCTTGGCAAGGTCGCGCAGGCCGAGAAACTCCCGGCTCGACACCAGCCGCGCGAGATAGCCCGAAAGGCCGCCAACCGGCGGCGCGATCGACATGTCATTGTCGTTGAGGATGACGACCAGCCGATTGCCCGCCGCCTGTGCATTATTCATCGCCTCATAGGCCATGCCCGCCGACATCGCGCCGTCGCCGATGACGGCGATGCCCTTGCCGGGCCGGTCCTGCATCTGATTGGCGATGGCAAAGCCCAAGGCGGCGCTGATCGAGGTCGAGCTATGCGCCGCGCCGAACGGATCATAATCGGATTCGGCCCGCTTGGTGAAGCCCGACAGCCCGCCACCCTGGCGCAAGGTGCGGATGCGGTCGCGCCGCCCGGTCAATATCTTGTGCGGATAGCATTGATGGCCGACATCCCACACCAGCTTGTCGCGCGGCGTGTCGAACACATAATGGATCGCCGTGGTCAGTTCCACCACGCCCAGCCCCGACCCTAGATGGCCGCCCGTCACACCCACGGCGGAAATCACTTCCTGCCGCAATTCATCGGCCAGCTGCCGCAATTGTTCGGGCTTCAGGGTGCGCAGGTCGGAAGGCCAGATAACCTGGTCGAGCAACGGCGTTTGCGGGCGATCATTCATGAAAGGGATAGACTCATATAGGCGCTGGAGCGGGTGGGCGAACGGCGCGAAGCCGTGGTCACGCCGCGCATTTCGCGCAGGTGCCCAATATCTCGATGACCGGTCGTTCGGGCTTGAAGCCTTCCTGCTCGGCGACGGCACGGACCTGGTTGGTCACCTTGTCGTCATCCAGATGCGTCGCCTGCTTGCAATTGCGGCACACCAGGAAGATGCAGTCGTGATGACAGCCCGGATGCGCGTTGGCGATATAGGCGTTGGCGCTTTCCACCCGCATCGCGATATTGTTCGTCACGAACAGGTCGAGGATGCGATAGACGCTGTTGGGCGCCACCCGCTTGCCCCGCGCCTTAGACACCGTATCGGCAATGTCATAGGCGGATGCGGGCTTTTCCTCGGCCGACAGCGCATCGAAAATGGCGGCGCGCATCGGCGTCCACTGTTCGCTCTGGGCTTCCAGCGTGCGGCGCGCGGCGTCGGCCAATTTGGTGCCGGTCGGCTCAATATGATGATGTTTATGGTCGGCCATTGGACCAATCTAGGCCGGGGCGGGGCCGGGGGCAAGGGCAGGCTGTCAGCGCTGCCCGAACTGCCATGCCGCCCATAGCCAGCCGCCGATCATCAGCACGCCGCCGATCGGCGTGATCGCCCCCAGCCAGCGCGGCGCGCCCAGCGCCATGGCATAGAGCGTCAACGCAAAGATTGCCGTGCCGATCAGCAGCAGCACCGCCGCCCCGCGCGCGACGCCCATGATCGCGATCGCCGCGACGGCATGGATCAATTGATAGGTGCCACCGGTGCGCAGCCATTCGACGGCCTTGGGATCGCTCACCCCATGCGCGCCGAACGCGCCCGCGCCAATGGCGAGCGCAGCGGACAGGGCCGCCAAAACAGCAATCATGTCTTTTCTCCATCGCCGCGCGTCAGCAGCCGCATCCCCTTGCCGGGCCGGTAGATCAGATCCTTGGCCGCGATCAGGTCGCCATGCTCGATCTGCAACGCCAGCCTTTGTTCGTCATTGGCGCGATATTGGCGCTCGACCTCCTCGACTTCCTCGTCGGGCACGCCCAGCGCCTGCATCGCCTGCACCCCCATGCAGATCGCCGATTCATAGACTTCGCGCACCACCCCGGCGAGGTCCATATTCTGCAGCGCCAGCAATTGCCTGCGGTCGAATGCGCGCACCATCAGCGCGGCCTGCGGAAAGGCCTCGGCGATCGGCTGGAGCGCGCGGCTGTCGAGCGAGGGATCGTCGATGCAGAAGGCGATCAGCCGGGCATCGTCGGCGCCCGCGCGATGGAGCAGGTCGATGCGCGTGCCATCGCCATAATAGACTTTCGTGTCGAACCGCTGCGACACTTCGATCTGCGCGGGCTTCTTGTCGATCGACACGACGGCAAAGCCATGGCCGATCAGCATCTGCGCCACCGTCTGGCCAAAACGGCCATAGCCCACGATGATCGCGGTGCCGCGCGGTGCCTCGTCCGGGCCGGGCAGGTCAGCCCCATCGCGCGACGCGGCGAACTCGAACCGGCGGGCGAACAGCATCAGGAACGGCGTCGTTGCCATGGAGAAGGTGACGATCGCGCTGAACAGGCTCGACGCTTCGGGCGCGATCAGCATCGCGCTCTGCGCCTGCGCAAACAGCACGAAGCCAAATTCGCCGCCCTGCGACAGAAGAAGCCCTGCGCCCAGCGCCGGTCGCCAATCCATGCCGAACAATCGCGCGAGGCCAGCGATGATCGCCGCCTTGGTCGCCACCAAAATCAGCGCCATGCCGATGACGAACACCGGATTGGCCGCAACGGTCTTGAGGTCCAGCACCATGCCGACCGCCAGGAAGAAAAGGCCGAGCAGGATCGAGCGGAAGGGTTCGACATCGGCCTCTATCTCATGCCGATAGGGCGAATCGGCCAGCATCACGCCCGCCACGAACGCCCCAAGCGCGGTCGAAAGATGCAGGCTGTGCATCAACGCCGCCGCCGCCAGCACGGTGAACAGCCCGACTACGACGAACAACTCGCGCTCGCCCAGGCGCCCGACCAACCCCAGCAATGGCCGCAGAATGAACCGCCCCGCCAACACCAGCCCCGCAATCGCCGCGACCGTATAGCCTGCCAGCACCCATCCGGGCGGCCCGGCGGCATCGGCCGGATTGCGCGATAGCGCGGCGATGATCGTGATCAGCGGCACGATCGACAGATCCTGGAACAGCAGGATCGAAAAGGCTTTCTCACCAAAGGGCGAGTTGATCCGGCCGCTGGATTTCAACCCCGGCAACACCTGCGCCGTGGACGACAGCGCCAGCGGCAGACCAAGCGCGATCGCCGCGCCCCAGGTGAAGCCGGTGGAATAGAAGATGATCGCCGTCAGCACACAACCACACAGCACCACCTGCGCCAGCCCCAGCGCAAAAATGTCGCGCTTCAACCGCCACAGCCGCGCCGGATGCAACTCCAAGCCGACGAGGAAGAGCAGCAGCACGATGCCGATTTCGGCAATCGCCAGCTTCGATTCGCCGCCACCGACCAGCCCCAGCCCCTGCGGCCCGACCAGCGCGCCCGCGACCAGATAGCCCAGCACCGCCCCCAGCCCGAACCGGCGGAACAGCAGGACGAACAGGACGGCGGCCCCCAGCAGGATGACGCCTTCCGACAACAGCATGTCGGTGGCGCTGACCGGAATGGGCAGGGGGGCAGGCACGCTCTGCATCAGGCGTCCGCCATCCGCGCGGCTTCGGCTATCGCTTCAAAACCCAGGCGAATGGACGCATGGCGCGCCGGATAGCCGCGCGCCGGGGCCAGCACCGCCAGGCCCGGCCAGAAATCCAGATCCTCGCTCGCGCCCGACAGATAAGCGGTCAATTTGTCGCGCGCCTCGGCGAGTTCGTCGGCGCTCATCCCGATCGCCTGCGCCGCCATCAGCGACGCCGACGCCTGCCCCAGCGCGCAGGCCTTCACCTCCAGCCCCATGTCAGCGAGCCGCCCATCGGCCATCGCTACATCGACCACGATCCGCGATCCACAGGTCGGCGACCGCTTCTCCACACTCGCCTGCGGTTCGGGCAGGCGGGCATGATGCGGGATGCTGGCGGCGAGCCGCAATATGTCTTTGTTATACAGGGGAGCGCTCATCCCATCCCATGTAGGACAGGAACGTCGCGGGGTGAAGGCGGGGAATAAGGATGCGGGAAATAAGCTGGCAACACGCAATCCTGATGGCCCCTTCCAATGTAGGAAAATCCCTGATCTAACCCGCCGGTGCATCAGCCGCCTGCCACCATCCGTCCCCAGCCAATCCCCGTCGCGCCACCGTCGCGTCACCGTTACCCAACTGTCGCGTCACAGTCGCGAGCCTGGCGCGTCGCCGTCGCGTCCCGGTGGCTTCCCCGTCGCAATGCCCACGAATCGCCCCCGAAAATCACGCCTGCGACACTGTGAACTTCGCCCTGTCGCGCCGCAGTAACCCCACTCACATCCCTTCTTGCCGCCCCCCAAGCAAATCCATCGCTTGCCTGCGCGCCGTCACCGCCTATCTCTCCCCTCAACACGAATCGCAGCCGGAAAGCCCCGTTCATGACCGCCACTCATTCGACCCGCATGCTCATCCTTGGTTCCGGCCCCGCCGGTCTGTCCGCCGCCATCTATGGCGCGCGCGCTGGCCTCGCGCCGATCGTGGTGCAGGGGATGCAGCCGGGCGGTCAGTTGACCATCACCACCGATGTCGAAAATTATCCGGGCTTCAAGGATGTGATCCAGGGGCCATGGCTGATGGAACAGATGCAGGCGCAGGCCGAGCATGTCGGCGCCAAGATGATGTATGACCAGATCGTCGATGTCGACCTGTCGCAGCGTCCCTTCCGTCTGACCGGCGATGGCGGCATCGTCTATGTCGCCGACACGCTCGTCATCTGCACCGGCGCGCAGGCGAAATGGCTGGGCGTCGAGGGCGAAGAGCATCTCCAGGGCAAGGGCGTGTCCGCCTGCGCCACCTGCGACGGCTTCTTCTATCGCGGCAAGAAGGTGGTGGTGATCGGCGGCGGCAACACCGCGGTCGAAGAAGCGCTCTACCTCACCAACCACAGCCATGACGTCACCCTGATCCACCGCCGCGACACGCTGCGCGCCGAAAAGATCCTGCAGGAACGGCTGTTCGCCCATCCGAGCATCAAGATACTGTGGAACAAGGCGGTCGACAAATTCGTCGGCGGCGGCACGCCCGAAGGGCTGGTCGGCGTCGATCTCATCGACACGGTCACCGGCGAGCGGTCGCACGAACCGACCGACGGCGGCTTCGTCGCCATCGGCCATCACCCCGCGACCGAATTGTTCACCGGCAAGCTGCCGATGGACGAAGGCTATCTGCTGGTCGACAAGGGCACCACCCACACCGCCATCCCCGGCGTCTTCGCCGCGGGCGACGTCACCGACAAAATCTACCGCCAGGCCGTAACCGCCGCCGGCATGGGCTGCATGGCCGCGCTCGATGTCGAGAAGTTTCTGGCCGAAGCCGACTTCGAGGCGATGGCGGCCGAATGAAATGACCTCCGTTCGTTTCGAGCGAAGTCGAGAAACGAGGCAGAGCCGAGTTCAGCGAAGCTAAACGCTTCTCGACACGCTCGAAGCGAACGGCAATTATTTGGCCACCTTACCCCGCGCAAAGGCCACCAGCGACCCGAACGTCTCGAACGTATCGCCGTCGATATCGTCATCCTCGATCAGGATATCGAAGCGATCCTCCATCTCGGTCAGCAGCCCCGCGACCGCCATGGAATCCAGTTCAGGCAGCGCGCCGAACAGCGGCGTGTCCGCCTCGAACGCATCGACACGCTCCTGGGACAGGCCCAGAACGTCGCGAAGCAGCGTCCGCGTCAGAGGGTCGATGGTATCGGCCTGACCGACCGGCGAAGGATGATTGGCCCGCATAAGGGCGCTTTCCTAGTCATTCATGCCCTATCCGACAAGCGCGGAAATCGCCGTCCGCGCCGCCGGGAGCCAGCTCGACGCAAAGCGCGGATTGAAGGCGTCGATCCGGTGCAGCGCGATCCGCTCGTCCATCCAGTCGGCCTTATAGCCATTGTCGCCAGTGCCATAGTCGATCATTTCGACCCGATCCTGGTCGATGGCCTGCGCAAACATGGCATGGCTCAGCAACGTACCAGGCGACCCGGCATCGTGGGCGCGATCATGGGAGAGTTTGTGAATGAGCGCGACACCATGCTCCACCGTCCACAACTGCGTCGCAACCGCCCGCCCGTCGAGCCGCGCAAAGCCCAGCCGCAACGTCCCCGCATCGCTCTCCTGCTCCGCAAGCGCGCGCAGGAAGGCCAGCCCCGGTTCCGCCGCCTTCCAGCTACGATCATGCACATCGACATAGTCCCACCACAGATCGTCGGTCAGCCGGTAGCTGATCGACAGTACATAAGGACTGTTGCGCGCCTTGCGCCGCACCAGCGTCCGCAACCGCCCCGGCCGCGCCGCCCAATAGGTCGCGAAATCCCGTCCCGCCGGGCGCAGCAGATAGCGCCCGCCCATCGGCCGCGACAGCGCAAACCAGCCCGCCCGCCGCAAACTGGCGCGCAACGCGCCGCCATCTTCCAGCGGATAGAAATCGATCTGGCTATTGCCCGCCAGCAAATGCCGCGCCAGTGCATCGAGCAACCGACGCTGTTGCGCTTCGTCGGGATCGCCCACAAATATCGGCGCCCATGCAAAACTATACCAGTTGGCCAGCGCCGACACCCGCCGCGCTTCCGGCTGCATCAGGACCATCCACGCCTGCGCGCCCATATCCTCCGCCACCAGCACGCGAACCGGCGTAGCGGCAAGGCAATGCTGGTGCAGCCGCGCATACCAGTCGAACCGGTCGAACAGGGAAGGCATGGTGAGGCGATCGGCACGGCCCTGCAGCGCGTGCCCGACATCGGCCAGGCTGTGATATTCCCTTGTCGTCGGCAACCGACTATCTCCGCAACCAGAAGAGGAACGCTTAGGTGCAAAGTCTGGAAATGGAGTTAAGCCCGGCAGGCCCGTCTGCGGATAGCCTGCCGATCGATCATGTCCTGCTGCGTGGCGATCCCAACCGTGCGGCGCTGGACGGGCGATCGGGCAGTTATACTTTCGCCGAGCTGGAGGAAACGCTGGGACGGCTGGCGGGCTGGCTGGCCGGGTTCGGGCTGGAGCCGGGCGCGCGCGTCGCCAGCTGGATCGCCAAAGGACCGGTTGCAGCCTTGATGCCACTGGCCGCGCCACGCGCGGGCCTTGTCCATGTGCCGATCAACCCGCTGCTCAAACATGCCCAGGTCGCCCATATCCTGTCCGACAGCGGAGCCGCGATGCTGATCGGCACGGCCGCACGACTCGACAGCCTGCAGCCCGGCGACGTGCCGCCCGATTGCCATGTGCATCGGGAGGAGGACGCTGCCTGCGCCATGAGCGGCGGCGATCCGATCGGCTCGTCCGACGCCGCGCCCGACACGCTGGCCGCCATCCTCTATACCAGCGGATCGACCGGACGGCCCAAGGGCGTGATGCTCAGCCACGCCAATCTCTGGCTGGGCGCGGTGGCGGTGGCCGACTATCTGGGCATGGGCGCGGACGATCGCACCGCCTGCGTCCTGCCGTTCAGCTTCGACTATGGCCAGAACCAGCTCTTCTCCACCTGGATTGCGGGCGGCTGCGTCTATCCGCTCGACTATCTCACCCCGCGCGACGTGATGAAGCTGGTCGACCGGCGCGACATCACCACGCTCGCCGGGGTGCCGCCGCTCTGGGTGCAACTGACCGAACTGGACTGGCCACCGGAGGTCGCCGCCAAGCTCAAGCGCCTGACCAACAGCGGCGGCGCGCTGACCCGGCCGCTCGTGGCAAAACTGCGCGCCCTGTTCCCCCGCGCCGACCTCTACCCCATGTATGGCCTGACCGAAGCCTTCCGCTCCACCTATCTGCCGCCTGCGCTGGTGGCCAGCCACCCTGATTCGATGGGCCGCGCGATCCCCTTTGCCGAGATATTGGTGCTGCGCCCCGATGGCAGCGTCACCGACGATGACGAGCCTGGCGAACTGGTTCATTGCGGACCGCTGGTGGCGCAGGGCTATTGGCGCGACGCCGCGCGCACCGCCGAACGCTTCAAGCCCGCGCCAACGGCCTCCCGCTATGGCGGCATGGCGGTCTGGTCGGGCGACACGGTGCGGCGCGACGCGCAGGGACTGCTCTATTTCGTCGGTCGCGACGACGCGATGATCAAGTCGGCGGGCAACCGCATCAGTCCGACCGAGATAGAGGAAGCCGCCGTTGCCGTCGCCGGTGTCGCCGAAGCGGTGGCGCTGGGGGTGAAGGATGATCGGTCGGGCCAAGTGGTCCGGCTGTTGCTCCGCGCCGACGATCCGGCGGTCGCGCAGGCGGTCGCGGCGCATCTGAAAAGCGAGCTGCCCAATTATATGCAGCCAAGGGACATTCTTGTACTGGACGAACTTCCCAGCAATCCCAACGGCAAGACCGATCGAGTCGCCCTCTCGCACCAACATGGTGCTCCTGCGAGAGCAGGAGCCTAGGGTGAGGCGGGTAACCTATCGCCCTGGACTCCTGCTTTCGCAGGAGCACATCGTTATGAAGTTGAGAGGGTTTTGCAGATGAAGCCGATGGGACCGATCCCGCCCTGGTTCGCAGGCGAGGAGGGCATGTTGCTGATCGGCGGTTATGGCGCGGCCAGCCTGGTGGATGAGGCAGGCGACACCCCGCTCTTCGCCTATGACATGGCCATCGTCGAAGCGCAGGTCCGGCGCTTCCGGGCCGCCATGCCGCCCGCCCTGCACCTCCATTATGCGATCAAGGCCAACCCCTATGCCCCGTTGCTCGCGGGCATGGTGGCGCAAGTCGATGGCTTCGATATCGCATCGGGCGGCGAACTGGACATGGCGCTCGAAGCCGGGATGGACCCGGCGCGGATTAGCTTTGCCGGGCCGGGCAAGCGCAATGACGAACTGGAAGCCGCGATTTTCGCAGGTGTCACGCTGAACCTCGAATCCGAAGGGGAGGGGCGTCGCGCGCTCGCCATCGGCCAGCGGATCGGCAAGACCCCGCGCGTCGCGGTGCGGGTGAACCCCGACTTCCACCTCAAAGGTTCCGGCATGCGGATGGGCGGCGGGGCCAAGCCGTTCGGCGTCGATGCCGATCGCGCGGCGGCGCTTGCCCGCGCGATGATCGACGGCGGGGCCGACTGGCGCGGCTGGCATATTTTCGCCGGCTCGCAAAATCTCAACGCCATGGCGATCATCGAGACGCAGGCCGCCACCCTCGCGCTGGCGGCGCGGCTTTCCGAAGCAGTCGGCGCATCGCCGCCGTTGGTCAATCTGGGCGGCGGCTTTGGCCTTGCTTACTTCCCCGGCGACGTCCCGCTCGACATCCGCCCCATTGGTGTCGCCCTCGACAGCGCGCTGGAATCATTGCCCGACATCCTCAAACCCACCCATTTCGCGATCGAACTCGGCCGCTGGCTGGTTGGGGAGGCGGGCGTCTATCTGACCCGCGTAATCGACGTAAAGGTCAGCCAGGGCGAAACCTTCGTCGTCGTCGATGGCGGCCTCCACCATCAACTTGCCGCTAGCGGCAATTTCGGTACCGTCGTCCGCCGTAACTATCCGATCGCCATCGCCAACCGTTTCGGCGCGGACCCGGCGGCCGATCCCGTGACGGTCGTTGGCTGCCTCTGCACCCCGATCGACCGGCTCGGTGACAAGGTGGCGTTACCCCCGGTGCAGGAAGGCGACCTCATTGCCATCTTCCTTGCAGGGGCCTATGGCGCGTCGGCCAGCCCGACCGCTTTTCTTGGCCATCCAAGTCCTCGTGAAGTTTTACTTGGCTGAATTACTCTACACATAACTCCTAACGGTATCTTTACCCTTTGACGGCATGAAGAGGTCCGAAGCCCTGTGCTGAACGGCCTTGCCACCCCTCTTTGGCGACCGGTCGCGCAAGGCCGCACAAAGAGGTGAGAATATGCGTTTCCTGTCCGTTTCCAGGCTCCTGATCGGTGCATCCTTGCCCGCCGTCGCCCTGTCGGGCTGCGCCACGGTGCCTGCCGGGCCGCAACTGCCCCCGGCATCCTTCGTGTCGACGCAGGAAGGACCGGGCGAGGAATATATCATCGGCCCGCTCGATGACCTCACCATCTTCGTGTGGCGCAACCCCGAACTAGGGGCCAAGGTTCAGGTGCGGCCCGACGGGCGCATCACCACGCCGCTGATCACCGACATGCCGGCCGTGGGCAAGACGCCCCGGATGCTGTCCGACGACATCAAGCTGGCACTCACCAAATATATCGAAAATCCGCTCGTCTCGGTCATCGTCAACAATTTCAGCGGCACTTTCAGCCAACAGGTGCGGATCGTCGGCGCGACGGACAAGCCCGCTTCCATTCCCTACCGCGCCAACATGACCTTGCTCGACGCAATGATTTCGGTCGGCGGCCTGTCCGAATTTGCCGCAGGCAACCGCGCGCGTCTGGTCCGCTTCGACAAGGATAGCGGCAAGCAAAAGGAATATCAGGTCCGCCTGAACGACCTTCTCAAGAAGGGCGACACGCGCGCCAATGTCATGCTCGCCCCCGGCGACGTCATCATCATCCCTGAAAGCATGTTCTGATATGGCCGGTCTCTACGACGAATTGCTGGTCCTGCTCCATGGCATATGGAGCCGCCGCTGGATCGCGCTGGGCGTCGCCTGGGGCGTGGCCATGCTTGGCTGGCTCGGCGTGGCGCTGATCCCCAACAGCTATGAGTCCAAGGCGCGGGTCTATGTCAGCACCCAGTCGCTGCTGGAGGACAAGGTCGGCATCACCCAGGTCCAGTCGCAGCAGGAACTGGAGCGCGTGCGCAGCACGCTCGCCAGCGCCGAAAATCTCGAAAAGGTCGTGCGCGAAACCGATCTGTCGCAGGGCGTTTCCGGCCCGCGCGATGTCGCCGCCAAGATCACGACCCTGCGCGAAAATATCACCGTGATGGCACAGGCCGACCCCAGCATGATCGACATCAGCGCCGTATCAGCCGATTCGAGCCTGTCGGACGGTGCGAATGCCCGCATCGCGCAGCAGGTGGCGCAAAAGCTGATCGACATCTTCCAGGAAGAAAATCTCTCCGGCGACCGCACCCAGACCCGGCAGAGCCTCGCCTTCCTCGACCAGCAAATTGCTGCACGCGGCAAGCAGATGGAGGCCGCTGACCAGCGCCGCGTCGAATTTGCCCAGCGTTATGTCGGGCTGCTACCCGGCGCAGGCTCCATCAGCCAGCGCATGGACGCCGCCCGGACAGAGATCAACCAGATCGATTCGCAGCTGGTGCAGGCGCAAAGCGCTTTGAGCGCGATGAACGGCCAGCTGGCGGGCACGCCGCAAAGCCTGCCGGGCGTCGGCGCGGCGGGCGGCCCCTCGGCGCTTAGCCAGACCCAGTCGAACCTTGCGGGCATGCGCGCGCGGGGCTGGACCGCCAACCATCCCGACGTGATCGCGGCACAACGCGAAGTCGATGCCCTGCGCCGTCAGGGTGGCGGCGGCAGCGCAAACGGCCGCGGTGGCACGCCCAATCCCGCCTATCTGTCGATCAAGTCGATGCAGGCCGAACGCGCCGCCACGGTGCAGGCGCTCTCCACCCGCAAGGCACAGCTCCAGGCCGACCTCAACGCCATGATGGCGAAGCAGGTCGACGAACCGGGTATCGCGTCGGAGCAGGAAAAGCTCGACCGCGACTATGAAGTGCTCAAGACCCAATATGACAAGCTGCTCGCCGATCGCGAGGAAATCCGCCTGCGTGGCGAGGTGAAGTCGGAAACCGGATCGGTCCAGTTCCGCGTCATCAACCCGCCCAGCGTCCCCACCGCGCCGACGGCGCCCAACCGGCCGCTGCTGCTGCTGGGCGTGCTGATCGTCGGCATCGCTGCGGGTGTCGGCGTCGCCTTCGCCATGGGCCAGCTCAAGGGCACATTCCCCACCGCCGCCCGTCTGGAACGCGCCATCGGCCTGCCGGTCGCCGGATCGATCAGCCAGGCGGTCAGCGCGACGCAGGTCGCCGTCGAAAAGCAGCGGATGAAATGGTTTGCGGGCGCCAGCGGCGGCTTGGCGGCGGTCTGCCTGCTGCTGATCGTCGTCGAATTTGTCCAGCGTGGCATGGCTTGAGATGTGGGCGTGAAGGAACCAGGAAACATGAACCAGCATAGCCCCATCAAAGGTGGATCGCTGATCGAGCGCGCCACCGAAATCTATGATTTCAGCGCTGCCCTGCGTGGACGCGCCGCGCCTGCGGTCGAAATGCCCGCCGATGCGCCGCCGGTCGCCGAGCCGGTCGCCGTCGCGCCCGCCGCGCTGGCCCCCACGCCGATCGGCTTCCGCGCCTTGCCCTGGACCGGCCCCATCCAGCCGATCGACCGCATTGCGCTCGCCGAAGCAGGCCTGCTCCAGCCCGACGGCCCCGTCACCGCGATGAGCGAGGAATTCCGCCTGCTCAAGCGCGACCTGCTGGCGCAGCTACAGGATAATAAGCGCGGCAACCGCATCCTCGTCTGTTCGCCTCATAGCGGCGACGGCAAGAGCTTCTGCGCGATCAACCTGGCGCTCAGCCTCGCGGCCGAAAAGGACCGTGAAATCCTGCTGATCGACGCCGATTTCGGCAAGCCCGGCATCCCCGCCGCGCTGGGCCTCGATGCTGGCCCTGGCCTCATGGACGCGCTCGCCGATCCGATGGTGGCGATCGAGGATTGCGTGATCCGCACCGATATCCCCTCGCTCTCGATCCTGCCCGCAGGACAGCGCAGCAATGCCGACACCGAATTTCTGTCCTCCGCCCGCACCGAACAATTGCTCGCCCGCCTGACCGAGGGACGGCCCGACCGTATCCTCATTTTCGATTCGCCGCCGCTGCTTGCGGCCTCGCCCGCCGCCGTGCTGGCCAGCCATGTTGCCATCGCCCTGCTGGTGGTGCGCGCCGACAAGACCAGCGAAGCCGCCGTGCGCGACGCCATCGGCCTGCTCAAGGGCGGAGCGCAGGTCCAGCTTCTGCTTAATGCCGTCCGTTTCACCGGCGGCGGCCGCCGTTTCGGCAGCTATTATGCCAAGGGGGAACCCCGCTCATGACCCGTTTCTGGATTGGCGGCGCATCGCTCGTCGCGCTGGCCACCGCCGCCGCGCCCGCGCTGGCGCAGGATACGGACCGCCGCATGGACGTCACGCCCTATATCGGCATCGATCAGGTCGTGACCGGCCCGCTCAAGGGCGGCGGCGACGTGTTGACCTATACCAATGTCACCGCTGGCCTGACCGCCGAAGTGCAGAACCGCCGGGTTGAGGCGGTGGTCGATGTCCAATATAATCACAGCTTCGGCTGGGGCAGCCAGGCACCGGACCAGGATGTGCTGAGCGGCATCGCCAGCGCGCGCGTCAATCTGGCGCGTGGCCTCGCGCTCAACGCAGGCGGCTTTGCGACGCGGGTGCGGACCGACGGCCTGTCGGGCGCGACCTCGCTCAACGACAATAGCTTCACCAGCCAGGTCTATGCCGGTTATGTCGGCCCGTCCTACACGACGCAGGTTGGCGACTTCACCGTCAACGGCTCCTATCAGCTGGGCTATGCGCGGGTCGAAGACAGCGTCAATGCTGATTTCGTGGGCGGGCAGGGCGGTTCGTTCGCCGATAGCTGGACGCACAGCCTGCTAGGCTCGCTCGGCTTTGCCCCCGGCACGCTGCTGCCCGTGGGCCTCACCGCCAGCGCAGGCTATAATCGCGAAGACGCCAGCCAACTCGACCAGCGCTTCGAAAATGCCTGGGGTCGGCTCGACGCCACCCTGCCGGTCTCGCGCACCGTCGCGCTGATCGGCGGCATCGGCTATGAAAAGATCGAGATCAGCCAGCGCTCGCCGCAACGCGCGACCGACGGCACGCCGCTCATCCGCAACGGCCGTTATGTCACCGACAAAAGCTCGCCGCGCGCGCTCATCTATAATTTCGACGATATCATCTGGGATGCAGGCGTCCTCTGGCGGCCAAGCCGCCGCACCTCGCTGACCGCGCGCGTGGGCGAACGCTATGGCGGCATGACCTATCAGGGCAGCTTCACCTGGCAGGGTCAGGACAGCAGCTTCGGCGTCATGGTCTTCGACGGCATCGACAGTTTCGGCCGCATGATCATGGCCGATGTCGCCGCCGTGTCGGGCAGCAGCCTCAATGTCGTGCGCAATCCCTTCACCGGCGACCTCACCGGCTGCGCCTTCTCGACCACCGGCGGCGGGCAGTGTTTCAACGATTCGCTGTCGGGCATCACCGACGCCAATTTCCGCTATCGCGGCGTCGCGGCGCAATATGCGCTGCGGCGCGGCCCCTGGGGCTGGGGCCTTGGTGCTGGCTATTCGCAGCGAAAGTTCATCACGCCGCAGGGTCAGAGCGTGCTAATAAGCGGATCACGCGACGAAAACTGGTACGGCAACGGTTCGGTCAGCTACATGTTCAACGATAGCGACAGCATGGATCTGGTCACCTACATCAACTATTTCGACGCCAGTGGCGATCGCCCGGACGTGCTGAACTTCGGCGCGTTCACCAGCTATTACAAGAGCCTGACCCGGCGCTTGTCGGCCTCGGCTTCGGTCGGCGTGGACGGCGTTCAGGCGGACGATTTCGAAACCATCATCAGCGCGTTGGGCCAGGTCGGCCTGCGCTACAGCTTCTAACGGGTCGGCCTGGGGAGACGAAGATATGTACGATCAATTCTACGGATTGCAGGGTCGCCCGTTCCAGCTGACGCCGGACCCGCATTACTATTTCGAAAGCGCCACCCATCGCAAGGCGCTGTCCTATTTGGGCTATGGCCTGGCGCAGGGCGAAGGCTTCATCGTCATCACCGGCGACATCGGCGCGGGCAAAACCACGTTGGTCGGCCATCTGATGCAGACGATCGACCCGTCGCGGCTCACCGCGGTCAAGATCGTCTCGACCCAGGTGCAGGGCGACGACATGCTGCGCCTCGCCGCACAAAGCTTTGACCTCGTGACCGAGGGCATGACCAAGGCGGCGACGCTGCAACAGGTGGAAGCCTATCTCCACATGCAGGCGCGCGCCGGACGGCGCACGCTGCTGATCGTGGACGAGGCGCAGAATCTCGCTGTCTCGGCGATCGAGGAATTGCGGATGCTGTCCAATTTCCAATTGGGCGGCCAGTCGCTGCTGCAGATTTTCCTGCTCGGCCAGCCCGAATTTCGCGACCTGCTCAAATCGCCGCAGCTCGAACAATTGCGCCAGCGGGTCATCGCGACCCATCATCTCGAACCGATGATGGCCAATGAAGTCGAACCCTATGTCATTCACCGCCTGACCGTGGCGGGCTGGGACGGTCGCCCGATCTTCAGCCGCGATGCCTTCGCCGCGCTCTACGCCGCGACCGGCGGCGTGCCGCGCCGCCTGAACGCGCTGGTCAGCCGCGTCCTGCTGATGGGCGCGATCGAGCAATTGGAAGCGATCGACGCCGATGTGGTGCAGGCGGTCGTCGCCGACATGGGCTTGGACATCGACGTCACGCCAGCGGCGATGACGCCGTCCGCGCTGGACGATGTCCAAGATGTCGAGGGCGATAGCACCCAAATCGCATCGGAAGTCGAAGCAGAAGCCGAAGCAGAAGCCGAAGCCGAAGCCGAAGCGGAAGTGGCAGTGGCAGTGGCAGTGGCAGTGGCAGACGACGTGGCACCGCTCGAACTGGAAACAGTCGAAGAAGCGAACGAGATCGTCGCCGAAGTCGAGGAAGAGCAAGATATGATCGACGAGACCTGGCCCTTGGCCTCCGACACACAGGATGCCGAGATCGAAAACGAACCAGTCGCGCTCGAAGACAGCTCCGCACAGGACGACGCCACCCTTGGCGACTTCACCTCGCCATACGACCAGCAGGACTGGTCGACGCAGCGCGCGCCTTTCGCGCCACCCGTCGAGGCGGAAGCCATCGACGAGGATGACGACCAGCTCGAAGCCGACGTCGTCGAAGAACTGGCCGACGAACTGGACGCCAAGATCGCCGACCTGCACGAAGCCGAAGCGGAACAGCCCGACACCATCGACGCCCAAGCCGTCGAAACGCTGCGCCACGACATGCTGGGCGAGATCGAAGCGCTCCGCGCTGAAATCGCCTCGCTGCGCGCGGTGCAGGCGCATGTGCCCTTCGTTCCCGCCCAGACCATCGATCCCGAAGCGCTCAAGGATTGCTTCACCCTGATCGAGGAACGGCTGTCCTCGCTGGAATTCCGCGCCGAGGAACAGGATACGGCACTGCGCCGCGTGCTGACCCTGCTGGTCGATTGGGTCGAACGCGAAGATCGCATGGCGGGGGTGACGCAGGACAGCGTCGCCGCCTGACTGCAAGACGCGCTGGGATCACCGGAATGATGCAGAACGCCCTGTCGGTCGATGTCGAGGACTGGTTCCAGGTCGGCGCGTTCGAGCGCACGATCCGTCGCGCCGACTGGGACGGGCTGACTCACCGGGTCGAGGGCAATACCGACGCGGTGCTCGACCTGTTCGCGCAGGCGAACGTCAAGGCGACCTTCTTTACCTTGGGCTGGGTGGCGGAACGCTATCCCGCTTTGATGCGGCGCATCGCCGACGCGGGGCATGAAGTCGCCAGCCATGGCTATGACCATGCCCGCGTCTTCACCTTCACTCCCGAAGCCTTCCGTTCCGATCTGCGCAAGGCCCGCGCCATATTGGAAGATGCCAGCGGTCAGGCCGTGACCGGCTATCGCGCACCCAGTTTCTCGATCGACACCCGCACCCCCTGGGCGCATCCCATCCTGGCGGAGGAAGGCTATCGCTATTCCTCCAGCGTCGCGCCGATCCGGCATGACCATTATGGCTGGCCCGATTCGCCGCGCTTCGCCTGGAAACCCGTGTCGGGGTCCGATCTGGTCGAATTGCCGGTGACGACCGCGAAACTGGGCAATCGCACACTGGCGGCGGGGGGAGGCGGCTTTTTCCGCCTGCTCCCCTATGGCTTTTCGCGCTGGGCGATCCACCAGGTCAATCATCAGGCCGGGCGACCTGCGATCATCTATTTCCACCCGTGGGAAATCGACCCGGACCAGCCGCGCGTCGCTGACGCACCGCTGCGCTCGCGCCTGCGCCATTACAGCAACCTGTCCGTCATGGCCGCCAAGCTGCGCCGCCTGACGCGCGACTTCGCCTGGACGCGGGTCGATGCGCTGGCCGACGCTGAAGCGGCACGCGCGTCCTGACCATGGGGCAGTCCGCCACCCCCTTCGTCACGATCATGGACCTGGCCGACCCGGCACAGGCGCGGGCGGTTGACGCCTATGTCATGGCCCATGCCGACGGCACCCCCTTTCACCGCCCGGCCTGGTTGCTGGCCGTGCAGGACGGCACCGCCAATCCGGCCCTGCTACTCGCAGCGGTCGGCCCTTCGGGCGGCATCAGCGGGCTCTTGCCGCTGCATCATGTGCGCAGCCGCCTGTTCGGCCAAGCGCTTGTCTCGACCGCTTTCGCCGTCGATGGCGGTATATTGGCGGACAATGATCGCGCCGCCACGGCCCTCGTCAGAGCGGCGGAAGATCTGGCGCGCGATCGCGGTGGCCTGTCGCTCGAACTGCGCGGCGGCCCAATGCCCGGCGGAGCCTGGGAACAGCGCGCCGACCAGCATGTCGGCTTCGTCCGACCGATCGCCGCCGACGACGAAGCGGAACTGCGCGCCATCCCGCGCAAGCATCGCGCCGAACTGCGCAAGGCGCTGGCGAACCCCGCCTTGGCGATCGACATCGGCCGTAGCCGCCAGCATCTGCACGACCATTATCGCGTCTACGCCACCAGTGTCCGCAACCTTGGCACCCCGGTCTTCCCCGCGCGCCTGTTCCGCGCCGTGCTGGACCGGTTCGGTGAGGATGCGGACATTTTGATCGTGCGCGACGGCGACCGGCCCGTCTCGGCCGTGATGACGCTCTATCATCGCGGGCGGGTCATGCCCTATTGGGGCGGCGGCCTCGCCGATGCACGGCGGCTGCGCTCCAACGAACTCATGTATTACCGCCTGATGAGCCATGGCCGCGCACGCGGCATGACGATGTTCGATTTTGGCCGGTCAAAGGTCGGCAGCGGGCAGGCGGCCTGGAAAAAAAGTTTCGGCTTCACGCCCCATCCGTTGGTCTATCATGAATGGGCACCCGATGGCGCGCGGCGGGACGTGAACCCGCATAGCGAGAAATATCAGCGCCGCATCGCGCTGTGGAAACGACTGCCGCTGCCGGTCGCCAATCTGGTCGGCCCGCTCATCGCGCGCGGCCTGGGATGACATCTGGGATATATGCTATGCCGGTCCATGGGGCCGGCTGGGGTCGGGGGGATTAGGACGTCGTGTTCATGCAAGGGATAACCGAGGTTGGCCTCATCGTGGAAGAGGCGCGCCTTACCGACACGGCGGAGGTCGCCGCGATCGACGCCTGGGTGCGCGCGCATCCGGCATCGACGCCGTTCCAGCGCCCCGGCTGGATCATGGGGGTCGAACATGGCACGGGTCAGAAAGCCCGGCTGCTCGTCGCGCGGCTCGGCAGCCAGATCGTCGGCGTCCTGCCGCTCACCTATATCCGCTCGATGCTGTTCGGCCGCGCCCTCGTTGGCAGCGGCTTCGCGGTCGATGGCGGCATCCTCACCACCCATCGCAAGGCCGGCGAGATGCTGGCCGACGCCGCCTGGACGCTGGCGGAAAAGCTCGGTTGCGCCACGCTCGAACTGCGCGGCGGCGAAGCACCAGCCGGTCTGGCCTGGCAGGCAAAGGCCGACGCCTATCTCGGCTTTTCGCGCCCGCTCGCTGCCGACGACGAAGCGGAACTCAAGGCCGTACCTAAACGCCACCGCGCCGAAATCCGCAAAGGCCTCGCCAACGACCTGACCTTCGAGAGTGGCCGCGACAAGCGGCTGCGCGACATTCACTACCGTCTCTACGCCCATAGCGTTCACCATCTGGGCACCCCGGTCTTTCCCCGCGCCCTGTTCGACGGCGTGCTGGACCGGCTGGGCGACGACGCCGACATCGCCCTCGTCTCGAAGGATGGCACGCCCCTGTCGGCGGTCATCAGCCTCTATCATGGCGGCGCGTGTATGCCCTATTGGCACGGCGCGGCGGATGGCGCGCGGACGATGCGCTCGAACGAAGCGCTCTATTTTCTGCTGATGCGCCAGGCGCGCGAGCGCGGCTGCACGACCTTCGATTTCGGCCGGTCAAAGGTCGGCACCGGCCCTGCCGCCTGGAAAAAGACCTGGGGTTTCGAGGGCGAGCCGCTCGGCTATCATCTGCGCACCGCGCCGGGCAAGGAGACGCGCGACGTCAATCCGCTCTCGCCCCAATATCGGCGCAAGGTCGAATATTGGAAGAAACTGCCCGAAAGCCTCGCGACGCTCATCGGCCCGCATATCGCGCGGGGTCTTGGATGACGGGCGACATCCTCTTCCTCTGCCATCGCATCCCCTTTCCGCCGGACAGGGGTGATAAGATCCGCTCGTGCAACCTGCTGAAGCGCTTGGCACAGGTCGCGCCGGTCCATGTCGGCTGTTTCGCCGATGATGATCGCGACATGGGCTTTGCCGGGGAACTGGCCGCCATCGCGCAGAGCCAGTGCCTGCTAAGGCGCGACAAATCCAGGATCGTCGCTGGCCTCACCGGCCTCGCCAAGCGCGAACCCTTGCTCGTGTCGCTGTTCGACCATCCCGCCCTGCACCAATGGGTCGCGAAGACTCTGGCCGACCATCCCATTCGCGCCGTCGTCGCCTATTCGGCGCAGATGGCGCATTTCGTCCCCGCTCTCCCGCCAGGCACCCGCTTCCTAATGGATTTCGTGGATTTCGATTCGGCCAAATATGCTGCCTATGGCGCGCAGGGGGCCGGCCCAATGGGTTGGATCAACCAGCGCGAAGGCCGCGTGCTGCTCGACTTCGAACGCCGCGTCGCTGCCCGCGCCGACATCTCCACCTTCGTCAGCGAAGCCGAAGCGGCCCTGTTCCGCGCCGCCAGCGGCCTTGGCCCCGACCGCATCATGTCGCTCGAAAATGGCGTCGCGCTCGACTATTTCGACCCGACTGCCACCTTCCCCCCGGTGGACCATGGCGACGGCCCGTTGCTCGTTTTCACCGGCCAAATGGACTATCGCCCCAATGTCGAGGCGGTCGAAAGTTTCGCGCGCCAGACCTTGCCCGCCATCCGCACTGACCATCCCAACGCCCGCTTCGCCATCGTCGGCCGCAACCCGTCCAACGCCGTCGAAGCACTCGCCGCCCAGCCCGGCGTGATCGTCACCGGCGGCGTGCCCGACGTGCGCGGCTGGCTGGCGGCGGCCGACATCGTCGTCGCCCCGTTACGCATCGCGCGCGGTATCCAGAACAAGGTGCTGGAAGGCATGGCAATGGCCCGCCCGGTTGTAGCCTCGCCCCAAGCGGCCGAAGGAATCGACGCGCAGGATGACCTGCACTTCCTAATCGCCGCCAACCCGGCCGAAGAAGCCGCCAAGATCAACAGTTTGCTCGCCGATCCTGCCCGCGCCGCCCAGCTCGGCCTCGCCGCCCGCGCCCGGATGGAGGCCCGCTACCGCTGGTCCGCGACGCTCGCCCATCTGCCCGACCTGCTATTCGGTCCCCAAGCGGACAGCCGCGCCGCATGACCGGACAGACGCTGCCGATGGCGCGCACCCCGCTCGTCGACCTGACCGGATGGCGCGGCCATCTGACCGCGCTTGGCATCGTCGCCTTCGCGATCCTGACGCTGTTCTTTGACGATGTGCATTCGATGGTGTCGATCTGGTGGAATTCCTCCACCTTCGGCCATTGCCTCTTCGTCCCGCCGCTCATCGCCTGGCTGGTGCAGCAACGTCTGCCCGGTCTGCGCCAATTGGAGCCCGTCGCCTGGACGCCGGGCCTTATCTGGCTGGGGCTGGGCGCGCTCGCCTGGCTGCTGGGCGCAGCGGCAGGCGTGGCGATGGTCCGCCATGGCGCGCTCATCCTGATGCTCCAGGGCGCGACCGTCGCGCTGCTTGGCCCCGCCGTCGCGCGCGCGCTCATCTTCCCGCTCTTCTACGCCTTCTTCATGGTGCCATTCGGCGAAGAAATAGTGCCGCCGCTGCAACTGGTCACGGCCCAACTCACCATGTTCTTCCTCGACCTGTCGGGCGTGCCCGCGCATATGGAGGGCATCTTCATCACCACGCCGACCGGCTATTTCGAAGTGGCGGAGGCCTGTTCGGGCGCGAAATTCCTGATCGCCATGACCGCCTATGGCGTTCTCGTCTGCAACGTCTGTTTCAAAAGCTGGCCGCGCCGCATCATCTTCATGGGTGGCGCGCTGCTGCTCTCCATCCTCGCCAATGGCGTGCGCGCCTTCGCCACCATATTGGTCGCGCATCTGACCACCATCGATGCGGCGGTGGGCTTCGACCATGTCGTCTATGGCTGGGTTTTCTTCGCCATCATCATGATCGTGGTGATGGCCACCGCCTGGCCCTTTTTCGACCGCAAGCCGGGCGACCCCTGGTTTGACCCGCAGCGCCTGCAAAGCCCCGTCCCGAACCCCGGATCGGCTGGCCGCGTCGCAGGCATCGCACTGGCCCTGATCGTCGCCGCGCCACTGTGGCTGGCCGCCACCGCCGCCAATGCCGATCCCTTGCCGGCGCGGATCGACCTGCCCTCGGTGCCCGGCTGGACGCGCAGCGCGACCCCGATGGCCTATCCCTGGAAGCCACGCTTCGATGGCGCGGACCATGCCACGCTGGGGCGCTATCGCAATGCCGACGGCCAGATCGTCGATCTCGCCATCATCGCCTATGAACGGCAGGATGAAGGCCGCGAACTGGTGGGCTTCGGCCAGGGCGCGGCCGATCCCGATGGCCAATGGGTCTGGTCCTCGCCAGCCGCCGCGCCATCCGGCGCACGCGGCGAACAGATCACCGCCCCCGGCCCGGTCGTGCGCCAGGTGGTGAGCTATTATGTCGTCGGCGGCAATGCGCCCACCGGCAGCCGGCCTCAGGTCAAGATCGCCACGATGAAGGCCCGCCTGCTGGGGCAGGATCAGCGCGCCGTCGCCATCCTCATCTCCGCCGAAGAAGGGCAGGGGCGTCCCGCCGATGCGGCGATCCGCGCCTTCCTGACCAATATCGGCGACATACAGCTTTTGGCTGACCGCAGCGCGGGCATCCGCTAGGGAGGTTCGCATGTGCGGCATAGCGGGTATCTTTCATCTGGAAACGGCCAAGCCGGTCGATCCCGCGCGGGTGCGCGCCATGCTCGATGCGATGCCGCATCGCGGCCCGGACGGCAGCGGCATCTGGACCGCGCCGGGCGTGGGCCTGGGCCATCTGCGCCTCTCGATCATCGACCTGGAATCGGGCGCGCAGCCGATGCTGACCGACGACGAGGCGTTAGCCGTCGTGTTCAACGGGGAAATCTATAATTTCGCCGAAGTCCGCGCCGAACTGGAGGCGAAGGGCCATGTCTTCCGCACCCATAGCGACACCGAAGTCATCCTCCACGGCTATCGCCAATGGGGCGAGGAGTGCGTCCATCGCTTCAACGGCATGTTCGCCTTCGCCCTGTTCGACGCGCGCGCGCAGTCGCTCTGGCTCGTGCGTGACCGGCTGGGGGTCAAGCCGCTTCATTATGCGCTGCTGTCCGATGGCAGCCTGATCTTCGGATCGGAATTGAAGAGCCTGCTCGCCCATCCGCTGCTGCGCCGCGCGCCGGACTTGAGCGCGCTCGAAGATTATATGGCCTATGGCTATGTCCCCGACGATGCTTGTCTGGTCGCGGGCGTGCGCAAGTTGGGCGCGGGCGAAACGCTCCGCCTGGTGCGTGGCCGCCCCTTGCCCCAGCCGCACCGCTATTGGGATATCAGCTTCGCCGACCGCACCAAATCCTCGCCCCAGGAATCGGAAGAGGAACTGGTCGCCCTGATGCGGCAGGCCGTCCGTTCGCGCATGGTCGCCGACGTGCCGCTGGGTGCCTTCCTGTCCGGCGGCGTGGACAGCAGCAGCGTCGTCGCGTTGATGGCCGAGGCGTCGAGCCAAGCGGTCAAGACCTGCACCATCGGCTTCGACGTCGCCGCGCTGGATGAAACCGCTTATGCCGATCGCATCGCCCGCCGCTTCGCCACCGATCACCGCAGCCGCATCGTCTCGCCCGACGATTATGGCCTGATCGACCGGCTCGCCTTCCATTTCGATGAACCCTTCGCCGATGCCTCCGCGCTCCCGACCTTCCGCGTATGCGAACTGGCGCGCGAGCAGGTGACGGTCGCGCTGTCGGGCGATGGCGCGGACGAAGCCTTTGCGGGCTATCGCCGCCATCGTTTCCAGATGCAGGGCGAACGCATTCGCGGCCTCATCCCTGCGTCTATCCGCGAACCCTTGTTCGGCACGCTCGGCAAATATTATCCCAAGGCCGACTGGGCACCGCGCGCCCTGCGGGCCAAATCGACCTTCCTCGAACTGGCGGGTAGCGGCGGCGAAGCCTATGCCGCGTCGGTCGGCGTCACCCCCCACGCCCTGCGCCAGCGCCTGTTCACGCATGAGGTCAAGGGACGGCTCGGCGGCTATCGCGCCGAGGATCGCTATGTGAAGGCGATGGCCAACGCGCCCGCGCGCGACGCGCTCGACCGCGCGCAATATGCCGACATCAAATATTGGCTGCCCGGTGACATCCTGACCAAGACCGACCGGATGAGCATGGCCGTCAGCCTGGAAGCGCGCGAACCCCTGCTCGACCATCGCCTCGTCGAATTTGCGGCGCGCCTGCCGGTCATCCAGCGCATTCGCGGCAATAGTGGCAAATATCTGCTCAAAAAGGCGATGGAGCCGTATCTGCCGCAGGACATACTCTATCGCCAGAAAATGGGCTTCGTCACCCCGATCAGCGCCTGGTTCCGCGGCGCGCTCGCGGGCGAAGCCACCGCCATTGCGGGCGGATCGGCGCTGGCCCGGACCGAATGGTTCGACAGCGCTACGCTCGCCCGCATCGCCACCGACCACCGCTCCGGCGTCGCCGACCATGGTCGCCTGTTGTGGCAACTCCTGATGCTCGACAAGTCGCTGACGCGCTTGTTCGGGGTGTAGAATTATTTCCTTCCTTGAAGCGGAGTTCCGAGATTTCGTCATCCCCGCGAAGGCGGGGACCCATCTCCCAACGTAAAATCAAGGGCAAAAGGCGGGAGATGGATTGCCGCCTTCGCGGCAATGACGAAGTGTATGTGATGACCCCATCGCGCAGTGATCCCCTGCAACGGGAGGATGAACACAGGCCGACTCTCAACCCACCCCCTTGCAACCCGCGCCGCCCGGTGCCAACGGAGCGCATGGCGATGATCAGGGCGCAACAGTGACAGTTTCCAAGGAAATCGTGCGGTTCCGGCTTTATGCGCTGTGCCTGGGCGGGGACATGGCCGGGCTGTTCTGCGCCTTCCTCGCCGCCAACTGGTTCATACTGGGCGCGCTGTGGGGCGAACCGGGTAAGCCGCACGGCCTTGTCATGTTCGCGATGATCGCCCCGCTCTATGCGCTGCTGGCGGTGCAGGGCGGCGGCTATGGCATTCAGAGCATCAACAATGTCCGGCGTGGCATCGTCCGCGCGCTCTGGGCTTTGGTGCAGGCTGCGCTGCTGATGCTGCTGATCGTCTATCTCGGCAAAATGGCCGAACAATTGTCGCGCCTCACCTTCGTCACCGGCCTTGGCCTCGGCGGCCTTGCCGTTGCGCTGGTGCGCCTCGCGATCGCGCGGCTGGCAAGCCAGGTGCTGGGCGACGTGCCCGACCTCACCGTCGTCATCATGGATGGCATGATGATCGCCACCGGGCCACATATGACCGTCATCGAAGCCGCCGCCATCGACCTGCGCCCCGAACGCCATGATGCCGACATGGCGGCACGGCTGGCGAGCGCGGTCGGCATGGCCGAGCGCGTGATCGTCGCCTGTCCGCTCGACCGGATGGCCGACTGGTCGGCGGCGCTTAAATCGCTGTCGGCGCGGGGCGAGATCGTCGTGCCCGAACTGCTGCGTTTCGCGCCTGCGCGGGTTGCCGAATTTGACGGCCAGCCGACCATCATCGTCGCAGGCGGCCCGCTCCAGTTCCGGGACCGGTTGATCAAGCGGCTATTCGACCTGATCGTCGCCACCGTTGCCACCATCCTGCTCTCGCCCATCCTGATCGGCGCCGCGCTGGCGGTGAAACTGACCAGCCCCGGCCCGATCCTCTTCCGCCAGCCGCGCATCGGCAAGGATGGCCGTTCCTTCTCGATCTACAAATTCCGCTCGATGCGGACAGAGGCCAGCGACACGAAGGCCGAGACTCTGACCAAGCGCGACGATGATCGCGTGACCCCGATCGGCACCTTCCTGCGCAGGACCAGCATAGACGAATTACCTCAACTTTTCAATGTGTTAGAAGGCGATATGAGCATCGTCGGCCCGCGCCCCCATGCCGCCGCCGCGCGGGCAGGGGACAGCCTCTATTGGGAAGTCGATCCCCGCTATTGGGCACGCCACTGCATCAAACCCGGCATGACCGGTCTCGCCCAGGTGCGCGGCCATCGCGGTTCGACCGACCATCATCAGGATCTGATCGACCGCCTGCAATCGGACCTGGAATATGTCAGCGACTGGTCGGTCTGGCGCGACTTGCGCATCATCGTCGCGACCTTGGGCGTCCTCGTCCACCACAAGGCCTACTGAGCATGACCGACCTGCTGATAGGCGTTCTACTGTCCGCTTCGCTGTTCGCTTTGCTGTGGCCCTTCCTCTTCTACCCCCTGATTCTGCGCGCTTTGCCGACCCTTCCCGAAGCCCCGGTGGCAACCACGCCGCCCAGCGCCTCGCTGCTCTTCTGCGCCTATGATGAAGCCCATGCGATGCCCGAAAAGCTCGCCAATATCGCGATGCTCAAGGCGCGCCATCCGGGGCTTGAATGCCTGGCCTTTGACGATGGTTCGTCCGACGGCACCGGCGACCTGATCGCCGCCCAGGGCGATCTTATCACCCTGATCCGTGGCCCCGGCCGCAGCGGCAAGGCGCACGGCATGAAGCAACTCGCCGCCCGCGCCCATGGCGACGTGCTGATCTTCACCGACGCCAATGTTCTGCTGGACGGCGACGCAATCGACAATCTGCTCGCCCGCTATGCCGACCCGGATGTCGGCGGCGTGTTGGGGGCGCTCCATTATATCGGCGCGGACGAAAGCGCGACCGCCTCGGTCGGCTCCCTCTACTGGCGGATCGAGGAACGGCTGAAAGACGAAGAATCGCGCACCGGCAATGTGCTGGGCGCCGACGGTTCGATCTTCTCCATCCGCCGCAGCCTCTATCCCGATTTCCCCGACAGCGTGCTGGATGATCTGACTGTCTCGATGGCCGTCCTGTTCGCGGGCAAGCGCCTGATCAAGGCCAAGGACGTCATCGCCCGCGAACGGCTGGTGACGGGGCGCAAGGATGAATATCGCCGCAAGGTACGGATCGCCGCCCGCGCGTGGCACACCCATGTCCATCTGCGCCCGCAACTGCGCCAAATGCGCGCGATCGATCACTTCAAATATGCCTCGCGCAAGATCGTCCGCTGGTTCGGCGGCCTCTTCATCCTGACCGGCGCGATTGCAGCGGGGACGCTGGCGATGCGGATTTCGCCCATGCTCTACATGGTCGGCGCGCTGGCCGTCGCCCTGACCATCTGGGCCGGTGTCCGCGCGAAAAGCGGGCCATTCGCGGCGCTAGTCGATATCTTGATCGCCTATGCCGCCACCCTGCAGGGCGTGATCAAAGCCATGACCGGCCGCACCGTCACGACCTGGAATCCCGCCAAGTCACGCTGATCGATAAATCCTCCCCCGCCGAAGGAGGATATTTGAACGTCGCGACCTCTCCCGATCGGCCGAACGACAAAGCGGCGGTTGCCCCCGCGTCGCTTCGTCGCTATGTGCCCGGCAACGCCCTCCTTACCCGGACAGAAACCCGTCGCATGTTCACTTTTCTTCTCGTCGTGCAGGCCATCGTGGCCGCCCTGCTGGTCACCGTCATCCTGATGCAGAAGTCGGAAGGTGGCGGGCTGGGCGTGGGCGGTAGCCCGACTGGCTTCATGTCGGCGCGCGGCGCGGCGGATTTCCTCACCCGGTCCACTTCCATCCTGGCGACGGTCTTCGTTCTGTTGTCGATCGCCATGGCGGTGATCGCGGCGGTGCGCCATGCCCCGACCGACATCGACACCTCGCTGGTGCGGCAGGCACCGACGAGCCAAAGCGCGCCCGCGACCGGTACCGTCGATCCGCTGGCCGGTGCGGCCGATTCGGTCGGCAATGGTGCGGCGGCCAACGGCGCGGTTCCCCTCGCCAACTAAACCGTTCATCGACATCGCTGATCTTTTTTAAGCGCGCGTGGATTCGCGCGCTTGCCCTTTGTTGTTCCGAAAGGCTAACCCTTCTCTCCCATGGCGCGGTATATATTCATCACCGGCGGCGTGGTCTCCTCGCTCGGAAAAGGCCTCATGGCCGCATCCCTTGCAGCGCTGCTGCAAGCGAGGGGCTATCGCGTCCGCATTCGGAAATTCGACCCCTATCTCAACGTCGATCCGGGGACCATGTCCCCCTATCAGCATGGCGAAGTCTATGTGACGGACGATGGTGCGGAAACCGACCTCGATCTGGGCCATTATGAACGCTTTACCGGCGTTTCCGCGCGCCAGTCGGACAATGTCACGCAAGGCCGCGTCTATCAGACGATCATCCAGCGCGAACGGCGCGGCGACTATCTGGGTGCGACGGTACAGGTCATTCCGCACGTCACGGACGAGATCAAGGCGTTCGCGCTTGCCGATACCGATGGCCTCGACTTCGTGCTGTGCGAAATCGGCGGCACCGTGGGCGACATCGAATCGCTGCCCTTCATGGAGGCGATTCGCCAGCTGCATAACGATCTGGATCGCGGCCAGTCGATCTTCGTCCATGTGACGCTGGTGCCCTATATCGCGGCGGCCGGCGAATTGAAGACCAAGCCGACCCAGCATAGCGTCCGCGAACTGACGTCGCTTGGCATCCAGCCGGACATTTTGCTCTGTCGCTGCGAACATCCCTTGCCCGAAAGCGAGCGCAAGAAGATCGCGCTCTTCTGCAACGTGCGTCCCGAAGCGGTCATCCCCGCGCTCGACGCCTCCAGCATCTATGCCGTGCCCCAGCAATATCATGCCGAAGGGCTGGACGCCGAAGTCCTGCGCGCCTTTGGCATCGATGACGCGCCCGCGCCCTCGATGGAGCGGTGGGACGACATCATGGACCGGCAGCAGAACCCCGAAGGCGAAGTGACGATCGGCGTGGTCGGCAAATATGTCGGCCTGCTCGACGCCTATAAATCGCTGCACGAAGCGCTGCACCATGGCGGCCTTGCCAATCGGGTGAAGGTCAACATCAAGTGGATCGACGCGGAACTGTTCGAGGAAGCGGATTCGGACATCACCGCCCGGCTCGAACCGATGCACGGCATCCTGGTCCCCGGCGGCTTCGGCGTGCGCGGGTCGGAAGGCAAGATCGCCTCGGTCCAGTTCGCGCGCGAACGCGGCGTGCCCTTCTTCGGCATCTGCCTCGGCATGCAGATGGCCTGTATCGAAGGCGCGCGGAACACGGCGGGCATCGAACAGGCATCGACTACTGAATTTGGCGAAACCAGCGAGCCGGTCGTCGGCCTCATCACCGAATGGATGAGCACCGAAGGCTTGCAGAAGCGCACCGCCGAAACCGACCTGGGCGGCACGATGCGGCTGGGCGCTTATCCCGCCAAGCTGACCGGCAACAGCGTCGTCGCTGGCGTCTATGGCACGACGGAAATCAGCGAACGGCACCGCCATCGCTATGAAGTCAACGCCGGCTATCGCGAGCCACTGGAAAAGGGCGGGCTGCTCTTCTCCGGCATGTCGCCGGACGGCACGCTGCCCGAAATCGTCGAGCGGCCTGACCATCCCTGGTTCGTCGGCGTTCAGTTCCACCCGGAACTGAAATCCAAACCCTTCGACCCGCATCCCTTGTTTGCCAGCTTCATCGAAGCGGCGGTCAAGCAGAGCCGGTTGGTATAAAAGAAAAAGGGAGCGCCAGACGCTCCCTTTTTTTGTCGTCGTTCAGGGACGCGCGGCGTCGAACAGATGGCGATATTGGCGCGGCTGGCACCGCAGATATTGGTTGGGCGCCTTGACGGTCGCACCCAGATGCGCCGCCGCATGCCATGGCCAGCGTGGATCATAGAGAATGGTCCGCGCGATCGCGATCATATCCGCGTCCCCCGTCCCGACAATGGCTTCTGCCTGCTCGAAATCGGTGATCAGGCCGACCGCGACCACTGGTATCGACACGGCCTGCTTGACCGATCGCGCCAAGGGCACCTGATAACTTGGCCCAACCGGAATGGCTTGATCGGGATGCAGTCCGCCGCTCGACACATGGATGGCCGCGCAACCCCGTGCCTCCAGCGCTTTGGCGAAAACGATGGTCTGCTCGATATCCCATCCGCCCGCCACCCAGTCCGTGCCGGACACGCGCATCGTCACCGGCTTGTCGGCAGGGAAGGCAGCGCGGACGGCATCGAAGATTTCCAGCGGCAGGCGCATCCGGTTGTCCAGCGTGCCGCCATAATCATCGTCCCGCTGGTTCGAGAGGGGCGAGAGGAATTGATGCAGCAGATAGCCGTGCGCGCCATGCAACTGAATGGCGTCGATACCCAGATGATGCGCACGTTTCGCCGCGCTCACAAAAGCCTCGATCAGCTTGGCGATGCCGTCGCGATCCAGAGCGAGCGGCGCAACACTACCGGGCGTGAAGGGGAGCGCCGACGGAGCAACCGTCTGCCAGCCATTGACCGCGTTCGGTGCGATTTGCTTGCCCCCCTGCCAGGGGACATGCGTCGATGCCTTGCGACCGGCATGGCCCAGCTGAATGGCGATCGGCATGTCGGAATGGCGGCGTACACTGTCCAGCACCTGTTGCATCGCCCCTTGGGTCGCATCGTCCCACAACCCGACATCGGCATGGCTGATCCGGCCTTCGGGCAGGACGGCACTGGCCTCGATCGTCAGCAATCCCGCGCCGGACAGCGCCAACTGCCCCAGATGGATCTGATGCCAATCATTCATCTGGCCATCGACGGCCGAATATTGGCACATCGGCGCGATGACGATGCGGTTGTCCAGTGTCAGGCCGCCGACCGTCATCGGCTCGAATAATTTGGGGCCGCTCATACACTATCCTTCAAACGGTGAGGCCTTCCGGCACCATGCCCTCGACCGCACGGATCGTCGATCGAGGGCATGACGCTTATAGTCAGCGCTTGGGCGTCAGTTTCAACAACCGCCCTTGCGAGCCATCACCGCCATCCTCCAGCACCCACAGCGCGCCGTCCGGTCCCTGGTCGACATCGCGGATGCGCGCGCCCATGTCCCATTGGTCGCCCTTGGCCGCATTCTCGCCGTCCAGCTTGACCCGGACCAACGCCTTGCTCGACAGGCCACCGATGAACAGCGATCCCTTCCAGGCCGGGAACATGTCGCCCGAATAATAGAGCAGGCCGCCCGGCGAAATCACCGGATTCCAGCTCACCTTGGGCGCTTCAAAGCCATCGCCCGGCTTATGGTCGGGAATGTCGCGACCATCATAATGGCTGCCGTTCGACACGGTGGGATAGCCATAGTTGAGGCCCGGCTTGATGAGGTTCACCTCGTCGCCGCCCTTTGGCCCCATTTCCTGCTCCCACAGGCGGCCATCGGCATCAAAGGCGATGCCGAGCAGGTTGCGATGGCCATAGGACCAGATGGCGGGATGAAAGCCCTTGGCCGCCAGCGGATTGCCTGCCGCCGGGGTGCCGTCGGGATTGAGGCGCAATACTTTGCCCAGGGTCGATTTGGGGTCTTGGGCCGGATCGAATTTCTGCCTCTCGCCATTGGTGAAGAACAGATATTTGCCGTCGGGCGAAAAGGCGATGCGCCCGGAATAATGGCCATTGCCCTCGACATAGGGGCTGGCGCGGAAAATCACCTGCACATCGGTCAGGCTGGTCGTCCCGTCGCTCGCCTGTGCAAAGACTCCCTTGGCCAGCGCGACGCCCTTGCCGCCGTCCCGGCTTTCGGAAAAGCTGAAATAGACCATCTTGTCCTGCGCGAAGCCGGGCGACAGGACGACGTCCATCAATCCGCCTTGGCCGGCGCTATCGACGGTCGGGATGCCCGCGATCGGGATCTTCGTGCCGTTCTTGGGATCGAACAACAGCATCTCGCCCGCCTTCTCCGTCACCAGCGCGCGGCCGTCGGGCAGGAAGGTCATCGCCCAGGGCGAATCGAAATCCGCGATGGTGGCGGTGGCAAAGGGCTTTTCGGCAGGCGCGGCGGCATTCTGGCCCGTGGCGTTTTCGGCCGAACAGGCCATGAGGATGAGGGGCAGGGCGGTCATGGCTATACGGCGCATCGCGATCTCCGGTTATGAGCGTTCACAGGTGGGTCTTGAGCGATAGAATGAGTGGCGACGATTAATGTTGCAGATTTAATGGTGTCCGCCTATATCGGCATTGCTTCCTTACATCGTCAAACATGTCAGGGTCGCAGGCTACCAGCCTGCGGCAGCGAAAGCGCGCATATATCTGGATTTGGAGATCGCATGGCGGACATCGCCGCACTGACAGCGTTGATCGAACCTGAGGCGAAGGCTTTGGGCTTTGACCTTGTGCGGATCAAGCTGTTCGGATCGGGCGATGATCGCACGCTCCAGATCATGGCCGAACGGCCCGAAACCAAGCAATTGGTGATCGAGGATTGCGCCGCTTTGTCGCGCCGCCTGTCCGATTTGCTGGATGAGGTCGACCCGATCGAGGAAGCCTATCGTCTCGAAGTCAGTTCGCCCGGCATCGACCGTCCGCTCACCCGCCTGCACGACTTTGTCGAATGGGGCGGGTTTGAAGCGCGCATCACCGTGACCGAGGCGATCGAGGGTCGCAAGACCTTCAAGGGCGTCCTTGGCGGGGTCGAGGGCGAGGATATCCAGTTTCGCGATACCAAGGCTGGCGATGTCGTCATCCCCTTTGGCCTGATCGATGGTGCCAAGCTGGTGCTGACCGACGCGCTGATTTCTGCTACCATGCCGCTTTCCTCCGATGGGGCGGATGAATTTGAAACCGAAGAATAAGGGTTCATAAGTCATGGCCAACGCCATTTCCGCCAACCGGGCAGAACTGATCGCCATCGCCAATTCGGTGGCGTCGGAAAAGATGATCGACAAGGCCATCGTCATCGAGGCGATGGAGGATGCGATCCAGCGCGCCGCGCGTGCGCGCTATGGCGCTGAAAACGACATCCGCGCGAAGCTGGACCCGGAAACCGGCGACCTGCGCTTGTGGCGCGTGGTCGAGGTGGTCGACACGGTCGAGGATTATTTCAAGCAGGTCGATCTGAAAGCCGCGCAGAAGCTCAAGGCAGACTCGGTCGTCGGCGACTTCATCGTCGATCCGCTGCCCGCCATCGACTTGGGCCGCATCGACGCCCAGTCGGCCAAGCAGGTGATCTTCCAGAAGGTCCGCGACGCCGAGCGTGAGCGTCAGCATGAAGAGTTCAAGGACCGGGTGGGTGAGATCATCACCGGCGTCGTCAAGTCGGTCGAATTCGGCCATGTCGTCGTCAATCTCGGCCGGGCCGAGGGCGTCATCCGCCGCGACCAGCAGATCCCGCGTGAGGTTGTCCGGGTCGGTGACCGCATCCGTTCGGTCGTGCTGAACGTTCGCCGCGAAAATCGCGGGCCGCAGATTTTCCTGTCTCGCGCCCATCCCGAATTCATGAAGAAGCTGTTCGCGCAGGAAGTCCCCGAAATCTACGACGGCGTCATCACCATCATGGCTGCCGCCCGCGATCCGGGCAGCCGTGCCAAGATCGGCGTCATCAGCCGCGATTCCAGCATCGATCCGGTCGGCGCCTGCGTCGGCATGAAGGGCAGCCGCGTGCAGGCCGTCGTGCAGGAAATGCAGGGCGAAAAGATCGACATCATTCCCTGGTCGGAAGATACCGCGACCTTCGTCGTCAACGCGCTGCAGCCTGCCCAGGTCAGCCGCGTCGTCATCGATGAGGAAGAAGAGCGGATCGAAGTGGTTGTCCCCGACGATCAGCTGAGCCTCGCCATCGGCCGTCGCGGCCAGAATGTCCGCCTCGCCAGCCAATTGACCGGCAAGGCGATCGACATCATGACCGAGGCTGACGCGAGCGAGAAGCGCCAGAAGGAATTCGTGTCGCGCTCCGAACTGTTCCAGAACGAACTGGACGTGGACGAAACGCTCTCGCAGCTGCTGGTCGCCGAAGGCTTTGGCGAGCTGGAAGAAGTCGCCTATGTCAGCGTCGAGGAACTGGCCGGGATCGAAGGTTTCGACGAAGACCTCGCCGCCGAACTGCAGAACCGTGCGCAGGAAGCGCTCGATCGTCGCGAAGCTGCCGCGCGCGAAGAGCGTCAGGCGCTGGGCGTCGAAGATGCGCTGGCCGACATGCCGCACCTCACCGAAGCCATGCTGGTGACGCTGGGCAAGGCGGGCATCAAGACGCTCGACGATCTGGCCGACTTGGCCACCGACGAGCTGGTGCAGAAGAAGCGCGTTGACCAACGCCGCCGCAAGAGCGAAACGACCGAGGACAAGGGCGGCATCCTGGCCGCCTACGGCCTGTCGGACGAGCAGGGCAATGAGATCATCATGGCCGCTCGCGCCCACTGGTTCGAAGACGAGGAAGCCTGAGCCAAGATGCCATTTGTCGATATCCGTCTGGCCGGCACGGCAACCCGCGCGCAAAAAGCCGCGATCGTTGCCGACGTCACCCAGTCGCTCGTTGAGCGGCTGGGAAAGCCTGCGGCTGCCGTGCAGGTGGTGATTTCGGAAATTTCGACCGAGAATTATGGCGCGGCGGGTCAGCTTCTGGCTGACCGCGCGCCGGTTGTCGCTTTATCAAGGGAGGACGCCAATGTTGCGGACACTCCCCGATGAGCGTTTAGGCCTATCCAATAGCGTTGGGGTTGCCAGTTCATCCGTTTTGGCGGAGGGGCAGGCATGACCGAACGCAAATGCATATTGACTGGCGACCGCGCCGACCCCGACCATCTCATCCGCCTGGCCATCGGCCCGGAGGATCAGTTGCTCCCCGACCTGCGCGCCAAGGCGCCGGGACGTGGTGCCTGGATCGGCGTGTCGCGCGCCGAACTGGAAGTGGCGCTGGCCAAGGGTAAGTTGCGCGGCGCCATCGCCCGCGCTTTCAAGACCGGCGAACTGGCGATCCCCGACGATTTGGCGGATCAGATCGAAACCGGGCTGCGCCGCGCGCTGCTTGATCGTCTGGGGCTGGAATCGCGCGCCTCGATGCTGCTGACCGGATCGGAAAAGATTGACGTCGCCTGCCGCAAGGGCCAGGTGCGGTTGCTGCTCCACGCAATGGATGCGGCGCCTGACGGCAACCGCAAACTGGACCAGGCGCTGCGCGTCGGACAGGAAGCGGAAGGCACGGATCTTGCGGGCATCGTCTTGCCTGTGGACCGCAACGCCCTATCTATGGCAATGGGGCGCGACAATGTCGTCCATATCGCAGTGACCGACTCGCGTGCGGCGTGGCGTCTGCGTGCGGCCATCGGCCGATTGGAAAGCTATCTGGGTTGCGCTGCTGAGGCGCCTGTGCATGGGGAGCCACGCTCCACCGATGCGCCGGGCGTCCAGGCAAACGTATAAATAAGGCGTCGGCGGGCCTATCCGGCCGAAGCGGAAGTGAAGGGTTAAGTTCGATCGTATGAGTGACAGCAAGGAAGACAAGCCGGTTCTGGGCCGCAAGCCACTGGGCATCAAGCGGACCGTGGAATCCGGTCAGGTGCAGCAGCAGTTCAGCCATGGCCGCAAGAATACGGTCGTGGTCGAAGTGAAGCGGCGCCGCGTCCTGGGCAAGCCGGGCGAAAGCACCGGTGGTGCGCCCGCTGCCACGCCGCAGGCCGATCCTGCGCCGACCGCCGCTGCGCCCGCCGCGCCGCGTCCGGCTGCGCCCCCTCCGCCGCGCCAGCAACAGCCGGTGCGCACCGCGCCGCCGCAGAGCCTGATGTCGCGTCAGGAATTGCAGGCCAAGCTGCTGCGTGAGGCCGAAGAAGCCCGCATGAACGCGCAGGAAGATGCGCGCCGTCGTGAGGACGCCGCGCGTCTCGCCGCGATCGAAGCCGAAAAGCGCCGCGCCGAAGAAAATCGCCAGGCCGCCGAAACCGCCGCGTCCGCGCCAGCGGTTGAGGAAGCGCCTGCGCCTGAACCCACGCCCGTCGCCGAAGCGCCTGCCGCACCGCAGGAAGCGGCCGCTCAGCCGGCTGAAGCGCCGGTCGAGGCCGACGCTGGTGCCGCTGCTGCGTCCACCACGGCCGCACCGCCGCCGCCGCGCCGCTTCACCCCGGTTACGCCGGTCAAGCGTCCCGAACCGACCAAGCCGGAACGGGCGAAGAAGGGCGAGGATAATCGTCGCCAGGCGGGCAAGCTGACCGTCACCAAGGCGCTCGCCGATGACGACAGCGCCCGCGCCCGCAGCCTTGCGGCGCTCAAGCGTGCCCGTGAAAAGGAACGCCGCGCTCATTATGCCGGTGGCTCCAAGACGCGCGAGAAACAGTCGCGCGACGTGATCGTGCCCGAAGTCATCACCGTCCAGGAACTGGCCAACCGTATGGCCGAAAAGGGCGCGGATCTGGTCAAGTCGCTGTTCAAGATGGGGCAGGCGGTCACGCTCAACCAGTCGATCGATCAGGATACCGCCGAATTGCTGGTCGAGGAATTCGGCCACCGCATTCAGCGCGTGTCGGACGCCGACATCGAAATCGGGATCGAGGGTGAGGCCGATGCGGTCGAAGCGCTCAAGCCCCGTGCGCCCGTGGTCACGATCATGGGCCATGTCGATCATGGCAAGACGTCGCTGCTCGACGCTCTGCGCGGCACCAGTGTCGTGTCGGGCGAAAGCGGCGGCATCACCCAGCATATCGGCGCCTATCAGGTGACGACGAAGAAGGGCGATGTCATAACCTTCCTCGACACGCCGGGCCATGAAGCCTTCTCGGAAATGCGTGCCCGTGGCGCGAATGTGACCGACATCGTCATCCTGGTGGTGGCGGCCGACGACGGGCTGATGCCGCAGACGATCGAAGCGATCAACCATACCAAGGCGGCCGACGTGCCGATGATCGTGGCGATCAACAAGGTCGATAAGCCCGACGCGAACCCGCAAAAGGTGCGTGAGCGCTTGCTGAGCGAAGAAATCGTGGTCGAGGATATGGGCGGCGACGTTCAGGACGTGGAGGTTTCGGCGCTCAAGAAGACCGGCCTCGACGAACTGATCGAAAAGATCCTGCTCCAGGCCGAACTGATGGAGTTGACCGCCAACCCCGATCGCGCGGCCGAAGGCAATGTGATCGAGGCGCAACTCGACCGGGGCCGTGGTGCGGTCGCGACCGTGCTGGTGCGCAAGGGCACGCTCAAGGTCGGTGACACCTTCGTCATCGGTGCGGAAAGCGGCAAGGTGCGCGCGCTGATCAACGACAAGGGCCAGCAGGTCAAATCGGCCGGACCATCAACCCCGGTCGAGATATTGGGCCTGTCGGGCGTGCCGATGGCAGGCGACCAGATGACGGTCGTGGAGAATGAGGCGCGTGCCCGTGAGGTCGCCGCCTATCGTCAGGAACAGATCACCCGCAAGCGGACGGCATCGGTGCCGACCAACTTCGAAAATATGTTCTCGGCGCTCAGCACCAAGGTCATCGAATATCCGGTGGTCATCCGCGGCGATGTGCAGGGATCGGTCGAAGCGATCGTCAGTGCGCTGAACCGCATTTCGACCGACGAGATCAAGGTGCGTATCCTGAGTTCCGGCGTCGGTGCGATCACCGAAAGCGATGTCACCCTGGCGTCCGCCAGCCGTGCCCCGCTGATCGGCTTCAACGTCCGTCCCAATGCCAAGGCGCGTCCGCTGGCGATCCGCGAGAAAATCTCGCTGCGCTATTATGACGTGATCTACGATCTGCTCGAAGAAGTGCGCAACGAAATGGCGGGCCAGCTCGCGCCGGAACGCATCGAAACGATCGTCGGTCGCGCCGAAGTCCTGCAGGTCTTCCCGGCCGGCAAGAAGGACAAGGCGGCAGGCTTGCTCGTCATGGAAGGCATCATCCGCAAGGGGCTCAATGCGCGCCTCACCCGCGACGATGTCATCGTGTCGAAAACGGTCATCCACTCGCTGCGGCGCTTCAAGGACGATGTGTCCGAAGTCCGCGCGGGCATGGAATGTGGTGCGGTGTTGCAGGACACCAATGACATCAAGGCCGGCGACACGCTCGAACTGTTCGAGGTCGAGGAACGCGTCCGTACGCTGTGATAGGAAAGACGTGGCTCCGGCTTCGGCCGGGGCCATGAGGATGATATATGTCCAGTCAGAATGAAGGTCCAAATGTCCGCGCGCTGCGCGTGGGCGAACAGGTGCGGCACATCCTGTCGGAAATCCTGCAGCGCGGCGACGTGCATGACGATGTGCTGGCCAAGCATGTCGTGAGCGTCACCGAAGTCCGCATGTCGCCGGACCTGCGCCACGCTACGGTTTTCATCAAACCGCTGCTGGGCCGGGAAGAGGAGGCGGTGCTAAAGGCATTGCGCACCAACACCGCCTATTTCCAACGCGAAGTCGCATCGCGCACGCGGCTCAAATATGCCGCCAAGATCAAGTTCCTGGCCGACGACAGTTTCGACGAAGGCAGCCATATCGACAAGCTGCTGCGCGATCCCAAGGTCGCGCAGGACTTGGTCAAGGATGACGCGGACGAGGATTGATTGCCGCGATCATCGTCTTGCGGCATAGTCGCGGCATGAAGGTGAAGCTCAATCGCGACAATCGCGTTACGGTGCCGCAGGCATTGCGCGATCAACTTGGCCTCAAGCCCGGTGATCCGGTGGAGTTTGTCGTTCGCGGCGATGGGCTTCTCCTTACATTCCCCCGACATGCTGACCCTCCAAAGATTTCGCATTCTGGTTCATTGGACACGGCTCCAGGCGAGTGAGAGCGTTCTTGGGCAAGTTCAGTGAAAATTGGGGGATGATCATGCGCAAATTCTGGCTATCGGGCGTGGCGGCGGGCTTCGTCGCAACTTTACCGGTCCAAGCGCGCGAACCCGCCATCCACCCCGCCGTCACCAGCGATCCGTTCCCAGACGCGGCATACCCCGCAGGCATGAGCGCCTTTGTCATCCCTTCGGGCGACGGCGCGATGAACGCTGTTCTCTACACCGCTGCGGGGGGCGGTTTGCATCCGACTTTGCTGCTCCTCCACGGCTTCCCCGGCAACGAACAAAATCTGGACCTCGCCCAAGCGGCGCGCCGGGCTGGGTGGCATGTTCTGACGCTCCATTATCGCGGGTCATGGGGTAGCCCCGGCGCATTCTCCTTCGGTGGCGCGTCGGACGATGCCTTCGCCGCGCTCCAATTTCTGCAACAGCCCGCCACCGTCGCGAAATATCGCATCGACACCAGCGCGATCGTGGTGGCCGGGCACAGCATGGGCGGTTTCATGGCCGCCGATGTCGCCGCCGCCGAACCGCGCGTGGCGGGCCTGTTTCTGATCGACCCATGGGATCCCGCGCAAACCCTCGCCTCGCTCGCCACGGCGGAAGGCGCGGCGGCGTGGCAGGCGGAGGTGGCAAGCGACCTGCCGCCGCTCCAAGGTGCGACCTATGACGGGTTGACCGGCGAAATCCGCGATCGCGGTGACAAGTTTGACCTTGGCCGCCGCATGGCCGCCTATGGCCGCCGCCCGCTCAGCATCATCGGCGCGGAAAAAGGCATCGGCGATCAGGCGCGCAAGGCAGCCGCCGACGCGCAGGGGGCCAATCCACAGGCCCGGCTGACGGTCTGGCCGACCGACCATAGTTTTTCCGACAGCCGGATCGCGCTCGCCGATGCGCTGGTACGCTTCCTGTCCCGCGTCGCCCCGACCATTCGGTAAGCGACCGTGGCGAAGCTCTATTTCTACTATAGCTCGATGAATGCGGGCAAATCGACGACGCTGCTGCAATCGGACTTCAACTATCGCGAACGCGGCATGGAAACGATGCTGTGGACCGCCGCGGTGGATGATCGCTATGGCCGGGGGCGGATCGTGTCGCGGATCGGGCTGGAGGCGCAGGCGCATCTGTTCGAAGCCGATACCGATATGTTCGCCGCCATTGCCGCGCGCCATCATGACACGCATCTGTCCTGTGTGCTCGTGGACGAGGCGCAATTTCTAAGCCGCGCGCAGGTCTGGGCGCTGGGCCGGGTATGCGACGAACTGGGCGTACCGGTGCTGTGCTACGGCCTGCGCACCGACTTTCAGGGCGAATTGTTCGAAGGCAGCGCGCAATTGCTGGGGCTGGCCGACAGCCTGAGCGAGATAAAGACGGTGTGCGATTGCGGGCGCAAGGCGACCATGAACCTGCGCGTGGACGGGGAGGGGCGGCCGATCCGGCGCGGCGAACAGACGCAAATTGGCGGCAATGATCGCTATGTCGCCCTGTGCCGCCGTCACTTCATGGCGCAGATGCGGGGCTGACAGCGCACGCGCTGCCCTATAGGGGCGCACAATGCACGGCTGGATCATTCTCGACAAACCTTTGGGGCTAGGCTCGACGCAGGCGGTCGCGGCGGTAAAGCGCGCCCTGCGCGACAGCGGCGCTGGCAAATGCAAGGTCGGCCATGGTGGCACGCTCGATCCGCTGGCGACCGGCGTGTTGCCGATCGCGATCGGCGAAGCGACCAAGCTTGCCGGGCGGATGCTCGACAGCGACAAGATCTACGACTTCACGATCGCGTTCGGTACGCAGACGGACACGCTCGACCTGGAAGGCGCGGTGATCGCAACCAGCGCCGTGCGACCGACGCTGGCGCAAGTCGAAGCGGTACTGCCACGCTTCACCGGCCCGATCGACCAGGCTCCACCCGCCTATAGCGCCATCCTGATCGACGGCCAGCGCGCTTATGATCTGGCGCGGAAGGGGGAAGAGGTCGAGATGAAGACGCGGTCGGTTGTGGTGCATGGGCTGCATATATCCTCGCCCCGGCAGGGAGAGGATAGCGCAGCTTGCCCGCATAGCGGGCTAGCGCAGCTTGGAGAGGGGGAGGGCGCGCCACCCCCCTCTCCAACTTCGGCTAGGCAGCAAGCTGCCAAGCCTTCATATCCTCTCCCCGATGGGGAGAGGATTAACGCGATTACCCTCCGCGCCCACGTCTCCAAGGGCACCTATATCCGCTCCCTCGCGCGCGACATCGCGCTGGCGCTCGGCACGGTCGGCCATGTCACCATGCTCCGCCGCATCAAGGCCGGTCCCTTCACCCTGGAATCCGCGATTTCGCTGGACAAATTGCGTCATGCTGCTAACGAGCGCGGCATCGGTGGGCTTATGCTGCCGCTGACGGCGGGGCTGGACGACATCCCGGCTCTCCCCGTCTCTCCCGATCAAGCCCTTATGCTCCGCCAGGGGAAGGTATTGACCGGGATCACTGCCACCACCGGCCTGTATCTGGCGACGCAAGGGGACATCCCCGTCGCGCTGGTCCGGTCGGATGATCAAGAGATCATCGTGGTGCGCGGTTTCAACCTGATGTCGAGGGAAGACGATTAGATGACGATTACTGCCGAGCGCAAGGAAGCGCTGATCAAGGAATATGCCCGCGCTGAGGGTGACACGGGTTCGCCAGAGGTTCAGGTTTCGATCCTGACCGAGCGGATCACCAACCTGACCGAGCATTTCAAGGGTCACCACAAGGATAATCACAGCCGTCGTGGTCTGCTGATGATGGTTAACAAGCGTCGTTCGCTGCTGGACTATCTCAAGAAGAAGGATCAGGCGCGTTACACCGACCTGATCGCCAAGCTGGGCCTGCGCAAGTAAGCCTGTTAAAAGGGACGGCCCCATGCGGGGCCGTTTCTGATTCCGGGGCCAGTCGCAATTCGGCGCTTTGTCCCGCTAATGCCACCTCCGTTCGCCCTGAGCTTGTCGAAGGGCTGTACTTTCTCAAGAGGAAAGGACGGGGCTTCGACAGGCTCAGCCCGAACGGGTTGAGGGGGCAACTAGGGAGCAATATGGCTCCACCAAAGGCCCCGCCCGGCAATAGGGCCGATGCGGGCGAAGGAAAAAATCTATGTTTGACGTCAAGAAAGTATCGATCGAGTTGGCCGGCAAGACGCTGACCCTCGAAACCGGCCGCATCGCGCGCCAGGCTGACGCCGCCGTACTGGCGACCTATGGCGAAACCGTGGTGCTGTGCGCCGTGACCGCCGCCAAGAGCGTGAAGGAAGGCCAGGACTTTTTCCCGCTGACCGTTCACTATCAGGAAAAATATTCCGCCGCCGGCCGCATCCCCGGTGGCTTCTTCAAGCGTGAGCGCGGTGCGACCGAGAAGGAAACGCTGGTTTCCCGCCTGATCGACCGTCCGCTCCGCCCGCTGTTTCCCGAAGGCTTCTACAACGAAATCAACGTCATCGCCCAGGTGCTGTCGTTCGATGGCGAAAGCGAGCCGGACATGGTGGCGATGATTGCCGCGTCGGCTGCCCTGACCCTGTCGGGCGTGCCCTTCATGGGGCCGATCGGCGCTGCGCGCGTCGGTTACAAGGATGGCGAATATCAGCTCAACCCGTCGCTGGACGAAGTGAAGACCGGCGAACTCGACCTGGTCGTTGCCGCCACTTACGACGCGGTGATGATGGTCGAATCCGAAGCCAAGGAGCTGTCGGAAGAAGTCATGCTGGGCGCCGTCCTGTTCGCGCACGACGCCAGCAAGAAGATCGTCGATGCGATCATCAGCCTCGCTGAAAAGGCCGCCAAGGATCCTTGGGACATGGCCAAGAGCGATGATCTGGGCGACCTGAAGGCCAAGCTCAAGAAGCTGATCGGCAAGGACATCACCGCCGCGTACAAGCTGACCGACAAGTCGGCCCGCTCGAACGCGCTCAACGAAGCCCGCGCCAAGGCGAAGGCCCAGTTGGCCGCTGACGGCCTGGACGCCCAGACCGTGATGGCCGGCATCAAGCTGACCAAGAAGCTGGAAGCGGAAATCGTGCGCGGCGCCATCCTCAAGGACGGCAAGCGCATCGACGGCCGCACCACCACGCAGATCCGTCCGATCGAAGCGATGGTCGGCTTCCTGCCCCGCACCCATGGTTCGGCGCTGTTCACGCGCGGCGAAACCCAGTCGATCTGCACCACGACGCTGGGCACCAAGGACGCCGAGCAGATGATCGACGGCCTCACTGGCCTGCATTATGAGAACTTCATGCTGCACTATAACTTCCCGCCCTATTCGGTCGGTGAAGTCGGTCGCTTCGGCGCGCCGGGCCGTCGCGAAGTGGGTCATGGCAAGCTCGCATGGCGTGCGCTGCACCCCGTGCTGCCGAGCAAGGACGAATTCCCCTACACGATCCGCGTTCTGTCCGACATTACCGAATCGAACGGTTCCTCCTCGATGGCGACCGTCTGCGGCGGTTCGCTCTCGATGATGGACGCCGGTGTGCCCCTGAAGCGCCCCGTATCCGGCATCGCCATGGGCCTGATCCTGGAAGGCAAGAATTTTGCCGTCCTGTCCGACATTCTGGGTGACGAAGATCATCTCGGCGACATGGACTTCAAGGTGGCCGGCACGTCCGAAGGCATCACCACGATGCAGATGGACATCAAGATTGCGGGCATCACCCGCGAAATCTTCGAAGCCGCTCTGCATCAGGCCAAGGAAGGCCGCGCGCACATCCTGGGCGAAATGGCCAAGGCGCTCGACAGCACGCGCAGCGAATTGTCGGCCCATGCCCCGCGCATCGAGACGTTGCAGATCGACAAGTCGAAGATCCGCGAAGTCATCGGCACCGGCGGCAAGGTCATCCGTGAGATCGTCGCTGAAACCGGCGCGAAGGTCGACATCGACGACGAAGGCCTGATCAAGATCAGCTCGTCCGATCCGGCGCAGATCGAGGCCGCGCGCAAGTGGATCCTCGGCATCACGCAGGAAGCGGAAGTCGGCAAGATCTATGACGGCAAGGTCGTCAACATCGTCGACTTCGGTGCCTTCGTGAACTTCATGGGCGGCAAGGATGGTCTCGTCCACGTCTCCGAAATGAAGAATGAGCGCGTCGAAAAGCCGACCGACGTCGTGTCGGAAGGCCAGGAAGTGAAGGTCAAGGTTCTCGAAATCGATCCGCGCGGCAAGGTTCGCCTGTCGATGCGCGTTGTCGATCAGGAAACCGGCGAAGAACTGGAGGACACCCGTCCTGCCCGTGAAGCGCGCGAACCCCGCGCCGGTGGCGAAGGTCGGGGCGATCGTGGCCGTGGCCCGCGTCGTGATGGCGGCGGTGGCCGTGGTGGCGAGCGTAGCGAAGGTCGGGGCGATCGTGGCCCCCGCCGCGACCGTGGCCCGCGCGATGACGCTGCCAAGGACGACGGCTCGAACGCCGGCCTGCCCGACTTCCTGACGCAGGACTGATCGGCCGCTCTTCGGAGCAACCAAGAAAAAGAAGGCGTCCGGTTTGACCGGGCGCCTTTTTTTATATCAGCGTTCGCCGACTGATTTCGATCAATGCACTGGCATGAAGTTCTGCTAGTGTAACGACATGGATATCGGAACATGGCATGCAGCGTAGCAACGCGCGGTTCGTCGAACGGCTACCGCTCGTTCTTAACCGACCGGTCTATGCCTATATATTGACGCTGTCTTTCTGTGGGCTGGCGCTGCTGTTGCGCTTCGCGGCCGAACCGCTGTTGCCCGACGGCTATCCGTTCGTGACATTCTTTCCCGCCGTCATTCTGGCGTCTTTCCTGTTCGGAGTCCGGCCGGGTCTATTCGCCGCAATCCTGTGCGCCGCCGCCTCCTGGTATTTCTTCATCGCCCCTCGCAACAGTTTCGTCCTCAATCCGGGCGTGGCCGCAGCGATGATCTTTTACACCGGTGTCGTGCTTGTCGATATCGTGCTGATCCACTTCATGCAGCGCGCCAATTTCCACCTGGCCATCGAACGGGAACGCAGCGCGGCGCTCGCTGAAAATCGCGAATTGCTGTTCCACGAATTGCAGCATCGTGTGTCCAACAATCTGCAGGTCGTGGCGGCGATGCTCGCGCTGCAACGCCGCCATGTCGATCATGATGTCGCGCGCCGCGCATTGGACGACGCCTCCGAACGGTTGGCGCTGATCGGCCGGATCAGCCGGGCGCTCTACGATCCGTCCGGCGCGGGGCAGGGGGTGCGGGCCTTTTTGACGACGCTGACGGCCGATGTCATCGAGGCCAGCGGCCGCACCGACATCGCAATCAGCGTCGATGCGCCCGAAGAGGTGCAGCTCGAACCCGGCATCACCGTGCCGCTGGCGCTGGTCGTGGCCGAAGCGGTCAGCAACGCCATCGAACATGGCCTGCCGCATCGAGGCGGGACTATTGCCGTGGTGTTGGACCATCATGCAGGGGAGCTATGCCTGCGCGTGTCTGATGACGGCGACGGCGTGTCGCCCGATTTCGCCGTGGAGCATAGCAAATCCTTAGGGCTGCGCATCGCCAACACGCTGGCGGCGCAGATCGGCGGGCGCTTTACCCTGGCACCGGGCGCGCATGGCGGTGCCGTCGCACAACTTATCCTGCCGCCACGCGCCGCCTGTTGATCGTGCGACAATTCTGCCGCTTGGCGGCAGCGATCCGCTCGGCTATGACCCGCATCATGCTGACGAAAACACTGACGCGCATCGGCGCGGCCACCACCCCGGTCCTGCTCGCTGCCGTTCTGCTTACGGGCTGCTCGACATCGAAAAACAAGGCCGACACCCAATATGTCGCCCGCGACGTGTCGACGCTGTATAATAGCGGCAAGGACCGGCTGGATCGCGGCCAGTATAAGCTCGCCGCCGCGCTGTTTGACGAGGTCGAGCGCCAGCATCCCTATTCGCCCTGGGCACGCCGGGCACAGCTCATGTCGGCGTTCAGCTATTATATGAACACCGATTATGCCGAATCCGTGTCCGCGGCGCAGCGTTTCCTGGCGATCCACACCGGCAACAAGGATGCCCCCTACGCTTATTATCTGATCGCGCTCTGCTATTATGAGCAGATCGCCGACGTCACCCGCGACCAGAAGATCACGCAGCAGGCGCTGGCGGCGCTCGGCGAACTGATCCGTCGCTATCCCGACACCCGCTATGCCGCCGATGCGCGGTTGAAGGTCGATCTGGTGAACGACCATCTGGCGGGCAAGGAAATGGAAGTCGGCCGCTTCTATCAGCGTCGCGGCCAGTGGATCGCCGCCACGCTGCGCTTCCGCACCGTGGTCGATAAATATCAGACCACCACCCACACGCCCGAGGCGCTGGAGCGGCTGGTCGAATCCTATCTCTCGCTGGGCGTCCCCGCCGAAGCGCAAAAGGCCGCCGCCGTATTGGGTGCCAACTATCCCGGCTCCGAATGGTATGAACGCTCCTACAAGCTGATGCAGCAACATGGCGGCAAGGCGTAACATTTCTTGTCCCCCTCCCGCCTGCGGGAGGGGCTAAGGGTGGGCTGCGAGCGTAGCGAGCATCCGGCCCCGGCGTTGCCATACGCCGCTGCGCGACGCGCCCACCCCCAACCCCTCCCGCAAGCGGGAGGGGAGAGTCTTCTGATTTGCTAACCGCCCTGTCCATCCGCAATGTCGTGCTGATCGAAGCGCTGGACCTGGAGTTCGGCGCGGGCCTTTCCGTGCTGACGGGCGAGACCGGCGCGGGCAAGTCGATCCTGCTCGATTCGCTGGGGCTGACGCTGGGCGCGCGCGCCGACAGTGGCCTCGTCCGCAATGGCGAGGCGCAGGCCAGCGTCATCGCGACCTTCGATCCGCCGACCGGCGACCATCGCGCCGCTGCGCTGCTGATCGACAATGGCGTGGAGATGGAGCCGGGAGAACCGCTCATCATCCGCCGCATGGTCAAGGCCGACGGCGGCAGTCGCGCTTTCGTCAACGACCAGCCCTGCTCGGCCGCGTTGCTGCGCGAACTGGGCGGATCGCTGGTCGAAATTCACGGCCAGCATGACGATCGCGGCCTGCTCAACGCACGCGGCCATCGCGCCTTGCTCGACGCCTATGGCCGCTGTGATACCGGCGCGGTGGGCACGGCGCATGGCGCGTGGCGCAAGGCCGCTGCCGCGCTCGCGGAAGCGCGCGCCACCGTCGAAACTGCCGCGCGCGATCGCGACTATCTCGCCCACGCCGTCGAGGAATTGCGCAGCTTCGCGCCCGAACCCGGCGAGGAAGCGATGCTCGCCGAGGAACGCGCGACGATGCAGAAGGGCGCGCGCCTAACCGACGATCTCACCACCATCAGCGAGTGCCTGACCGGCTCCGATGGCGGCCTCGCGCAATTGCGCCAAGCCGCGCGGCGGCTGGACCGGATCGCGGGCGAGGAGCCGCTGCTGACCGCCGTCCTCGAAGCGCTCGACCGCGCCGTGGTGGAAGCGGGCGAGGCCGAGGATCGGCTGGCCGAAGCCGCCGAGGCATTGAGCTTCGATCCCGCCCGGCTCGACAGCATCGAAACCCGTCTGTTCGACCTGCGCGGCCTCGCCCGCAAGCATCAGGTGCAGCCCGATGACCTCGCCGCCCTATGCGAAGAAATGGCGGCAAAGCTGGCCGCGATCGAAGGCGGCGAAGAACATATCGCGGCGCTCGAAACGGAAGTCGCGACCAAGGCCGCCGCCTATCGCGCCGCGGCGCAGGCGCTGTCGGGCGAACGCCAACTGGCCGCCGGTCGCCTCGACGCGGCGGTGGCGGGCGAGCTTGCGCCGCTGAAACTCGACGCCGCCCGCTTCCGCACCGTGGTCGCGCCGCTGGATGAGGGGCAATGGACCGCGCAGGGCATGGACCGGGTCGAGTTCGAGATTTCGACCAACCCCGGCGCGCCTTTCGCCCCGCTGACCAAGATCGCATCGGGCGGTGAACTCTCCCGATTCATCCTCGCGCTCAAGGTCGCGCTGGCCGAGCAGGGCGGGGCGGACACGCTGATCTTTGATGAAATCGACCGGGGCGTCGGCGGCGCGGTGGCATCGGCCATCGGCGAACGATTGGCCCGCCTCGCCCAAAGCAACCAGATTTTGGTCGTCACCCACAGCCCGCAGGTCGCGGCGCGCGGGGCGGGCCATCTGCTGATCGCCAAATCCAGCGACGGCACCGTCACCCGCACCGGCGTCCACGCGCTGGACGACCAGGAACGCCGCGAAGAAATCGCCCGCATGCTCTCCGGCGCGGAAATCACCGCCGAAGCCCGCGCTCAAGCGGATAGGCTGCTCGAAACGCTGTAGCATCAAGATTTCCCGCTTCAGACCGCGAGGAAACGCCACTTCCCTGCAAATTTAGAGTATCCGTGATGGTCAAGCGCATGCTGTGGTCCAGAGACGATCTGCCCTGAGTAGCGCATTTGCGGTGACGATGAGCTTTCGCATGATGGCTGTGATGGCTGTGATGGCTGTGATGGCGATTTTGGCGGGTTTTCCGGCAGCGATGAGCTGCTGGTATTTGGCCTTGAGGTTTGGATTGAATCGGGCGGCGACCAGAGCAGGCATGTAGAGAGCCTGTCGGACATTGGC
>Ga0209231_1000129_pt1 | contig 53546 bp, 49 predicted proteins | sample Deesub45470m_DNA_FD_188086 | JGI IMG/M metagenome (GOLD analysis project Ga0209231, IMG submission 188086) | Deep subsurface microbial communities from North Pacific Ocean - 450_OLKR46/470m Metagenome (SPAdes) (version 2) | ecosystem: Environmental > Terrestrial > Deep subsurface > Unclassified ... | reverse complement strand
TGCTTGTAGTTTTGGATTTTGCGGCGGTTTTGGGCTTGGCTACTGATTTGGGTTTTGCAACGGCTTTTGGCTTTGCAGCGGCTTTTCTGGTGGCTTTTTTTCCGGTGTCGCCCTTTGCGGCTTTGGCGGCTATGAGTTCAAGCGCCTGCTCCAGAGTGATCTCATCGGGTGAGACATCCTTGGGCAGGGTGGCGTTGATCTTGCCGTGACGGGCGTAAGGGCCATAGCGGCCACTGCAAATCTCCACAGTGGTTTTATCCACCGGGTGATCGCCCAGTGTGCGTAATACGGTATTACCATCCTTGGCTTGCGCCAGTAACGCTACTGCACGTTCAAGTGAGATGTCGAATATGCTATCCGAGCGGGGGATAGATTTGAATTTTCCGTCGTGGCCGATGTAAGGGCCGAAACGGCCGATGTTGACGACAACCTTTTTGTTTGTTTCCGGGTGCAAACCGAGGTCACGCGGTAGCGACAGCAGCTTCAGGGCGCTAGCCAGATCAGCCAGTTCTACGGGCATTTCCTTGGGCCAGGAGACACGCTTGGGTTTGGTTTTCTCGCCTTCTATTACTTCGCCCAGCTGCACGTAGTGACCGTAAGGACCGCGCAGCAGCAGCACGGTTTGTGCTGTTTCCGGGTGTGCGCCCAGTTCTATGCGAGCGCCGGCGTCGTCCTGAGTCTCGCCGCTGACGCTGCGCTTGTATTTGCACTCAGGGTAGTTGGTGCAACTGATGAAACTGCCGTAGCGGCTCAGTTTTTTGGCCAGCGGCTTGCCACATTCCGGACAGGCTTCATCCAGTAATTCCTGCGGACGTTCGATATTGGTCTTTTCCTTGATCAGGCCGGAAAATCCCTTCCAGAATTCATCCAGTACACCTATCCAGTCGCGCTTGCCATCCGAGACCTCATCCAGCTCGTCTTCCAGCGAGGCAGTGAAGTTGTAATCGACGTAGCGGGTGAAATGATCGGTGAGAAAACGTGTGACTACGCGACCCACATCGGTGGGCATGAAGCGCTTTTTATCGAGAACGGCGTACTCTCGGGTTTGCAGGGTAGAAATGATGGTGGCATAAGTTGAAGGGCGACCAATGCCGTATTCTTCCAGAGACTTGACCAGGCTGGCTTCCGTAAAACGCGGCGGAGGCTGGGTGAAATGCTGTTCGCCGAACAGCTTGTCTACAGGCAATATATCGCCTTCTGCCAGCGGCGGAAGCTTGCTCCCCTGCTCTTCTTCGGCATCGTCCACGTCTTCCATATAAACGCTGATAAAACCAGGAAAAACAAGTACTTGACCGTTTGCACGGAATAGCGTGTCGTCACCACCCAGGCGAATGTCGGCGCTGACGGTGTCATAACGTGCCGGTGCCATCTGGCAGGCCAGGGTGCGCTTCCAGATCATTTCATACAGCCTGGACTGGTCAACGCTCAGGCGGTCACGCAGGCTGTCAGGTGTGCGCATGATGGAAGTCGGGCGTATTGCCTCATGTGACTCCTGCGCATTCTTGGTTTTGCTCTTGTACGCGGGCGGTGAGCCAGGCAGATAGTCGCCGGAAAAGTGTTCCTGTACATAGTCGCGAATTTCCTGAACAGCCTCTTTCGCCAGCGTTACCGAGTCGGTACGCATATAGGAAATCAAACCGACGGTCTGCCCGCCGACATCCACCCCTTCGTACAAGGATTGCGCGGTGCGCATGGTGCGTTCGGCAGACATGCCCAGCTTGCGCACGGCCTCCTGTTGCAGCGTGGAGGTAGTGAATGGTGCGGCGGCATAGCGCTGCTTGCCCTTCTTCTCAACGCGCACCACTTTGGGTGGTAGTTTTGCATCGTTCAGCTTTGCGAAAATTGCATCGTAGTCAGCCTGACTGCCAATCGAAAGTTGTTCCAGTTTCTTGCCCTGATATTGAATGAGACGGGCGGAAAATGGCTGGTGATCCTTATGGCTGTCCAGATGCACAGTCCAGTATTCCTGGCTGGTGAAAGCCTCAATTTGTAACTCGCGCTCAACAATCAGGCGCAACGCGGGGCTTTGTACCCTGCCGGCCGATAATCCGGGTCGAATTTTGCGCCACAATAACGGTGATAAGTTGAATCCGACCAGATAGTCCAGCGCACGTCGCGCCTGTTGTGCATTGACCAGCGGCATGGCAATTTCACGCGGGTTTGCGACCGCTTCGCGTACCGCAGACTGCGTGATCTCATAGAAGACGACACGCTGCAATTTCTTGTTTTTTAATCCGCGTTTGGCTTTCAGAAGTTCGGCGATATGCCAGGCAATGGCTTCTCCTTCGCGGTCGGGGTCGGGTGCCAGCAGGATATTATCGGCAGAAGCGGCCGCTTTGGCGATGGCATCCATGTGTTTGCTGTTGCGTGCGATGGTTTCATAACTCATCGCAAAACCATTTTCGGTATCCACCGCGCCACTCTTGGGAACAAGATCGCGCACATGCCCGTATGAGGCAAGCACTTCGAAATCATCGCCCAGATATTTCTTGAGCGTCTTGGCCTTGGCCGGTGATTCCACGATTAAAAGATTAATTGCCATGCGTGTTGTTCAATGTAAATGAGTGGAATGTAGGGAGGATAGCAACTCTTCGATCACCAGCGGGCTGAGGTCCTGATGACGATTCCACAGCACGATCAACATGATGAGCTTGAGCTTGTCCGCCCCGAGCGATTTTTGTTGCAGTGCAACAGCGCGGTCGATAATGATTTCGCGCTCGATGACAGTAATCATCTTCTGCTGCTCGGCAAACAACAGAAATTGACGAGCCTCATCATCAAGGCGCTGGATTTCCAGTTCAGCAAAACAACGTATTCCGGCGTGCGTCAGGGTGGCGGGATAAATATCGGCGTTTTGCAGTTGCAGGGCCGATAACCAGGTCAATGCTTCGTTGATGTCTTCGCCTTCAAAACCGGCGGCAGAGAGTTTGCGCGACAGCTTATCCGGTGCCGGGTAGCTGCCCGCATCGATATAGCTTTCAAACAAGTACATTAAAATTTCAAACATGATTTACGTGGTGTTTAGTGAATTCGTTGGAACAAACCACCGGGTAGCGCAGCAATGCGGCCTTCCAGTTCAAGCGTCAACAGCATGGCGGATAGCTGGCTAACCGTCAAGCCACTGCGTGTACAAAGCCCATCCATGCTCACCGGATCGAAGCCGATTAGATCCAGCAGACCGGACTGCGGGTCGGGCGTATCCGGCTTGATTGAATCAATGCGGCGCACGCCGGACAAGTCTTCGAGTATGTCCTGGGCCGTTTCCGCCAGTTTTGCGCCCTGTTTGATGAGTGCGTGACAGCCCTTGCTCTGCGGCGAGTGTATGGAGCCGGGAATGGCGAAAACATCCCTGCCCTGCTCCATGGCAAGCCGTGCGGTGATCAGCGAACCGCTTTGCAGCGAAGCTTCTACAACCAGGCAGCCGACACTCATGCCACTGATAATGCGGTTGCGGCGCGGAAAGTTGCTGGCGACAGGCGGGGTTCCGAGCGGAAATTCCGAGATTAACGCGCCTTGCGCAGCGAGTGCGTGAGCCAGGTCACGATTGACTGCAGGGTAAACCTTGTCCAGCCCGGTTCCGACTACGGCGATGCTGCTGCTAATTCCGCGCAACGCGCCACGATGGGCGGCCGCATCTATACCGTGAGCCATGCCACTGATGATGCACAGCCCGGCATCGCTCAACGATCTTGAAAACTCTTCCGCATTGCTATTGCCTTGTGGCGTGGCATTGCGGCTGCCTACGACGGCGAGGGCCGTGGCATTGAGCAAATCGGCCCGGCCTTTGACATACAGCAATAACGGAGGGTCGGTGATGTTGAGCAACGCCCGTGGATAGTCATCATCGCCAAGCGTAAAAATTTGATTCTGATCATCTTCCAGCCAGTTCAACGCGGCCGCGAGCAGGTCATCGGGAATGCCCATGCTGATCGCGGCGGCAACATCTGTCTTGACGAAAGATCTGAGTGATTTGACAGGCGCAGCCAAAACGGCTTCGGGAGAACCGAATTCTTTCAGCAGACGACGCGCGCCCTCTCCGCCCAAGCCTCGTATCAGACTAAGTGTCAGCCAGGCCTTGAGTGAGTTATCAAAAGGCATGTATCAGGTGAGATTCGCGTTGCAGGCGGTCAGGGTGTGAGGGCGTGGTCCATGAGTTGTGCGGGCAGACGGGTTTGCATCACCAGCGCGTACGAAACCTTTTCAAACACGCGGAACACAAACAAATAGCCGTAGCGCTCATCCGGCAGGGAGAGGTCTTTGCCCGCGTGCTGAACGATACGGCCTTTACGGTACATAGCCAGTACATGGCCGCTTTGCAGACCGTCGCGCTCACCCTTGTTAAGAGTAATGACCGTGTTTTGGCCCGCTTGCGATACGCCGCCATATATTGAAATTACACTGGCCTTTATGGGGCTATCGGGTGCGCGCGGCAGGTAGTTGCGCGATTCGATGGCACCAGGGGCCACCAGACGATCACCCAGTTTAATTTCCTGTTTGGAATGAGTGACGACCACGGTGCTGATATCAGCTAATTCCCTGACCTCGGTATCTCCGAGATAAATGGCTTCGTGGCCGAGAATTTCGCGGGTATCCGGATCGATAAAAGTTTTGCCGGGGCGATAAACCTGCCATTTGTTGCCTTGCTCGCCTGTCAGTCCTTTAGCGTAGGCGATATCGCCGGAACCGAGAATAACCCGCCCTTCATGCAGTCCGACTAATACCGGGGCGCCTGCCAGTGCCTCGTCCGTCACCACCAAAGGTCGACTCAGGAAGGGTTCGATAGCTGCGGACGGGATGCTGGGAATGGCATCCTGCATGCCGGTGGATGAGCGAATTCTGGGTGACAGCTTGATGGCATCGCTTTTGCCGGTAATGCTACCGCCTATGCTCAATGTGCCGCTGGCCCGATCAAGTACGATGCTCTCCCCCGGGTAAATCCAGTGCGGATCCTTGATGGTGTCCTTGTTCATGCCCCAGATATACGGCCATCTCCACGGGTCGCTGAAAAACTTCCCGGAGATGTCCCATAGGGTGTCACCTTTGACGACTATGTATTGATCGGGGGCGTCACTGCGGATCTGCGGGGGGGTATCGGGCTGACCAGCAAAAGCCAAAACCGGCAATAGAAAGCAAATCAGCGATATAATCTTGCGCATGGAAAACCCCGAAAGAGTCAAAGATAAAGGCGCACGGTGCTCCCGTGACTCTTCAAATTCTGCATCCAGTCAATTAAATTAGCAAGCATTTATGGCAATCTTACAAATTTTGCAGTATCCGGATGAGCGTCTGCATACGATCGCGAGTAAGGTCGTGCAGGTTAATGACGTCACGCGTAAATTGGTGCGTGACATGGCGGAAACCATGTATGCTGCTCCGGGGGTCGGTTTGGCGGCAACACAGATAAATGTGCACGAGCAGGTCATCGTGGTGGATATTTCCGAAACGCATGATCAGTTGATGGTGTTTATCAACCCGGAAATTCTGAGCCAAAGTGGAGAATCAGAGGGTGAAGAGGGTTGCCTGTCGGTGCCGGGAATATATGAAAAGGTGCGCCGGGCAGACCATGTGATGGTACGGGCGCTAGATATGGAAGGCAAGCCTTTCACCCTGCAGGCCGAGGGATTTCTGGCGGTTTGTATCCAGCACGAAATGGATCATTTGCGTGGCAAGGTGTTCGTTGAATACTTGTCACAACTAAAACAGACACGATTGCGCGCCAAGCTGAAGAAGCGGCGGCGCGAAGCACTTTAGGTCATACCGTGAAAATACTATTTGCTGGTACGCCACCCTTCGCGGCCAGTGCTCTGGCTGCATTGCTCGATAAGCATCAGGTCGTCGCCGTGCTGACGCAACCGGATCGCCCTTCGGGGCGCGGCATGCAGCTCACCGCCAGCCCGGTGAAGCAACTTGCCTTGCAACATGGCCTGACGGTTTTGCAGCCGGTAAGCCTGAAATCTGAAGCAGTGCAGCGAGAAATCGCTGCATTGGATGCTGACGTGATGGTGGTTGCCGCTTACGGGCTGATCCTGCCCAAAGCCGTGCTGGAATTACCCCGTTACGGTTGTCTGAATATCCATGCCTCGCTGCTGCCGCGATGGAGAGGGGCAGCGCCGATACAGCGCGCGATACTGGCGGGTGACAGCGAGACTGGCATCACGATCATGCAGATGGATGAGGGGCTGGATACGGGCGACATGCTGTCGCGCCACGCTTGTCCGATCGCGGCTGACGATACCGCACAGACACTACATGACAAACTCGCAAAAATTGGCGCTGACAGCCTGCTTGCAACCTTGCATTCACTGGAAGAAGGCGGCCTGAACCCAGTCAGACAAGACGACAGCGCCGCGTGCTATGCAGCCAAGTTGCTCAAAGACGAGGCGCAGATTGACTGGCATCAGGATGCACAGCAGATAGCGCGGGCGGTGCGTGCTTACAATCCTTTCCCGGTGTGTCAGGCCAGGCTGAACGATGAGGTTCTAAAAATCTGGCAGGCCGGGGTCTTTCCGGATCGGTGCGGCAAGCCTGGCGAGATACTGGCCGTGGATAAGCAGGGCATCCTCGTTGCCTGCGGTAAAGGTGCACTGCTTCTGACTGTGTTGCAGCGTCCCGGCGGCAAGGCGCAGCCTGTTGCGCAGTTTTTGCAGGCGATGCCGGTTCGGCCCGGCGATAATTTTTTGGTTTCATAAATGCATAATATTCAGTTGGCAGCAACCCAGATCGTTCAACAAGTGATGGTGGACGGGCGCAATCTCAATCAGGTGCTGGATGAATCACTGCGCAGAAAATCGGTCTGGACACCCGCACAGCGGGCGGCCCTGCAAGACTTGAGCTATGGCACCTTGCGTTTTTACGGTCAATTGAACGCGGTACTCGATTTGCTGTTGCACAAGCACATGACGGATCACCGGATCACTTATTTGCTGCTGGTCGCACTTTATCAGCTGCAATATACCAGGGCGGCGCAGCATGCGGTGGTAGATTATGCCGTGCGTTCGGCAGATATCCTGAATCCGAAAATCAGGGGCTTGGTAAATGCGATTCTGCGCAATTTTTTGCGTAATCAGGCCGACCTGCTTGCCCAGGCTGCGCTCAAGGCTGAAGGCCGGTACAGTCATCAGCAGTGGTGGATAGATGAGCTCAGGGCGCAGTACGGTGAACGTGCCGTGGCGATACTCGAAGCCGGGAATCAGCACCCGCCTATGACGCTGAGGATCAATCAGCGTCATGGCACGACAGAGGATTATTTGGCGCAACTGGCGGAGCATGGTCTGTCTGCCCGGCGGATAGCGCCGGACGCGCTACAATTGGACAAGCCGGTGTCAGTAGACAAAATTCCCGGATTTTTTGCAGGCCTGGCGTCGGTACAGGATGCGGGCGCACAGTATGCCGCACGGCTGCTGGACGTTCACGATGGCATGCGCGTGCTGGACGCGTGCGCGGCACCGGGAGGCAAGACGGCACACATTCTGGAGCTGGCAGACGTTGAGATGGTTGCATTGGACAAGGATGAGAAACGCCTGACGCGCGTAGCAGAAAATTTGCAACGACTGGAGTTGTCCGCAACGCTATTGGCAGGGGATGCCGCCAAGCCCGAAGGCTGGTGGGATGGTAAACCGTTTGAACGCATCCTGGCCGATGTGCCCTGCTCTGCCACGGGTGTAGTGCGCCGCCACCCCGATATCAAATGGTTGCGGCGCAAAAAGGATATTGCCCCTTTTGCCGCACAACAGTCCGGCATTCTGCAATCGTTGTGGCCGCTGCTGGCGCAGGGGGGTAAATTGCTTTACGCCACTTGTTCTGTCTTCAGGCAGGAAAATCAGGATGTTGTAGATGGGTTTCTGGCAAACAATCCGGGGGCGCAACAGCTGGCAATTGATTTGCCTGATGGGGCTTTGCTGCCGAACGATGAGCATGATGGATTTTTCTATGCTTTGCTGCAAAAAACTGCTTAGGGTCCTGCTGGGGCTGTCCCTGTCGGTGTGGCTGTTTGCCGCAGCCGCGCACGCGGACGGAATAGGCGTAAATAAAGCGGAAATCCGGGTGGGTGAGGATGGCTATCAGCTCGCGGCAGATTTCAATGTCAACCTGAGCTATACCGTTCAGCAGGCGCTCTCGCTAGGGGTGCCGCTCTATTTTGTGGGCGAATTTTCTCTGACGCGTTCGCGCTGGTATTGGCTGGATGAAGAAGTGTTTCAAGGTGAACAATCAGTCAAGCTTTCATATAACGTCCTTACCCGCCAGTACCGCATTTCTCGCGGATCGCTATTTCAGAATTTTGCCAGCCTGGATGAGATGTTGCGCATCCTTGAGCGGCAAAACTCGGTGTTCATTCCCGCGGAAATGATAAAAAGAGAGGCTAACTATGTTGCCGCAGTGCGTTTGCGTCTGGATACCAGACAGTTGCCCAAACTGATGCAGGTGAATGTGCTGACCAGCAAAGACTGGGATCTGGATTCAGGTTGGTATCGCTGGGTGATGCGTCCTGCAGACGTGCGCAATACGGGCCGGGCGGAGTGAGGGCGCAGTGAAATATCTGATTACCCTGAGTCTCATCGCAGTGACGGTTCTGCTGTATCTGTTGTCCAGCCGCAGCGCGAATACCGAAGTGTTTTCCGTCAGCTATTACGGTTTGCTTGGATTGACCGGTTTGCTGGCGCTAGGCTTGTCCGGTCTGGTTGTCTTTCAGTTCTGGCGCTTGCGCGACAAATTAAGGAAGAAGATATTCGGCGCCAAGCTGACCTTGCGTCTGGTGCTGTTTTTCACTCTGGTGGCGGTTCTGCCCGGGATATTGGTCTATGCTGTATCGGTCAATTTTTTATCGAAAAGCATAGAGTCGTGGTTCGACGTGCGCGTGGAAAAGGCGCTGGAAGGCGGTCTTAATCTGGGTAGAAGCGGGCTGGACAACAGCCTCAAGGAGCTGTCGAAAAAGACTCAGTTTGTCGCACTCTTGCTGTCGGAAAAAAACCCTGCGCAGTTTCAGAATGCCCTGGCGCAGCTCATCGACGAAGGTATGGCGCAGGAGGCGGCTGTATTCGGCCCGGGCGGAAAATTGCTCGCCTTTGCCGCCAGCGACAATGCACTGTTGCCTGATATTCCAGATGAAAATCTGATGCAGCAGGTGCAGGAAAAAGGACAGTACTCGGTCATCGAGGCGATGCCCAACAAGGCGATGAGTTTGCGAGTGCTGGCTCTGGTGAATGCAAATAGCTATTCAGGTGCGAGCTATATTCTGCAATTCAATCAGGCTGTTCCCAGGCAGATTGAAGACGATGCGGAGATGGTGCAATCAGTTTATCGTGACTATCAGGAGCTGACCCTCTCCAGGCTGGGGTTAAAGCGTTTATACGGTATCACGCTGACGTTGTCGTTGTTGGTGGTCCTGCTTACCGCGATATCGGTGGCGTTCTATATCAGCGAGCGACTGGGCTCTTCGCTGGAGGCGCTGGCTGAGGGTACAAGGGCGGTTGCGCAGGGAGATTTTACCGGGCAACATCCTATACGCAGCAGCGATGAATTGGGCGCGCTGACGGGTTTGTTCAATCAGATGACCAACCAGTTGGCGGATGCCAGACGAGCCAGCGAGCAGCAGCGGCGCGAGGTTGAAAGCGCCAAGGGCTATCTGGAAAGCGTGCTGACACACCTCTCATCAGGGGTGCTGGCGCTCGATGGCGAGTTTCGCCTGCGTTCGGTGAATACCAGCGCCGCCCATATTCTGGGCGCGCCCCTGCAGGATATGCAGCGTATGCCTTTGCAGCAAATCGCGGAAAAATTCACTTTATTGCATTCCTTTTGCGCGACCATCATGGACGCCTTTTCGGCAACCAGCAATGGTGAATGGCAGCGCCAAATTGAACGGCTGAGTAAAAACGGCAACCAGATTCTGCTGATACGCGGAACGCGTCTGCCCCAGGGCGCCGATGCGGGATTTGTCGTGGTTTTTGATGACATCAGTCATTTGTTGCAGGCAGAGCGGCAGGCCGCCTGGGGTGAGGTGGCTCGCCGTCTGGCCCATGAAATCAGGAATCCGCTCACGCCTATACAGCTTTCGGCAGAGCGTTTGCAATACAAGTTAAGTGCGAAATTGGATGAGGGTGATGCGAAGTTGTTGCGGCGCGCCACACAAACTATCGTCAGCCAGGTGTCGGCGATGAAAAATATGGTGAGCGATTTTGCGGATTACGCACGCGGCCCTTCATTGAAATTGACCCGTCTGGACCTGCATCGATTGATCAGGGAGGTGTTGGGTCTTTACGAGGCCAACGCAGTACCTATTACGCTGAATCTGCTGGCTGGCCACGCAGAAATAAACGGGGATGCAACGCGCTTGCGTCAGGTTCTGCACAATCTTTTGCAGAATGCGCAAGACGCGCTGCAGGAGGTTACCCAGGCGGAGATCATCGTGAGCAGTGAAACGGAGCGCGGGGAGATTCATTTGCGCGTGTCGGACAATGGAGCCGGCTTTCCGGAGAGTGTGTTGTCGCGGGCCTTTGAGCCTTATATGACGACAAAAACCAAAGGCACCGGCCTGGGTTTGGCGATAGTGAAAAAAATCATCGAGGAACACGGTGGTCGGATAACGCTTGAGAATGGTGTTAACGGCGGGGCGTATGTAAATATCAGCCTGTCGCTGAATGAGGAGGGGCAAGCATGAGCAAACAGATTCTGGTTGTGGATGATGAGGTGGGCATACGCGAATTGCTGGCGGAAATTTTATTTGATGAGGGTTATCAGGTTCATCTGGCCGAAGATGCCCAGCAGGCGAGAGCCTTCCGGCATGAATTCGAACCCGATTTGGTGCTGCTGGATATATGGATGCCTGACACCGATGGCGTGACGCTGTTGAAGGAATGGGTCGAGCAGGATTTACTGACCATGCCGGTGGTGATGATGTCCGGACATGGCACGATAGAGACAGCCGTTGAGGCAACCCGCATTGGCGCGGTGGATTTTCTGGAAAAGCCTATTTCATTGCAAAAATTGCTGAGCACCGTGACCAAAGCGATCAAGGAAGGGGCGGCAATAATAAAATCCCCGGCGGCTGTTGATGTCGCGCAAAATCTGATTGTCGAAATGCATGGCGAGACCCTGAATTTCCCATTGCCTCTGGATTTGCCGCTGCGCGAGGCGCGCGAACATTTTGATGCGATTTATTTTGATTATCATTTGCAAAAAGAGGCTGGCAACGTGTCGCGTGTGGCGGAAAAAATAGGCCTGGAACGCACACATCTGTATCGCAAGCTTAAACAACTGGGTATCAAAGTGGCAAAAAAGGTCGGTGAAAACGAGACTTAGTCTCACTCATTAACACAGCAAATCAGCAAGTTTGGTTGCTGTATTCCGGGGGGTGCGGCATAATTCCATTAATTATCATTCGGCGTTAAATATAAACCCATCCCCTTGGGATGTTTCGGAGGAGTCAGTAAATGACAGCAAATCGTAGCATTACACCACCAAAATACAATGACATAACCAGTGCAATCCGCATGCTGGCCGTAGATGCTGTACAAAAAGCAAACTCCGGCCATCCGGGCGCGCCTATGGGCATGGCAGAGATTGCCGACGTGCTTTGGAATCGCCATTTGCGTCATAATCCGGCTAATCCAAAGTGGCCTGGCCGTGACCGTTTCATGATGTCCAACGGCCATGGCTCAATGCTGGTATACGCGTTGCTGCACTTGTCCGGTTACGACTTGCCGATTGAAGAGCTGAAGCGCTTCCGTCAGATGCATTCCAAGACGCCTGGTCATCCTGAATATGGCTACACCGCCGGCGTGGAAACAACCGGTGGTCCGCTGGGGCAGGGCATCACCAACGCAGTAGGCATGGCGATGGCAGAAAAGCTGCTGGCCGCAGAATTCAACAAGCCGGGACACGAGATCGTCGATCACCGTACCTATGTGTTCATGGGCGACGGCTGCATGATGGAAGGCATCTCGCATGAAGCATGCGCGCTGGCCGGTACCTGGGGTCTGGGCAAGTTGACCGCATTCTGGGACGACAATGAAATCTCGATCGACGGCCACACCAACGGCTGGTTCACCGACGATACGGCAAAGCGCTTTGAAGCTTACGGCTGGCACGTCGTTGCAAACGTTGAAGGTCATGATCCCGCAGCCATCGACGCTGCGATCAGAGAAGGCCACGCCGTCACCGACAAGCCTACCCTGATTTGCTGCAAGACTGTCATCGGGGCCGGCTCTCCCAACAAGGAAGGCACTCACGATGTACACGGCGCTGCCCTGGGCGATGCTGAAGTGGCCGCCACCCGTGCGCACCTTGGCTGGAATTACCCGCCATTTGAAATTCCTACCCACGTTTATGAGGCATGGGATGCGCGCACCAAGGGCGAGGGACTGGAAAAGCTGTGGAACAACAAGTTCTCAGAATACGCAGCCGTCTACCCTGCTGAAGCTGCAGAATTTACACGCCGTACCAGGAACGAGCTGCCAGCCAACTGGGCGGAACACGCAGCGGCAGCGATCGCAGCGACCAATGCCAAGGGTGAGACTGTTGCAACGCGCAAGGCTTCGCAAAACGCAATCAATGCGCTGGCACCTGCATTGCCCGAGTTTCTGGGCGGTTCAGCCGATCTGACCGGCTCAAACCTGACCAACTGGACGGGCTGCAAACACGTACACGGCAAGACCACCGGCAACTACATCAGCTACGGCGTACGCGAATTCGGCATGTCGCACATCATGAACGGTATGGCATTGCATGGCGGCCTGCTGCCATTCGGCGGCACCTTCCTGATGTTCTCGGAATATGCACGCAATGCCTTGCGCATGTCCGCACTGATGAAACAGCGCGTGATTTATGTGTTCACCCACGACTCCATCGGTCTGGGCGAAGACGGCCCGACTCACCAGCCGGTTGAGCAGACTGCAACGCTGCGTCACATCCCTAACATGGAAGTATGGCGTCCTTGTGACACCGTTGAATCCATCGTTGCATGGGTTGCTGCGGTTGAGCGCAACGACGGGCCTTCCAGCCTGATCTTTAGTCGTCAGAATCTGCAGTTCCAGAAGCGCGACGAAGCGCAGATCGCCAATATCCGCAAGGGTGCTTACGTTCTGTCTGAAGCGGCAGGTGGCAAGCCACAGGCCGTGATCATCGCTACCGGTTCTGAAGTAACTCTGGCACTCGATGCGCAAAAAGCGCTGGCAGCGGAAGGGACTAATGTGCGCGTAGTGTCCATGCCTTCGACCAATGTGTTCGACAAGCAGGATCAGGCTTACAAGGACAGCGTATTGCCCAAGGGCGTGAATCGCGTCTCGGTTGAAGCGGGTGTGACTGGCGGCTGGTATAAGTACGTTGGTCTGGATGGCGCGGTTGTGGGCATGGATTGCTTCGGCGAATCCGCACCTGCTCCTGAATTGTTCAAGCACTTCGGCTTCACTGTGGAAAACGTAGTGAAGGCGGTCAAGGGCGTACTGTAAAGACGACAAGTTTATAAATAACTAAAAAACAGGAGAAAAGACATGACAATTAAAGTTGGTATCAACGGGTTTGGTCGTATCGGACGTATGGTGTTCCGTGCGGCAGCCAAGGATTTTCCCGAGATCGAAGTTGTTGCGATCAATGACTTGCTGGAGCCTGACTACCTGGCTTACATGTTGAAATATGATTCAGTGCATGGCCGTTTCAATGGCGATGTGGGCGTTGAAGGCAGCAATCTGGTTGTCAATGGCAAGACCATACGCCTGACCGCTGAGCGCGATCCTGCAAACCTGAAGTGGAATGAGGCAGGTGTAGACATCGTTATCGAGTGTACCGGCTTCTTCCTCGATCAGGCTACCTGCCAGAAACACCTCGATGCAGGCGCGAAGAAAGTGGTCATGTCTGCTCCTTGCAAGGACACATCGCCGATGTTCGTATACGGCGTGAATCATGAAACCTATAAGGGTGAAGCGATTGTTTCCGCTGCTTCGTGCACAACCAACGGTCTGGCGCCAGTCGCCAAGGTATTGAACGACAATTTCGGTATCAAGCGCGGTCTGATGACGACTGTACATGCGGCAACAGCGACTCAGAAGACGGTAGACGGCCCATCCATGAAGGACTGGCGCGGTGGTCGCGGTATTCTGGAAAACATCATCCCTTCCTCAACGGGTGCAGCCAAGGCGGTTGGCGTAGTATTGCCGGCACTGAAGGGCAAGCTGACAGGTATGGCTTTCCGCGTACCTACATCTGACGTTTCCGTGGTGGATCTGACGGTTGAACTGAACAAGGAAGCGACCTATGACCAAATCGTTGCTGCGATGAAAGCGGCATCCGAAAGCGGTCCATTGAAGGGCGTTCTGGGCTTTACCTCGGAAAAAGTGGTTTCCACCGATTTCCGTGGTTGCCCGCAGCCTTCGATTTTCGACTCAGAAGCGGGCATTGCACTCGATTCAACCTTCGTTAAGGTTGTTGCATGGTATGACAACGAATATGGTTATACCTGCAATCTGATGCGTCTGGTTCGTCACATCGCGTAATTACAGTGAGTGGTGAGCGGGAAGTAGCAAGTCTCACCACTCACCACTCACCTTTTTGGGAGTAAAAAATGTCCGTAATTAAAATGACTGATCTGGATCTCAAGGGCAAACGTGTCCTGATTCGGTCCGATCTGAACGTGCCCGTCAAAGACGGCAAAGTTACCTCAGATGCACGCATCACCGCATCCATGTCGACAATCACTGCAGCGATCAAGGCTGGCGCACGCGTGATGGTTACATCGCATCTTGGGCGTCCAACCGAGGGCGAGTATTCAGAAGAAAACTCACTCAAGCCGGTTGCCGACACGATCGCCAACAAGCTGGGCAAGCCGGTTCGCCTGATCAAGGATTGGACAGATGGCGGTTTTGACGTAGCCGAAGGCGAGCTGGTATTGCTGGAAAACTGCCGTTTCAACAAGGGCGAGAAAAAGAGCACCGACGAGCTGGCGAAAAAATACGCGGCACTGTGCGATGTATTCGTCATGGATGCATTTGGCACCGCTCACCGTGCAGAAGCATCGACTCATGGCGTCGCTAAGTTTGCACCCGTTGCCGCTGCCGGCATTCTGCTGACGGAAGAGCTGGAAGCCTTGACTAAGGCGTTGCTCTCCCCTGCCCGTCCGATGGTTGCTATCGTTGGTGGTTCAAAGGTATCGACCAAGCTGACCGTTCTGGAATCTCTGTCCGAAAAATGCGAGCAGTTAGTTGTCGGCGGCGGTATTGCCAACACCTTCCTCAAGGCGACCGGACACCCGGTGGGCAAGTCCCTGTGCGAAAACGATCTGGTTCCTACCGCGCAGGCGTTGATTGCCAAGATGACTGCTCGCGGCGCAATCATTCCTATCGCAACGGATGTTGTGATCGGTACCGCAGCACCTTTCATCCCGGGTAATGAAAATACCCCGGCTATCCTGAAAGATGCCAAGGATGTTGCTGATGAAGACATGATTTTCGATATCGGTCCAAAATCCGCACAGGAAATCTGCGACATCATCATGAACGCGGGAACTGTGGTGTGGAATGGTCCGGTTGGCGTGTTTGAATATGATCAGTTTGGCGAAGGCACCAAAGCCATAGCCAAGGCCATTGCTGAAACCAAGGCCTTTACGCTGGCCGGTGGCGGCGACACGATTGCTGCGATACAGAAGTACGACATCTTTGACAAGGTGTCGTATATCTCCACCGCTGGCGGTGCATTTCTGGAATTCCTCGAAGGCAAAACATTGCCCGCTGTGGCGATCCTGGAAGAGCGCGCTAAAAACAGCTAGTAGCCTGTAGCCAGTAGCGGATGGTCAAACTGATTTTGCTACAAGCTACAAGCTACAAGCTACAAGCCAAATAATATAAGGTACATATGCTGCGCAGAACCAAAATAGTTGCAACGCTGGGGCCCGCCTCCAGCGATCAGAAAGTACTTGAAGAAATGATACGCGCCGGGGTCGATCTGGTGCGTATGAATTTCTCGCATGGCTCCGCTGCCGATCACATGAAACGTGCCGAGGTCGTGCGGGCTGCCGCGAAAGCAGTCGGACGAACCGTAGGCATCCTGGCCGATCTGCAGGGTCCGAAGATTCGTGTGGGAAAATTCGAGAATGACAAGATCGAGCTGAACAGAGGCGATACGTTTGTTCTCGATGCCGCACTCGAAGGTCTGGGAAACCAGCAGTGCGTAGGCCTTGATTACAAGGAGCTGCCTAACGATGTCAGCGCCGGCTCGGTGCTGTTACTCAATGACGGCATGCTGGAATTCGATGTGGTTGAGGTTCAGGGTTCCAGAGTCATTTGCAAGGTTGTACGCGGTGGTGTGTTATCCAACAACAAGGGCATCAATCGCAAGGGCGGTGGATTAACGGCGCCCGCGCTGACCGAGAAAGACAAGGAAGACATCAAGACAGCCGCGCTAATCAAGGCTGACTATCTGGCGATCTCCTTTCCGCGCAGTGGAGATGACATGCGCTATGCGCGCAAGTTGATGCACGAAGCAGGCGGTCAGAGCATGTTGATGGCCAAGATTGAACGGGCAGAAGCGATCCCGGCGCTGGCTGACATCATCGATGCCTCCGATGCGATCATGGTGGCGCGCGGTGACTTGAGCGTGGAAGTGGGTGATGCGGCCGTGCCCGGCTTGCAAAAGCGCATGATCAAAATGGCGCGAGCGAAGAATCGTCTTGTCATCACGGCGACGCAGATGATGGAATCTATGATCACCAACCCGATACCGACGCGTGCGGAAGTCTCGGATGTGGCCAATGCGGTACTGGATGGCACCGATGCGGTGATGCTGTCGGCTGAAACGGCTGTGGGCGATTATCCGGTGGAAACCATTGAGGCCATGGCGCGTATTTGTCTCAATGCTGAACACCAGGCGGATGACCATGCGATGGATCGTCGCGGGGTGGTGCAAAAGTTTACGCGTATCGACCAGTCCATAGCGATGTCAGCCTTGTTTGCCGCCTCACACTTCAAGGTGAAGGCGATCGTGGCGATGACGCAATCCGGGTCGACGGCCCTGTGGATGTCGCGTGTGAACGCCGGAGTGCCTATCTTTGCCCTGACCCCCGTTGAACAAACCCTGACCAAGGTTACCTTGTTCAGTGGTGTGCATCCGGTACTGTTTCCTGGCAGAAATGCACAGCATCCCGCCCAGGAACTAATAGATGCCGAGCAGCAACTGGTCGAAATGGGTTACGTACAGGATGGCGACCTGGTGGTGGTTACCGTAGGCGAAGCCGTAGGCAAATCGGGACATACCAATACCATGAAAATTGTGCGCATCGGCGATCACCACAAGAACAGCATCTGAGTAAATGTGTTAAAAGAATCGAATTTTTAATTAATCAGGAGAATAAAATGGCTTTAGTATCTTTGCGTCAACTTCTCGATCACGCAGCCGAAAACGGCTACGGTTTGCCGGCATTCAACGTCAACAACCTGGAGCAGGTCAAGGCGATTATGGAAGCGGCTGACGAATGCAACAGCCCGGTCATCATGCAAGGTTCTGCCGGTGCGCGCAAGTATGCGGGCGAACCGTTTCTGCGTCACCTGATCGAAGCCGCAGTGGAAATGTATCCACATATTCCTGTTGTCATGCACCAGGATCACGGCGCATCCGAAGGGGTTTGTATCAACGCGATCCGTTCCGGTTTTTCCAGTGTGATGATGGACGGTTCCTTGCTGGCTGACGGCAAGACCCCTTCCTCATTCGAATACAACGTTAACATCTCACGTCGTGTTGTAGAAATGTCCCACGCAGTGGGTGTTTCTGTTGAAGGCGAACTGGGTTGTCTGGGTTCTCTGGAGTCCGGTCACGGCGAAAAAGAAGACGGCCACGGCGCGGAAGGCGTTCTGAGCCATGACCAGTTGCTGACAGATCCTGAAGAAGCGGCTGAATTCGTTCGTCTGACTGGTGTGGATGCACTGGCAATCGCCATCGGCACTTCTCACGGCGCATACAAATTCACCAAGCCGCCAACAGGTGACACCCTGGCGATCAGCCGTATCAAGGAAATCCACGCGCGCATCCCTAACACCCATCTGGTGATGCACGGTTCTTCATCCGTTCCCCAGGAATGGCTGGAAATCATCAACCAGTTCGGCGGTGCAATGCCTCAGACTTACGGCGTTCCTGTCGAGGAAATCGTCGAAGGTATCAAGCACGGTGTTCGCAAGGTGAACATTGATACCGATCTGCGCATGGCCTCCACCGGCGCAACCCGCCGTTATCTGGCTCAGAATCCAAAAGATTTTGATCCTCGCAAGTTCCTTGCTGCAACGACCGTTGCAATGAAGGCAATCTGCAAGGCCCGCTACGAAGCCTTTGGTTCGGCAGGTCAGGCCGGCAAGATCAAGCCGATCTCGCTGGATGCGATGGCTACACGTTACGCCAAGGGTGAACTGAACGCTATCATCAAATAAGCGATCTTGATGGCTCAACAAAAAGGCGACCCGCGGGTCGCCTTTTTGTTGGCTGGAATGACCAGACAGTCGCACAGGGATTCAGGCTGCGGCCTCGGTCAACAAGAAGTCCTTGAAGGCCAGGGCGGCGCTGGACAGGCGTTTGTTGTGACGATACGTAACAAACCAGTGGCGCAGCAGCGGGAAATTTTCGACATCCAGTATCACCAGCCTGCCGGTTTCCAGTTCCAGTTCTATGCTGTGCAGCGATAATATGCCCAGTCCCATCCCTGCACGTACGGCCTGCTTGATGGCTTCGTTGGTTTCCATTTCCATGCTGATATGCGGCTGGATATGATGAAGATCGAAAACACGCTCCATCGCGCTGCGCGTACCGGAGCCTTTTTCGCGGGACATAAAAGTCTCGCTGGCGAGCTGTGAGAATTTGATGTTTTTGAGCCTGGCCAGGGGATGGCTAGGGTCGGCAATGACCACCAGGGGGTTGTCCAGAAATAATTCCGCGATGAGATCCAACCCATCAGGGGGCTGACCCATGATGGCCAGATCGGTATTGTTGTCGGCAAGCTGTTTAAGTACGGCATCCCGGTTGGCAACTTGCAAAATCACATTGATATTCGGGTGAATGCGGCAAAATTTGGCAAGCAACTGCGGTGTAAAATAATTGGCGGTGTTGACAACCGACAGGGTGAATTTCCCCTGTCCCAATCCTTTCATATCGTCGAATACCGCTTCCATTTCATTAAGTTGCTGTGAAATGCTGCGCGCATAGTGAAACAGTTCACGCCCGGCCTCGGTGAGAAATATTTTTTTCCCCATTTGTTCGAATAACGGCAGTCCAATGTGCCCCTCCAGTTGCTTGATTTGCATAGACACTGCCGGTTGTGAGAGGTATAGTTCTTCTGCCGCGCGTGAATAATTCAAATGCGTGGCTACTTTCTCGAAGACTTGCAGTTGTCGCAGAGTGAAGTGGAGCATGGAGAGATTGTGGGATGTTATTGCGCAATTATACATAACCATAAGCATATCTTATGGTTTTAATAAAAATAATTGACTATCGCTTATAGGGTGATAGCACTATAGTGACGGCTTGTTGCAGGTTGTCGTTCGTTGGTAGTTAGTGAATTATCGTTAACACACAGGAGAGGTAAATTATGGATCAATCTAATCGTTATGCAGATCTGTCGTTAAAAGAAGAAGATCTGATCAAGGGTGACAGGCATATTCTCGTCGCTTACCACATGCAGCCAGCCACGGGTTATGGATATCTGGAAACTGCGGCGCACATTGCGGCAGAATCTTCTACCGGCACCAATGTCGAAGTTTGCACCACCGACGACTTTACCAAGGGCGTGGACGCGCTGGTATATTTTATCGACGAAGCTAAAGGTGTAATGAAGGTCGCTTATCCGATCGAATTGTTCGATCGCAACGTGATCGACGGTCGTGCGATGATCGTTTCTTTCCTGACACTGGCTATTGGCAATAATCAGGGACAGGGCGATGTGAAGTGTCTGAAGATGCATGACTTCTATGTGCCTTGGTCCATGCTGCGTCTGTTCGATGGTCCTTCCAAGGACATCACCGACATGTGGGACATCCTGGGTCGTCCGCGCGTCGATGGTGGCTACATCGCCGGTACCATCATCAAGCCTAAGCTGGGTCTGCGTCCTGAGCCATTCGCCAAGGCGGCTTACCAGTTCTGGCTGGGTGGCGATTTCATCAAGAACGACGAGCCGCAAGGCAATCAGACTTTCTGCCCTACCAAGAAAGTTATCCCGCTGGTCTATGACGCAATGAAGCGCGCCATGGATGAGACCGGCCAGGCCAAATTGTTCTCTGCAAACATCACGGCTGACGATCACTACGAAATGCTGGCTCGCGCCGATTACATCCTCGAAACCTTCGGGCCGGATGCAAACAAGGTTGCGTTCTTGGTTGACGGTTATGTTGGCGGTCCGGGCATGGTTACTACTGCACGTCGTCAATATCCTGACCAATACCTGCACTACCATCGTGCCGGTCACGGCGCGGTGACATCTCCATCAGCACTGCGTGGTTACACTGCGTTCGTGTTGTCCAAGATGTCCCGTCTGCAAGGTGCTTCCGGCATCCACGTGGGTACCATGGGTTACGGCAAGATGGAAGGTGAGAACGATGACCGCAATATCGCTTACATGATCGAACGTGATTCTGCCGATGGTCCTTACTACCATCAGGAATGGCACGGCATGAAGCCGACGACTCCGATCATCTCCGGCGGTATGAACGCTTTGCGTCTGCCAGGCTTCTTCGAGAATCTGGGTCACGGCAACGTGATCAATACCTCGGGCGGCGGTTCTTACGGTCACATCGACTCACCGGCAGCCGGCGCGATCTCACTGCGTCAGTCGTTCGAGTGCTGGAAAGCGGGTGCAGACCCGATCGAATTCGCGAAAGAGCACAAGGAATTTGCGCGTGCGTTTGAGTCCTTCCCAGGTGATGCGGACAAGCTGTATCCGGGCTGGCGTGAAAAGTTGGGCGTACACAAGTAAGCGTTTTAGTTCAAGCTTGTGTGTAAAAACGCGCCCCCACTTGCTGGGGGCGTTTTTTTCCAAAAATCAAAACCGTTCAGGCCGCGCGGATACGTGGCGAGTATGGGGGTAACATGACCGATAAAGATCAATACAAGATTCATCAGGAGCCGTTCTACCAGGCGCAAGGCAATGAAGTGACGTTGTATGAGGCGGCCTATGCTGCCCGTTTGCCTGTGATGGTGAAGGGCCCGACAGGCTGCGGCAAATCCCGCTTTATCGAATATATGGCGTGGAAATTGAATAAGCCACTGATTACGGTGGCGTGCAACGAAGACATGACGGCAAGCGATCTGGTCGGGCGCTATTTGCTCGATGCCAATGGCACGCGCTGGCTCGATGGTCCGCTGACCACGGCAGCCCGTATCGGTGCGATCTGCTACCTCGACGAAATCGTCGAAGCGCGCCAGGACACCACAGTAGTGATCCATCCGCTGACCGATCACCGGCGCACGCTGCCACTGGATAAAAAGGGTGAGTTGATTCAGGCGCACCCTGATTTTCAGTTGGTGATCTCCTACAATCCGGGCTATCAGAGTCTGCTGAAGGATCTGAAACAGTCCACCAAACAGCGTTTTACTGCGCTTGATTTTGATTATCCGACAAGCAAGCTGGAGACTGAAATTCTCAGCAAGGAAACGGGTATGGATGCAGACATTTGCGCCAAACTGGTCAAGATCGGAGTGGCTGCGCGTAATCTGAAGGGGCATGGCCTGGATGAGGGTGTTTCCACGCGTTTGCTGGTGTACGCGGCGACGCTGATCAAGGGCGGGGTCGAGCCCAGGGATGCGTGTCGTATGGCTATGGTGCGCCCGATTACAGATGATGCGGACATACGTGACACACTGGATCATGCGATTGATGCTGTGTTTGCCTGAGTATGAAGACCATACCAGAAGAACTGGAAGTTTATTGGCAGCAGCTTGAATGCGGTTTTCCGCGTGTGGCCGAGGTGTTCGCTGATTGCATGCAAGAGGCGCTGGTCAAACTTACCGGAGAGGGGGTCGGCGCATATATCGAATATGCGCGCTTTCTTGGCAAGATGGGGCGCGGTGCTGAACCCATCCTGATTTTCCTGGAAGAGTGGCCGGGTATCGCCAAAAAATCTGGTGAGGATGCGCTGCCCGCAATCGCAGAGTGCATACGCAGAATGTACAAATCGCCCAATGGCAAAGCGATTACACCCTTCCTGCAATCGTTGCCGAGTGTGGTGCGCAGGTTGCCCGCCCGGCAGCAGTTACAGGAATATCTGAACCTCATCCTGGATTTTATGGAACGCACCACGGGTTCCATACACGGCATTCATCAGACTTTCGCCAGTCCAGGCTTGCCGGCGCTGTTCAAGCAAATCGCGGTTCTCCTTGGTCAATTATCATTGGCAGGACTGAAGAACTGGGTTGATTACGGTGCCCGCTATTACAACGACCATCCCGAGCGGCAAATTGATTACTTCAGTTTGCAGTCTGCAGACAGTCGTGCAGTATTGCAGCGTGAGCGCCACGGCACCTTGCTGATGGACAATGAGCGTAAGCTGGACTTGTACTTGCGCGGGTTGTGGCAAGACGAGGATATGTTGATCCCTTATTCCAACATGTTTGACGAACTGCGCCAGCCCGTTCCCTATTACGACAATCTGGGCATACGTCTGCCGGATGTCTATAACGACATGCATGGCATACCCGGTATAGACCGGTATCGTGCGACACTGGCGCATATGGTTGGACACAGGCGATGGAGCACGAAGATTTTCGCCGATAATTTCAGCCCGTTTCAGCGCATGGCAGCGGAGTTTTTGGAAGACAGCCGAGTGGAATATCTGGCGATGCGCGAATATCCGGGCCTGCGTCGGCTGTTTCTGGCTTTGCATCCCGCGCCTGTGGAAGATGCCTGCGATCCGGAAACAGAATCCGGGGTGCGCCATCGCCTGACGATGCTGTCGCGCGCGATACTCGATCCGCAGCACACTTACAAAAATGCGCATGTCATCGAGTTTGCTCAACGCTTCCACACGCTGATGCAGGAAGGCGACCTGAACACACAGGAGATCGCCAGCCTGGCGGTTTCATTCGTTGCCAGAACGCGTCGCCAAAGTGACCAGCTTGCCAAAACCCACTTCAAGGACACGGTGGTAAGTTATCGCGACGATAATCGCCAGATGTGGCATTTCATCGAGGAAGATGACGAGGGAGAGGTTGTCGATCAGCATCGCAAAATGGAGCCGAACAAGGACCTCGAGGGTTTGCCGCCGCGTCACTATCCCGAGTGGGACTACAATAACCAGAGCTACCGTCCTGACTGGGTGAGCGTTTATGAAGCCTTGCACCCGTCCGGCAATGCGGCAGATATAGACAAGCTGCTGGCCAAGCATGCCACGCTGGCCAAGCGCCTGAAGAAAATGCTCGATTTGCTCAAGCCGCAGGACAAGATGCGTATCCGCTACCAGGAAGAGGGCAGCGAACTGGATCTGGATGTGGCCTTGCGCTCATTGATCGATTTCAAGGGTGGTTCGTCACCGGATCCGCGCATCAATATGAGCCACAAGACCAGCGGACGCAATATTGCGGTGATGGTGTTGCTGGACTTGTCGCAATCACTCAATGAAATGGCGGCTGGCAGCAACCAGTCTATACTGGAACTCAGTCAGGAAGCGGTCTCATTGCTGGCCTGGGCAATAGAAAAACTGGGTGACCCATTCGCTATCGCCGGATTTCATTCCAATACGCGTCATGACGTGCGCTACATGCACATCAAGGGATTTAGTGAAAAGTGGGATGATAATGTGAAGGGCAGGCTGGCGGCCATGGAGGCGAGTTATTCCACACGCATGGGCGCTGCGATGCGCCACGCTTCGCATTATCTGGAAAAACAGCAAGCCGATAAAAAATTGATGCTGATCCTGACCGACGGAGAACCTGCGGATATTGACAGCAAGGATGGGCGCATCCTGATTGAAGATGCACACCAGGCGGTCAAGGAGCTGGATCGGAAAGGTATTTATTCCTATTGCATCAATCTTGACCCCAAGGCGGATGAATATGTGAAGGATATTTTCGGCAAGCAATACAGCATTATCGATAAAGTAGCGCAATTGCCAGAGAAACTGCCGCAACTGTTTATTTCGCTGACCAAATAGGCCAAATAAACCGGCTTTGCGCGCAGAACAGGGCGGAAAAGCGGTAGAATCACGGTGCTTAGGGATATGCTGATTTATTCATAAGAAACATCATTGCGAGCGGCCTTTGGCCGCGAGGTGCGTGGCGGGTGGCAATCCAGTTGCTTGATCCAAAAGGGTTTCTGGTTTGCCACGTCGCTACGCTCCTCGCAAAGACGATTTAATCAGCGCTTCCTTAGATTTAGTAACGGATTTAATTTAATAATAGAGGAGAGAACATGAGTAAGAGTCTGATTCAATTCATCATTGAAGAGCAACGCCACATCCCCAATGCCAGCGGCGACTTTACCGGGTTGCTCAGCGACATCATTTCGGCTTGCAAGCAAATTGCTCATGACGTCAACAAGGGCGCGCTGATCGGCGTGCTGGGCAGCGCAGGCAGCGAAAACGTACAGGGCGAGACACAAAAGAAACTGGACATCATCACCAACGAAGTCTTCATCAAGGCCAACGAGTGGGGCGGCCATCTGGCTGCGATGGCATCCGAAGAGATGGATGACATCTACGAAATTCCGAAACAATATCCGCGTGGCAAGTACCTGATCACTTTTGACCCGCTGGATGGGTCTTCCAATATCGACGTGAATATTTCAGTCGGTACGATTTTTTCCATCCTTCGCTGCCCTGAAGGCGTGACCAACCCGACCGCTGCCGATTTCATGCAGCCCGGCACCAAGCAGGTTTGCGCCGGTTACGCGCTGTACGGCCCGAATACCATGATGGTCATCACCACCGGCAACGGCGTCAACGGCTTTACGCTGGACCGCGATGTGGGCGACTTCTTCCTGACCCATCCTGACATGCAGATTCCGGTTGATACGCAGGAATTCGCCATCAATATGTCCAATCGCCGTTACTGGGAAGAGCCTGTTCAGCGTTACATCGAAGAGTGCGTCAAGGGCAAGGACGGCGGTCGCGAGAAGAATTTCAACATGCGCTGGGTTGCATCCATGGTTGCAGAAATTCACCGTATCCTGACGCGCGGCGGTATCTTCCTGTATCCGTTCGACAACAAGGAAGCGGGCAAGGCAGGCAAGTTGCGCCTGATGTATGAGGCCAATCCGATGTCGTTCATCGTCGAGCAGGCTGGCGGCGTATGTTCTACGGGTCGCGAGCGCATCATGGAGCTGCAACCTACCGGCCTGCATCAGCGCGTGCCGGTCATCATGGGTTCCAAGAATGAAGTTGAGCGCGTAGTGGGGTATCACAAGGGTATGTAATACCGTTTAATGCCCCCGTGTTCGGGGGCATTTTTACGTCCAATTATCAGAAGTTCCTGTGTCAGAACCGCTCGTTACCATCATTATGGGCAGCAGCAATGACAGGGAGATCATGAGTCAGGCCGCGCAGCAAATGAAAGACTTTGGCGTGGCTTACGATGCGCGCGCCATTTCTGCGCACTGCCCTTTCGATTTGTTATTCGATTGCATCAGCGAAGTCGGCTCGCAAGATGCTATTTATTGTCCACAAGGAGACACCATGTCTGTACTGCATGAATCCAGTTTAACCAGCTTGCCGCTGCTGCATCGCGGCAAGGTTCGCGATCTCTATGAAGTCGATTCGCAACATTTGCTGATCGTGCAGACCGACCGATTGTCTGCCTTTGACGTCATTCTGCCCGATCCGATTCCGGGCAAGGGTGAAGTGCTCACGACCCTGTCCAATTTCTGGTTCGGGAAGTTACAGCACATCATCCCTAATCATCTCTCCGGCATTGCGCCCGAATCGGTGGTGAGCGGTGCGGCGGAACAGGAGCAGGTGCGCGGACGCGCTTTCGTTACCAGAAGACTGAAACCTTTGCCGATAGAAGCGATCGTGCGTGGTTATCTGGTGGGTTCCGGCTGGAAGGACTATCAAAAGACCGGTGCGGTCTGCGGCTTGACCCTGCCGTCCGGATTGCGTGAAGCTGAAAAGCTGCCGCAGCCCTTGTTCACCCCTTCTACCAAGGCTGCAGTGGGAGATCACGACGAGAATATTTCCTTTGCGCAAACGGTAGAATTATTGGGCGAAGCGCGCGCGGCAGAAGTTCGCGACGCGGCGATAGCGTTGTATGTTGAGGCCGCGAATTACGCGTCCGGCAAAGGGATTATCATCGCCGATACCAAGTTTGAATTCGGTGTGGATGAACAAGGTCAGCTGTATCTGATCGACGAGGCGCTGACGCCGGATTCATCGCGCTTCTGGCCTGCCGAAGCCTATCAGGTGGGGAGCAACCCCCCTAGTTTTGACAAGCAGATTGTGCGTGACTGGCTGGAAACATCGGGCTGGGACAAGCAGTCCCCCGGGCCTCATATACCGCAAGAGGTCATGAAGAAAACGGCTGATAAATATCAGGAAGCCTTAGAGCGCCTGATGGCGGCATGAGACTACCATTAACAGAAAGCATCTACTGAAATGACAGAAAATCACCATAGCTGGCCACAGGCATTGATAGATGGATTTTTACGTTTCCGTGATAATCGTTTCCCAAGCGACGATGTCAAGTATTTGCGTTTGTTCTCAGAAGGTCAGAAGCCTAAATTTTTGATCGTGGGTTGCTGCGATTCGCGTGTAGACCCCGCGCTCATTTTCGATTGTGAGCCGGGTGAATTATTTGTGATTCGCAATGTAGCCAATCTGGTTCCGCCGAATGAAGAGCGCATCGGCCACCATGGAACGACGGCAGCCCTTGAATATGGCGTGTGTAATCTGGGTGTGGAGCACATCGTCGTGCTGGGGCATGCGCACTGCGGCGGGATACAGACATTGCTGCAAACCGGAGTGACGGCCAATCCCGATTCCTTTATCGATGACTGGATGAAACTTGTTGATTCCGCACGCGTCAGTGTGGAGCAGGATTATGCCGATGCCAGCGCAGAACAGCGCCAGACTGCCTGCGAGCAGCGCGCAATCATGGTTTCGCTGACAAACCTGCTCACCTTCCCGTGGATAGCGCAGCGTGTGGCTGCGGGAACGCTCAGGCTGCACGGCTGGTATCTCGATATCAACCAGGGTCAGTTGCTGGGCTATAACGCACAGACGCTACAGTTCGAACCGCTGTAATTATTTTCCGGTCAGTTCCTTGTAACGCGCCTTATCCGCATCGTAACGCGCTTGTACAGCCTGTTTCTCAGCCTTGTATTTGTTCATATCCTGCTGCAGGCGCTGTACGCGCTCCTGCGCTTCCTTGATGTCTTCACGCAAGGAGGCGGGGATATTGCCGCCGGCCCTGGTTCGGCTGACCACATCCTGTTGCAGATCCAGCAAGTTTTTGTTGGCAATCTTGAGCTGCGAATTGACGCTGTTGACGCGGGCATCGACCTGCTGGAGACTGCGGGAGCGGGATAGTTCAATTTCATCAACGCTGCTGTAAGTATCGGTCAGGGATTTGTCGTAGCGCCTTTTATCTCTGGCCTCTTCCTCGTCCGTGCGGGTCTTGTCTGCTTCCGACTCTCGGGCGCGCCGCTCTTCCGGTGTCAGCACATCCTGAGTCTTGATGATGACTCCGGATTTGTTCAATATCTGGCGGTCTTTTCCGGCATATTCGGGCGGGATGGTCTGGCCATAGTGCGTCGTGCCCTGATCATCCACCCATTTGTACATTTTTGCCGAAACGGGAGTACAGAACGTTGCGCCGGCAATCAGGGCGAACAGCCATTCAGATTTGGTCATTTTTCACTCCAAAAAGATCGCGATAGGTCTGCACGGCAGTCAGATTTTCGAGCATTTCGGGCGTGCCGTGCAGGAAGCCCAGCAGGTCATTCAGTGTGGCAATCGACACGACCGGAATGTTGTAGTTCAGGCGGACTTCCTGCACGGCGGACAGGTCGCCCTGTCCGCGTTCCATGCGATCCAGCGCGATGACGACTGCACAGGGCTCCGCACCTTCGGCGCGTATCAGGTCTATGGATTCCCGCACCGATGTGCCGGCGGAAATGACATCGTCGATAATCAGCACGCGTCCTTGTAACTTCGCACCCACTGTGGTGCCGCCCTCGCCGTGATCCTTGGCTTCCTTGCGATTGTAGCAATAGGGCACATTGCGTCCCTGTTCGGCCAATGCGATGGCGGTACCTGCCGCCAGCGGTATGCCTTTGTAGGCGGGGCCGAACAGCATGTCAAACTGGATATCGGATGCCAGAATGGCCTGCGCGTAGAACTGCGACAGATTGCGCAGCGAGGCGCCGTCATTGAATAGGCCGGCGTTGAAAAAGTAGGGCGACATCCGCCCGGCCTTGGTCTGAAATTCTCCGAAACGCAGCACCTTTTGCTGAACGGCAAAATGAATGAAATCCTGTCTGAAGTTGTACATGGCGTTTGCGCGTGTAGGAAGTAACGGTGGGAAACATTATAATCGCGCGTTCTCCCACATTGGAATTTTTTCGTGCGCATCATTTCTATTAACCTGAATGGTATTCGTTCCGCCGCCAGCAAGGGGTTTTATCAATGGCTGGCAGCCCAGAATGCCGATGTAATCTGCCTGCAGGAACTCAAGGCGCAGGCCGCCGATATGACGGAGCAAATGCTCGCGCCGCACGGTTACCACGGCTATTTTCATTATGCTGAAAAGAAGGGCTACAGCGGGGTAGGCATCTATTGCCGGGAAAAACCGCAGCATGTCACCGCAGGCCTGGGCATCAGCGAGTTCGATGCAGAGGGGCGCTATCTCTGCGCGGATTTTGCGGACTACAGCGTGGTATCACTGTACCTGCCATCCGGTTCCAGCGGGGAAGAGCGGCAGGGCGTTAAATTTAAGTTTATGGAAGCGTTTTTACCACATCTGCAAGAATTGCGCGCCAGCGGACGTGAAGTGGTGGTGTGTGGCGACTGGAACATCGCGCACAAAGAGATCGATCTGAAAAACTGGCGCGGCAACAGGAAAAATTCCGGCTTCCTGCCTGAAGAGCGCGCCTGGCTGACCGGCTTATTCGATGAAGTGGGCTTTGTCGATGTTTTTAGACAGGTACATCCGGAGCTGGAAGCCTATACCTGGTGGTCAAACCGCGGGCAGGCATGGGCGAAAGATGTAGGCTGGCGTATCGATTATCAAATCGCCACACCCGCCATAGCGCAGCGCGCACATGCGGCCAGCATTTACAAGGCGGAGCGCTTTTCCGACCACGCCCCGTTGATCATCGACTACCGCGATTAGCCTTGTGACCAGGGCAGGCCTTCGATGCGCCAGCCGCCTGAGGAGTTGCGATGACCCTGGGTGTCTTTCTCGCCTTCGAAGCCCACCAGCACATTGTAGCTGTCGCGGTAGCCGGCCTGAGTGGCCGCGATGGCGGCGAAGCTGGAGCGTGCGCCGCTGCGGCAAATGAAGAGCACCAGCGCTTCCTTGTCCACCTGCTGTTCCAGCGCGGCGATGAAATTCGGGTTGGGTGTCATGCCGGGATAAGACGCCCATTCGATTTCGACCGCATCGGGAATGCGTCCAACCCAGTCCAGCTCGGCACGGCAGCGCACATCCACCAGCCTGGCGCCCGGCGCAGACTGCAATATTTCGTAGGCTTCATCTGGGAATAGCGCGCCCTCGTAGGGCAGATTTAACTCTTTGGCGCGTTGTTGAGCGGATTGCAGAATGGCGGTAATTTTTCCCATGATGTTTCTTCCTGTAATATTGCGTATTCTTTTAATGTGCCTGCGCTATGCTGCGCGACACAGCGACATACTAGCGTAATCGACATGAAAAATCACACCCACCCTGCTCACACGGACAAACAGATTTTTGAGCCCGCAGACCCCGAGCGCTTTGCCGCCGCACAAAAAAGCACTTGGGTGAGCATCGTCATCAATGTGCTGCTGACGTTTTTTCAGATCGTGGGCGGATTCTTTTCGCATTCGCAAGCCCTGATGGCAGACGGACTGCATTCGCTGTCGGATTTGCTGTCCGATGGGCTGGTGCTGTATGCCAATCGGCATGGAAACCGTCATGCCGATGCCAATCATCCTTACGGACACGCAAGGGTGGAAACCGCCGCCACCCTGATACTGGGTATATTTCTGGCGGTGCTGGGCGTGGGCTTGCTGGTGGCTGCCGCGATGCGCCTGCAGCATCCGGAGGCATTGCAGGCGGTTAACCCGGTGGCGCTCGGTATCGCCGCTTTTGCCCTGATCGCCAAGGAAGGCCTGTTCCGTTACATGCTGGCGGTGGCCAAGCGGGTGCGCTCGCAGATGCTGGTGGCCAATGCGTGGCACGCCCGTTCCGATGCGGCATCGTCGCTGGTGGTGGTGGTGGGCATAGGCGGGAATTTGCTGGGCTACACGTTTCTGGATCTGGTCGCGGCGGCCGTGGTGGGCGTGATGATTGCGCACATGGGCGGCAAGCTGGCGCTGGAAGCCTTGGCAGAACTCATCGATACTGGACTGGACGCCGAAGAGGTGGAAGCCATACGGCAAACCCTGCTGAATACGCACGGGGTGCTGGGTCTGCATGATTTGCGGACGCGCAAGATGGCGGACAATGCGCTGGTCGATGCGCACATACTGGTCGATCCTAAGATCAGTGTTTCCGAGGGGCATTACATCGCCGAAACGGCCCGTCATGCCGTGCTCAGGCATCACCATGTGCTGGATGTGATGGTGCACATCGATCCGGAAGACGACATGCAGAGCAAACACAATATCAAATTGCCCAGCCGCCCCGGATTGCTGGCGCAGCTTGCCGAGCGCCTCGGTGAGGCCAGTCTGGCGGGCAACCGGGTGATATTTCATTATCTGGATGGCAAGGTGGATGTGGAGCTCTATCTGCCCGCGGGTCAGCACACCGCAGAGCACGTCAAAACGCTGCAGACGCGCTGTGATGAACTGGTTAGAGACGACCCGCTGTTTCGTGCCATACACATACACAGCAATCATGCACAACAATAGTGCATAAATGGCGGATTGCGCCCATGTTTGGTGCGATTTATTTTTGTGCTATATCACGGGCTTATGGCACAATGCCGACTTGACACGCAGACAGGGTTGGCACGCTTTCTGCATCTGATATTTCGGGTTCTGGTTGACTGTTTGATTTGATTATTTAGGAGAGAATTATGTCGTTGTCGGTAAATGATGTGTTGCAGATGGTCAAGGACCATGATGTCAAATTTGTGGATTTGCGTTTCACCGATACACGCGGTAAAGAGCAGCACGTTTCCGTGCCTGCCAAATACGTGGGTCTGGACAAATTTGAAGAAGGCCACGCTTTCGATGGCTCTTCCATCGCCGGCTGGAAAGGTATCCAGGCCTCAGACATGCTGCTGATGCCGGATCCGGCTACCGCTTACCTCGATCCGTTCATGGACGAAAACACCATCGTCATCACCTGCGACGTGGTAGAGCCTACTGATGGCAAGGGTTATGACCGCGATCCGCGTTCCATCGCGAAGCGCGCTGAAGCCTATCTGCAATCCAGCGGTGTGGGCGATACCGCTTACTTCGGCCCTGAGCCTGAGTTCTTCATTTTTGATTCGGTAAACTGGAAGATCGACATGTCCGGTTGTTCGGTAAAAATCAATTCTGAAGAAGCGGCCTGGTCTTCCGATGAAAAATACGACAGCGGCAATACCGGCCACCGTCCGGTGGTCAAGGGCGGATACTTCCCGGTTCCTCCGGTCGACAGCCTGAACGATATCCGCGCTGCAATGTGTCTGGCGCTGGAAGACATCGGCATCGAAGTCGAGGTTCATCACCACGAAGTGGCGACAGCTGGTCAATGCGAAATCGGTACCAAGTTCGATACCCTGGTGCGTCGCGCCGATCAGACTCAGGCTTTGAAATACGTGGTGCATAACGTTGCGCATCAGTATGGCAAGACTGCTACCTTTATGCCCAAGCCCGTCGTTGGCGACAACGGTTCCGGCATGCACGTGCATCAGTCTATCTGGAAAGACGGCAAGAACCTGTTCGCAGGTAACGGCTATGCCGGTCTGTCCGAAACCGCGCTGTACTACATCGGCGGCATCATCAAGCACGCCAAGGCCCTGAACGCGATCACCAATCCGGGCACCAACTCCTACAAGCGTCTGGTTCCTCACTACGAAGCACCGACCAAGCTGGCCTATTCTGCAAAGAACCGTTCCGCTTCGATCCGTATTCCCCACGTAGCCAGCGACAAGGCGCGCCGTATCGAGACGCGTTTCCCTGATCCTACTGCCAACCCATACCTGTGCTTTGCGGCACTGATGATGGCGGGTCTCGACGGTATCGCCAACAAGATTCACCCCGGCGATCCGGCTGACAAGAACCTGTACGATTTGCCGCCGGAAGAAGATGCAAAGATCCCAACCGTGTGTACTTCGCTGGATGAAGCACTGGAAAACCTGGACAAGGATCGCGAATTCCTGACCCGTGGCGGCGTATTCTCCAATGACTTCATCGATGCTTTCATCGCATTGAAGATGGACGAAGTCACGCGTATGCGCATGACCACTCATCCGCTCGAATTCGAGATGTACTACAGCATCTAACGGGCATGGCGAGTAACCACCTCTGATAATGCACTCGCAATGCCCGTTCCCCTCTCCTCAATCCTCCCCCGCAAGGGGGCGAGGAGGCGAACGAATCGCTACGCGAGTTTCACGTTAAACTTGGGGCGTCAGGTGACACAATAAAACGGGGCGCAAGCCCCGTTTTTCGTTGTGCAGTCGGGTAACTCAAAAGGTTTGTCACGTTTGGATGCATGCCCTATACTCATTTCGCCTTTTTGCAGGAGAATGAACATGAAACCCGGTTACTTGCTTGCGTTGTTATGCATGGTTCCGTTGCTGGCGCAGGCTGATATATACAAATCTGTCGATGCCAATGGCCATGTCACCTATTCCAGCGCGCCGCTCAGGGGCGGAAAAAAAGTCATATTGACCCCGTTGCCCGATTCGCCCGCGGCCGCGCGTTCCAGGGCTACCCCGCAGGATTTTCCCAAAGTAACGCAGGAGACGCAAAGAGGGCGGGATGATACCCGCCGCAGGATTCTTGAGGATGAGCTGAGAATCGAGATGAAGTTGTTCAACGAAGCCACGCAAAATCTGAACAGGGCGCAGGCAAATTCCAGCGGGGCGGGAGGCGATGAGAAGCGCGCGACACTGAACAATCAGGTCGATCTGCACCAGAGAAATATCAATGCACTCAAAATTGAATTATCCAAATTGAAATGATTCCTCAGCCGGGCATGATTGTTGCTTAATACTCCGCATGACTGACCTTCCCTATCTCACGTTAGACTATCTTTCCACCGCCGTCATTCTGCTGGACGATGAGCTGCGCGTTATCCATCTCAATCCGGCAGCTGAAAATCTGTTCGAGGTGAGCGGCAAGAATCTGAACGGCAATTTTCTGCACATGCTGTTTGCCGATACCGTGCAGCTCGAAAATGCGATGCAACGCGCCTTGCGCGATAACGCCAGCTATATAGAGCATGATCTGATGCTGGCCACGCATGCCCATAACAAGCTGCATGTGCGCTGCACGGTCACGCCGGTGCGGCTGGATACGCCCCGTTTGTTGCTGGAATTTCATCCCATGGACAGGTCGCTCAAACTGGCACGGGAAGAGCAGATGCTCGATCAGACGCAGGCCAATCGCCTGCTGCTGCGCAATCTCGCGCACGAAATCAAGAACCCCCTGGGTGGCATACGCGGCGCCGCGCAGCTGCTGGAACAGGAACTGGAGAAGCCCGCGTTGCGCGAATACACTCAGGTCATCGTGCAGGAAGCCGATCGCCTGCGCGCCCTGATGGAAAAGTTGCTCACACCGCAGCGTAACACCCAGCACAGCGCGCTGAATATTCACGAAGTGCTGGAGCGCGTGCGCTCGGTGGTGCTGGCGGAAATGCCGGAAGGCCTGAAAATACAGCGGGATTACGACACCAGCCTGCCTGCGCTGATAGGGGATAAAGAGCAGATGATACAGGTGGTACTCAATATCGTGCGCAATGCCGCGCAGGCGATGCACGGCAAGGGGCTGATCATCCTGCGCACGCGTATCGCGCGTCAGGTGACGCTGTTCAAGAAGCGCCACCGGCTGGCCGTGATGGTGCAGATTATCGACAACGGACCGGGGATACCGCCGGAGCTGCGCGACAAGGTTTTTTACCCGCTGGTATCCGGGCGTGCAGACGGACACGGGCTGGGGCTGACGCTGGCGCAGGATTTTGTCAGCCAGCATCACGGCACGATAGAATTTGACAGTGAGCCCGGCAATACCCGCTTTACCGTGATGTTGCCGTTGCAAGCCAGTTTGTAGCTTGTAACTTGTAGCTTGTAACTTGTAGCTTGTAGCTTGTAGCTTGTAGCCGGGCCGGTTGCTTGCTGCCAGCCTTTTCAAAAACAATATAGCGACAGATAAACTTATGAAACCAGTCTGGATAATAGACGATGACCGCTCGATACGCTGGGTGCTGGAGAAATCGCTGGCGCGCGCCGATATAGAATTCAGGAGCTTTGCCACGGCAGATGATGCATTGCGCGCCCTGAGCCATGATCTGCCTCAAGTGGTGCTCAGCGATATCCGCATGCCCGGCAGTTCGGGGCTGGATTTCCTGCAGACACTGCATCAGCATCACCCGTTGATCCCGGTCATCATCATGACCGCCTATTCCGATCTGGAGAGCGCAGTTTCGGCATTTCAGGGCGGAGCGTTTGAATATCTGCCCAAGCCGTTCGATGTCAATCATGCGGTCGACCTGATACGCCGCGCGCTGGAACAGAGTCGGCGCAAGACCGCTGGCGCAGGAGAGGCCGAAGTGGCGGCCGACATTCTCGGGCACGCGCCTGCCATGCAGGAAGTTTTTCGGGCCATCGGCAGGCTGTCGCAATCCCACGCCACGGTGCTCATCAACGGTGAATCCGGAACAGGCAAAGAGCTGGTGGCGCGCGCGCTGCACCGCCACAGCCCGCGCTCGGAAAAACCGTTCATCGCCATCAACACGGCGGCCATTCCGAAAGATCTGCTTGAATCCGAATTGTTCGGACACGAGCGCGGTGCCTTTACCGGAGCGGCCGCCACGCGACATGGCCGTTTTGAACAGGCCGAAGGCGGCACGCTCTTCCTGGATGAAATCGGCGACATGCCATCCGAATTGCAGACCCGCTTGTTGCGAGTGCTGTCTGACGGCAATTTCTATCGTGTCGGCGGACATCAGCCCATCAAGGCGAACGTGCGCATCATTACCGCCACGCACCAGAACCTCGAAGAGCGCGTCAAGGATGGCCTGTTTCGCGAGGATTTGTTCCATAGGCTGAACGTGATACGCCTGCGGCTGCCGCCCTTGCGCGAACGGCGCGAAGACATCCCGCTGCTGGCGAAATATTTCCTGCAAAAGAGTGCGCGGGAACTGATGGTCGATCAGAAGCAATTCAGCGAAGAGACGTTGCAACACCTCAGTTTGCAGGACTTTCCCGGCAATGTGCGGCAACTGGAAAACCTGTGTCACTGGCTGACCGTGATGACGCCCTCACAAGTCGTCGAAATTGCCGATCTGCCTCCGGAATGGCGTAACTTGACCGTAAGCACAGCGGTAACGGACTGGGGCAGCGCACTGGCAAATCAGGTTGATCTGGCGCTACAGCGCGGCGACGAGCGCATCATGGACAGCTTTGTCGCGCAGTTTGAGCGCATCCTGATACTGCAGGCGCTGCATCACACCAATGGCCGGCGTATAGAGGCCGCCATCCAGCTCGGCATCGGCCGCAACACCCTGACACGCAAGATACAGGAACTGGGGCTGGAGGAGCAGGAGTAAGTTGCCGCAGGTAGATCAGAGATTAGCGTGCAAGTCCGTGCCCCCTGTGTTGAGTCGTTCCCTGAGCCGCTGTTGACGCCGAAAGTGAACGCTGTGTCTGGTGTGAGCCGAAAATCTCCCCGGTTGCAGCCAGAATGATAGGGTGCGGTATTTTTTAGGCTATTCTGGCCGTTCAGGTTACTATTCTGTATCACGGTACAGAAAGCGTTTCGGACACGAAAACGCCGCCGTTATTGGCTCTCAGGGGTAATATGGATCATTCGGCACACAACAAAATCGTTATCTGGTTTATCGCCGACGACTGCTTGCGCGACGTATTTGTGCGTGGTAAATATCGCGACGTCATTCCGTCTCCGTTTATATTGCGTCGTCTGGACTGCCTGCCGGAACAGGTCAAATAAGGGGTTAGCCACATGGTCAGCCAAACCAGCAAATCCTCACTGGAAAGTCATATTGAATCTGCCTTGGCCGCAGACGGTGCGGTCGTGGCGGCGTTGCGTCGCGCTTTTCCCAATGTGCTGGCGATTTACGCTTTCGGCAGCCGCGTTCAGGGTACGGCGCATGAGGACAGCGATCTGGATTTGGCTGTCCTCGTGGCAGGCTATGCCGAGCCGCTGCAACTGTGGGAACAGGCGAATCAACTGACTGAAATACTCGGTTGTGCGGTGGATTTGCTGGACTTGCGCGCCGCCAGTACGGTGATGCAATATCAGGTGCTGACGCAAGGGCGACGTTTATGGGCAAGCGAACCGGCTGCGGGGCTTTTTGAATGCTTTGCCTTGAGTGAGAAAACCCGGCTGGATGCAGATCGCGCCGGCTTGATTGCGGATATTGAGAAAAACGGGAGGGTCTATGATTGACGACGTAGTGCTGAACAAGGTGACAACGATCGAGCGTTGCATCATTCGGGTGCGTGAGGAATATGCCGCCGCAGGCGAACACTTTGCGACCGATTATTCGCGTCAGGATGCCGCCATTCTCAACATCCAGCGGGCGTGTGAAGCCGCACTGGATTTAGGTCATCACCTGATACGTCGCGATAAACTGGGATTGCCGCAAAGTGCGCGCAACGTATTTGATTTACTCGCGCAGGCGGGGCGCATCGAATTGCCGCTGGCGGAATCACTCAAAAAAATGGTGGGTTTTCGCAATATCGCGGTTCACGATTACCAGACTCTGATTTTGCCGATTACCGTCAGTGTCATCACAGAGCATCTGGATGAATTTGCACAATTCACCTCGGCGTTGCTCCAATACGAGCAGAAAGCAAAATAAGGGGCAGTGAGAGTTCATCGGTATTTTCTCAACTCAATGTGACAAGGACTATATGAATCTTACGGAATTTTTTACCCAGTACTGGCCATTCATTGCGCTGGCACTGTGGTTTGCGTACAAGCACTGGAACACTAAGCGGGTTGTCGCCATGCTGCCTGAACTCAGGAAAAAAGGCGCGACGTTCGTCGATGTCAGATCTCAAGGCGAGTTTGCAGGCGGCAATGCCCCCGGTACGGTCAACATCCCCCTTCAGCAACTGGCAGGCCGACTGGCCGAAATACCCGCATCAGCCCCGGTAGTGCTTTGCTGCGCAAGCGGAACCAGAAGCGGAATGGCTAAGCTTTTGCTGAAAAAGAACGGCTACCGTGAGGTGCACAACATCGGCACATGGAGCAAGTTTCTGAATTGATGATGCGAAACTTCAGACCTGTGCGGCAGCGCCTCGCATCATGATGCTGCTGGCCGCCAGCTGGCTGCTCTTTGGTATTACCCACAGTCTGCTCGCCGGGACGACGCTGAATCGCCTGTTCGGGCGCTACGGCAGGCTGGCATTCAATGGCATTGCGGTGGTGATGACGGCGCTGCCTTTTGCCATCTCGGCATCGATTCCGGCTCATATGCTGTGGGATGAGCCGGATTATCTGCGCTGGGTGCGCTATGGCATCGATGCCGCCGTTGTGCTGGCTTTCATTTTCACCCTGAAATTTTATTCCATGCCCGGCTTTCTGGGGCTGAAGGTCGAGACCTGGCCGCTGACCTTCAGTCCGTGGCATCAATGGGTCAGACACCCGTGGTATTTCCTCGCGCTGATTTTCATCTGGGTGCAACCCATGACCGACACCTGGCTGGTATCGGCTCTTTGCATGACGCTGTATTTCGTGCTGGGCAGCCGCATGGAGGAGAGGCGCATACTGCGCGTTCACCCCGGTTCCTACGCCGAGTATTGCCGGATTGTTCCCGGCCTGATTCCGTGGCGGGGCCGCGCGCTGGATGAGACCACGCGCCAGCGACTGGAGGCGCAGGCTCAGGCTGAGCCGGTATTGAAGTCAGTCTGAAATAAAAAATTACTATAGCGTTGAGATTTTCGATTAAGAGACGATCGATCAATCCTGATTGAAGGTGTGAAAATGGTACGCATCAGCGAATTTTCAGTAGGGTGCGGCAAGCTTGCCGGATGGGCTATCGTTATTTGTCTGGCTTGCGCACAGGTGGCCGAAGCCGCCGTGCTTTGGAACGACGAGCTGGACGAGCTGGGCTCTGTCGGTTACTTGCGGGCGGGCGGAGGAAACTCCGGCGGGAATACACAGGCTTGCTTCAAGGCACCCGGTGCGGGAGCAAAATACCGCCTCGGCAACGAATGCGAAACATACGGCCGGGCCAGTGTTTACTACCGGCACCGTCTTCATGAAACGGACAGCGCGCCTTATTTTCATGCCGAATTGCAGCCTGAATTTAAAGGGACATACGGCGAGGATATTGCCTATCAGGCGATGGCACAGGCTTATGTGGAAATGGGCAATCTGGCTGATTCCCAGCTCAAGGTATGGGTCGGACGGCGCCACTATAAACGGCGCGACATCCATATTAACGATTATTTCTATATGAACCTCAAAGGGGACGGTTTAGGTGCGCGCGATATCCCTCTCGGGTACGGCGAGTTGAGCTACACCTACTTGCAGATGTATGATGTCCTCCCCGACACAGGCCTAACCTCACTGGAACACAGAGTGGCGATGCGCAACCACGAAATCGGCCTGTACAACATTCGCAGTAATTCTGGTGGTACCGTGATGCTCGATGGACGTTACGCTGAAATCGCAACGTCCGTATTTATGGGGGCTGGCGGCCCGGTCAGCACGCCAGGTGCCAACGGTTGGGCTTTCTCGGTTCAGCATCGCCAGGAAGGCATCATTGGCGGCGCCAATACTGTCGCACTGCAGTATGGACGGGGTGCCGCCCGTAGTGCATGGAGTACGCCTACGGAAAGCGCGAGCGGTCTCGCTCGCCTGAATACGCCCGCCAGCGCGGCGGATCTCGAAGCGGCTAAAACCTGGCGGTTGATTGATTTTCACCTCTACGAAGGCAATAAATGGGCGATGCAAAGCGCTTTTATTTGGGAAAAGCGCAACCACGCCCGCTTCGACGGCACCGACAGCACATGGATCAGCGCCGGGGCGCGGCCGATGTGGTATCTGGACAGCAATTGGCGGCTAGTAGGCGAGGCGGGGTACGACCAGGTGTTCAACCACACTGCATCAACCCGAGGCCATTTGTGGAAAGTCACCGTTGCCGCCGAATGGGCGCCGAGTCTGGGTTTTCTCAGTCGCCCGGCGGTGCGCGCCTATGTCACTCAGGCGGTCTGGTCAGATTCGCTGCGCGGTCAGGCCGGCACACCGGAATTTGGCACAGGCACGCGCGGCTTGAATACGGGACTACAAGTTGAAATCTGGTGGTGACCCTCATGAAGACCAGCCCTACCGACACAGGAGAGTTACAAATATGAACAAAATTTTGGCCATAGCCCTGCTGGCAGCACTGCTCGGTCTAGCCGGTTGCGATCGCGGGGAACTGTCCGGCGACAAGTCCACGCCGCAAGTGATTGCGATGGTGCAGCTGACTGAGGTCGATCGCAGCACCGTGGCCGGCTTTCAGGAGGAGATGGCGGTGCTGGGTTATCAGGAAGGCAAGAACATCACTTACCTTCCCGTGCCGCCCGCCGGCAGCATCGACAAGCTCGAAGGCATCATCAAAGGGCATCTTGCCAAACACCCCGACCTGCTGCTGGTTTCCAGCACACCCGCCACGCAGATGGCCAAACGGCTGACCGCAACAGACAAGAAGCCGCCGATTGTCTTCGCGCCGGTCAATGACCCGCTTGCTGCAGACATCGTGACCGACCTGAAACATCCGGGAGGCCACATCACCGGTATCCGCCTGCCAACCGGAGATGACTTGCGGCTGCAATGGCTCGTACGCATTGCACCTCTGACAAAACGGGTTTTTCTGCCATACCACGCCGATGACAAGAGCGCGTTGAAAAGTGTGGAAATGGCCAGTGTGGCTGCGGATGCGTTAGGCATCAAACTGGTCAGCTATTCCATTCCGGCGGGCAGTTCGATCGCCGCGGCCATTGCTGCCATACCACCTGATGTGGACGCTATTTTCCTGCCGCGCGACAGCCGCATCGAGGCCGCCATCGCCGATTTCATCGCCGTCGCCACAGCGCGGCGTCTACCCATTGCCGCACCCAGCCTGACGCAGGTAGAGTCAGGAGCGCTGTTCAGCTATGGTTTTGTACACAGGGATATCGGTCGCCAGGCGGCGCGGCTTGCCGACCAGATACTCAAAGGCGTGGCGGCCGGCGACCTGCCGGTGGAAATGGCCGAGAACCGCCTGGCCATCAACCTTGCCACGGCACGCAAGCTGGGAATAAGTATTCCCAGCGACATCCTGCTCCAGGCTGAGCATTTGGTTCGAGAGTTGCCATGATTACGAGCTCCATTCGTCATCGTCTGCAATTTGCTTTCATCGGGCTGGTGGCGATTTCAGTGCTACTGACCGGTGGTGTGCTGGGATTGCGTAATTACCAGGGCCGTGTCGCTGATGCCCATACCCGCCAACTGGAACTGGTACGGCGGGTTGCCATCGAGGTGCAGAGCAGCCTGCAGAACATCGAAAGCCACCTCGACAACAGCATCCGCGTCACCGATTTCCCCCGGCTGACTACGCCAGAAAGGAAGCGGCTTGCCTCACGGCTGCTGGTGCTGCGCGATCATTACCGCGAGTTGCGCTATATCGATGCGTCAGGCAGGGAGCAACTCCATTTATCCAACGTGCGGATGCTGGATTCAGCGCACCAGGAAGCCCGGAAGGCCAACGATGAGTTCCGGATGGCAATGCAAACGGGAAAAACCTATCTTGGCCCGCTCTATTACAGCTCAAGCGATAATGAGCCGTTGATGCAGCTTGGCTTTCCCGTCAAAGATGTATTCAGCGGTACGCTCGACGGAGCTTTCCTGGCAGAGATCCGTTTCAAGCCGGTCTGGCAGACCATTTCCGCACTCGTGCTTGAATCAGGTGAAGATGTTTACCTGCTTGATCAGAATAATTTCGTCATCGCCCACCGCAACCCGTCCCTCGTCCTGAAGCAAAGCCGGATGCAACTGCTGCCCGATGATTCGCACCAGACCGGCCTGCGGGGCAATACGGTGTTCCTTGCATCGCAGGCGTTCACGTTCGGACAGCAGACATTTCGGGTGGTTGCGGAGCGCGATGCCGCCCTTGCCCTGACACCGGCCTTCAATGATGCCAAACTCACCGCATTGGCTCTGGCGCTGGCCCTGCTTTCCGCATTCGCGCTGTTGCTCCCCTTGACACGCCGCATCACCCGCCCGGTGATCGCCGTGGCCAACGCCGCACGTGAGCTCAGCGAGGGCAGGCTCGAGCAGCAGGTGCGCGTGGAAAGCGATGACGAGATCGGAGAGCTGGCGCGAAGTTTCAACAACATGGCTGTCCAGTTGCGCCAAAACCTTGCCCGTTTGCACGAAGAAATCGCCGTACGGTCCCGTACTGAGGCGGAGCTGGAGCGGCACCGCAACGATCTTGAAGGCGTGGTAAAGGAACGTACGAAGGAGCTGCTGCACCAGCAGGCCTTCACGGCGGCGGTACTCGATAATATCAGCGATGGCGTTGTCGCCTGCGATGCACAAGGCAGTTTATCGATATTCAACCGCGCGACGCGCGAGATGCACGGCATCGATCGGGAAGATGTGCCGCCCGAACTGTGGGCCTCCCGTTACCGGTTACTTAAGGCGGATGGAAAAGAACTCATGCAAAAGGAGGACGTCCCCCTGTTTCGCGCCTTCAGCGGTGAGCAGATTCGTGATGTCGAGTTCGTGATCGAGCGTGCGGACGGCTGCAAGCTCTCGATATTGTCTTCCGGCCAGCCGATGATGGATCACGAGGGGCACAAGATCGGCGCGGTGGTTATGATGCGGGATATCTCCTTGCGCAAGCGCATCGAGGCGGAGCTTATTGAAGCCCGTGACAGAGCCGAGGCGGCCAACCGCGCCAAGAGCATTTTTCTTACCAGCATGAGCCACGAGTTGCGCACCCCGCTCAACGCTATCCTCGGTTTCTCCAGTCTGATGCGCCAGGATACGCAGCTGCGACCCGAACAACGCACCAATCTTGACATCATCAACCGCAGCGGCGAACACCTGCTCATCCTCATCAACGACATCCTCGAACTCGCCAAGATCGAGGCTGGCAAGACACAAATCAACATCGCCCCCTTCGACTTGGGCGCACTGGTCCGCGATGTCAGCGACATGATGGAGATCCGCGCCCGCGAAAAAGGTCTGCGACTATTGCTCGTCCAGTCTTCGCAGTTCCCGCGTTACATCAAGGCCGACGAAGCCCGTTTGCGCCAGATTCTCATCAACCTGCTCGGCAACGCGGTCAAATTCACCGAACAAGGCGGCGTTACCCTGCGCCTGGGAATAAAGCAGAACACCATCGCACATCTGATCATCGAGATCGAAGACACCGGCCCCGGCATCTCTGCTGAAGACCAGCAACGCCTGTTCCAACCCTTCATGCAATTCGGCAAGCAAGCCGGAGATAACAAAGGCACCGGACTGGGTTTATCCATCACACACCAGTTCGTGCAACTCATGGGCGGCAACATCAGCGTCGAAAGCACGCCCGGCAAAGGCTCACTGTTCCGTGTCGATCTCCCGTTGAGTGCCGCGGAGGAAAACGACCTGCTTTTACAGCATGAGACCGAACAGGGTGAAGTCGCCAGCTTGGCTCCTGATCAACCCGTGTACCGAATTCTCATCGTTGAAGATCAAAAAGAAAACCAGTTGTTGCTCAGCCAATTGATGCAATGCATCGGCTTCGAAGTCAAAGTGGCCGAAGACGGCAAACAAGGCGTGCAACTGTTCCAGAGCTGGCATCCTCACCTGATATTCATGGACAGGCGCATGCCGGTGATGGACGGCATCGAAGCCACAAAAGCGATCCGCCAACTGCCCGGCGGTAAAGACGTCAAGATCGTCGCCGTCACCGCGTCCGCCTTCATGGAACAACGCGACGAGATGATGGCAGCAGGCATGGATGACTTCGTGCGCAAGCCTTACCGCTTCAGCGAAATTTACGATAGCCTGAGCAGGCAATTAGGCGTACGTTACACTTATGCCCACGTGCCGGACAGCGCAGAACCCCATGCCGTGATATTAACCGCCGCTATGCTGACAGCATTGCCACCGGCTTTGCGTAACGAACTGCATGACGCCCTGATTAGTCTGGACAGTTCCGCTATCAGTGCAGCCCTCGACCAGGTTGCCGGTCTTGATCTGACGCTGCACAGAACGCTCGCCCTGCTCGTGGATAACTATGACTATCCGCGTATCCTGCAAGTGTTGCAAACAAGCGCATCGGATGACTCATGACTGCATAAATAGTTTTAACTATCTCTTATTGCAGCGTCTTCAATGGATGTTTTTGGCACTGGAAATTTACTGTCAATTAGCCTATAAAAAGCCGCCTCACGCGGAAACGCGGGAAATGCGATGTAAAATTAACACGTTAACGATCACTATATATTCACCGGACAGGTGATGTTCAGCAAACCGATAGCATTTTGTAAATCCGAGTAAATCTGCGTAATCTGCGGATTAAACTGCTTTTTTCAGGATTGGTTACTTGTTTCGAACGATCGTCGAATTTAGGCATCGGATTGTTAGGGAAACGCTGATTTATTCATTGCGCCGTCATTGCGAGCGGCCTTTAGCCGCGAGGTACGTGGCGGGTGGCAATCCAGTGCTTTGATTTAAAATGGATTCTGGATTGCCACGTCGCTGCGCTCCTCGCAAAGACGATTTAATCAGCGTTTCCTTAGCATTGCTTACCCGACAGCAGGTATTCAGAAACTGTTCTAAGCCAGTTTTTTGAGCAGTTTGTCGTGTATCCCGCCGAAGCCGCCGTTGCTCATCACCAGTATATGATCGCCGGCAACGGCAGCGCTGGCGATGGCTTCGACAAGTAGATCCAGGTCTTCCAGAACCACAGCCTTGTCGCCCATAGGCAATAAAGCGCCCTTCGCGTCCCAGCCCAGGTTCCCCGAATAGCAGAACACCTGATCGGCATCCCTCAGGCTGCCGGGCAGGGCGTCTTTCATCACGCCCAGTTTCATGGTGTTGGAGCGTGGTTCCAGCACCGCGAGGATGCGCGCGTTGCCGACCTTGTGGCGCAGCCCGGCGACGGTGGTGTCTATCGCGGTGGGATGGTGGGCGAAGTCGTCATAGACGGTGATGCCGTTCACCACGCCTTTGATTTCCATGCGGCGCTTGACGTTCTTGAATGAACTCAGCGCCTCCAGTCCCAGTGCGACCGGCACGCCTGCGTGGCGCGCGGCGGCGAGTGCCGCGAGTGCATTCATGCGGTTGTGTTCGCCCATCAGTTCCCAGTTCAATACACCTTGCGGCTCGCCGTTCAGGGTCACCTGATTGTCCGCGTCGATCTGCCAACCCCTCTCCCCCAACCCCTCTCCCACAAGCGGGAGAGGGGAGCCGAACTGCTCAACCGGAGTCCAGCAGCCTCGTTTGATGACGCGCTGCAGGGATTGTTCGCGGCCGTTGGATACGATCAGGCCGTTGCCCGGCACGGTGCGCACCAGATGATGGAATTGGGTCTCGATGGCGGCAAGGTCTGCGAAGATGTCCGCGTGATCATATTCAAGATTGTTGAGTATCACAGTGCGCGGATGGTAATGCACGAACTTGGAGCGCTTGTCGAAGAAGGCGGTGTCGTATTCGTCCGCCTCGATGACGAAGAAGGGTGATTCGGTGATGCGCGCCGAGATGTCGAAATTCTGCGGCACGCCGCCGATCAGAAAGCCGGGGTTCAGCCCCGCGTGTTCCAGTATCCACGCCAGCATCGATGCGGTGGTGGTCTTGCCGTGCGTGCCCGCCACGCCCAGTACCCACTTGTCCCTGAGCAGTGTGTCGGCGAGCCATTGCGGGCCGGAGACATAAGGCAGGTTGCGGTTGAGGATTTCCTCCATCAGCACATTGCCGCGCGTGACCACGTTGCCGATCACGTAGATATCCGGGTTGAGACCGAGTTGTTCCATGCCGAAACCGGAAATAAGCTCGATGCCCTGCGCTTCCAGTTGCGTGCTCATTGGCGGATAGACGTTGGCGTCGCAACCGGTGACGCGGTAACCCGCCTGTTTGGCGATCGCCGCAATGCCGCCCATGAAGGTGCCGCAGATGCCAAGGATGTGGATGTGTTTGGTCTGATTCATAGTTCACGCACGAAAAATAAAATACACCGCGCCCGTCATTGCGGCGCGGCTTGCGGATAAGTCTGCTTTGCAGACGGAGAAATTCAGGTCTCTTCGGCTACCATCTTGATCGCGCCGCACGGGCATTCCGTCGCGCACATGCCGCAACCCTTGCAGTAATCGTAGTTGAACTCGAAGCGTTTGCCGGGGCCCAGCTTGATGACGGCATTGTCTGGGCATACGCCGTAGCAGTTGTCGCATTCAAAGCAATTGCCGCAGGACAGGCAGCGGCGCGCCTCGAACAGCGCGTTGGTCTCGTCCAGCCCGCCTTGTACCTCGTCGAAGCTGGTCTGACGGCGGATGATGTCCAGCATCGGGCGCACCGTCTTGTCGGCGTCGGAGTAATACCACGGGTTGAGTTTGTCGAATCCTGCCAGTTCATGTTTAGGCAGAGGCTCGCAGGTCGCACCGTTTAGCCAGGCGTCGATGTGGCGCGCGGCCTTCTTGCCGTGACCTACTGCCACGGTGACGGTACGCTCTGACGGCACCATGTCGCCACCGGCAAAGATGCCGGGATGGCCGGTCATCATGTTGGCGGATACCTGCACCGTGCCGTTCACAATCTCCAGGCCGGACACGCCTTCCAGCAACGAAAGATCAACGTCCTGTCCGAGCGCCAGCACCACGGAGTCGGCTTCCAGGGTTTCGAATTCTCCGGTCGGTTGCGGATAGCCCTTTTCGTCCAGCGCCATTTTTTCGACGGTAATCGCGCCCGCATCGGCCTGCTTGATGGTGGACAGCCACTTGATCATCACGCCTTCCTGCAGCGCTTCCTCGATTTCGAAGTCGTGCGCGGGCGCCTTGTCGCGCGTGCGTCGATAGACGACTATCGGCTCGGCACCCATGCGTTTGACCGTACGCGCGACATCGATCGCGGTGTTACCGCCGCCATACACAACGACACGGCGCCCCAGCATGGGCTTGTCTTCACCTTCCATTGAGCGCAGTACGGATACGGCATCGATGATGTGCGCGGCATCGCCGGAGGGGATGAAGGCGCGTTTGCCGATATGCGCGCCGACCGCCAGAAAAGCCGCATCGAAGCCATGCTGTTTCATGCTTAGAGTGATGTTTTCCACTTTGGTGTTGAGCTTGAGCGTCACGCCCATATCGAGGATGCGCGCAACTTCCGCATCCAGCACCTCGCGCGGCAGGCGATACTTCGGAATGCCGAAACGCATCATGCCGCCCGCCAGCGGGCCGGCTTCATGGATCTCGACCTGATGACCCATGCTTGCCAGATGGTAGGCGGCGGAAAGGCCGGATGGCCCGGCGCCGACCACTAGCACCTTCTTGCCGGAAGGCGTTGAGGGTGCGTCAAACTTCCAGCCCAGCTTGATCGCCTCGTCGCCCAGAAAACGCTCGACTGAATTGATGCCGACGGGGCTGTCCATCTGGCCGCGGTTGCACGCGCCTTCGCAGGGGTGGTAGCACACGCGACCCATCACGGCAGGCAGCGGATTGTCCTGCACCAGCGCGCGCCAGGCTTGTTCATAGTCGCCGGACTCGGCGTGAAACAGCCAGCCCTGTATGTTCTCCCCGGCAGGGCAGGCGTTGTTGCAGGGCGGCAGACGGTCCAGATAGACGGGGCGGGCCGTGCGCCAGGTGCCGGTGAGGTTGGCCAGCGAAGTGCCGGGCTTGAGGGTGATGGCGAAGGGTTTGTTAGGCATGTTAGATTAACCTTTAAATGTTCGTCATGCCGGGCTTGACCCGGCATCCAGCATTTTTAACCGGCTGGATTCCCGCCTTCGCGGGAATGACAAAATCTGCACTTATAGTAACGTCCATCAGTTACCCTCCTCTTCCAGCAGGCCGTACTTGCGGATGTTGCGGTCGGCGATGGCCTGGATGCGCGCCACGGTCTCCGGATGCGCGTGCTTGCCGAACAGATGCGCGAAACGCTTCTGGGGTTTCATGTATTCTTCCACCGGAATCTGGTGGCGTATCTTCAGCACACCGGTAACGACGCCGTATTCGGCCTCGAATACCGGAAAGGTGCCGGATTCCTTGGCCATGCGCGCCATGCGTATGGTGTCGTGTGATGCCGTACCCCAGCCCAGCGGGCAGGGCACGAAAATATGAATATAGCGTGCGCCGTGCATCTTCATGGCCTTGCGCACCTTGTATTCCAGATCGCGCAGGTCGGATACGGTCGCCGTCGCGACGTAGGGGATGCCGTGCGCCATCGCGATTTCCGGCACATTCTTGCCCTGACCGAATACGTTGCCCGGCTCGGGCCCGACCGGCATGGTGGTCGCGGTGCGTGCCGCCGGCGGCGTGGCCGAAGAGCGCTGCACGCCGGTATTCATGTAACCCTCGTTGTCGTAGCAGATGTACAGCACATCGTCATTGCGTTCGAACATGCCGGACAGGCAGCCGAAACCGATGTCGGTTGTGCCGCCGTCGCCGCCCTGCGCCACGACGCGTACTTCGGGTCGCCCCTTTACCTTCATCGCCGCCGCGATGCCGGTAGCGACGGCTGCCGCATTGCCGAACAGCGAATGGATCCACGGCACCTGCCAGGATGACTCGGGGTAAGGCGTGGAAAACACTTCCAGACAGCCGGTCGCATTCGCCGCGATCAGCTGGTTGTTGCTCTCGGCCATCGCCGCGTCGATGGCATAGCGCGCGCCTAGCGCCTCACCGCATCCCTGACAGGCGCGGTGGCCGGAATTGATCGAGTTGCTGCGCGTTTCGCCCGATTGCAGACTGCGCTCGTCGGGTGCGAGCAGGCGGTTGCCGACGGTGAAGGTGCCGGTCTGGTAAAACTTGACTGCTTGAAAGCCCATCTTGATCCCCTAACCGAATTTAGCCGAAACGATACCCTTGTCGTGCAGGATATTCTCTGCGGCAGGGCCCGAACGTCGCGTATGTTTCTCGCGCTCCAGTTGTTTATTGACCGCCTCCCAGTCCAGATCGAGGAAGGTCACCGGTGGCAGTTCTTCTTTTTCAGCCTGAAGGAACAGCGCGTGCAGCGAGGTCTTGGGGATAGGTCGCCCGCCCAGACCCGCAATGGCGGTGTAGCCTCTCAGGCCGGTGCCGGACACCGCCATGCGCACGTCAGTGGCCACGATGCCGCCCATGCCCACGGCGAGGCTCTTCTCCAGCACCAGAAAACGCTTGCAGCCTGCCAGCGCGGCGCGTACCTGCTCCAGCGGGAAGGGGCGATAGCTGATGATGCCCAGCACGCCTATCTTGTGGCCCGCCTCGCGCATCTCGTCCACCACATCCTTGACGGTGCCGAGCACCGAGCCCATCGCGATGATCACGGTTTCTGCATCCTCGATGCAATAGCCGCGCACCAGTCCGCCGCTGTCGCGCCCGAACTGTTCCCTGAATTCGGCCGCCAGTTGCGGGATGCGTTCCAGCGCCTGCATCTGTTTGGCGTGAGCCAGATAGCGCACCTCCATGAAGGCTTCCGGCCCCACCATCGCGCCTATGGAAACAGGTTCTGCCGGGTCGAGTACCTGACGCGGATCGAAGGGCGGCAGATAGCTGTCCACCTGCTGCTGCGTCGGCATGTCCACGCGCTCAAAGGCATGGGTGAGGATGAAGCCGTCCATGCACACCATGATGGGCATGGACAATTCTTCTGCCAGACGGAAGGCCTGAATGTGCAGATCGAGCGCCTCCTGATTGGTCTCGGCGAACAGCTGCATCCAGCCGGAATCGCGCTGCGAGAGCGAATCGGAATGGTCGTTCCAGATATTGATCGGCGCGCCGATGGCGCGGTTGGCGACCGTCATCACGATGGGCAGCCCCAGACCGGACGCGTTGTAGACTGCCTCGGCCATGAACAGCAGGCCTTGCGAGGCGGTCGCGGTATAGGAGCGTGCGCCTGCGGCCGAGGCGCCGATGGCCACCGACATCGCGGCGAACTCGCTCTCCACGTTGATGAACTCGCACGGGGTCAGCTCGCCCGATTTCACCATCTCGCCCAGCGCCTCGACGATATGCGTCTGCGGTGAGATCGGATAGGCGCAGATTACCTCGGGGCGGCACAGCGCGATGGCTTCGGCGACGGCTTTCGAGCCTTCAGTCTGTTTAAGCATCTGCTCTCTCCTTCATCATGGCCTGCACCAGCAAATAGGCTTCTTCGGCTGCGGCGATGTTGCCCAGCGCCACTTTTCCGGAAAACTTTTCGTTGACGGCCTTGATTACCGATTCCAGTTTGATGGTGCCGGAAAGCGCGGCGAAGCCGGCCAGCAGCGGCACATTGGGTATCGGACGGCCGACATGTTTGAGGCCGAGTTCGGTTGCAGGCAGTGTGCAGAAACGCTCGGCCTGCCTGCTCTTTACCAGCTCGCTCAGCCCCAGTGTTTCCAGGCTGTGGCGCGAATTGAGCAGTACATAGCCATGCTGTTTTAACCCGGCGAATACATCGATCTGATGCAACAGCGTGGGATCCTGGACGATGATCGCATCCGGCTCCATCACCGGTTCGCGCAGGCGTATCTCTTTATCGGAGATGCGGCAGAATGCCACCACTGGCGCGCCGGTGCGCTCCGAGCCGAAGCTGGGAAAGGCCTGCGCATGGCGCCCTTCCTCGAACGCGGCAACCGACAGCATCTCTGCGGCTGTCACCACGCCCTGGCCGCCGCGACCATGTACTCGTACCTCAAACATCAGCCTCTCCCTTTGTGCATAGTCTGGCGCAGAATTTTACGCCTGTTCGGCAAGCAAGGTTCAATTAACGCCCAGCAATTCCACGTCGAATATCAGCGTCGCGTTCGGCGGAATCACGCCGCCTGCGCCGCGCGCGCCGTAGCCCATGCTGGCCGGGATAATCAGCGTGCGCTGGCCGCCCACCTTCATGCCGTCAAAACCCTGATCCCATCCCTTGATGACGCGGCCTGCGCCGAGCGGAAAATCGAAGGGTTCGCTGCGGTCACGCGAACTGTCGAATTTTTTGCCCTTGTGATCGGCAGCGGCTTCATCGTACAGCCAGCCGGTGTAATGTACGGAAACGTGGCTGCCGGCGGTGGCTTCGGCGCCCTCGCCCAGTTTAGTGTCGGTCTTGATCAGTTCGGTCATGCTGCTGTTCTCCATGGTGGGTGCGGGGGGTGCGGCCTGTTCAGAGCACGCGGTGGTAACAAATGCGCCTGAGAGCATCAGGACGAGCGATAGTTTGGAAATCAGCTTCATTTATGTCTCTGTAGAAAAGGTTGGTTCGGAAATACTGGTGACGAATCGGGGTGTATCTCAGTTTATCTCCAGCAGTTCCACATCGAATACCAGCGTGGCATTCGCCGGGATCACGCCGCCCGCGCCGCGGCGGCCATAACCCATCTCCGGGGGAATGGTCAGCGTGCGCTGACCGCCCACCTTCATGCCCTGCACGCCCATGTCCCAGCCCTGGATGACCTGGCCCCGGCCCAGAGGGAAATCGAAGGGCTCGCCGCGGTCGCGCGAGCTGTCGAATTTCATGCCCTTGTTCTCCGGTGCTTTTTTATCGTACAGCCAGCCGGTGTAATGCACGGTTACGTGTTGTCCCGCCTGAGCTTCGTCGCCCTCGCCGACGGTGGTATCCACGATCTCGGTTCTGATCACCTTGAGCAGTTTTACCTCGAATAACAGGGTCGCGTCAGGCGGAATGTCGCTGCCTGCACCGCGCGAGCCATAGCCCATCTCCGACGGGATGACCAGCGTGCGGCTGCCGCCTTCCTTCATGCCGGCCACGCCCTCGTCCCATCCGCGTATCACATGCCCCGCGCCGAGCGGGAAATCGAACGGGTCGTTGCGATCGAGCGAGCTGTCGAACTTCGTACCCTTGTTGTCGGCGGCGGCTTCGTCATACAGCCAGCCGGTGTAATGCACGATGACGGTCTGTCCGGCTGCGGCTTCTGCGCCTTCGCCCAGTTTGGTGTCGGTTTTGATGAGGGTGGTCATGTTGCGTATTTCCTTTGTGGTTGGTTGTCGTCGTGTGTAAGCAGTGCAGCGCACCTGTTATTGATTTTTATTTTTGGCTATCCCAAGCCAATCAATGCCGGAGTAAGCAATCTTCTCCCATGAACCACAGCAACAACGAGCACTTGTTCTGCGGTCACCCGGTAAATAACGCGATAGCTATAGACCAAACGCTCGCGGAATTCCGGCTCGCCGATTTCGGGAACAATGGAACCGATATTCGGGAATCTGCCCAGACCCCGAGCCGCATTCAATATTTTTTCTACGACAGCGGATGCGTAAAATGGTGAGTCTTTTGTAATGTAGGCAGCAATGGCATCTACATCTTCAAGCGCTTCGGGCGACCAGCTTACTCGCGTATCCATTTGCTCAAATGTTTCTCTGCACCTTGTTGTGAAACAGCCCCTTCGGCTTTCGCCCGTGCCACACCGTTTTTGATTTTTTCAATCACGTAAAGATGATATTGAATATCCTCCAGCGAGCAGTCGTCCGGCAACTTCTGGAGCATCGTAGTGACTTGCTGTTTTGCGATTTGCATCATTTACCTCCTCGATAATTTTGTAGCATTGACTGCGGATGCGAGTTTTCTCGGCCTCACAATCCCGATAGGTCGCACCACCTTCTGCCACCGATAGTTCGCGCTGTGCCAATACTTCGCCATGCCAAGCCGGAGAGACAACCTTGTCCGCATGGCGACACAAGTCATCCCATAGGTATTCCATGGTGCTGATTTTCTCGGCGGTGCTGAGTTGGTCCAGTTGGGCAGTGATGTTCATGGCTATCCTTTCACAAATCGAGTCTGGTCATTATTATTGCTGATGTACTGCAATCTAGGAAAGCGCTGAACTATTCATTAAAAGTGTCATTGCGAGCGAAGCGTGGCAATCCAGTGCTTTGATTTATAATGGTATTTTGGTTTGCCACGTCGCTATGCTCCTCGCAAAGACGATTTAATCAGCGTTACCCTAGCATTTGCTGGCTAACTTTGAGCAATACAAATATCGTCAACACACCTAAAGTGTGACACCAATTTGTTCTTCGCAATTTCAGTGTCCAACTGTGTTTTAGATAGCAAGAACGTGGAAGCAATCATCGTATGGGTGTAGTCAACCCCAATCCAAACACCAGCAACCGAATCACTTCCATGAAATGGGAATTTTGTGCGAAAAGTGCTTACAGAGTTCCCATCTTCAGATTTGAACTGAATTACCACCGATGAATGTTCATCTTTCTTACCTTCGCCAAAATATTTGGACTGTGATACATCTTCACATGGCTTGTACGTCTTAATTGAGAAATCGGAGCTGATTGATTTTGCAACCTCCCAACAGCTTTCCAATACGACAATGTGCTCTTTGTCTTTTCTAGTTGCGTGATAGCAATACCATGTTCCATCAAAAGCCGTATTTCTGGTTTTATTTAAGAAATAGGACAGAACGCGTTTTTTTAAAAAATCAAAAAATGTTGCTAAAAGAAAGCCCGCTGCTGCGAGTCCGAACCAAATTACGATATCCATTGAGTCTATCTATCCCTTAGGTTAATTTATTTTGACTAAAAAAAGCATAACTGGATGAATCTGATTGTGGATTTGAAACCTCTCGCATAGATTTTTTCACTAGTAACTCAACACCGGCGCCAGCCAGCGTTCGGCCTTCTCGATGTCCCAGCCTTTGCGTTTCGCATAGCTGGCGACCTGATCCTTTTCTATCTTGCCGGTGGCGAAGTATTTCGCGTCCGGGTGCGAGAAGTAGAAACCGGAAACGGCGGCGGTGGGCATCATCGCGAAGCTGTCGGTGATGGTGATGCCGGCACGGTTGGGCGCATCCAGCAGCTCGAACAATGGGCCTTTCTCGCTGTGTTCCGGGCAGGCGGGATAGCCGGGGGCGGGACGGATGCCGCGATACTTCTCATCAATCAGCGCATTGTTGTCCAGGCTTTCATCCGCCGCATAGCCCCAGAACTCGCGGCGCACGCGGGCGTGCAGCAGTTCGGCAAACGCTTCGGCCAGACGGTCGGCCAGCGACTTGAGCAGGATGGCATTGTAGTCGTCGTGATTCTTTTCGAAAGCCTCGATGCGCGCGTCTATGCCGATGCCGGCGGTGACGGCGAAGCCGCCGATATAGTCCGCGACTCCTCTGGGCGCGACGTAGTCAGCCAGGCAATAGTTCGGGAT
>Ga0209231_1000128_pt1 | contig 53733 bp, 49 predicted proteins | sample Deesub45470m_DNA_FD_188086 | JGI IMG/M metagenome (GOLD analysis project Ga0209231, IMG submission 188086) | Deep subsurface microbial communities from North Pacific Ocean - 450_OLKR46/470m Metagenome (SPAdes) (version 2) | ecosystem: Environmental > Terrestrial > Deep subsurface > Unclassified ... | reverse complement strand
CAAATATCTGCGCGATGACGCGGTGGAGCCGACGTTCAAGGTTCCCAAACGGCCGAGCAAGCTTGATCAGTTTGCAGAAAAACTGACGACGTGGCTGCGGGTGGAATCTGGCAAGTCGCGCAAACAGAAGCGAACAGCCAAGCAGCTACATGCAGATCTGGTTAAGCTGGGCTACGAGGGATCATACAGCCGTGTTGCCGCCTTCGCCCGCTCGTGGAAGACCGAACGCCAATATGAAAAGCAAACCAGTGGGCGCGGCACATTCGTACCGCTGATCTTCCAGCCCGGTGAGGCCTTTCAGTTCGATTGGAGTGAAGATTACGCCCTTCTGAATGGCCGGCCTACCAAGCTGCAGGTGGCCCATACCAAGCTCTCCCACAGTCGGGCGTTCATCACGCGAGCCTATCTGCTGCAAACGCACGAGATGTTGTTCGACGCACTGACGCAGGCCTTCCGGGTGCTGGGCGGCGTGCCTCAGCGTGGAATATTCGACAATATGAAGACGGCTGTAGACCGGATCGGCCAGGGCAAAGTCCGACAGGTCAATGCGCGGTTCGCTGCCATGGCCAGCCACTACCTGTTCGAAACGGATTTTTGCAATCCGGCCTCAGGCTGGGAGAAAGGTCAGGTCGAGAAAAACGTTCAGGATGCGCGTCGACGGTTATGGCAGCCAATGCCCAACTTCCCAGATCTTGATGCCCTCAATGCCTGGTTGGAAGAGCGGTGCATCGCACAATGGGGAGAAATCCAGCATGGCGTCCTCCCCGGCACAGTTGCCGATGTGCACGCCGTTGAGATTATCAGCCTGATGCCGATGGGGCGGGCCTTCGATGGCTTTGTCGAACATACCAAGCGCGTGTCGCCGACCTGCCTGATCGCGTTCGAGCGCAATCGCTATAGCGTTCCTGCATCCTTTGCGAACCGGCCAGTGAGCCTGCGGGTCTATCCTGATCGGTTGGTCATCGCGGCCGAGGGGCAAATCTTGTGCGAGCACAACCGGATTATCGACCGTTCTCACCAGAAGCCGGGGCAGACGATCTATGACTGGCGGCACTATCTGGCAGTTGTTCAGCGCAAGCCTGGCGCTTTGCGCAATGGGGCGCCATTCCTCGAAATGCCCGAAGCCTTCCGGCAACTGCAGGGGCATCTGCTCAAGCGGCTCGGTGGTGACAGGGAGATGGTCGAAATCCTCGCCCTTGTTCTACAGCATAACGAGCAGGCTGTGCTCAGCGCAGTCGAACTGGCCCTTGAAGCCGGGGTGCCGACCAAAACCCACATCCTCAATGTTCTGCACCGCCTGATCGATGGCAAGGCTCCACCGGCATCCCCAATCGATGCCCCGCAAGCCCTGCGCCTCGCCCAGGAGCCTGTGGCCGATGTCGAACGCTACGACACGCTGAGGACGTTACGCCATGCGTCATGATCCCGCCAGCGCCGCTGTGGTTGTCATGCTACGCGGCCTCAAAATGTATGGCATGGCGCAAGCCGCCGGCGATCTGATCGAGCAGGGCGCGCCAGCCTTTGACGCTGCCGTTCCGATCCTCTCACAGCTTCTCAAAGCGGAAATGGCCGAGCGCGAGGTCAGGTCCATTGCTTACCAGATCAAGGCAGCCCGGTTCCCGGCCTACAAGGATCTGGCAGGCTTCGACTTTGCCGTCAGTGAGGTCAACGAGGCGCTCGTGCGTCAACTTCACCGTGGTGACTTTATGGATAGCGCCGACAACGTCGTACTGATCGGCGGACCAGGCACCGGCAAAAGCCACATCGCGACGGCTTTGGGCGTCCAGGCGGTTGAGCATCACCGCAAAAAGATCCGCTTCTTCTCCACCGTCGATCTGGTCAATGCGTTGGAGCAGGAAAAGGCCGCAAACAGAGCGGGCCAGTTGGCCGAGCGTCTGTTGCGCCTCGACCTCGTCATCCTTGATGAGCTGGGATATCTACCCTTCAGCCCTTCAGGCGGGGCCATGCTGTTCCATCTGCTCAGCAAACTCTATGAGCGGACCAGCGTTGTTATCACCACCAACCTGAGCTTCAGCGAGTGGTCCAGTATCTTTGGCGATGCCAAAATGACCACCGCCCTGCTGGATCGCCTCACGCATCATTGCCATATCCTTGAAACCGGCAATGACAGCTTCCGCTTCAGAGCCAGTTCCGCCGCCCCAAAATCCAGAAAGGACAAATCACCCGCTTGACCCTGCTCGTCGCAGGCAGCACATCATCCACGCCCACCCGGGTCACTTCTCAATGAAAATCCCGGGTCACTTCTCAGTGCAACTCAACAACAACGATTCGAATCCTTTTCGAACCCTTCATGCACCTTGACACAATGATAAGGTCAAGTGCCTATTGACTCTGACATGGTGTCAAACTCCATCTTGCGCTGCGATAGAAGGAGACGGTTGATGGCCGAGTCGAAACATGGCGTTCATTCTGGTGCCCACAGTTGTTGTGGTGACCATGGCGAGCATTCCGCCGGACTGGTGGTCGACCTGGTTTGCGGCATGACGGTCGATCCCGAAAAAACCGCGCATCACGCGACCTATGCTGGTCACGACTATCATTTTTGCAGCGCCGGCTGCCGCGAGAAGTTCATTGCGGACCCGGATGCGCATCTCAACAAGTCCGCCGTCGAACCCGTTGATGCGCCGGAGGGCACGATCTGGACCTGTCCGATGCACCCCGAGATCCGACAGGATCATCCCGGCGCCTGCCCGATCTGCGGCATGGGGCTTGAGCCGGAAATGGTCAGCGCCGATACCGGACCCAGCGCCGAGCTGCTCGACATGACGCGGCGCTTCTGGATTGGCCTTGCGCTGGCTCTCCCGGTCTTCATCCTTGAAATGGGCGGGCATCTCTTCCCGGCGCTACATCATCTCGTGCCCATGAAGGTGTCGATCTGGGTTCAGTTCGCGCTGGCGACGCCGGTCGTGCTGTGGGCAGGCTGGCCCTTTTTCGAGCGCGGCTGGGCATCGCTCAAAACGCGCAATCTCAACATGTTCACGCTGATCGCGATGGGGACCGGCGTGGCATGGACCTATAGCGTCGTCGCGACGCTGGCGCCCGGGATCTTCCCGGATGCCTTCCGTGCCGCCGACGGGACGGTGGCCGTTTATTTCGAGGCGGCGGCCGTCATCACCGTGCTGGTGCTGCTGGGGCAGGTGTTGGAACTACGCGCCCGCGAACGCACGTCGGGTGCGATCAAGGCATTGCTCAATCTCACCCCGAAAATCGCGCGGCGCATCGCCGACGACGGCAGCGAAGCGGAAATCCCGCTGGAGGATGTGGCGGTGGGGGACCGGCTGCGGGTGCGGCCGGGCGAAAAGGTGCCGGTCGATGGCGTGGTCGAGGAAGGGCGATCCGCGCTCGATGAATCGATGGTCACGGGCGAATCCATGCCCGTCACCAAATCGGATGGCGACACGGTGATCGGCGGCACGATGAACCAGAGCGGCGCCCTGATCATCCGCGCCGACAAGGTCGGACGCGATACCATGCTTTCGCGCATCGTCCAGATGGTCGCCGAGGCGCAGCGCTCGCGCGCGCCGATCCAGCGCATGGCCGATCAGGTCTCCGGCTGGTTCGTGCCGGTCGTCATGGGGGTCGCTGTCCTCGCCTTCGTCATCTGGGGCGTCTGGGGACCGGAGCCGCGTTTTGCCCATGGCCTGATCGCGGCGGTATCGGTGCTGATCATTGCCTGTCCCTGCGCATTGGGGCTGGCGACGCCGATGTCGATCATGGTCGGCGTCGGGCGCGGCGCGGAGCTTGGCGTCCTCATCAAGAATGCCGAGGCGCTGGAGCATATGGAAAAGGTCGATACGCTGGTCGTCGACAAGACCGGAACGCTGACCGAAGGTAAACCCGCCGTCACCCGGATCATCGCGGCGGAGGGCTTCGCGGAAGACGAGCTGCTGCGGATCGCCGCCGGGGTCGAGCGCGCGTCGGAACATCCGCTGGCGCTGGCGATCGTTGACGCGGCGACGGGCCGAGGCATCGAGATTCCCCCCGTCAGCGACTTCGATTCACCCACCGGCAAGGGTGCACTAGGCATGGTCGAGGGCAAGCGCGTCGCGCTGGGCAATGCACGTTTCCTGGCGGAATCCGGGATCGACACCGCGTCGCTTGCCGCCGAAGCTGACGCGCTCCGTAAAGATGGCGCGACCGCCATCTTCATGGGACTGGATAATCGGGCCGTCGGGATTTTCACCATCGCCGATCCGATCAAGCCGACGACGCCCGAGGCGCTTGCCGCCTTGCGCGCCGACGGCATCAAGGTGGTGATGCTGACCGGAGACAACCGCACGACGGCCGAAGCGGTTGCGCGCCGGCTCGGCATCGATGCGGTCGAGGCCGATGTCTTGCCCGACCAGAAGGCGGATGTCGTCGCGCGGCTGAAGCAGGAAGGACGTATCGTCGCGATGGCGGGCGACGGGGTCAATGATGCCCCGGCATTGGCGGCCGCCGATGTCGGCATTGCGATGGGCCATGGCACCGATGTCGCCATGGAAAGCGCAGGCGTGACCTTGCTCAAGGGCGATCTCAACGGCATCGTCCGCGCTCGCCAGCTCAGCGAGGCGACGATGGCCAATATCCGCCAGAACCTGTTCTTCGCCTTCGTCTACAACGCGGCGGGCGTGCCGATCGCGGCTGGATTGCTCTACCCGTTCTTCGGCATCCTGCTCTCGCCGATGATCGCGGCGGCGGCGATGGCCCTGTCGTCGGCGAGCGTAGTCGCCAACGCGCTGCGCCTCAATCGGGTGCGGCTGTGAATATCGGCGGGGCCTCACAGGCCAGCGGTGTCTCGCAACGCATGATCCGCCATTATGAGAAGATCGGGCTGATCCCGGCGCCGCCGCGCCGGGACAGCGGCTATCGCGATTATGCCGATGCCGATGTCCATCGCCTGCGCTTCATCGCCAATGCCCGCGATCTCGGCTTTCCGATCGAGGACATCCGCGATCTTCTCGGGCTGTGGAGCAACAGCCAGCGCGCCAGTGCGGAGGTGAAGGCGCTCGCCGTCGCCCGCGCCGAAGAATTGGGCCGCAAGGCCGAGGCGCTTCAGGCGCTGCGCCAGACGCTGCTGGAGCTTGCCGAGCGCTGCCACGGCGACGACCGCCCCGACTGCCCGATCATCGAGCGCATGTCTGGCGAGGATGACCGCGACGCCGCGGGCGTTCGATGAGGAAACCGGGACCTGGATATGGCTCGGTAGGTGGCAACGGACCGCATTGCCTGTTTACCCGCCTGCGTTGATATTGAACCCAGACGTCGGCTTTGCTGGCGAGAGCTGCCGCTCATCCGCGAGGCTGGAACGGCATGAGTTGGTCGGTCCTTGCCATTTTAGCGGCGAGGCCGGCAGCTTCGGTGGACGCGCTGGACGCCGAACACTATCCTAAGCCGCCATGTTCCACCTCCACTGCACCAAGAAACTGCTTGATCGGATTAGACCGGAAATCGTTGCGCCTGAGCCAAGCGACACCGCCCTGGGCAATTGGTATGCCACGGTGCTATTCTGGAAACCGCAAGTCGCTTTGCTGGTTTCTGAGCGTACGCTGCTTCCCGTTCTTATGCCGCTGGCCCCAGCGGCCACGCTTGCTCGAAGATTCCCTGCACAATTGGCGCTGGTTCTGAAGGAGCACGGCGTCCCTTCTGAATTCATCGCGCAAGAAGTCTGGCGGATGGACCAGGTCCGGTACGCACAGACTGCGAATCGGAGCGTTGTTGGCATCCTCAATGAGTTCGTTAAGCAGGCCGAATTCTGGCTGGCTGCCTATGCCTATGAGAAGGGTGATGACGACGACCTTCTGGCGATTTCCGCCAAGCTCGCGGAGACACCGTGTAGCCCGCTGTACAAGGGACCTGTTTCGCCGGACAAGGCCCTCGACAAACTCGTGAAGGCTGCTTCGCAGATTTGAGACTGCTGGCCGGAAACTGTGTTCGGAGATCCTACAGCACTCGGCCGGAAGCCCAACTCATGCCGTCAGACGGGATCGGGCGGCAAATCGACAATCCGGAAGACAGCGCCCGATCCGGCATCACGGACAAGGTCAACGTGCGCCCCATCCCAGTGATAGTCGAGGTGCCGCCCCTGTAGCGGGTTTAACGCGCAGTCGGGGTGGAAGAGCGCGACACATTCTCCTCCGTGATGCCGGATGCTCGGGTAGGCAATCCCGTCCGATCCCGCGCCCCTGAGGTGCCGCGCGAGCGCTTGAGATGCGGCATAGCTGTCGGGATCGAGCGCCGGAACTGGCTCCCCCGTCGGAACTCGCAAATCATGCAGGTCTGCATCGACGGACATGACGATTTCCCGGAACTGCGAAGTCCAGCCAGGTGCTTGCCTAGTCCGTGCCATGAAGCGGGCATGGTGGTGGATCGTCTCGAACAGCGCGGTCTCGAACCGGTCCCCAACATAGAGCACGCCGTAGCTGCCATCGGTAAACCGGCTTGGCCGGTCGGTGCTGACATGGGTGAATGGCGCCATGAGGTAGGAGGCCCCGTTACCGCCGACGCGGCGATCGACAGGAACGAGGTCGAGATTGCCAATCGTCGCCATGATGCGGGGATTGGTCTTCTGCTCTGCCGAGATCAGTAGCGGCCAGTCGGCAGGATCAGCGATGTCTTCGAACAGGTCGATCGGCGGAAAGGCACTGCGGATGATCCTGACAGCGCCCTTCCACTCAACTCGAGAAACTGGGATATCTGCCGCTTCGCTCACCAGCCACCGCGCTCGGCGTCAAGATAGCGACGCACCCGCATGATGTCGGTGAGTTCGCCTCCAAGCATCACGTCAAGAGCACTGCCGCCACCGAACACGTCGTTGTTCGCCCTGATCCATCCATAACCACGGGCCGCTTCCGAGAAGATGATCCGAAGCGCCTTATGGATGCCCATAAGGTTGGACAGACGAGCACGCCCATCACGCGAAACGCGCCCGGGACCTTCCGCCTTCCATCGGCGATAGGAGCGCACCGGCATGTCGAGCAGGGTTGCCGCCTGCTCGTCGGTCAGTTCCCATTTGCCAAACAGATTGAGGACTGCCCGGAACATGGCAGATGCCTCGTCCTGGGTAATCGGATCGGGCCGGAAGGCGGTAACGGCAGTATCAACGGGTTGCAGAGCCAGCATGGCATTTCTCCATATGGCATCATATATTCTGAATAATGCCATTTGGCAAGTGGCTACGCCGATGATGCCAGTTTCGCAATCACGCTCGCTGCGCCATCGATCGGCACGAAGAGCCGTGTCTGGTAGCGGATGATCTCGGTAAAGCAGCCTTGGGCCTTGTACCAGTCGAGACGGGCTACGCTCCAACCGTTCAGCTCAATTCGCTGTGAGCCGTTGACCAGGCTGCGTTTGACCACGAGCTTCTCGCGGCCCGCGAATTCCATGGCGCGGCCCGTCGCCAGGACGGTCTGGACAATGTCGTCGGCGGAAAGCGTCTGTTCCCGTTCGAGACCCAGCGCCCGGCACAGTTCGGGCACGCAATGGACGGGAACTTCACGGCCTAGCAGCGAACGACCATCCGCCGCCAAGATGCGGCCCACCCTCACGAAATCCGAAGGAAGCTTGTCCCAGACCGGCAACAGGAGGCCCGTCGCAAGATAGAGGTGCTCGCGCCTGTGGCTGGTTTGCGCCTCCGCGACCTCGGTTGACCAGGCATCGCGGAAGGCGTCGATGGCAATATCCTCCCAGCTGCTCTCGGCCAATTGATCCTCGGTGATGTGACTGCGCCCCAGCGGACGCAGCAATTCGAAGCGGGTAACGCGCGTACCATCATCGGCAAGAATACTGCGAGCGGGCACAAGCAAGGCGACCCGACCAGAGCGGGTGTTGCGAACAGGCCGCTGCCGTTGCCCCGTGAGGCCGTGAAGCTCCTCGAGCTGCTTGAGCGTGAACGGCTTCAAGGCTCTGGCAATTTCCAGTTCCAGCAGATGGGTGGTTGCGCCAGAGGCCGGATCGGTGCGCAGCAGCGTGTCGGACAGGACCGTGAAGTCCTCGACCGCGATGGTCTCAAGGCCGAGATCGAGTGTGCCGGCCTGCCGGGCGGCACCGATGCGCGCCTCGACCAATCCCATGAACTCATCGACGATCGCATTCTGCAGGGCGATGGGAAGCGCAAGGATGCGATTGAGCCACCGCTGGATCGAAGGCAGGTCATCTACCATTGAACCGTCAGGCCCTTCGATCCGGATACCCGTCAGTTCCTGAAAACGCCCGAGACTGACCGCTTCAAGCTTGCCGGTGAACAACAGCCCGAACCAGCGATGGAGCGCCTCCTTCGCGTAGATGCTTTCGAGATTGTCGGCCGGATCAAACAGGTTCTGGCCGCCGGTCTGGCGCTGCCCGCGCGTCAGAGCGCCAAGACTGTCCAATCGGCGCGCGATCGTCGAGATGAAGCGGCGCTCGCCGCGCACGTCGGTGGTCACCGGCCTGAACAGCGGGGCCGATGCCTGGTTGGTGCGATTGGTCCGGCCAAGCCCCTGGATTGCGGCGTCGGCCCGCCAGCCCGGCTCGAGCAGAAAGTGGACGCGGCGGGCCTGGTTCTTCGCCGCCAGATCGGCATGATAGCTGCGCCCCGTTCCCCCGGCGTCGGAAAACACCAGGATCCGCTTGGCGCCGTCCATGAATGCCTGCGTTTCAGCCACGTTGGCACGCGGCGACCGGGATTGCAGCTTCTGACGACCATCGCGGCCGATGATAAGCCGGCGCGACCGGCCGGTCACCTCCGCCACCTGGTCGACGCCGAAGCGTTCGATGATGGCATCGAGTGCTGTGGCGATCGGCGGCAAGGCGCAAAGCTGCTCAATCATCCGGTCGCGCGCCACAAGCGCCGAGCGGCACAGCACCGGTGCGCCTTGCTCATCGCTCATGGGCTCGGACCGCGGATTGCCGTTTTCGTCGGTAAACACCGCCATCAGGCGAACAGGAAAGCTCTTGGCGAGATAGTCGATCACATATTCCCGCGGGGACAGGTCGATCTCCAGCGCTTCGCGTTCCTCGTTCGATAGGTCCGCAAGTCGACGGTCGAGCATGGCTTCTGCCGTCGAGACCAGTTGCACGACCACGGCCTGCCCTTCGGCAATCGTCGTATCGATCGCGGGCAGCAGGCTTGGGAGCTTCATCGATAAAAGCAGCTGCGCGAAGAAGCGCTGCTTGGTTCCCTCGAAGATCGACAGCGCCGCGGACTTGGCACCGGAGTTGAGCGTCCCCCCGGTTTCACCGTCGACGATCCGTGTGGCTTCCAGTGCTTCGCTCAGGTTGGTGTGAATGATCGCCCAGGCCTCAGCATAGGCATCGTAGACCGCGATCTGATCCTCGGTCAGGCAATGCTCCAGGATTTCATATTCTACGCCGGCGAATGAAAGGGCCCGGGCCGTGTAGATGCCGAGTGATTTGAGATCCCGCGCGACCAGTTCCATCGCTGCAATTCCGCCATCGCGAATGTCGGCAACGAACGCCTCGCGATTGGCAAACGCGGTCTCCGGACCCCAGAGCCCGAGGCGCGTCGCATAGGCGAGGTTGTTGACGTCGGACGCTCCGGTGGCCGAGGCGTAGAGCGCCCTTGCCCGGGGCAGGAGGTTTTGCAGGCGCACCCCGGCGATGCCTTGCTCCGATCCCTTGACCTTGCCCCGCGATCCTTCGCCGCCGGCAGCGTTGGCCATGGCGTGCGCTTCGTCCAACACAATCACGCCGTCGAAATCTTCACCGGCCCATGCGAGAATCTGGTCGAGGCGGGTTGCGTCGTTTCGGCCTGAACGGAGGGTCGGATAGGTCACAAAGAGAATCCCGTCGCGCATGGCGATGGGCGTGCCGAGTTTCCAGGACGACAGCGGCTGGATGTCGATCGGGAGACCGCCAAGGGCGGCCCAGTCGCGGCGCGCGTCTTCGAGCAGCGCCTCGTTCTTCGAAATCCAGATATGGCGGCGTTCGCCGCGCACCCAGCGATCTAGAATGACGCTCGCGACCTGGCGGCCCTTACCCGCGCCGGTGCCATCCCCGAGGAAATAACCTTGCCGGTAGACGTGACCTTCCGCCGATGCCTTGAGCGAACAGCCCTTGTCCTCCGGTTCGAATCGGCCGGGAAGGTCGCGCGCATGCGCACTCGCGGCATAGATCAGGGTCTCCGCCTGGGCAGCAGACAGAAGCCCCTTGGAAACTAGTCCATCCGGAAGCTGCGGCACCGCCTCTGGCTTGGGTGCCGAGATCGAACCCATGGCAACGGACTCAACCAGCGCCGTCGGATGCTCGGCCGCGCCATGGATCACGATCCTGCTCGGTCGATAGGGCAGATAGTGGCCGACTTGGATCCCAAGCGGCGCAGGGATTTCAAGCGCCTCGTAGGTCAGCGCGCCGATGGCCATCGACGCTGCAGGCGTGATCCTCGCCGGGGCCGGAAGCAGTCTGCGCGGGTCGGCTACCAAACGGAACGGCGCACGAGCCGGGAGGATTGATTGTTCAGGAGCTACCTGTCTGCTGTCGCGAGCAGGCAAGGCATTGATTAGATCGACCAGCTGGGGGAAGTCGTTCTTACGGATCGCAACAGGCTCATTGGCGCCCTCCACCTTATCGAGCACCAGCAGCCGCGTGGTGATCCCGGTGCCGCTCTTGATGAAAGCGCGTTCGACCGCGGCATTGAGCCGCAGAGCCACTGGCCCCTTCAGCCCCACCAGAAACCTGGTGCAATCGAACCATTCAGGCATGATCGCAACCAGCCGCCCGCCCGGGGCAAGCCTGTTCCAGGCAGACCGCAGGTGGCGCGAGCCGGTGCGACTATCGTGCCCTCGCTCGATGCCTTGCGAATAGGGCGGGTTCATCAGCACGACGCTTGGGCTGATGACCGGATCGAGCAGCTCGTCGATCAGTTCAGCGTCATAGCCAGTCGTTCGGGCAGCCGGATACAGAGCGCTCAGGCAGTCGCGTCGCAGCGGCGAAATCTCGTTCAAGGCAAGGCGTGTGCCGGCCTTGGATGCCCAGACCGCGAGCATCCCTGTTCCGGCCGACGGTTCTAGCACGAGCTCGTCTGCGACGAGCGCGCAAGCCCGGGCAGCAAGCCAGGCAAGGCGGGGCGGCGTTGCAAACTGCTGCCATTCGATCTGCTCTTCACTGCGATTGGTCTGGGTCGGAATTCGGTCCTCGAGGGAACAGAAGAACCGGTCTACTTCCTCGATCCGGGCCGAGAGTCGGATATGATCCGATGCTTGCAGGTATTGAACTTGCGCAAGTTCGATCGCGGCGTGAGCATCGCGAACTGACCATCGCCCGAGAGCATCGCTCCCTCCAAAGTGCGCAGTCATGATACGGCTGATGTCGCTGCGTGAGAGCGTGCGGCCTGCCGCCAACTCCGAAGCCATGATCTGGGCCGCCATCGCAACAACGGGCGGTGATGGTTCATCGAAGGCAAAGGCAAGAGACGAATTGGACATGGGAACCTCCTGACGAGGTCCTGCGGCGAGCAGGCCTCAATCAGCCAAAGGCCCCCTCCCCTCTGCCCAACGGATCTGGTTTACGGGAAAGCCGGGACTTCAACTCATCGTTCCAGTCAAAACCTGGCGAGGCTGGTGCTCGTGAGTGGATGACACGATTAGGCGCAGCATAAGCCCTCAGCGCTCGCTCCTCTGCGAGAGCGCCCCCGGCGTCATTGTCGATGAACAGATAGAGCTCACGAACGCTTTCCGGGATCGCAACAAGGCCGAAGCGCTCGTTCCCGAGTGTTGCCCAGCACGGGACCCCGAACAGCTGCATTGCTGACATGGCGCTTTCGATCCCTTCGGCAAGACCCAGGCGGCCCTGCTCTGCCGGCGCAAGCCTGACCGCACCGCAGCCGAGGCGGCCCAGTGCACGCTTGGGCCGTTCGAAGCCTGCCAATTTGCCGCTTCCGATGTCGAGAAACGTTCGGTGTACTGCGATTATGCCGATGTCGGTTGTGACTGCCGCCAGCATCGCGGGGAGAAATTGCACAGCATCACGCGGCCCCAGCGGCGTACGCGCCAGATAACGAAGTTGCTCGGATGCCGGTAGAAGACCGCGCTTCGCAAGGTATTGTGCGGCAGGGCTGTCGGAGATCGCCGTGGCCGATTGCCACAAGCGCCGTGCATTGGGGTTGAAGTCGCCATGACTTTGCCGCTCGATGCTCCTGGCGTCTGAGCTGTTGAAAAGGTCGCAGCTGCGCACGCCCAGGCGATCCAGTGCCGCAATGACATCCTCATTCGGACATCCCGCGAAGCAATGAAACAGGATGGCTTTGCGCCCCAAGGTTACACTCAGCGACGGAGTTCGATCGTCGTGCGCGGGGCAGCAGCACATGCCTTTGCCCCGACGCCATGTACCCTGAAGGCTTTCGACGATGGTGAGGGCGCGGCGTTCGCGTTGATGTGCATTGTCTAACGGGGGCATCGTCCTACTCCGGTTGAGGTGCCCGCCCCGTGCAGCCTCCGCTCTGCACCAGCGTCAAACCATTTTCCTACGTCATATGTTCTTTATATGTTCTTACTCGATTCGGCTATACAAGGATCGAGAAATGACAATGAAAGCTATCTTGATCGCAGGCATCGCGATCACCTCTGCTATCCCCGCCAGAGCCCAGGATTTGCCCGCGCCAGCCACAATCGAAGTGCCCGGCAGCCACTCCGAAGGGTTTCGGATCGCTGAAACATCGAACGGCTTCCAACTGGTCGAGCATGGGCTCTGGCGATCCGCCCAAGGCGGCCCGGCACCTGTAGTGACTGTGCCACAAACCGGTCGGGTCAACCTGCCCTACAGATACGAGCCGAAGGCCCAACCTGGTCCATCCGGCTTCAGGCGAGCAAGCTATCTGCACCACATCTATGCGGCGGAAGCTAAGTATTCACTGCCTGCCGGCCTGCTCGATGCACTCGTTTGGACGGAATCACGCTACAACCCTTTGGCCGTCAGTCCGGCGGGCGCTGCGGGGCTTGGGCAGCTGATGCCCGCAACGGCAAAGGACCTCGGGGTCTTCAATCGCTTCGATCCTATGGCTAACATCTTCGGCGCTGCACGGTATCTGCGGCAGATGCTCGACAAGTTCGGCGTGGTTCACCTCGCGGTGGCTGCCTACAATGCCGGTCCAGGGGCGGTAGAACGCGCAGGCGGCATTCCCCGCAATGGCGAGACGCCCGGATATGTCCGCGACGTCCTTCGCCATTGGCGCTTCTAGAGATCGGCTCGAAATGGCCGGAGCAGGGTCCATCGTCCTGCGGTTTCTGGCGGGTTGGTTTTGTAGCGGGTGAGATACCCTTTGAGATTAGCCGTCTTTGGCCTCGGCTGGGTACTTGGCTGCGATCTGCATTACCTCCTTACCCCACAACGCCAACGCCTCGCGTTTCTCGTTGGTATACTGGTGACGGTGATAGACCCCAGCGACGCCAGCCATAGCTGATCCTGACTGGTGATTGAGGACCGCCTCAGAAACCACCAAGGGTATGCCAAGACGCTGGAGACCGGTTGCCACCGTCCGTCGAATATCATGCATTGTGAAGTGACCGGCCTCATAGCCGAGCTTCTCGTCCACGCTTGCTCTGATGCGCTTCCAGGCCTTCGATAGTCCGCTGACGCTGTTCGTATTGGTGACCTTCGATGCCAACAGGATCTGGGATTGCTTGTGGGCCTCGTCGGGGTCGATGCCAGCCGCCATGAATATCTCGGTAATGACTGCCAGGGCCTGCGCGGATAGCGGCACCACATTCGCCTTGCCGTTTTTCGCTCGGTCGCCCGGAACTGTCCAGACCTTCGCCTTGAAATCGAACTCGTCGCACGCGGCATCGAGCACCTCGCCCCGGCGCTGAGCCGTAAGGACAAGCATCTGCACAAGATGACCGAATGGATAGCCATCCTCGACAGCAGACTGCCATAGTGCCGATAGCTCGCGGTCGCTCAGTACACGATCTCGAGGTTCATTCCGCTTCGGGCGCCACGCATCCCGGCAGGGGTTGGCTGGCATATGCTCAAGTCTGGTGAGCGCCCACGTGTAGAAGGTCGAAAGATGGCGATACACGATGCGCGCCATCGTCAGGGTTTCCTTGCCCCGCTCGAACGCAATCTTCTCAACGAAGCGGCTCACGTCACTTCGGGTAATGGAGTCCGCGAGCCGGTCTCCAATCTCGGGCTCAATATACTTTCGGAAGACCCGATCGAACTCCCTCGCGCTCCGTTTTTTGCCCTCGATCTGCTGAGCAAGGTACGTCTCGTAGAGCTCCGCGACTGTCCCGACGCCTTTTGATCCCTTCCTTTTTGCGCCCGCTTTTCTGGCGATGCTCTTGCCCTGCTCGACATCGACAAGCAGATCGCGCGCCTTCTTGCGGGCGTGCGCCAGGGTGAAACTCGGACCATGGCGTCCGATCGTCACATTCAACCACTTGCCCTGAACCCGCTTGCGCAGAATGTACGTCTTGATACCACTGGCACCCATGCGGAGCCTAAGGCCGGGGACGATACCATCGGCGAGCTCAATCTGACCCGCAGCCGGCGCCTTCAGTCCTGCGATCTTAGCGTCCGTCAAACCTACTTTGTTCGCCATATGTACCTGCTACCTTAGGTAGCTTTTTGTAATGGATACTGGCGAACATTTCAAGAACAATACGGACTCTGAATCGCAGATTTCCGCCATTTTCGGACACATGCGGACATGCTAGGACCCTCTGATCATGGCTCTTAATCAGCGGGTCCTTGGCTCGATCCCAAGTGCGTCCACCATATTTTCAACAGGTTTGCTTACCCCTGCTGGGGCCACTTCTTAGAGGGGCGGCAATTAAGACGGCGCGGCGAAGCCGAGGCGATTGGGATCGTTTGGGATCGTTCGCTCCCATTATGCGTGCCAATGTGGCACGGCAGGCCGTCAAGTCGTCGCCTTGCTTAGCAAGCTGATCCTCCACAAACTTGATCCCGCCCTCGCAGTACGGGCCGAACTTGGTGGACAGGGCAATGGACTTCGCCTTGGCGGTGACGTCCTCATACAAAAGCTCGATTATGGTTGGCGGGACGCCTACCCCGCCCGTCCTGAGCACGGTCAGCCGCGTCCAACCGTTGCACTTCAAACGTGAATCCACATTCCCGCTTTCGCGGGAATGACGAGGGGAATGACGGGGGTGTGGGTCGCCGCCGTTTGGCTTTCCCCGACACCCGTGCCTATTGTGCGGCTTTTTCGTCCGGGGCGAAGAAGTGGTCGATGACGTCGCGGGTCAGTCGCGCGGGGCGCAGGCTGCTGGCGTCTATGCAGCACCAGCTGGATTTGACTTCGGCCAGCACTTCTTCGCCGCGGCGGATGATGGTTTCGTAGAAGGCGCGGGCGCCCTGCACCTTTTCCAGCAACACGGTGGCGATCACGTCGTCGTCGAGGAAGGTGGGTTTGCGATAGGTGATTTCATGCTTGAGCGCGACCCATAGATGCCCGGCGACAGCCTCCGACGGGGCCAGGGCGCGCCAATGGTCCAGCACGGCTTCCTGCACCCATTTCAGGTAGCTGGCATTGTTGACATGACCCATGAAGTCGATGTCGGCGGCATCGATGCCGATGGAATATTGATGGGGAATCGCGTTACTCACATCAATGTCAATATCATCCTTGCGCCCGTCGCGCTAGGGGGATGCACCTCAGGACGGCGATGCTGCGCGGCGCTGAGAAATTGTCCCCCTGCTTCACCGGCTTATGCTGCATTGCAGCAAATGGCGTTGACTTGGGCGGGCTATTCTTCATCCTGACGGGACCGAAATGATGGAGGGAATCATCATGGCGATCACGAGCGACACGGCGGCCCAGGTGGCCGCGCAACTGACCCAGGCGTGGGCGATCCGGTCCGGGGTGAAGAAGCCCGATCCGACCAAGCCGATCGAGGATCAGGTCATCACCATCTACAAGCGGTTTCTGGACATAGTGCAGAAGGGCTGAACGATAGTGTCGTAGAAGGGTGAAAGGGGCCGGTCTTGTGAACCGGCCCCCTCCCCTTGTTTAGCGGCTTTTAGAAGCGCCAGCCGACGCTGGCGACGACCTGATGCCGGTCGGTGTCGATGCCGAAATCTTCGGTGGTCGCGCCATTGGCGAACTCGATATTGGCGTCGCTATATTTGGAATAGCGATATTCCACCTTGGCGAAGGTGTTGGTGTTGATCGCGCGTTCCACGCCACCACCAATGCGCCAGCCGTCCAGCTTGAACGCGGTGTCGGTGGTTTCGTCGGTATTGCCGGCCAGCACGTTGAGCTTGCTGTTGGTATAGCCGCCCTTGACGTAGACGAGCGTCGAGGGGTTGGCGAGGATACCGGCGCGCGCGCCGACATAGAGGTCACGGCCCTGGCTGACGCGGCCGAACCCGAACTGGTCGGTGGGATCGCGACGATCGGACTTGGCGGTAGAGTCGGTCCACTCGCCTTCGACGCCGACGACGGCGCTGCCGAGGTTCACGTCATAACCGGCGCCGATGCCGTAGAGCAGACCGTCGATCGACTGGTCATCGCGGTCGTTATTATTGTCGACATCGCTGCCGGCGCCGACATGATCATAGCCCAGGATCGCTTCGACGCGGGGACCGGTAAAGGTCGGGCCGACATCCTGTGCCATGGCGGGGGCGGCGACTGCGGCGCTGCCGAGAAGGGTTGCGACCATCAACTTACGCATATTCTAAACTCCATTGTCATCCCCCTGTAGGGGAGAGACGCTGAAAGCCGCGCAGAGCCGTAAGTTTCATGAACCTAAGATAAACAAGGACTTATGTTGCAGATATGACACAATTGCTGTCGTTTCGTCGCAGATTTGACGGTGCAAAGCGACGAATGGAAGGGAACCGCCTCAGCACTCCACGACGTTGACGGCCAAGCCGCCAAGCGAGGTTTCCTTGTAGCGGCTGGCCATATCCTCCCCGGTCTGGCGCATCGTTTCGATGACGGCGTCGAGGCTGACGATATGATGGCCGTCGCCCTGCAGCGCGAGATAGGCGGCGTTGATCGCCTTAACCGCGCCCATGGTGTTGCGTTCGATGCAGGGGATCTGGACGAGGCCGCCGATGGGATCACAGGTGAGGCCGAGATTATGTTCCATGCCGATCTCCGCAGCATTTTCGACCTGGCCGTTGGTGCCGCCCAGCACGGCGGCGAGGCCAGCGGCGGCCATGGAGCAGGCGACGCCGACTTCGCCCTGGCACCCCATTTCGGCGGCGGAGATGGAGGCGCGCTTCTTGTAGAGGAAGCCGATGGCGGCGGCGGTGAGCAGGAAGCGACGCTCGCCATCGCGATCCGCGCCGGGGACGAAGCGGCGATAATAATGCAATACCGCCGGGATGACGCCCGCCGCGCCATTGGTGGGCGCAGTGACGACGCGGCCACCGGCGGCATTTTCCTCATTCACCGCCAGCGCGAACAGGCTGACCCATTCGAAAATCTGCGCCGGGCCAAGCGCGTCCTGTTGCAGGCGCAGGCGTTGATGAATGGCGCGGGCGCGGCGGCGGACCTTGAGGCCGCCGGGGAGTAGTCCCTCCTGCTGGAGGCCGCGGTCGATCGAGGCGCTCATGGCGTCGATCACGCTGTCGAGGAAGGCGTCGGTTTCCGCCTGGGTGCGCCAGGCGCCTTCGTTGCGCAGGACGAGGGTGGCGATGGAGAGGCCCGTCGCCTCGCCCTGCGCCAGCATCTCTGCGCCCGACGAGAAGGGATAGGGCTGGACGACATTATGGCCGAGCGGGGCGTCGTCAGTGACGCGCTCGCCGGGCAGCACCGCGCCGCCGCCGATCGAATAATAGTCGCGCACCAGCGGCTCGCTTTGCCCGTCGAGCCAGGCGGTGAAGCGCATGCCGTTGCTGTGGGCTTCGAGAAACTCGCCCATGTGGAAGATCAGGTCGCGCGCTTCTTCGAACGCGATCCATTGATCGTGGGTGCTGCCCGCGCGGATGCGGCCATCGGTACGGATCGCGGCGAGAATGGCGGGGATGGTGTCGGGGTCGAGCGCTTCGGGGCTGTAGCCCGACAGGCCGAGCAGGATGGCGGTGTCGGTGGCATGGCCGCGCCCGGTCAGCGCGAGCGAGCCGTAGAGATCGCACGACACCCGCACCGGCTGCGCAGGAAGAGAGTCCATGAACAGGCGCGCGGCGCGCATCGGGCCGACGGTGTGCGAGCTGGAAGGACCGATGCCGATGGTGAACAGGTCCATGACGCTGATCGCGGCGGCGGCGTCGATGCGGGAATTGGTCATGGCTTAATAATCCCGCGACACGCGGACGTTGGCGCTCTGGCGGCCGAGCGTCGAGATGGCCCCCAATAGCGAGAGCCAGCGGGTGACCTGATATTCGATACGGGTGGCGGAATAGCCCTGCCCGTCGGTGATGAGTTCGACATAGGTTTTGCGGGTGAGATATTTGCCCGCCGCGATCGACGTGCCCTGCCCCTGGGTCGGATCGGCGGCGATGATGCGCAGCCGGTCCAGCCCGGCCGCCTTGCGCACGGCGTTGATCGGGTCGAGCCCGCCGCCGCCCTGGAGCGAGCCGACGGCCGAGGCGAGTTGCAGCGCTTCTGGGGCGGACAGGTTGGTGATCGACGTGCCGAACAGGATGCGGGAGAGCAGTTCGTCCTGCGGCAAAGCGGGGATGCTGTTGAAAGTGATGTCGGGTTTGAGGCCGGTGCCGCCGACATGGATGGTGGCGGTCAGGTCGCTGACATCGGCGACGGCGTCGATGTCGAGCGTCGGGTTGGTGGGCGTCCTGCCATCGAACTGGATGCGCCCTTCGCGCAGTTCGAAGCGGCGGCCGGCAAATTCATAATTGCCGCGCACCAGCTCGGCACGCCCGGCGATGGCCGGGTTGGTGACGGTGCCGCCGAGGTCGAGATCCGCGCGCCATTCGCTATCGAGGCCAAGGCCCGTGACGGTCAGGCGGTTACGTGCGCGCGCCTTGATCGCCAACGCCCAGGGGACGGTGGTGCGGAGCGTTTCGATTTCCTCGCCGCGCCGGTTGATTTCAACGACGCGCAATTCGGGGATGGCGGCGACGGCGGCGGCGCGGCCCAGCGTGAAGCGGCTTTTGTTGAGGATGACATCGCCGCCGATCGTTCCGCCCGTGCCATCGGATCGCAGGGTGATGGGGCCGGTGACGGTCGCGGCGATATCGTCGCGTTCCAGCAGCGCGGCATTGTCCGCCTGCATCGCCAGGTCCATGCCGACGCCCGCAATGCCGTTGAAGGTGAAGCGGCCGGTGCCGGTGACCGACCCGCCATTTTGCGACGCGGCCGCAAAGCTGGAAATGACGAGCTGCGCGCCGGAGAAGCGACCGCGCGCCTTGACCTTGGCGAGGCGCATGCCGGTGACCGGGCTGTTGATCGTGCTGTTATCGGTGGCGAACGTGCCGGTGATGCGGGGATCCCCCAGCGTGCCGCGCATGTCGGCGGAGACGTTGACGGGGCCGCCCATGTCGACAATCTCCACCCCGGTCAGCCGCCACAGCGTATCGGCCGCGCCGCTATAGCGGAGCTGCGCGAACAGGGGTGCGGCGTTCAACCGTTCGACCAGGTTGCCGGTGCGACCAAGCGGGGTAAGCAGCGCCTGGCCCCGGCCGATCGTCTTGCCATCAGCGACGAACACCATGCGGGTTGCGAGGCGATCAGCGCCCAGCGCCGCGTTGACGCCGACATCGACCGGGCGCGAACTGAGCGACAGGCCGGAGCGCGACAGACCGCGCAGGCGTAGTTCGGCCGTGCCGGTGGGCAGCCCACCGCGCGGCTGCGCATAGCTGAGCGAGCCGGTGGCGATGCCGCCCAGCCCCAGATTGTCATAGGCGATATCGAGCAGGCCGAGCGGCAGCTTGTCCATGCGCGCTTCGATATGATTGGCGGCTGCGCCCAGTTCGCCAGAAAGCTGCAACGACCCGCCCGCATAGCTGATCGTCGCGGGCGACAGACGCCAGCCATCGTCGGTGCGGGTCAGCAACGCCGCGCGCGTCAGCCGGATCGGGCGCTTGTCGATGGTGCCGCCAGCGGTGACGCGGATGCGGTCGGCATCGACCTGCGCCTCCCCCTGTAGTTCGAACAGGCGGCCGCGCTGGCCCGACAGGCTGCCGCGGATGGTGCCGCGCCCATCGACCAGATCGGCATTGGCGGCGAAACGGCCGAGCAGCACGCCGCCGACGCGCAGCCCGCGCGCCTGCGCCGTCGCCTTGAGCGTGGTGCCTGACGGATCGAGCAGGATCGTCGCGTCGAGCGTGCCGCGCCGCACGGTGATGATCGTCGGCCCTTCGAAACTGGCGCCGTTGGCGGTCAGTTTGAGCTGAACCTGCTGGATGTCGCCCACCGGCTTGAAGCCGACATAGCCAGTGACGGGACCGCTGACCGCCAATTGGCCGTCCAACCCGCCGGTGACCGGGCGGATGTCGCCGCTGGCGGTGACGCCCGACACGGCGAGATTGGCGACGCGCACCACCGCCTGCCCGCCCTGGGGCAACAGGATGACCCCGCGCCCGGTGAAGGGACCAAGCGTCGATCCGCCCTCCGCCGTGTAGCTATAGCCATTGGCGTCGGGGATGAGATGGGCGTGGACATCGCGCAGGCCGAGCGCATCCATCGGCCGGGCGAGCATCAGGTCGATCGTCGGCCGTTCGATAGCGCCGTCGAGCGTGAGGGTGAGCGGGCCATATTGATCATGCTGCCCCTGGCCCTCCAGATGCAGCGTGCCGTCGCGAAAGCGTATGCCATTGCCCGCCAGCGTCAGCAGCGGCGCGGCGAGGCGCATGTTGGTGAGCGCCAGCGTGCCATCCGGGCGGAGCGTCAGGTCGCTGCGCGCCGTGGGCAGACCGCCGCCCAGCGTGCGCAGGAAATCATTATCGAGCCGCCGCACCCGCGCCGCTGCGCTGCCGCTGAGGCCAAAGCCGCCATCGGCGCGCGGCATGGCGCGCAATTTGGAGGTGACGTCGACCACCCCGAAGCCGCGGATCGCGAGGCCGACGATCTGGCCATCCAGGCCCATATCATAACGGCCGGTCTTGAGATCGGCGAGGACGGTCAGCTTGCCGCGCAGCTTGTCGGAGCGCAGGTCCATCGGGTTGCTGACGATCTGCTGCCCGTTGAGTTGCAGCACGCCGTCGAGCGCGAAATTGCGCACGATGCCTTCGACCAGATCGCCCTGCCCGTCCAGGCGGCGCGCGCGCAGGCGCAGCGGGATCAAGGTCGGGCCGGAGCCGACCGTGCGGCCCTTGCCCTCGGCGCGCACGTCGCTGATGCGCGCCTTGTCGAACGTCAGTTCGCGCGCGGTGAGGAGATATTCATAGCCAAGTTGCGACAGCGGGCCATCGAGGCGGATCTTCGCCACCACATCGCGCCCGCGCATCGTCTTGAGCAAGGCTTCGGGGCGGGCGAGTGTGAGGTCGAGCCGCATATTGTCGAGCGCATTATTGCGCAGGTCGATCGCGCCGTCCGCGCTGAGGTCGATTGCGGCCGAGCGCAGCGAGGCCGTGCCGTCGATCACCCGATCAACCAAAGTGCCGTTGGCGCGCACGGTCAGGCGGGGCGAAGAGAGGCGCTGGATCAGGCTGCCCCCGGCGATGGCCGCCCCCTCGACCGTGCCGCGCGCCGAATAGGCGCCGCTGCGCGCCGCGAGGACGAAGTCGGCGGCGGGCGCGGCATCGAGCGTGGCGGACAGGCGGCCGTCCCACTGGGTCCAGCTGCCCTTGCCGCCGATGCGCAGATTGCCATCCTGTGTGAGCCCCGCCATCGTCGCCAGCACGCCGCCCTTGGGCGCGTTGACGGTGACGTCGAGGCGGAAGCGATCATCGTCGGGGCGGCTGTCGAGCGCGATGCTGAGCGCGTCGCGGCCATCTAGGGTGCGCGCGGCCAGATCGATGATCGCGCGGCCGCCGCGAATATCGGCGTCGCCCGCGATGGTCGCGGTCTGGGCGCGGCCCGTGATGCCGGGCGCGATCGCCAGTTGGCCGACCGAAAATTGCATCAGCCGGATGTCGAAGCCGGGCAGGATCGGCCCCTGCCGCTGGGTCGGATTGAGCTTGGGCAGTTTGTGCAGCGTCGCGCGCGGGATCACCAGCCGGTCGATGTCGAGCCGGTTGGACAGCCAGGCGAAAGGCCACCATTCCAGTTCGACCCTGGGCGCATCGAAGAAGCGGCCCTTGGGGTCGGACAGGACCAGGTCATGCAGGACCGCCTTGCGATAGATGCTGCCGTCGATCCGGCCGACGCTGATCTGCAGGCCCGACCGGGACTTGATGGTCGCGATGCGCGACACGAGGAAGCGATGGCCCGACCCGGTATCGAGCCAGGCGAGCGATCCCGCCACGATCAGCAGCAGCGCGGCGAGCAGTCCCGCGACCCAGCGTTGCCAGCGCCCGTCCCAGGCGCGGCGGCGGATCGGCGCGGCGGTGATGGGGGCTTCGTCCGCCATCAGAAGGCCTGGCCGAGCGAGACGTAGACGGCAATCTTGGGATCACCCGATTGCGGATTGATCGGCGTGCCGACATCGACGCGGATCGGGCCGAAATTGCTGTAATAGCGCAGGCCAAGGCCGGTGCCGATGCGCAGGTCGCGGAAGCGCGGCAGGAAGCTCGTCGAGATATTGCCCGCGTCGATGAAGGGCACGACGCCGAAATTGCCGAAGCGCACCCGCGCCTCCAGCGAAAATTCCGCGAGGCTCTTGCCGCCGACGGGATTGTCATCTTCGCCAAAGCGCGGGCCGATCGCCTGATAGCCATAGCCGCGCACCGATGCGCCGCCGCCGGCGTAGAAACGGCGCGACGGGGCGATCTGCTCGACGGTCGAGCCAAGGATGCTGCCGAAGCGGGCGCGTGCGGCGACCACCAGTTTTTCGCCCACCGGCTGATAGAGGCTGCCGTCCAGTTGCACCTTGGCATAGCCGAAGGTTTCGTTCTGAAAGGAGAGTTCGGGGCTGATCCGGCCGCCGAGGCGAAAGCCCTTGGTCGGGTTGAGCAGGTCGTCGCTGCCGTCATAGGTCAGGCTGAGGGGCACCGCGCCGATGAGGAAGGTGCGGCGTGAACCGCCGGAAAAGGCATCGGCTTCGTCCGATGCGATCAGTTCCGCGCCGACGCGCCAGACCCAATCCTTTTGGAACAGGATGTTGGTGGTCCGCTCCAGTGCCCCAGAGAGCGTGATGGTCCGCGCATCAAAGGCTTCGCGCCGGATATTGCTGACCGACAGCAGTCCGGTCAGCACATTGTCGCGGCGGCGGAAATTGTTGCGGCGATAGGTGAAGGAGGCGGTCTGTTCCTGCGTGCCGACGACCCCGCGCACCGTCACTGCGCCTTCGGGCGGGAAGAAATTGCGATGCTGCCAACTGACTTCGGCGCGATAGCCCTCGCCCGTGCCATAGCCCAATTCCCCCGCGATCGTACGCAGCGGTGCGGGGCGGACGTCGATCGCCAAGTCGACATGCTCGCCATCGCCTGCGTCGGTCGGCTTCAACGTCACCGATGACACGAGGCCCGTCGCGACGATGGCGCGGCGCAGATCCTCCACATCGGAAGCCATATAGGGGTCGCCCGGATCGAAGCGGGCGATATTCTGGACATGGCGGGGGCTGAACAATTCCGCATTGCTCAGGCGGATCGCGCCGAAGGTGCGATAGCCGCCGGGCGTGACGATGAGGTCGAGGTCGCCCTGTCGTTCCTCATGGTCGATCCGTACTTCGGGTTCGTCCACCTTGGCGAAGGGATAGCCGCTTTCCGACAAGGCGGTGGCGAGCGCGTCGCGCCCTTCGAGGATCTTGTCGGCATCCACTGGATCGCCGACCTTGGGCGGGAAGGCGGCGCGCAGCGTCGGTTCGCGGCTGGCAGTTTCGGCGAGGCCCGCCACATCGACCGAGGCAAGCAGATATTGGGTGCCGGGCGTGATGGCGAACCGCACGGCAAGCCGATCGCTGCCCGCAGGCGGCGCGGAGACGGCGCCGCGGATGCGCGCGGCATAATAGCCCTTGGCCCGCAGCAGCCGGTCGAGCAGGTCGCTATCTTCCTTGATGCGGCGGTTGATCTGGGCGAGGTTGGCGGCCTTGTTCTCGCCCTGGCGCAGGACCGACAGTTCATCGAAGCGCAGCTTGAACTGCGCATCGCTGATCGCATCGATGCCGTTCAGTGTGACGGTATAGCGGCGTTCCTCGCCGATTTCGGCAAAGGCGGCGACGGCTTCTTCCGGTTCCGCATCGGGGGTGACGATGGGGACGGGCGTGTCCGGCGCGGCGGTCTGCACATCGGCGGGATCGGCGGGCAGCGGTACGACGGTATCGGCCTGCCCCAGGTCCGGCCAGTCGAGACCGATGTCGGGCATGGCGTCGAGCTGGGTATCGACGTCCGACATAGTGCCGTCGGGGACGATGGGCGGCGGCGACGCATCCTGCGCCCACGCAGCGCACGGGGCGGCGAGCAGTAGTGGCGCAAGAAGGAGCCGGGCGGCTTGCGGGCGGCCAGCAAAGCGGCGTCGGGTCCGCAAACCATGGGTCATGTCGCGGGTCTAGACCAGATGCTGGCCCAAGCGCCAGTCCCATAGCGCCGATAAAGCGGGGTTTCGTCGCTATTTATCGCGAATTGCGCCGGGCCGGTATCGGGCCGACGTCAGAAGGCGGTGTTGAGACGATCCAGCAAGGCGCGCGCGGGGTTGATCATCGGCATGGCGAGCGAACCGGTCATGCGGTCGAGCCGATCCTGCAACCGCGCCACCCGGTCGTACAGATCATGGCTCGCCTCGATCAGCGCGCGCGCGGCGAAGGGGAAGGTCGCCACCAACAGCGGATCGCTTTCGCTAGCCCGGCCCAGCCGATATTTCTCGTCGGACAGGTCCGCATCGCCGATTTCGCCGCGTTGCCAGGCGCGCTGGCTGAGCAGCCAGGCGATGATGTGCATCAACCGGGTCGTCACCTTGAGCGATTCGCACGCGAAAGCGACCCGGCGGAGCGGATCGTCCATGCCGTCTTCCGCTACGTCACGGCCGTCGAAATAGGATCGCGCCTCGTCGGCCATCAGCATGGCTTCGAGATAGAGGCCGTCCACGAGGCCGCGATGCAGGCCGCGATCAAGAGATATTGCACTGGGCATGGGCGATCACTGACATGAATTTGCAACCTTGTCAGGCCCGACATTGCGCCCATTTTGGCGTCCTGTCCCATTTAAGATCGGTTAGCGCGACGTTAACCATGATCGCCGGGTCAGGCGATGATGTCGGGCACCAGTTCGTCTTCCAATTGGGCGATTTCGTCACGCAGCCGCAGCTTGCGCTTTTTCAGCCGGGCGATCTGCATCTGGTCGCCGCCGCCGCTATCGACCAGCGCGGCGATGGCCGTGTCGAGATCGCGATGCTCCACCCGCAACAGTTCCAGTCGGCGCATGATGTCTTCCCGGCTCACGGCGCTCCCTTGCATCCAAAAACGTGGCAGATTGTGGACTGATAGCGGGGCGAGCCCATGCGGGCCATCGCAAATTTTCGCGCGACCATCGCAAAGCCCGAATCGACGCAAGACAAGGCGGACGAATCATGATTTACTTCTACGTCCATCACCCCTCGTAAGGAGAATGTCATGGAGAACAGCCATATTTCCGCTCTTTCGGCAAAGCATGCCGGCCTTGATGCCCGAATCAAGGCCGAAACGAGTCGGCCCATGCCCGACGCCACGTTGGTGGCTTCGCTCAAAAAGCAGAAATTGCGGCTGAAGGAGGAGATGTCGGCCAAGCATTAAGCCGCATCTTTGCCAGGGAGGAGGTCAGGATCCGGCAGCGTTCGACTGCCGATCCGACCTCACCCCAGGCCTGCGTTCAAGACCCCGAAAAGCAAAACGCCCCGCATCCATGAGGATGATCGGGGCTATTTTATGCGATTGTGAGGCGCGCCGTGGGGCGCGGGGACGTCAACGGCGCAGCAGCGGGTTGGTGCGCAGATAGTCGGGCATCTGCTGTTGGGAGGAGCCGGTCGATACAGGCTTGCGCGCCAGTTGCGGATCGATCGGCGCGTCGAAGGCGATGCCGATCTTGTCGTCGCGGGACCAGGCGACCACGCCGCTGACCTTGCCGACGCCGCGCAATTCAAATTCGACCCTGGCATCGGCCGGTATGGCGCGCTCGCAATCGGCCATCAGGCCGGTGGCGGAGAGATTGCGGATGCGGGCCTTGCCCAGCGGCGCGCCTTCGGGCGTGGCAAAGCTGGTGAGCAGGAACAGGCTGTCGCGCGGCGCTGTGCGTGCCGGTCCCCGATCAGCGATATTCCGTTCGTCGTTCATCATCCAACCTGCGCGTAAAATGTCAGTAGAATGACAAATGTCTACGCGCGAGGGATGGAAAAACCGTTAATCGTCGCGGGAGATTTTTTCGTGGCGTTCATGCCGTTCCTGCGCTTCGACCGTCATCGTCGCGATCGGCCGGGCTTCCAGGCGGCCCAGCGAGATCGGCTCGCCCGTGACTTCGCAGTAACCATATTCGCCATCGTCGATCCGGCGGAGCGCGGCTTCGATCTTCGAAATGAGCTTGCGCTGGCGGTCGCGGGTACGCAGTTCGATCGACCAGTCGGTCTCGCTCGATGCGCGGTCATTGAGGTCGGGTTCGCGGAGCGGTTCGTTCTGAAGGACGGCGAGCGTACCTTCGGAATCGGCCAATATCTGCTTCTTCCAACTCCACAGTCGCTGGCGGAAATATTCCAGCTGGAGTGGATTCATAAACTCTTCGTCGGGCGAAGGACGATAGTCGGCGGGAAGCGTTACAGTCGATTTTGGCGGTTTTTCACCGTCTTTATCGGAATTTAGGACCGATGCCATGTTGGCTCTCCGACTCGCAAGGCCCCGGCGTTTGAACGACCGATCGCCCGTGATAATGCAGTGGGGGCGCTCATAGCCATCGGCTGGCAGCGACACAAGCGGCCATTCCAGAGACTCGCATGCGGAGGGCGGATTTTTGCCCATGGGCGGACGGAGGGCGTTCCCGCCTCGCTCTTTACCCATCCCTCAAGCGCCGTTCCATAGTGGGACGTTAACCTATCGCTTCGCAAAAATATGGATTACCGCTCGACAGGCGACTGCTATTGAGGGTTAACGCCGTTGCAGTTAACGCTTTATTTTGCGTTGTTGCGGATAGGGAATACCCGCCAGCCTGTTTTCCGGATTTGCCGGTAGCGGGCGGGAAGGTAACATAAAAGAAGAGTGGAACCTATGTCGGTACGGATGGCATTGGCTAAATTATGCGCCTGCACCTGCGGCGGCGCGATCATTGGCGGCGGTGCCGTCCATGTGGCCGAAAGCGCGCGCCCGGCAGTGGTCCATAGTTCCAAAAGCACCAAGGCTGCGCCCAAGAAGCGCTATGCCGTGCGGACGGTGAAGCGCAAGGTGGTGAAGACCGCCATGACCTGCGCGCCCCAGACGGTGACCGTCACCAGCCAGCAGGCGCCTATCCCCCTGCCCGCTCCCATCCCGATGGCACCGGCGGAAATGCCGATGATGTCGGGCGGCGGCGGTGCCGTGCCGATCGTCATGGGCGGCGGCGGCGGATTTGGTGGCGGCGGCTTCATGGGTGGCTTCTTCGGTGGCGGCGGTGGCGGCAGCGGCGGGGGTTCGGTCGTGATCTCCTCGACCAGCAGCTCGACCGGCGGCATCAGCAGTTCGACTAGTTCGACAACCGGCGGCGTGTCCACGTCTACCGGCGGCGTGTCCACATCGACCGGGGGCGTTTCGACCTCGACCGGGGGCGTATCGACGTCCAGCGGCAATGTGTCGACGTCGAGCGGTAACGTCTCGACATCGTCGGGCGTCAGCAGCAGCTCGTCCTCGTCCAGTTCCAGCTCGTCGTCCTCTTCGTCCAGTTCCTCCTCCAGCAGTTCGGGTGGATCGAGCGGCGGCAAGCCCGACAAGCCGGATCATCCCGGTTCGACGGGCGGCAGCAGTGGCAGCAGCGGGTCTTCGAGCAGCTCCTCGTCGGGCAGTTCATCCTCGTCGTCGGGTGGCTCGTCCAGCTTTGGCAGCACCGGCAGCACGTCGTCCTCGACCTCATCGAGCAGCGCGTCGTCGAGCAGTTCCTCGTCCAGCGGTGGTTCGAGCAGCACGGGCGGCACCGATGTCCCCGCGCCGCCGATGGTGCTGCTGTTCGGCGCGGCCGCCGTCGCGCTGGTCGCGCGTCGCCGCTTTGCCGATCGCAAGGCGCAGGCCGCCGCCTGACGCTTTCGACACAGGTCACGAAAAAAGGGCGGCTTCCGGTATCGGAGGCCGCCCTTTTCGTATGTGTGCCGTCAGCGCGGGATCAATTGTCGGCGATGATCTTTTCGATGTCGGCGATCGGGTGGTTGACCAGATCCTTGGCGATCTCGCCGGCCAAGCGGTCCTGCACTTCCTTGTGATAATGTTTGCGCATTTCGCCCAGCGTGCCGGGCGGTGCGACGATGATCAGCTTTTCATAGTCGTTGGCAAAGGCGCGATGCTTGAGAATGTCGGCGGCCTGCGCGGCGAACCGGTCTTCCTCCAGATCGTGGAAATTGGTTTCCGACATGGCGCTGCGATGACCGCCGACCGAGTTGAAGGCGCGGCCGGGCGTATCGGTGCCCTGATCGCGATCGGCCGGATTGTCCTGCTTTTCGACCTGTTCGGTTTCCAGATTGGGGATGGCGGCATCGCCCTTGTTACGGAAAAACAACATCTTGCGGCCGTCGGCTACCAGCACAAGTGCGCCTGGATCTATTTGCATCGCCTTTTCCTTCTCTCTTTTTCAGGGGATAGACCTTTAACGGATGACAGCGCGCAGGGTTGCGTGGCCGATCGCAGGGCGGCATAGGACTAGCCATGCACGACATCCGTTTCATCCGCGAAAATCCTGCCGCTTTCGACGCTGGCCTTGCCCGGCGCGGAGCCGCCCCCCTGTCCGCGCAGATACTGGCGCTCGATGAGCAAAGCCGGGCGATCAAGACCCAGTTGCAGGTCGGGCAAGCCCGCCGCAACGAAGCGAGCAAGCTGATTGGCCAGGCCATGGCGGCTGGCGACAAGGACAAAGCCGAGGCGCTGAAAACCGAAGTGGCGGCGCTAAAGGATGGCACCCCTGCGCTGGAAGCACAGGAGCGCGAATTGGGCGATGCGCTGACGGCGATGCTGGCAGCGATCCCCAACCTGCCCGCCGACGATGTGCCGGAGGGGGCGGACGAGGACGCCAATGTCGAGGTGAGCCGCTGGGGCACGCCGCGCGCCTTTGACTTTGCGCCGCAGGACCATGCTGATTTCGGCCCGGCGCTGGGGCTGGATTTCGAGGGCGGTGCGAAACTGTCGGGCGCGCGCTTTACCGCGCTGCGGGGCCAGATGGCGCGGCTGCATCGGGCATTGGCGCAGTTTATGCTGGACACGCAGACCGGCGTGAACGGCTATGAAGAGACCAATCCGCCGTTGCTGGTCAAGGATGAGGCGTTATACGGCACTGGGCAATTACCCAAGTTCGCCAAGGATTTGTTCACGACGGACATTTCGCTAGACCCAATGCAATATTATCTTTTAAAGCAACAGCTTTACGATCTTTGGCTCAGTGAGACCGGCTTAACACCGGACAGGGCTCCCAGCCTCTTCACCGATGAGGTCTGGAATGCACTACCCCCCCCAAATACGCGCCGTTGGCTGATCCCCACCGCCGAGGTCTCGCTCACCAATCTGGTCGCCGACCAAATCGTGCCGCTCTCCGAACTGCCGGTGCGGCTGACCGCGCTGACCCCCTGTTTCCGTTCCGAAGCCGGGTCGGCCGGGCGCGATACGCGCGGGTTTATTCGCCAGCATCAGTTCGAGAAGGTCGAGCTGGTCACCATCTGCGCGCCCGACGAGTCGGAAGCCGAGCATGAACGCATGTGTGCGGCGGCCGAGGGCATCCTCCAGGCGCTTGCCCTGCCCTATCGCAAGATGCTGCTGTGCACCGGCGACATGGGCTTTGGCGCGCGCAAGACATGGGATCTGGAAGTCTGGCTGCCGAGCCAGCAAACCTATCGCGAGATCAGTTCCGTCTCCAACTGCGGCGACTTTCAGGCGCGGCGCATGAATGCGCGCTACAAGCCGGAGGGTGAGAAGCAGACGCGCTTCCTGCATACGCTGAACGGGTCGGGGCTGGCGGTCGGGCGGACGCTGGTGGCGGTGCTGGAAAATTATCAGCAAGCCGATGGCAGCGTGATCGTGCCGGAAGTGTTGGTGCCGTATATGGGTGGGGCTACGGCGCTTACCCCGAAATAAGATTCCGTTCGGGCTGAGCCTGTCGAAGCCCCGTTCTTTTCTTCAAGAAGGAATGCCCTTCGACAGGCTCAGGGCGAACGGAGTTTTTTTGGCTATGCGCATTCTACTGACCAATGATGATGGCGTGCATGCGCCCGGCCTCAAGGTGCTGGAGGCGATTGCGCGGACATTGTCCGATGATATCTGGATCGTCGCGCCGAGCGAGGAGCAGTCGGGGGCGGGGCATAGCCTGACGCTGACCCGGCCGCTTCGCATCCGCAAACATGGCGAGAAACATTATAGCGTCACCGGCACCCCGACCGATGCGGTGATGATGGCGGTGGGGCATCTGATGAAGGATGCCAAGCCAGACCTGATCCTGTCGGGCGTCAATCGCGGCGCCAATCTGGCCGAGGACGTGACCTATTCGGGCACGGTCGCCGCCGCGATGGAGGGGACGATTTCGGGCATAAGATCCATCGCGCTGAGCCAGGTCTATGCCCGATCGGGCATGGGCGACGATGTGCCCTTCGCCGCGGCGGAAGCCTGGGGCGAAAAAGTGCTGCGCCCGCTGATCGCGCTGCCCGTGACGCCCCGCATGTTGTTCAACGTCAATTTCCCGGCGATCGACCCCGACGCGATCAAGGGCATCCGCGTGGTGCGGCAGGGCTTTCACGATGTCGATCGCACCAAGATCGTCGAGGGCACCGACCCGCGCGGCTATCGCTATTATTGGTTCTCGCTGGGCAGCAGCGACGCGGTGCCCGAAGGCAGCGACCTGGCGGCGATTGCGGAGGGCTATATCACGGTCACGCCGCTGCATTATGACCTGACGCAGGACAACGCCATGGCGGTGACGGCGGCTGCCTTTTCCGCCTGACAGCGCAGGGGGTGGCAAGTTGTCGGCAATGCGATAGACAGGCATCGATGTCTCGCGCGCGCTTATCTTTTGTCCTCTTGCTGCTGAGCGGCTGCATCCCGACCGAAAGCACCCGCACGGGGGGCGACACGCCGCCGCCGCGACTGGACGCCGATGCGTCGAGCGTGGAACTGGTCGAGCAGGAACCGGTATGGACCGCGCAGCAAGTGGTCGCCAATGCGCAGACGGTGACGGCATCCCGCTATGTCGTGCAGCCTGGCGATACGCTGCGCGGCATCGGCAACCGCACCGGCGCGGGGTCGGAAATGATCGCGCGGGTCAATGGGCTGACGCCGCCCTTCGCCCTGCGTGTGGGACAGGCTTTGTCCATTCCCGGCGGCCGCTATCATCTGGTGGCGGAGGGCGAGACGGGAATCGCGATCGCCGCTGCCTATGGCGTGCCGTGGAGCCAGATCGTCGCGGTGAACGGGTTGGAAGAGCCCTATATGCTGCGGCGGGGACGCCGCCTGCTGCTGCCCGGCAATACGCCTGCAAGCGCGCCCGACCTGGAACAGCGCGCCGCCGCCTTTCGCATCGACATCGATGATGTATTGACCGGGGGCCAGCCGGCGGCAGCGGAGAATGCGCCGGTGGCGGTGGCGTCCGCCGCGCCCCGCCCGCTGCCGAGCAATGTGCCGATCGCCCAGCCGAGCCGCCTGACTGGCCGCTTCGCCTGGCCGGCCAAGGGCAGCATCGTCTCGCGCTTTGGCCCCGGCGCGAGTGGCGCGAAGAATAACGGCATCGACATCGGCGTGGCCGATGGCACCCCGATCAAGGCCAGTGCCGATGGCGTGGTCGCCTATGCCGGGGACAAGGTAGCGGTGTTCGGCGGGCTGGTGCTGATCAACCATGGCAGCGGCTGGGTCAGCGCCTATGGCCATGCCAGCCGCGTCGATGTGGTGCGCGGGCAGAAGGTGACGCGCGGCCAGGTGATCGGCCTGACCGGCGATACCGGCTATGCCAGCCAGCCCAAGCTGCATTTCGAACTGCGCAAGGACCGGGTGCCCGTGAACCCCCTCACCCAGTTGCCGACGCCATGAACGTCAAGCCCCGCGCCGCCTCCCCCAGTACCGAGGGTTTCCTGCGGCGGCGTTCGTCGATGCCGATGTGGGTCGATATCAGCTGGCGCGTCGGGCTGGTGTTCGGGCTGATCACGCTCGTACTGGGGCTGCACTGGATCGGCCGCGATGGGTTGAAGGACAATCTCGACGATCATATCAGCTTCATCGACGTGCTGTATTTCACGACGGTCACCGTGACGACCGTTGGCTATGGCGACATCGTCCCGGTCACGCCCGAAGCGCGGCTGTTCGAAGCCTTGTTCGTTACGCCGATCCGACTGTTCGTCTGGCTCATCTTCCTGGGCACGGCCTATAATCTCTTCCTCCGCAATATCCTCTACAGGTGGCGCATGGCACGTATTCAGGCCGATCTGCACAATCATATCGTCGTCACCGGTTTCGGCACCAGTGGGCAGGAAGCGGTGCGCGAATTGCTGGCGCGCGGCACCAACCCGCGCGAAATCGTGGTCATCGACGGCAGCGACAAGGCGCTGGAACTGGCCGAGTCCAAGGGGTGCAATGTGTTGTGCGGCGATTCGACCCGCGACAGCGTGTTGAAGGATGTGGCGATCCACCGGGCGCGCAGCATGATCGTGTCGGCCGGGCGCGATGATACGTCGATCCTGATCACGCTGACGGCGCGGCATCTGGCCCCGCGCATTCCGATCAGCATCGTGGTGCGCAACGAGGATAATGAATTGCCCGCGCGGCAGGCAGGCGCGACCACCGTCATCAATCCGGTCAGCTTTGCCGGACTGTTGATGGCGGGCAGCACCAGCGGCAAGCATATCGCCGATTATATGGCTGATCTGGCGGCATCGGGCGGGCGCGTGCGGTTGAACGAACGGCCGGTGTTGCCGGAGGAAATCGGCAAGCCGCTCTCCGCCGTTACCACCGGGCTTGGCGTGCGCATCTATCGCGACGACCGGCCGATCGGCTTTTGGGAGCCGGGGGCCAAGAGCCTGCAAAGTGGTGACCTGATCATCGAAATCGCCGAGGGCGACGGCCAAGACCGGCCGTAACCAGACTGGCTGATGGCGGCGCGTGACATTTGGCGCACAAATCCCTATGTGCGCGACCATCATGGCAACCAAATTTCCTGACGCGCCGAAGATCGGCATGGTTTCGCTCGGCTGTCCGAAAAACCTGGTCGACTCCGAACGCATCCTCACCAAGCTGCGGTCGGACGGCTATCAGATGTCAGCGGATTATGCCGGGGCCGATGTCGTGCTGGTCAACACCTGCGGCTTTCTCGATTCGGCGAAGGAAGAATCGCTGGAGGCGATCGGCGAGGCAATGGCCGAAAATGGTCGCGTCATCGTCACCGGCTGCATGGGCGACGAGGCGGATCTGATCCGCGCGAAATTCCCGCAGGTGCTGGCCGTCACCGGCGCGCATCAATATGAGCAAGTCGTCAATGCGGTGCATGATGCATCGCCGCCGATCCCCAACGCCTTTGTCGACCTGGTGCCCGAAGGTGGCCTCAAACTGACGCCGCGCCATTATAGCTATTTGAAGATCAGCGAAGGCTGCAACCATCGCTGCTCCTTCTGCATCATCCCCTCGATCCGGGGCGATCTGGTATCGCGGCGGATCGACGCGGTGCTGCGCGAGGCGGAAAAGCTGGTGTCGGCGGGGACCAAGGAATTGCTGGTCATCAGCCAGGATACGTCGGCCTATGGTGTCGACACCCGGCATGAGCCGCGCCAGTGGAAGGGCCGCGAAGTGCGCGCGCACATGACCGACATGGCGCGCGAACTGGGGCAGTTGCGGGACGCGGACGGTAAAGCGCCGTGGGTGCGGCTGCACTATGTCTACCCCTATCCGCATGTCGATCAGGTCATTCCGTTGATGGCCGACGGGCTGCTGACGCCCTATCTCGACATTCCGTTCCAGCACGCATCGCCGTCGGTGCTGAAGGCGATGAAGCGCCCGGCCAATGAAGCCAAGGTGCTGGACCGCATCCATAAATGGCGCGCCATCTGCCCCGACATCACGATCCGGTCGAGTTTCGTCGTCGGCTTTCCGGGCGAGACCGAAGCCGATTTCCAATATCTGCTCGATTGGCTGGACGAGGCGCAGCTGGACCGCGTCGGCGCCTTCCGCTTTGAACCGGTCGAGGGGGCTGCGGCCAACGCCCTGCCCGGCGCGGTGCCGGAGGCGGTCAAGGAAGAACGCTATCAGCGGATCATGGAAAAGACCGCCGCGATCAGCGCCGCGAAGCTGGCGGCCAAGGTCGGGCGCGTGCTGCCGGTGATCGTCGATGAAGTGGGCGAACCGGACGAGGAGGATGGCAGCATCGGCGCGACCGCCCGGTCACAGGCCGACGCGCCGGAAATCGACGGCAATGTGTTTTTGCGCGATGTCGGCGAGGGGCGGAAGTCGGGCGATATTTTCGACGTGCTGATCGAGGATGCCGATGAGCATGATCTTTATGGCGTGCCGGTTTAGGGTTTAGCCAACCATGCCAATCCTCCCCTTTAAGGGGAGGTGGATGGCCGAAGGCCAGCCGGAGGGGTGTCACCCTATCGAGAGGGCAACACCCCTCTGTCATCGCTACGCGCTGACACCTCCCCTGCCAGGGGAGGATTGGGAAGGGCGCTAGCCTAATCTACCGCCACGAAGGCATCGCGATAGTCCGGTTTGATCGCGTCGCGCATCGCAGCGTCGACCGGCAAGGCGACTTCATAGCTGCCTTCCGCATAGGGACCGGCGCTATAGGGGCCGACCACCACGGTCAGGCCGTCGATCAGCTTGCCATCCTTCGATGTCGGCACCAGCACCTGTTCCATCGGGTCGATACATTGGGTGAAGTCATCGTCGCCGCGCACGACGGGGGCGCCGCGCTTTTCAGCGCGTTGCTGGTCGAGTATGGCGCAGAAGCGGTCGCGGATCGCGGTGGAGAAGGCGGCGGGTGAGGTCATCAGCGCCTTGACGCTGCTTTCCTGTTTGCGCGCCTTGTCCCACAGCACGGCGTCATATCCGGTCATCCCATGCGCGCCGCCGGTATAGACATAGGTTTGCGACTGGAGTGCGAGGAAGCGGGGCGTGTCGGCCGCGACGCTCCACTCTGTTTCCAGGCTGTGCGGGCGGAAGGGATAGCCGGACTCTTTTGCGGCTGCGCTGTCTTCCTTCGCCATTTTGAGCGCATCAGCTTTGGTCGCGGCCATGTCGCGCGCGAACTTGTCGACCAGCGCGGAGACGGCGGCGGCCTCCGCGGGATAGGCATAGGCGAATTCCAGGCCGCCTGCCGTTCCCTTGACCGCAAAGGGCTTGGACGGCGGCGCGGGGGGCGGCGTGCCCGCCATGCGATCGGCATAGCGGGCGGCCGCTTCATTCTCGGCGGCATTGCCGACGGGGGCGTCGGACGACGGGGCGCAGGCTGCAACCAGCAACAGCGCGATCAGACCACTTGGTGCGAGCGCCCGCCGCATCAATGCGCCTGCGCCATGCGGCAGCGTTCGCCGACCGCCTTGCGGGCATATTCGCTGTCCAGCGCTTGGGCGGCATTGGGCCAGCCCTCGGCGATCAGCGCCTGTTCGACGGCGCGGATATTCTCAAAATGTCCTGTTTCCGCGAGCGTGTAGGCGCGCGCGCGAAGGGCCTGTAGGCCACGATCGTCTGCATGAAGCATCGTCACTCTCCTTGGCTGTGGTTATGCCGTCGAAACTAGGCGCGCGCGCGCGATAGTGCAAAGGAAGAAAGGGCCGACCGTGCGGTTGGGGCGACGAATAAATTACGCCTTCCCTTGGCTCGGCGCTTTCCCTTACATGCCTGCCATGACCGATTTTGCCGACTGCATCAAAGCCGACACGGGGCAGCCCGCCCATCCGATCCATCTGGTCGAGGCCAAGGCGCTGGACGCTTGGCTGGCGAGCCGCCCGGAACAGAGTCGCGCGCTGCTGGCGGCGCAGAAATTCCGGGCGAAGCCGCAGGAGACGGCGATCGTGCCGGGTGAGCGGGAGGGCGACTGGATGGTCGTGGCCGGGGTGGCGGACAAGGCGGCGCTTGGTCCCTGGTGCCTGGCGCGCCTCGCCGAGACGTTGCCCGAAGGACGCTATCGCCTGGCGGAAGGATCGCCCGGTGCGGCGATGCTGGGATGGATGCTGGGGCAGCATCGGTTCGACCGCTACCGCCGCGAGGATGTTCCGGTGGGACCGCGCCAATTGCTGACCAGCGATGTCGCGCGCATTGTGCCTGCGGTCGATCTGGCGCGGGCGGTCGCGCTGGTGCGGGATATGGTCAATACGCCCGCTGCCGATATGGGGCCGGCCGAACTGGAAGCGGCGACGGAAGCGGTCGCCAAGCCCTTTGGCGCGACGGTCGTGGTGACGCGCGGCGATGCGCTGGCGCATGGCTATCCGATGATCCACGCCGTCGGGCGGGCCGCCGACCGGCACTTCGCGCCGCGCCTCATTGAACTTAATTGGGGCGATCTGGCTGCGCCGCGCATCGCCATCGTCGGCAAGGGCATCAGCTTCGACAGCGGTGGCCTGGACATCAAACCCTCGTCGGGCATGCGCCTGATGAAGAAGGATATGGGCGGGGCGGCGCATGCGCTGGCGCTGGCGCAGCTCATCATGGCGGCGCGGCTGCCGGTGCGGCTGCACCTGCTGATCCCGGCGGCGGAAAATGCGATCAGCGGCAATGCTTTCCGGCCCGGCGACATATTGCGCAGCCGCAAGGGGCTGACGGTCGAAATCGGCAATACCGATGCAGAGGGGCGGCTGGTGCTGGGCGACGCGCTGGCGCGCGCGGCGGAGGAGAAGCCGGAATTGATCGTCGATTTCGCGACGCTGACGGGCGCTGCGCGAGTCGCGGTGGGGCCGGACCTGCCCGCCCTGTTCGCCAATGATGACCGGCTGGCCGCCGATATGGCGCAGGCGGGGACGGACGTGGATGATCCGACCTGGCGGCTGCCTTTGTGGGAGGGCTATGCCGATATGTTGAAGTCCGACATCGCCGATATCAACAATGCGGGTGAAGGTGGATTTGCAGGAGCGATCACCGCCGCTTTGTTTCTGCAGCGCTTTGTGCCGGAAGAAACGCCCTGGCTACATCTCGACACCTTTGCCTGGCGGCCATCGACCAAGCCTGGTCGTCCCAAAGGCGGCGAGGCGCTGGGGCTGCGCGCGGCGTTCAAGCTGTTACAGCAGCGTTACCAGCCCGCTAAGTAAAGCGTCACATTCCGCAGGACCGTTACGCAACCCGATTGGGCATCGTGCGTTAAGCCCGCATGAACGTCCACACAGCACAAGATCAGGTTGCCGCCATTGAACGCCCCGGAGTTCAGCCGCTTCGCCAATGGATGCGGACGCTGGTGGATTATGTCCGGTCGGGTAAACCCGACCTCACCAACCGGCAGATGGCGTTGATGATGACCGTCTATATCGGTGCCGGGCCGCATACGGTGCGTGGCCTTGCCGAAGCGCTGCATGTGTCCAAGCCTGTCATCACCCGCGCGTTGAACAAATTATCGGCGCTGGGATATCTCCGCCGCGAGCGCGATGTGGCCGACCGACGCAATATTTTCATCACCCGGACCCCCAAAGGGGCGGAATTCCTTGACGCCTTTCATCATTTCATCGCAGGAACCGCGCGCGATGATAGGCACGACAACAGCAAAGCGGAACGCACCGCCTGACAGAAGCCGGTTCAAGCTGGATGGCCGTTCGGTCGCGCTTGACCGCCGTATCCACGCCGCGCGCGGCGACCTGGCCGACCTGGCGCTGGCGGGGATTCTCTTTTCTGCCCATTATGCGCGCGCGGTGCCCTTTACTTGCGTGATGCCGGGCACGCCGATCCTGTCGGCCCCCTCCCCCAGCGCCGAAGCCGTGACCGAATTGTTGCGCGGCGAGACATTCCATGCGCTCGACGTGATGACCGACTGGGCCTGGGGCTTTTGTGGCCATGACGGCTATGTCGGCTATATCCGGCGCGAGGCGCTGGACGTCGCCGAAACGGTGACCCATCGCATCACCGCGCAGACCGCGCCGCTGTTTCGCAAGCCCGATATCAAAGCGCAGGTGCTCGACTATTGGCCGATGGGCGCGCAGTTCACCGGAGAGGTCGATGGCGCGTTCATCAGCTGCGCCGAAGGCTATATCCATAGCCGTCACGCCAAAGCGATCAGCGAAGCGGACAGCGATTGGGTCGCGGTCGCCGAAGCCTATCTCGGCCAGCCCTATGTGTGGGGCGGACGCGGCCATCGCGGGATCGACTGTTCGGGGCTGGTGCAGGCGGCGCTGGGCCAATGCGGCATCGCCGTACCACGCGACACCGACCTGCAGTGCGAGGGCATCGGCCTGCCGATCGAAAGCGACGCGGCGTTGCGGCGGGGCGACCTGATTTTCTTTCCGGGCCATGTCGGCATCATGACCGATGGCAAGACGTTGCTGCACGCCAATGCGCACTGGATGGCGGTGGTCAAGGAGCCGCTGGCCGATGTCGTCGCGCGATTGGCCGACGACCATGCCCAACCCATTATCGCACGGCGGAGGATCGGCGCATGAGCCACACTATCTTCATCGATGGCGGCGTCGGTACGACCGGCATCGAAATCGGCGACCGGTTGGCAGGACGCCCCGAATTGTCGCTCATCACGCTGGATGAGAAGGACCGCAAGGATGCGGCGGCACGGCGCGATGCGCTGAACGCGGCGGACATCGTCATCCTGTGCCTGCCCGACGACGCCGCGCGCGAGGCCGTGGCGCTGATCGACAATGATCATACGCGGGTGATCGACGCGTCGACGGCGCATCGCGTGGCGGACGGGTGGACCTATGGCTTCCCCGAACTGGAGCCGGGCCATCGCGAAAAGCTCGCAGCCTCGCGCTTCGTCGCCAATCCGGGTTGCTGGCCGACCGGTTTTCTGGCGCTGGTCCGGCCGCTGACGCTCGCGGGACTGGTGCCTGCCGACTGGCCGGTGACCGTGTCAGGCGCATCGGGCTATTCGGGCGGCGGCAAGGCGATGATCGCCGAATATGAGGGCGCGGACGGCGCGCCCACCGCATTCCGCGCCTATGGCCTTGGCCTGGGGCATAAGCATGTGCCGGAAATGACCCGCTATTCGGGCCTGGTCCATCCCCCGCTGTTCGCGCCGGCCGTCGCCAATGGCTATCGCGGCATGGTGGTGGAAGTGCCGCTGCAACTGCGTGCCATGCCGGGTGCGCCGTCGCTGGAGAAGGTGCATACTGCTCTGGCGGACGCCTATGCGGGGTCGCCGCTGGTCAGCGTAGCGCCCTTGAGCGAGAGCGCGGCGATGGGGCAGGTCGAGCTGGAGCATGTCGGCGCGACCGACCGGCTGGCGCTGTTCGTGTTCGGCAATGCCGATAGTGGTCAGGCGCGGCTGGTGGCGGCGCTCGATAATCTGGGCAAGGGCGCGGCCGGTGCGGCGGTGCAGAATCTCAACATATTGGCGGGCCTGCCCGAAATAGCGGGCCTGCGTCTCTGACGTCGCCGGTTAGTGAATGGTGCCGATCGGCTGGTCATCCGCCAACAGGACGATCAGCCGCTCGATCTGACGCCAGTGGCAAAAATGGATGTGATTGCCGAGGTCAAGGCTGCGGTCGGCGCGGGCGGCGGCTTCATAGCCGGCATCGGCACCGAATATCGCCATCAGCTCGGTCGCGTCGTCATAGCTCTTTCGATCCGAAAGATATGGTAGCTGCATGATGATCCCCCGACGATTATAGCGATAGGCTGTTCGGACAAGTGCTTCAATTGCCGTGCCATTTCCCCGCTTTGGCGTGGGAGGCGGGTTGGTAGCGTGAACGATCCGTTAGCCAAGTCCCAGAGCGGGACAGGCTGCTCCAGTCTGGCACAGCCTGTCCCGAAACGGTCCCGGCGGGATCGCCGCGCAAAGCCGCTGGCATTGGCCGCCGCGCCGTGGCAAGGGCGGGGCATGACGAAGCGCAAGAAAGACCCCACCGGCGCGGGCGCCATCATCGCTTTCCTGATCCTGGGCGGCGCGATCACCGGTGGATTGATGGGACAGCCCAGCATCGGCCTGCTGTCGGGCCTGGCGCTCGGCATCCTCATTGCCCTGCTGCTATGGCTGCGCGAACGCGGCAAATAAGCCCGTCCATCCGCCTTGCCCGGCGCGGCACGGCGACATAGATGGGAAGGCATGAACAAGCATGTCATTGCCCTCCCCCTCATCGCCATCGTCGTAGCCGGCGGCGCGTTCCTCTACCTCGCGCAGGGGGACACGTCGCAACTGCCGCCCGGCGCGGATACGGGGCGCGAACCGGTCTTCACCAAGCCGCGCAGCGAGATGGTCCCAACGATCAACATCGCCGAAGTGAAGCCGTGGACCGGCGGTGAACAGCCGGTTGCGGCGCAGGGGCTTGCCGTGGCGCGCTTTGCCGATGGCCTTGTCCATCCCCGCTCCATGTTGCGCCTGCCCAATGGCGACATATTGGTGGCCGAAACCAACAGCCCGCCCCGGCCCAAGGACGGCATCGTCCAGCGGGTGATGAATTATCTGATGGCGAAGGCTGGCGCGGGCGATCCATCGGCCAACCGCATCACCCTGTTGCGCGACGCCGATGGCGATGGCCGCGCGGAGACGAAGACGGCGTTTTTGACCGGGCTGAACTCGCCCTATGGCATGGCGCTGGTCGGCGACATGCTTTATGTCGCGAATAGTGATGCGCTGATGGCCTTTCCCTATAAGCCGGGCGACCTGAAGATCAGCGTCGCGGGCCGCAAGATCCTGAACCTGCCTGCCCAGACCCCCAATATGCATTGGACCCGCAGCCTGACGGCTGGCCCTGATGGGCTGCTCTATGTCGGTGTCGGGTCCAATAGCAATATCGGCGAAAACGGGATGGAGACCGAGACCAACCGCGCTTCGGTGCTGGAGGTCAATCCCAAGGATGGCAGCTATCGCATATTCGCTTCGGGCTTGCGCAATCCGGTTGGCCTCGCCTTCGAGCCGACGAGCGGCGCGCTGTGGGGCGTGGTCAATGAACGCGACATGCTGGGGGCCGATTTGGTGCCCGATTATCTGACGCGGGTGGAATTTGGCGGCTTTTACGGCTGGCCGTGGAATTATTGGGGCGGTTATGAGGATCGCCGGGTCCAGCCGCAGCGGCCGCAACTGCGCGAATATACCAAGCGGCCCGATTATGCGCTGGGCAATCATGTCGCGCCGCTGGGGCTGACCTTTGCCGACAAGGTGACGCTGGGGGCACCCTATGCCCAGGGCGCGTTTGTGGGCCTGCATGGCAGCTGGAACCGCAAGCCGGCGGCGGGTTACAAGGTCGTGTTCGTGGGCTTTGCCGATGGCGAAGCGGGCAAGGCCAAGCCGGTCGATGTTTTGACCGGCTTTCTGGATGCCGATGGCAATGCCCGCGGTCGTCCGGTCGATGTGACCGCCGACGCCAAGGGCGCGCTGCTGGTCAGCGACGATGTCGGTGGCGTGGTGTGGCGGGTGACGAAGGCGCAATAGCGCCTAGACTGTCAGCGCGTAGCGATGATGGAGGGGTGTCATGCCATCGAGACGGCGACACCCCTCCGTCTGGCCTGCGGCCAGCCACCTCCCCTGCCAGGGGAGGATGATTTTATCGTTAGACTGTCAGCCCGTGCCGCCCGGCCAGTTCGACCACATATTGCCAGGCGACGCGGCCTGATCGGCTGCCGCGCTGGGTCGACCATTGGATCGCTTCCAGCGGGTCGAATGCCACGCCCAGCTTGGCCGCATAACCGCTGACGATCGCGACATAGGCGTCTTGATCGAGCGCGTGGAAGCCAAGGCTGAGGCCGAAGCGGTCGGACAGGGCCATCCGGTCGTCCACCACGTCGCGCGGGTTGATCGGGTCGTCCTGCTCCGACAGATGCCGGGGGACGATGTGGCGGCGGTTGGAGGTGACATAGAGGCGGACATGCGCCGGGCGCGCTGCCGTCCCGCCCTGTAGCAGCGAGCGCAAGGTCCGGGCGTCGCCTACGCCTTCGTCGAAGCCGAGGTCATCGAGGAACAGGATGAACGGCCGGTCGGTGCCGCGCAGCAGCGCAAACAGTGCAGGCAGGCTGGCCAGCGCGTCGGTCGCGCATTGCAGCAGGGCGATGTCTTGCCCTTCGCGCTGCAACCGGCCGACAACGGACGCCACCGCCGCCGACTTGCCCGTGCCGCGCGCGCCCCACAGCAGCACGTCATGCGCGGCATGGCCAGCGGCGAGGCGACGGCTATTCTCCAGCAAGGCGCTCTTTTGCGCGTCGATGCCGGTGAGCAGGTCGTAATCGACCGGTGTAAAGGCATCCACCGCCTGGATAGCGTGGCCGTCCCACATATAGGCGGGCGATGCGGCGAGATCGGCGCAAGCGGCTGGCGGCGGGGCGAGCCGGTCGAGCGCGTCGGCGATGCGGGTCAGGAGGGCGTCGTTCATGCGCTGCGCTTAGCCAGCGATGATCGTTCCGGCAAGCGTGGGCCCGCATATGTCATTCTCCTGTCGCAATGGACTTTTACTTGGGTTTACTGAGGTCTATATCGCGGGGACCGTGACCATCGCCAATCCAGCCTATTCCACTAAATCCTGCCGCTATGGTGCCGAGGCGCTGCGGGAGGCGGCGCTGTTGATCCGCGCCGGGGAGCCGGTGGCGGTCCCCACCGAGACGGTCTATGGCCTGGCCGCCGACGCCACCGACAGCCATGCCGTCGCGGCAATCTACAGTGCCAAGGGCCGGCCTAGCTTCAATCCGCTGATCGTTCATGTGTCCGACCGCGAGATGGCGGAGCGGCTCGCGGATTTTTCGCCGGTCGCCATGCGCCTTGCCGATCGTTTCTGGCCGGGGCCGCTGACATTGGTGCTGCCAGTGCGGGCGGATAGCGGCCTGTCGCCGCTGGTGATGGCGGGCTTGCCCACCGTCGCGCTGCGCCTGCCTGCGCATCCGGCGATGCGCGCGCTGATCCGCGAGAGCGGGCGGCCGCTCGCCGCACCGTCGGCCAATCGCAGCGGGTCGATCAGCCCGACGCGCGCCGAACATGTGCTGGCCAGCCTGAATGGCAAGGTGCGGATGATATTGGACGAGGGGCCGACCAGCGAGGGCGTGGAATCGACCATCGCCGCGCCGGACGCCGACCAGGTGCGCCTGCTACGCCCTGGTCCTGTGACGGCCGCGATGCTGGAGGAGGCAAGCGGTCTGCCAGTGGTCATCGGTAATGGCGCGCACAAGATCGAAGCGCCCGGCCAGTTGGAGAGCCATTATGCGCCGTCCAAGCCGGTGCGATTGAATGCGTTGCGGGCGGAGAAGGATGAATATCTGATCGGCTTCGGCCTGATGCCCTGCCACATCAACCTAAGCCCCGACGCCAATGTGCGCGAGGCCGCCGCCAGCCTGTTCGCGGCGCTTCACATCGCCGATGCGAGCGCGGCGGTGAAGATCGCGGTTGCGCCTGTCCCGATGGAGGGGATCGGCGCGGCGATCAACGACAGGTTGAAACGCGCGGCGGCGTAAGGTGCCACTGCCGCCAGTGAGGACGCTCGGCTTCGCCTCGCTCCCCCTCCCCTTGATTGGAGGCACGTGACTCCAATCAACCCTCCCCGCCGGGGAGGGGAGTCGTTCGTACTGTACCAACGCGCAAATATAACAGCCCATGAACGTTGTTCCCCGACGCAGGTCGGAGTCCAGTGCAGGGCGCGGGACTGGACCCCGACCTTCGTTGGGGAACGGGGTCTATAGGTCTGCTGGCACTACCCGCAATTATCGTAGCCGGCCTCGCGGCATTGTTTGCGCCGTTCCTTGTCGGCTTTCTTGCGCGCCTTGCCCTCGCGGGCTTCCTGTTCGCGCATCTTGCGGCCGTAGTTGCGGTCGGATTCGTCCTGGCTGGTCGTGGCCCAGTCCGCGGCCTGCGCGCCAGCGCGCACGGGCAGGGTCACGACGTCCAGCGCGGCCTTCGCCACGCAGCCGGTCAAACCGACCAGCATCAGCGGCGCGGCGATCCATAATAGCTTCGTCATCTTTCAGCCCCCGATTTGTTTCGCCGCCGACATGGCATAGCGCACATTAACCGCAGCCTAAGGACGAAGCAAAGCGCAATGCACCGTCGCGGGCGATCAGGCCTCGATACGTTCGGCAAAGCCCTTGCGCAGCTTGGCGAGCTTGGGCGGGATCACGGCCACGCAATAGGGATTGCTCTCGCCGACCCGCTCCCAATATTTCTGATGATAATCCTCCGCCGGATACCAGGGCGCATCCTCCTCGATCGTGGTGACGATCGGGTCGGTCTGGTCCGCCTGGGCGCGGTCGATGGCGGCGCGCGCCTCCTCGGCCTGCTCCGGCGAATGGGGGAAGATGGCGGAGCGATATTGAGTGCCGACATCATTGCCCTGCCGGTTTAGCGTCGTCGGATTATGCGTGGCGAAGAAGATATCGAGCAGGTCGGCGTAGCTGATGACCGAGGGGTCGAAGGTGATGCGGATCGCTTCGGCATGGCCGGTTGTTCCGGAACAGACCTGTTCATAGGTCGGGTTCGGGCGCGCGCCGCCGATATAACCGCTTTCGACGCCACTGACGCCCTTCAAATTCTGGTACACCGCCTCGGTACACCAGAAACATCCACCCGCCAGCGTTGCGACTTCCTGCGTCATATCGTGGTTCCTATCCATGTTCCGTGCCTAGATAGGAAGGGTCAGGCGCCGCTTCCAGTCGCCAATTCAGCCGCCTTCGCCCGTTCTTCGGCAACCAGTTCCTTGCGCGACAATTTGCCCACCAGCGTCTTGGGCAGTGTCAGCCGCACTTCGACGGCCTTCACCCGCTCATGCTTGCCCAGTTGCGGGTTGAGCCAGGCCTTGAGCGCTTCGTCATCGATATCGAACCCGTCATTGAGGGTGACGAAGGCCTTGGGCTGTTCGCCGCGATAATGGTCGGGCACGCCGATCACCAGCGCCTCCTTGACCGCGGGGTGGTGATAAAGGACCGATTCCACCTGGCTGGGGAAGACCTTGAACCCGCCGACGGAGATCATGTCCTTTAGCCGGTCAACGATGCGGACATAGCCGTCTTCGTCGATTTCGCCGACATCGCCGGTGCGGATGAAGTCGCCCATGAACACTTCGGCGTCGGCATCGGGGCGGTTCCAATAGCCTTTCATCACCTGCGGTCCGGCGAACAGCAATTCGCCCGGCTCGCCAGGCGGTGGCGGCTTGGTCGGGTCTTCGCGATCGACGATCTTGACCCGCGTGCCCGGCACGGGCTGGCCGACCGTGCCGGTCTTGTTCAGCCCTTCATAGGGGTTGGTGCAGACGATGGGGCTGGTTTCGGTGAGGCCATAGCCTTCGATCAGCTTCGCTCCGGTCGCTTCCTCGAACCGTTGCCGCACTTCCAGCGGCAGCGGCGCACCGCCCGAAATACAGGCGCGGAGCGAGGAAAAGTCGATGTTGCGGATCGCGGGATGATCGAGCAGCGCCTGGAACATCGTCGGCACGCCGGGCAGCGATGTCGCCTTGACCCTTTGTACGGCGGCCAGCACCTGCGCCGCGTCGAAGCGCGGCAGCATCACCATTTCGCCGCCGTTCAGCACTGTACGGTTCAATGTACAGGTGTTGGCGAAGACATGGAAAAAGGGCAGCACCGCAATGATGCGATCCGGCTCGTTCGCGTGCGGGTCGATCACTTGCGCCTGGCGCGCATTGGCGGTCAGATTTTGGTGGGTCAGCATCGCGCCCTTGGGCGTGCCGGTCGTGCCGCCGGTATATTGCAGCAGGGCGATGTCCTGCTCCGGGTTGATGTCCGCCACGGTACAGGCACCCGGATTGGCGATGAGCTTGTCATAGCGCAGCACGCGGGGATCATGCGGCAGGGCGGCCGTTTCCGCCGCCTTGAACCAGCGGAACAGCAGGGATTTGACCGGCGAGAGCATCTCGGCGACCGAACCGACCACCAGCTTTTCGAGGCTGCTATGGTCCAGCACCTTGAGCGCGGTCGGCAGCAGCGCCTTGGCCGACAAGGTGAAGAGGATCTTGGTCCCGCTATCTTCGACCTGATGTTCGAGTTCGGCGGCGGTGTAGAGCGGGGAGAAGTTGACGACGATGGCACCGGCCATCAGCGCGCCATAATAGGCGGCGACATAATGGGGGGTGTTGGGCAGATAAAGGCCGACCCGGTCGCCCTTCTTCACGCCCATCGCCTGCAGGCCGCAGGCGATGCGCTTGATCTGGCCGAACACCTCCGCATAGGTGAATTTTCGGCCCATGAAATCAATCATGATGGCGTCGGGATGGGCCAGCGCGCTGTCGGTGACCATGTCCCCCATCGATAATGGCGGGAAGGTCTGGTCCCACAAAGCGGGGTGGCGGTAATTCTCTCTCCAGAGCTTTTCTATGTTCTCCATGGCCCAAAGTGTATGGCCATCGCCCGCTTTACGCAAGCGTCAAGCACAGCAAAAAGGGCCGCACCGAAAGCCCGGCGCGGCCCTGAAAAAATGCTGCATTGCAACGACCTGCTGAGGTCGCCGCGTGACGCTACGGCATCACACCTCGCCCTTGTTGTTGCTGAACGGATCGATGATCGTGGCGACGCTCGAAATCAGGTCCGTCTCGCTCTTGAGCGCGTCTTCGGCGCGCTGCAACGCGTCCTTCCGTTCGCGGCGCAGCTCTTCGATCAGCGCTTCGCGGTCGCCATCCAGGCGCGAATCGGTCGGCGCTTCGATGCCGAGCTTCTTGGCCGCCTTGGCCACCAGCGCGTCGAGTTCACGCTGCGAACAGAGGCCCAGCGTCACCGGATCCTTGGGCGTGATGTTGGAGATGTTCCAGTGGGTGCGGTCGCGGATCGCGGCGATGGTGGTGCGGGTGGTGCCGATCAGCTTGCCGATCGCGCCGTCCGAGATTTCGGGGTGGTTGCGCAAGATCCAGGCGATGCCATCGGGCTTGTCCTGCCGCTTGCTGACCGGGGTGTAGCGCGGCCCCTTGGTCCGACGCACCGGCTCTGGTCCCTTGAGCATCTTGAGGCGATAATCGGGATTCTGTTCGCCCTTGTGGATTTCGTCCATCGTGATTTCATGGGCGCGGACGGGATCGCGGCCGGTATATTTGATGCTGGCGGTGTCATCGGCGATCGCTTGCACTTCGAGGATGTGCAGCCCGCAAAATTCGGCGATCTGGTCGAAGCTCAGAGCGCTATTGTCGATCAGCCAACTGGCGGTCGCGTGGGGCATAAGAGGCTGGGACACGGGGCTTCTCCGGCACGTAAAAACGATAAGGGCCGCCCAAGCAGGGCGGCCGCGACCGTTGGCAGATAGTCCATCCCGCCCCGTTCGGCAAGGAAAAGCGTCAGGCGGCGCTGTCGATCAACAGCGGGTCTATGGCGTGCAGGCCAGAGAGAAATTCCTGCGCGCTGCGTTCCCAGCTGAAACTGCGGCCATAGGCGGCGCAGGCCGCGCGGTCGCACGGCAGGGCCTGCGCGATGGCGGTGCCCAGATCGTCGGACAGCGCGCCGGTTTCGGGCGTGACGATATCGATCGGCCCGGTGACGGGATAGCCCGCGACCGGCGTGCCGCAGGCCAGCGCCTCGATCATCACCAGGCCGAATGTGTCGGTGCGGCTGGGAAAGACAAAGACGTCCGCGCCCGCATAGGCCCCGGCGAGGTCCGCGCCGAACAGCGCGCCCAGGAAGCGCGCCTGCGGATAGGCGCGTTCGAGTGCGGCGCGGGTCGGGCCGTCGCCGACGATGACCTTTGTGCCGGGATGGTCGGTCGCGAGGAAGGCCTCGATATTCTTTTCCACCGCGACCCGGCCGACATAGAGTTGGATCGGGCGGGGCAGGTCCGCAAACAAGGCGGGCGGCACCGCGTCGGGGGTGAAGGCGGTCAAATCCACCCCCCGGCCCCAGGGGCGCACATTGGCGACGCCATGCGCGCGCAACTGATCGCGCACGGATTTGGTCGAGACCAACACCGCCTGCGCCGGGCCGTGGAACCAGCGGATATAGCGCCAGAACCAGGCCGCCGGCAGGCCGGTGCGCTGGGCGACATAATCGGGGAAATGGGTGTGATAGGCGGTGGTGAACGGCACTCCGCTGCGCAGGCACCAGCGCCGCGCCGCGACGCACAGCGGCCCTTCGGTCGCCAGATGCACCGCATCGGGGCGGAAGGCGGCGATCGCCTGGCCCACGACGGCGGGACGCACCAGTGCGAGGCGGATTTCGGGATAGGTCGGACAGGGAATGGAACCGTAGAGATCGGGCGAGATCACCATGATCTCATGCCCCATCTGTTCCAGTTCGACCTGGATCGTCTGGAGCGTGCGGACGACGCCATTGACCTGCGGTGCCCAGGCATCGGTGACGATCGCTATCCGCATGATCCCTGCCCCTTTATGCCGCCATCCGCGCCGATGGCTGCACGCCCTCTGCGGCGGTGCGCTTCGCAATCTCATCGGCCCAGTGCAGCACCTGCATCTGTCCGTCATCATGTTCGACCAGCGCGGTGCAGCCTTCCACCCAGTCGCCGTCGTTATAATATTCTATGCCGTCGATTTCGCGCATTTCGGCATTGTGGATATGACCGCACACGACGCCGTCGACGCCGCGCGACCCGGCTTCATGCGCCACCACTTCCTCGAAACGGGAAATGAAGGACACGGCATTCTTGACCTTATGCTTGGCCATCTTGCTGAGCGACCAATAGGGCAGGCCCATGCGTTGCCGCACGGCGTTGACCACGACGTTGAGGCGCATGAGCGTGGTGTAGGCGGCGTCACCGACGAAGGCGAGCCAGCGATGCGCGAGCATGATCGTGTCGAACTCGTCGCCGTGCAGCACCAGCAGCTTGCGCCCATCGGCGGTCTGATGGATCGCCTTGCGCCGGATTTCCACGCCGCCAAAGCTCATGCCGGTGAACTGGCGGAACATTTCGTCATGATTGCCGGGGATGTAGACGACCCGCGTGCCGCGCTTGGCGCGCTTCATCAGCCGCCACACCACGTCATTGTGGGTTTGAGGCCAGTAGAAGCGCCGCTTCAGCCGCCAGCCATCGATGATGTCGCCGACAAGGTAGATGGTATCGCTGTCGACGCTGTCGAGGAAATCGATCAGCATCTTGGCGTTGCAGCCGCGCGTGCCGAGGTGAATGTCCGAAATCCAGATGGTGCGATAGCGGCGACGCTGCCCCGCCCGCTCCGGGATGTGGAACGGGTCGTCGATGCCCTGTTCCATCTCACCCAGGAAGGGCAAGCGCGTAATGGCGTTCATGATACGATCCCCAAAGACGTCTATCCTTGGGACCGAGTCCTTAGCGCGCCATTGTTACAAGTCCGCACCGAATATGACGGAAATGCTACGTTTTGCGGGGGTTTTGGCTTAGTCGATGTGGCTGAATGATTGCTGCAAGTTTATTTAACGCCGTCATTCCCGCGAAGGCGGGAACCCATCTCCCAACCTCTATTCTGTGGGACACGGTGGGAGATGGATCCCCGCCTTCGCGGGGATGACGGGGGGAAGGCATGTCGTGCCGAAACATAAACGCTGAGCCAATGGATCCTGACTTTCGTCAGGATGACGGCGGGTGAGGCAGGACCGCTTCAATGCATCCCGCTCACACCACCAGCACGATTTTCCCGAAATGCTCGCCTGCATCCATTCGCGCATGCGCCTTCGCCGCGTCCGCCAGGGCGAAGCGCTGGTCCATGGCCGGGCGGAGCTTGCCTTCGTCGACGAAGGGCCAGACGTTGCGGACCAGTTCGTCGGCGACGAGGCTTTTGAAGCCCACCGATCGCGCCCGCAGGGTCGAGCCGGTGAGGGTCAGGCGTTTTTGCATGATGGTCGGGATGAAGATGCTGGCCTTCGCGCCGCCCAGCACGGCGATCGACACATGGCGTCCGTCTTCGGCCAGGCATTCGAGGTTACGCGGCACATAGTCGCCGCCGACCATGTCCAGCACGGCCTGCACCCCCTGCCCGCCGGTGATGCGCTGGACCTCCGCGACATAATCCTGGGTACGATAGTTGATCGCTTCGTCCGCGCCCCAGCCCTTGGCAGCCTCGCATTTTTCGTCCGATCCGCAGGTCACGATGACCTTGACGTCGAACAGGTTGCACAGGCGGATCGCCATCGTGCCGATCCCGCTGGTGCCGCCATGGACCAGCACCGTGTCGCCGCCCACCGCATAGGCGCGCTCGAACAGGTTGGTCCACACGGTAAAGAGGGTTTCGGGCAGCGCCGCCGCCTCGACCATGTCATAGTCCGCCGGGACCGGCAGGCATTGGCCCGCAGGCGCCACCGCATATTCGGCATAGCCCCCGCCCGCCAGCAAGGCGCAGACCCGCTGCCCGACCAGCATGTCCGAGCTGCGCCCGGCCGCGACGATCGTGCCGGAGACTTCCAGCCCCGGAATGTCCGAAGCGCCGGGCGGCGGCGGATATTTGCCCTGCCGTTGCAGCACGTCGGGTCGGTTGACGCCGACGGCCGCGACGCGGATCAGCACCTCGTCATCGCCGGGGACGGGCAAGGGACGGCGCATCGGCACCAGCGCGTCGGGACCACCGGGCGCGGCGATGCCTATCGCCATCATCTCCTTGGGCAAGGCCTCAACGTCCGCCATAGATTCCCCCTAAAAACCCCAGATGCTGCGATGCATCAAAATTGCCCCATCCAGCATCCGTCCATATTGACACCGTGAGCAACAGGGTCAACATTGGCAACCATGGACATGGATGACGACCTCCCCCGCAAGGGCGACGATCTTCTGACCCGGCTTATCCAACAGGATCTAGCCCCCCTGTCCGTGATTGAACTGGAAGCCCGCATATCCGCTCTGGAAGCGGAAATTGCCCGCACCAGAGCAAAAATGCAAAGCGCCGTTAACCATAAGGCAAGTGCCGAGGCGCTATTTAATCGATGACCCCACGTCAAGCCCCAAGCGCCCCGTTCAAGGGCATATTAGGGCATGGACAGTCTAGCAATTCCGGCGATCGGGCGCTGCGCCTTGATCCGCCGTCGAGCAATGCCGACATAGGGTTCACCATCACCCTTCATTGGGGTCAGGAGTAGAGTAGATATGCCTTCATTCGCGCCCGCTCTGGAAACCACGCTGCACAATGCGCTGACCCACGCATCGGAGCGCAAACATGAATATGCCACGCTGGAGCATCTCCTCCTCGCACTGATTGATGACGAACATGCGTCAAAGGTGATGCAGGCGTGCGGCGTGGAAGTGGGCGAACTGGGCGACGCGGTCACCCAATATCTCGACACCGAACTCGACAGCCTGAAGGTCGAGGGGGCAAGCGACCCCTCCCCCACCAGCGGCTTCCAGCGCGTGGTCCAGCGCGCCATCCTCCATGTGCAATCCTCCGGCAAGGATGAAGTGACGGGTGCCAATGTTCTCGTCGCGCTCTTTTCCGAACGCGAAAGCTATGCCGTCTATTTCCTGCAGCAGCAGGATATGAGCCGCCTCGATGCCGTGAGCTTCATCAGCCATGGCGTCGGCAAGGGCACGCCCGCGCCCGAGCGTCAGGAGACCAAGGGGGCAGCCGAGGAGGAAAAGAAGGTGCAGGACGGCAAGGGAAAGAAGGACAGCGCCCTCGATCAGTTCACCGTCAACCTCAATGAGAAAGCGGAACGCGGCAAGGTCGATCCGTTGATCGGCCGCGCGTCGGAGGTGGACCGCACGATCCAGATTCTGTGCCGCCGCTCAAAGAACAACCCGCTTTATGTCGGCGATCCCGGCGTCGGCAAGACCGCCATCGCCGAGGGGCTGGCGCGCAAGATTGTCGAGGGCGAAGTGCCCGACGTGTTGAAGGAAGCGGTCATCTACTCGCTCGACATGGGCGCGCTGCTGGCGGGCACACGCTATCGCGGCGATTTCGAGGAGCGGTTGAAGGCGGTTGTCACCGAGCTGGAAAAGCTGCCCCATGCGGTGCTGTTCATCGATGAGATCCACACCGTCATCGGCGCTGGCGCGACCAGCGGCGGGGCGATGGACGCTAGCAACCTGTTGAAGCCCGCTTTGTCGGGCGGGACGATCCGCTGCATCGGGTCGACCACCTACAAGGAGTTCCGCAACCATTTCGAGAAGGACCGGGCGCTGCTCCGGCGCTTCCAGAAGATCGACGTCAACGAACCGACGATCGAGGATACGATCAAGATCCTTGCGGGGCTGCGCTCCGCGTTCGAGGATCATCATCACGTCAAATATACCCCGGACGCGATCAAGGCGGCGGTGGAACTCTCGGCGCGTTACATCAACGACCGCAAGCTGCCGGACAAGGCGATCGACGTGATCGACGAAGTCGGCGCGATGCAGATGCTGGTGGTGCCGTCCAAGCGTAAGAAGGTGATCACGCCCAAGGAGATCGAGCAGGTCATCGCGACCATGGCGCGCATTCCGCCCAAGACCGTGTCGTCCGACGACAAGAGCGTGCTGGAAAGCCTGACCACGGACCTCAAGCGCGTCGTGTTCGGCCAGGACAAGGCGATCGAGACGCTGTCGTCGGCGATCAAGCTGTCGCGGGCGGGCCTGCGCGATCCCGACAAGCCGATCGGCAACTATCTCTTCTCTGGCCCTACCGGCGTCGGCAAGACGGAGGTGGCGCGCCAGTTGGCGACGTTGCTCGGCATCCCGCTGCAGCGGTTCGACATGTCGGAATATATGGAGCGTCATTCGGTCAGCCGCCTGATCGGTGCGCCTCCGGGCTATGTCGGCTATGACCAGGGTGGCTTGCTGACCGATGCCGTGGACCAGCAGCCGCATAGCGTGCTGCTGCTCGATGAAATCGAAAAGGCGCATCCCGACCTGTTCAACATCTTGTTGCAGGTGATGGATAATGGCCGCCTGACCGACCATCACGGCAAGACCGTCGATTTCCGCAACACCATCCTCATCATGACCACCAATGCCGGTGCGTCGGACATGGCGAAGGAAAGCATCGGCTTTGGCGAACTGACGCGCGAGGATGTGCAGGAGGATGCGGTGAAGAAGCTCTTCACCCCGGAATTCCGCAACCGCCTCGATGCGATCGTGCCCTTTGGCTATCTGCCGCCCGAAGTGGTCGCCCGCGTCATCGACAAGTTCGTGCTGCAACTCGAACTGCAACTGGCCGACCGCGACGTTCACATCACGCTGGACGAAGAGGCCAAGGCCTGGCTCACCAAGAAGGGCTATGACAAGCTCTATGGCGCGCGCCCGATGGGCCGCCTGATGCAGGAAAAGGTCAAGCAGCCGCTGGCCGAGGAACTATTGTTCGGCAAGCTGGTCCATGGCGGCGAAGTCCATGTCCATATGAAGGATGAGGCGCTCGCCTTCGAAATCACCCCGGCGGCCCCCAAAAAGGGCAAAAAGGGTGGCAGGGCCAAGGCGGCCGAAGGCACGAAGTAACCGCGTTTAGACGCGCGACGGAAAGGGCGGCCTGCGAGGGTCGCCCTTTTTCTTATGTGCCAAACCTTTCCTTTTGAAGGGAGAGTGGCCGTCGGCTCGTTGGTGTTGCAACCTTGGCAATCGAGACTAATCTGCAACGATGCGGATAGCCGATCGCCTCTATAATATGCGCCGCCGCTATTTCGTGAGAACGGCGGAGCAATATTCGACCACGGTAGCGGCGGGATAGTCCTGCTGCGGGCGGCGTAAAAGTCGTCCACCTTGAAGCCTTTCTGCCGAGTCAGGGAGGTGTGGGGATCTACAGCGTGGAAC
>Ga0209231_1000127_pt1 | contig 53829 bp, 48 predicted proteins | sample Deesub45470m_DNA_FD_188086 | JGI IMG/M metagenome (GOLD analysis project Ga0209231, IMG submission 188086) | Deep subsurface microbial communities from North Pacific Ocean - 450_OLKR46/470m Metagenome (SPAdes) (version 2) | ecosystem: Environmental > Terrestrial > Deep subsurface > Unclassified ... | reverse complement strand
TTATTTGATAACGAATGGTTATCCTAAAGAAATTTTGAAAGACAGTTGCGATTACGAATATTTTCAAATAGGGAGGGAGCGTTTTTTTGAAAAGCAAAATGTGCAAATCCCTTTTGTAAAGGTAAGAACCGATTGGAAGTTAAAATCGGCACAATTTGATGTAAAAACAGAAGGTAATTTTGTGGTATTGCAAGGCAAAGGCTTTGGACATGGCGTAGGACTTTGTCAAGAAGGAGCCATGCGTATGGCGAAAATGGGGTATACCTATGCAGAAATCTTACATTTTTACTATGAAGATGTACATATGGTAGATTTAGAATCTCTCGATTTTTTTAAGGCGGAGTTTTAGTATAAGAAAGTGTTTATCAAGATAAAAACCTTAAAAAGGTTATTGTTTCTATTTTTCTCTACAAGCACATTCATGGTGTTCATTGAGGTAGTCAATGGAGGTTTTGCAGAGTTTTTCTAGGATTTCGGTATTGATGTCGGATAGTTTTTTAATATAAATACAGGCTTTGCTTATTTTATATTTTCCTAAATCTTCTAATAAATGTTTGTTTTCTTCGGTGGGAGAGAAGACGTAAAGAGAAAATGCAACTTTACGGGGAGAGAAAGCAATAAGAGGCGCATCACCTTCATGTCCGCTAGCGTATTTATAATGATAACTGCCAAAACCAATAATGCTTGGTCCCCACATTTTAGGTTCAAACCCCGACCATTTAGTCATCAACTCAATTAGCTGAAAACTATAGGTTTTCTTTTGGTCATTTTCTACAAATGAGTTAACGAAATCAATTACATTAACTGCTGTTTCGGTAGTCTTATTTTTTGTAGCCATTGCTGTCTATTTCTTTTTAAGAAAGGTTATTATTAAACCTAACACAAGTATAGCTCCACTAATAATTAGGGGAGTCCAATCGGCTTTACTAACTGCTACATCAACACCCAACAAATTAAAGCTTTCTGAATCTTGGGCAGCTTGATAGCCGAATACAATAGTTCCAATAAGACCAATAACCAATAATATAATTCCTGCTGCTTTCATATGTAGATATTTATTATTCGTTAATTTTTATTCTTTTAATCATGTACTCATGAACTCACTTCGCTCGTTTGTTTTTTTTATTTGTCATATGGAATAGCCTTACCTTCATTGGTGTTTGTTTGTAACAAACAAGTTACTAGTGGCTATTTCATAAAATAAAGTTTAAATTGATAAGTTAAAGGTACTAAAATAGTTGGAGAAACGAAAATTTATTACAAGTCTTGCTTTTTTCTAAAGATAGAAAAGTCGGGGTGAGAGGATTCGAACCTCCGATCTCGCGCCCCCCAGACGCGCACTTTAACCGGACTAAGCTACACCCCGAATAATTTTGAGCAAAAATAGTAAAAAAGCTTATTCAATGTGATTTGTAAGCTAATAATCTCTAGTCACTTCGTTTTAATTTTTTATTTTTACCAATTATCAACTAATAATTAGCTATTTGCCTAAATATATTCATCCATATTTACTAATACAGGTGTTATTGTGGAGTTTTTTCTTCATCTCAACCGCTTATTTTAATAGGTATGCAGCAGATGATTTTTATTTTATTTCTGAAATTAAAAATAAAAGTGTGGTTGAAATTTTTAATCACTTGCAGTTTAATTGGCATGGAAGGTTTGCCTCTAATTCATTAATAGTTTTTTTGTTGCCGCTTACTAAATTCCCTTATTTTTTAATGGTGTTTAATTTAAGTTCGTGCTTACTGTTATACATGGCTATTGCTCGTTTTACCAAAAATGGAGCAAATTTTTATGCTATTAATATAAAGAATAAGTGGCTACTTGCTTTTTTGGCTATGACGGTATTTTTTTTTCTAACACTTTTTCCTAATGATGTTTGGTTTTGGCTTACAGGTTCGGTAGTTTACTTATACAGCACTATTGCTTTATTTTTTTTGTTAAGTGTGTTTTTTAAAAAAGAAAAAAATAGTGGAGATTATTTTTTATTGGTGGTGTCTTCTATTTTTATAAGTGGATCTAACGAACCAATGACACTTATTCTTTTATTGTTTTTAGTAGTGTTTGCAGTAAAACAATCATTACAATTTAAAATACAGTTACCTTATCTATTGTCTGCGGTATTACTTTTTTTAGGTTTTTGTGTGATATTTTTTAGCTCAGGAACTGCACTAAGAGATGAACTCACACCAAGTTTGCCATGGACAAAGGTAATACTATTTACAGCCTACGCCACGGTAAAAAGTTTGCTGTTTAAACTTCATTATACTTTTATACCTGCAATTTTACTGGCTTTTCCATTTTATATATTAGGTACAACTGCTCAATTTAAATCAGTGAATTTTCGTCCTGTAAGAGAGTTGCTGTATTCCTTATTACTTATCGTTTCCATTGTAATTATCAATCATCTTATTGTGGTAATTCCTTTAGGAGCACTTTCTCCCGATAGAGCTACTATGGTTTCTTCCGTATTAATATTATTGTTGTTAATCAGGTATTTATTTTTATTAGGAAGTGAAATTAACATTTCAGAAAAGCTAAAAAAAACTATTTTAGCAATAAACACAATAGGTGTTTTGGTATTTGTTGTGGTTACCTTTCAAATTCATAACAACTATGCAACAGCTTATGATAAGCGTATGGATGAATTAACAAAAATGAAAACAAGCATCACTCATCAGCACCCTATTTATTTAAAACCATTGCCTCATTCGGGATATTTGCCATCAGCAGAAATAACCACCGATACAACGCATTTTTTAAATGTAGATTTAAAAAGACATTTTAAGTTGAATAATGCCTTAATTTTGGAGGAATAAAAACTATCTATTTAATATGAGTCAAGTTTCTGAAATAAAACTCAACGCTTTTGCATTAGAAGAATTGCCCCAAATAGCTAAGGAGCTTTTGTCGGCAATAGGAAACCATAAAATCATTACTTTTTATGGAGAAATGGGAGCAGGGAAAACAACTTTAATTAAGCAACTGTGCAAAACATTAAAAGTAACGGACACCATTCAAAGCCCTACTTTTTCTATTGTTAATGAATATCTTACGGAAGACAATCAACAAATTTATCATTTTGATTTTTATAGGATTAAAGAAGAGGAAGAAGCGTTAGATTTTGGTGTGGAAGAATATTTTTATAGTGGAAATTATTGTTTTATAGAATGGCCCGAAAAAATTCCTAACCTTATCCCTGAAAAAGCAGTAAAAGTCTCCATAATACTAACTGAAGACAATAAAAGATTAATAACAATTTTGTATTAATAAATGTTTTGTTTTTAGCTAGTAAAGTGTTTGCTAATTAATAAATTTGTAACTGTCTATTAAGAAAAAATTAAGGATATGCCAACATCAGATGATTTACTGAAATCTTTAGCCCATGGTTTTATGCCTCAAGAAGAAATGCTTGAAGTGGCTCGTAAAAAAAGTAGTTTACAAATAGGAATCCCTAAAGAAACTTCTATTCAAGAAAAGAGAATTCCTTTAGTTCCTGATGCTGTAGCATTATTAGTAAATAACGGACATGAAGTTATTATAGAAACAGGAGCTGGAGAAGGTTGTAGTTTTAGCGATAAAGATTATAGTGAAGCGGGAGGTCAAATTGTTTACGGTACCGAAGAGGTGTATAAAGCCAACATGATTCTAAAAGTTGAGCCACCAACTCTCGAAGAAATTGATATGATGCAAAATGGGCAGCTATTAATTTCAGCTTTGCAATTACCAATTCAGCCAAAAGATTTCCTTAAAAAATTAATTTCTAAAAAAATTACTGCCGTAGCGTTCGATTTTATTAAAGACCCAGATGGAATTTTACCTATTGTTACTGCGATGAGTGAAATTGCAGGAAATACGGCTATTCTTATTGCTGCCGAATATTTGAGTAACCAACGAAATGGTCAAGGACAAATGTTTGGAGGGATTTCAGGTGTTTCGCCAACAGAAGTGGTAATTCTTGGAGCAGGAACAGTAGGCGAATTTGCTGCTAGAACTGCTGTCGGTTTAGGTGCTTCTGTAAAAGTTTTTGATAACAACATTCATAAATTAAGAAGATTGCAAACAGCAGTCGGACAACGCTTGCAAACATCAATAGTACAACCAAAAGTATTGTTAAAAGCTCTGAAAACAGCCGATGTGGTTATTGGAGCAATTAGCAGTAAAATTGGTAGAGCTCCAATAATTGTTACCGAAGAAATGGTAAAATGCATGAAAGATTATTCTGTAATTGTTGATGTAAGTATTGATAAAGGTGGTTGTATAGAAACTTCTGAAATAACCAGCCATCAAGCACCTGTTTTTGCTAAACATGGAGTAATACATTATTGTGTGCCCAACATTGCTTCAAGAGTTGCCAGAACAGCTTCTTATGCACTAAGCAATGTTATTGCTCCAACCATATTAGATACAGGAGAATATGGCGGAATAGAAGCTATGATTCGTTCTTATGTTGGTATTCAAAATGGAGTATATATTTACAAAGGAATATTAACCAATAAATATTTAGCAGAAACCTTTAACATGCCTTATAAAGACATCAATTTGTTGTTAATGGCGATGTAATTTAATTAGAGATTAGAAATTAATAAGCATGGATAAATTTATACACAGGTTAAAATATTATTTAATAGGATTCGGATTAGGATGCGTAATGGTTTATGCCATTTTTTATACAGGAGATGATGCACGTTCTTCTTGGTTGCCCGAAGGCAGAGTGTTAGAATTTATTGAAGAAACAGAATTGGTGGTAACGAATAAATATATAACTTGTACGCTTGAGTGCAATAATATTGTTCTTGCAGACTTCGATAAAACTTTTTTCCAAAAGGCTAAAGTTAATTTTTCGGAAAGTTCTACAACAAGAGAGCCTTGTCCTGAATACCAAATAGAAGGAAAATTAGCAGATGGAAGAGAAGTTATTTTGTTAATAGAAACGTGCGAACCTAGAAGATTATCTACCGCAGAAGAAAAAGAAGATATTGCAACACTTGTAAATATTTCCTTTGAAGGATTAAAGCGAGATTGCCTTTGCGAATAAACTTGTAACTAAATTACAAGTAACATTTTAAAACTAGCTGAATGAGTATTACCCTTATTATTATCATAATTACCGTTATTGTTTCTTTTGCCGCCAATAGTAATGCTCAGCTCTACCACAAACTACTTTTTAATCCTTATTTAGTTTATAACAATAAAGAATGGTACCGTTTGTTTACGCATGCTTTTGTTCATGATAAACAAAATATTTTCCACCTTATCTTTAATATGTATGTGTTATACAGCTTTGGAGAGATTGTAGAAACTATTTTAATAAATGAAATGGGAACGATGGGAATTGTTTACTACTTGTTTATTTATATTGGTGGAATTGCAGTAGCATCATTACCGGCATTAGCCCGACATAAAAATAATTACGGTTACAATTCTGTAGGAGCTTCAGGAGCTGTTTCGGCAGTATTGTTTGCTGCTATAGCATTTATGCCTTTTACAGGAGGAATAGGAATTATCTTTTTGCCTTTTACTATTAATCCATTATTGTTTGGAGTACTTTATTTAGCTTATGAAATTTACATGGACAAAAGAAGTAATGATAATGTAGCTCATGATGCTCATACTTGGGGAGCAGTTTATGGATTTTTGTTTACATTAATTTTTGTTCCTAACGCTTTTATGAATTTTATTGGTCAATTAATGAACGCTCTAAACTTTTAAACTATTAAACTCATCAACTAACCCTATGCGTAAAGTTATTTTTTTAGATAGAGATGGAGTAATAAATAAAGAAAGAGGAGCATATACTTTTAAGGTAACTGATTTTGAAATAAACGAAGGAGTAGTTGAATTCCTAAAATTGGCTCAGGAAAAAGGCTATGAATTTATTGTAATTACCAATCAGGGAGGCATTTCTAAAGGAATTTATAACAAAAATGACGTATGTCTCGTACACGCCCACATGTTAACTCAATTCAAAAAAGAAGGAATTACTATTTTAGAGATTTATTATTGTCCGCATCATTCTGATGTAGAACGGTGTATATGTCGAAAGCCTGACTCATTACTATTGGAAAAAGCCATAGCACGTTTTAACGTTGATAAAGCTGTATCTTTTATGATTGGTGACAGTCAGAGAGATATTGATGCAGCAACTAAAGTAGGAGTGAATTCTTTTAAAATTGAACCAAACACGAACTTAAACCAACTAAAAAATTACTTGTTTTAATGAGACATCCTTTAAAAAAAATAATATTTAAGAGTGTGAATATATTAGGATGTTCCATGCGACCAATTAAAACAAACATTCAAACACATGAAAAAACGCTACATAAATTATGATGGTTTTTTATATGAAGAAGAAGAGAAGGTATTTACAATAGACAACAGAGCGTTTAAATATGGCGATGCTGTTTTTGAAACCATTAGAATAATTAACGGAGCTCCCGTTTTTGTTAAAGACCATTTTGCCCGCCTTAAAAAAGGAATGGATTTGCTCAGGATGAATGCCATTCCGCTTACTTTTGAAGAATTGCATGAACAAATAGTTCACTTAATTAAGAAAAATGACATTAAAAAAGGCGGAAGAGTAAGAATTACGGTCTTTAGAGTTGGAGAAGGTCTTTATACTCCAAAAAACGACACCAAATCCTATGTAATAGAAGCAATACCTATTTCCAAAAACTTATATGAACTTAATGAAAAAGGATTGTCAATAGATTTATATACAGACATTAGAGTTCATCCAACAGTTTTAACTCAAATAAAGACTACCAATAAAATTCCCAATGTACTTACCGGAATTTACAAAACAGAAAATAATTTAGACGATTGTTTAATGGTCAACCAAAACAACCACATTGTTGAGTCCATTAGTTCCAATGTATTTTTGTATAAAAACAATACACTTTATACGCCATCACTCTCCGAAGGCTGTATAGATGGAATTACTAGAAAACACATTATTGAAGTTGCTGAAACTATGGGCATCAATGTAATAGAAGGAGCTGTAACAGGAAGCATGCTGTTGCAAGCAGACGAATTATTTTTAACCAACTCCATTGCCGGAATAAAATGGGTAGCTCACTACAGAAGTAAGCAATATACCAATGAAGCTACAATAGAAATTTTGAAAAAATTTAATGAGGTGGTAAGTTGATTTTATTCCTTATCAAAAACTAATTCCAAATAAATTTATAGTTCAACATTTAATATGTTTTTCTTATTCCGTATGTTTATTTTTGTTGCATTGAACTAAGAATTTATGCAAGAATTAATAACTAAGATAAAAGAGCAAGAAAAAATTGCCAACCAATTAGAAGTAAATTTATCTGACAGAAAGCAATTGCTTGATAAAGTAAGTACATTTGCCAATCAATTTATTGAAGAATTACCTAACTCAATCTCTTTTACGGCAACAACACAAGCAAGTGATAAACTGGCAATTAAAACGCCAACAACCATTGAAGCACTTTTAAAGCTGTACCAATCGGAAGTTATTGATACAGGTATTAAAGCAGCATCGGGTGGACATGTAGGATATATACCCGGAGGTGGAATTTATACGGCTGCTTTAGGTGATTTTTTAGCTGCTATTTCTAATGAATATGCAGGAGTTTTTTATGCTTCACCGGGAGCAGTTACTATAGAAAACGAAGTGATTAATTGGTTGAAAGATGTATTTTCTTTTCCTAAAACTGCGGTGGGTAATCTAGCTTCAGGAGGATCTATTTCTAATTTAATTGCCCTAGCTGCTGCTCGAGATAAACATCAAATTAAAAATGAAAAAATTACAAAAAGTGTAGTTTATTTAAGTGCTCAGGTGCATCATTGTATTCAAAAGGCACTTAAAATTATTGGGTTGGAAGATGTCATTATCCGTTATGTTGACTTGGATGAAAACCACAAGATAAATACAGCTGTGTTGGAGCAATTAATAAAAGCAGATAAATCTAACGGACTATATCCATTTTTGGTAATTGCCTCAGCAGGAACAACAGATACAGGTGCAATAGATCCTTTAGCAGAAATTGGAAATATTGCTCACCAACATAATTTATGGTTTCATGTAGATGCTGCTTATGGTGGTTTCTTTGTGATGACATCAAAAAAACACTTGTTTAAAGGAATGGAAACAGCCGACAGCTTAGTGGTTGATCCACACAAAGGATTGTTTTTGCCTTATGGATTGGGAGCTGTTTTGGTAAAAGATAAGGAAGCGTTATTACACTCTAACCTTTATACAGCTAACTACATGCAAGATGCTATGAGTGATGAGTTGACTAACAGTCCTGCAAATGTTTCTCCTGAATTGACCAAACATTTTAGAGGATTACGATTATGGTTGCCCTTGCAATTGCATGGTGTAAAACCTTTTGTTGCTTGTCTGGAAGAAAAATTATTGCTCACCACTTATTTTAGAGAACAATTAGTTGAGTTAGGTTTTGAAGTAGGCCCCGAACCCGATTTATCGGTAAGTTATTTTTGGTATCCTGCTAAAGAAAATGCGAATAAATTTAATAAAAACTTAATGCAACACATCCATCAAGATGGTAGTGTATTTTTGAGTTCTACCGTAGTAAACGAGAAATTTGTAATACGAATGGCTATTTTATCTTTTAGAACCAAACTTGCCACTATAGATAAAGCAATTGCAATGATAAAAAGCAGTTTAGAAAAAACGAAGCAAGAGTTGGGAAAATAGTTTAGATATTTCCTTGCACTGTTCCAAGCGGATGCTTGAAACAGTTTGTGAAGTATTATTTTTTTATTGTGAAGGAAGCAGTCAACCCTACACAAAAATTTCTAGGCAGTTTATGAACGCCAAAAATTGCTCTTGAATGTTCGCCTCTTTTTTCCAAAACCTTTACAAATAAATCGGAAGCTCCATTGACTACTTTTGGTGAGTCGTCCCATTCCTCTCCTGATTGAAAATAGGCATCAATATGATTTAGTCCAACAATTTTATCAAAACCTATCTTCTTATTTACTTGTGATAAAACATTTAAAGCACATATTTCCATTGCTTTATATCCTTCATCAGTTGAAATTTCTTCTCCCAATCTTCCTTGATATAAAAATGTTTCATTTACTATAGGAAATTGAATTGCGATATAAGCAATGTTTTCTCTAATATTTACGGAAACATAACTCCCTCCTGGTGTGGAAACATTAGGAAGTTGATAGCCATATTTCTCTAAATTTTCTTCAGGAGTCATTGTTTTCCTTAGCTTTTTTTGTTTTTTATAGAATCTTATAATGTTCCAAGCGGATGTTTGAAACAGATTGGGTTATTTGAGCAACTTGGGTTACTTAAACCCTGAAACTTTTCTCATCATAAAAGTAAAAACCAAGGCATAAAATAGTCCCATAAAAACCAATCCAAACATGGTCCAGATGGCTTGGAAATAAGGCGATAAATACATGTTTATTCCTAATATTTGGTTAGATAAAAATGCAGTTAGTTCCGTTTTGTTCATAGTTGGAGCTTTTTCTTTAGCATCTACAGCTAATTTTTCAAAAAGCGGTTGTTTTTTTATTTCAAAAAAATCAGCATCAATTTGAGCATAATACACAAAAGTAATAATGGCTACTAATATAGCTAGAAAAGAAGCTGTTCTTGCTCCGGCTTTAAAATCTTCACCAAAAGTGGGAGGGTTGGGGTTGTTTATTTTATTGCTTCTTATACCAAAGAAAACTGCCAATAATAAAATTAACATGTAAATATAGATAAGGTATCTTTCCATATCTCCATGCTGAGCACCTAACGAAAATATAATTAATTTAACACAAAGTGCTACTAAAGAAAATGTTATGGCTACTTGAAAAGGATTTTTTAACACAGTTTAGAAAGTTTTAATTTTAAATTGTGAAGGTTGGAATTTGAATCCAATCTTCACAATTTATAAGTATAGTACTATCCATTCATTGAGGCTAAAAATTCCTCATTATTCATGGTTTTGTTCATTCTGTCTTTTAAGAAATCCATTGCTTCAACAGGGTTCATATCAGCAATATAATTACGTAAAATCCACATACGCTTAGTGATATCAGCTCCCATTAATAATTCCTCCTGACGAGTACTTGAAGAAACAATATCAATAGCAGGATAAATTCTTCGGTTAGATATTTTTCTATCTAATTGAAGCTCCATGTTTCCTGTACCTTTAAATTCTTCAAAAATAACTTCATCCATTTTAGAACCTGTTTCGGTAAGTGCTGTAGCAATAATGGTTAAAGAACCCCCATTTTCAATATTTCTGGCTGCACCAAAGAATCTTTTTGGTTTTTGTAAGGCATTGGCATCAACACCACCAGAAAGTACTTTTCCTGAAGATGGAGAAACCGTATTGTAAGCTCTTGCTAAACGTGTAATAGAGTCTAATAAAATAACTACATCATGCCCGCACTCTACCATTCTTTTAGCTTTTTCCAACACCAAGTTAGCTAGTTTAACATGTTTTTCTGCCGGCTCATCAAATGTAGAGGCAACAACTTCAGCATCAACATTTCTTGCCATATCTGTAACCTCTTCAGGACGTTCATCAATTAATAAAATTAACATGTAAACTTCAGGATGATTTTCGGCAATAGCATTGGCAACATCTTTTAATAAAGTGGTTTTACCTGTTTTTGGTTGTGCTACAATCATTCCTCTTTGTCCTTTACCAATAGGAGCAAATAAATCAATTACTCTGGTAGATAAAGAATCTTTTGAATGTCCGGTTAATTTTAGTTTTTCTTTAGGAAAAATAGGGGTAAGGTATTTAAAAGGAACTCGGTCTCTTACAAAAGCAGGCTCTCTGTTGTTAATAGCTTCTACTTTAATAAGCGGAAAATATTTTTCTCCAATTTTGGGAGGTCTGATAGCTCCTTTTACGGTATCTCCTGTTTTTAAACCAAATAATTTTATTTGCGATTGAGATACATAAATATCATCAGGCGAGTTTAAATAGTTGTAGTCTGATGAACGTAAAAATCCGTAACCATCAGGCATAATTTCTAAAACACCTTCGCTAACAACAATACCATCAAAATTATATCCGTGGTCTTCGTTTCTTTGTTTTTCGTTGTTATCTTGTTTTTGATTAGGGTTGTTACTATTCGGATTATTGTTATTATTGTTGTTGTTAGGATTGTTATTTCCTTTGTTTTGGTTGTCTTGCTGTGGGTTTCTAGGGTTATTCTCAGTTTTAGGTTTGTTGGTATTTTGTTGAGTAGGTTTCTTTTCGGGAGTAGGAGCAACTTTGTTTTCTACTGGAGCAGTTTCTTTAGTTGGTTCTGTACTTTCTTCTTTTTTAGGAGCGTTGGCATTGTCTGATTTTGAAGTTTCTTCATCTTTAAACAAACTTGGTTCTTTATCGGCAGGAAGTCTTTTTCTTTTAGGCTTAGATTTGGCTCCATTTGAAGAAGCTGCCGGAGTTGGTTTTTTAGGCTGCGGATTATCTTCTTTTTTTACATCAACTACCGCTTTTGGGTTGATGGCTTGTTGATCTAAAATTTGATAGATTAAATCTTCTTTTTTAAGCTTATCTGCTTTTTTAATTTCAAGTTTGTCGGCAATTTCTCGCAATTCTCCAACAAGCTTTTTGTTTAATTCAATAATGTCGTACATAAATTTATAATATGAGATATATGATTTTCTAGATTTGTTATGTTATAATTCAAATATGAAATTCCATTGAGTGTGGAAATAAATAAAAATAAGAGGTTTCGCAATAAGTGAAAGATTAAAATAATAAAGATTGGTTTACACTTATCAGGACTCTGATGGTGCAATATTAAACAAATAAATATTATTTACTCTTTTTTATGATTTTTTTTTACATTTTTTTTGTGGATTAATTTATGCTGATATTTTTTTTGAAAGCATAAGTATACAATTTAATAAATAGCTACTTTTGTAGCTTTTCAAAATATAGACACTCTTAACTTTAATAATTGAATTTGAGCAATTTTAGATTATACAAATTACCTAGTAGGCTTATTTGCTTAATATTATTGTTCACACTGAGTGTTGGGTTTATAAATGCACAATCGCTGACCAAAATTAAAGGTACTATTGTAGATGCGGACTCTAAAGAACCACTTCCTTTTGTAAATGTTTCTTTTAAAGGGGCAAATGTGGGTACTACTACCGATTTTGACGGAAATTATTATTTAGAAACGCAATGGGGAACAGCAACATTACAAGCTTCTTTTGTGGGGTACAAAACCTTATCTAAAACAGTACAATTAGGAAAGTCTCAAACTATAAATTTTTCTTTAAAAAATGAAGCCATCACTATGGAAGAGGTGGTGATTAAAGCGGATAAAAAGCGTTATAAAAATAAAGACAATCCGGCTGTTGCTTTAATTAAAAATGTTATTGATCATAAAGACGATAACAGGTTGGAATCGTTGAGTTTTTATGAATATGATAAGTATGAAAAAGTAGAAATAGATTTAAATAATATTACAGACGATTTTTTAGAACAAGGCTGGTTAAAAAAGAAATTTCAGATAGTGTTGGAACACATAGATACTTCTGAAATAAATGGGAAACCTTATTTACCTATATTTTTGAGAGAAACAGCTTCTAAAATGTATTATAGAAAAGACCCTAAAGCCCTTAAAGAATATGAAAAAGGTACTAAACTAACAGGTTTTGAAGGCTATTTAGATGATGATGGGATTTCGTTCATAATGGATAAACTTTATCAAGATATTAATATTTATGATAATGATATCTTTTTATTGTCCAACCAATTTACTAGTCCTATTTCGGTTGTTGGACCAACAATTTATCAATATTTTATTATAGATACAGTTGATGTTAATGGTTATGAATCTATTAGGTTAGCTTTTACACCAAGAAATAAAGGAAGTTTCGCCTTTGTGGGAGACATGTATATTTTAAATGACTCTACTTATGCCGTTGTTAAAATTGAAATGGGTGTGGCAGATCAAATTAATTTGAATTTTGTTAAGGATATGAAAGTGGATCAGGAATTTACAAAATTTCATGATAGTGTATGGGTGTTAACAAAAGATAAAATTATTATAGACTACAATTTAACTAAAAAAGGTAGAGGTTTTTTTGGAAAAAAGAATGTTCAGTACACCAATTACTTATTTGATGTTGAAAGGGAAAAAGACATTTATTCTCCTGTAGAAAAAATTATTAAGGCAGAAGATGCTAAAGAAAAAACAGATTCTTTTTGGGTAGAAGTTAGAACGGATACACTTACAAAACAAGAGCAAGGTGTTTATACTATGATTGACAGTATTCAAAAAATACCGGCTTTTAAACGTACTATGGACATTGCTTTTCTATTAATAACAGGATGGCACTCTATCGGAAAAATTGAAATAGGACCTATTAATACTTTTTATAGTTTTAATGATGTAGAAGGATTTAGATTAAGAGGAGGTTTTAGAACTACTACTAATTTTCACAAAAAAATTATGTTTGATACTTATCTTGCTTACGGTTTTAAAGATGAAGAGTACAAGTATTATTTAGGAGCAACTTATTCTTTTAATAAAAACTTTTTAGAAAATCCTCAAAATAGAATTTTAGTCTCCTATCAACACGAAACGGTTTTTCCCGGACAAAATCTTATGTTTTTAAATGATGATAATTTTTTGCTTTCATTTAGAAGAGGTCAAGCAGATAAAATGTTGTTTTTTGATTCTTATACAGTAGATTATAATAAAGAATTTCATAGTGGTTTTGCCTATAACCTTATTTACGAATACAGAAAAGAGCGTCCTATTGGGAATATGGTGTTCCAAAATGATGAATCGCCACAGTTGTTTGATGCCATTAGAACAGATAATGTTAGTTTGAACTTAAGATTCGCACCTAATGAGCAATATTACCAAGGTAAAAACTTTAGGTTACCTATTTATAATAAATACCCCATTTTTCAGCTACGCCACAGACAAGGTATAGATGGATTAACCAACGGAACCTTAACTTACGGAAGAACCTCATTTAATTTATTTAAAAGATTTTACTTGTCTATTTTTGGTTATATAGATACTGAATCAGAAACAGGAAAAGTATGGGGTAAAGTACCTTTTCCACTATTAAATTTACCTCAAGCCAACCAATCGTTCTTTTTGCAAGAAACTTCATTTAACTTAATGAATTTTATGGAATTTATGAGTGATGAATATGTGAGCTTTAAGGCAACTTATTTTCCTAACGGTTTTTTCTTTAACAGAATACCTTTATTCAATAGGTTAAAATTAAGAGAAGTAGTAGGGGTGAAAGCACTATTAGGACGATTAACAGATATAAACAACCCTGATATACAGGCAGATTTATTTAATTTTCCAACCAATGCAGATGGAACACCAACAACTTTTGCTTTTAACGAAGCAATTCCATACATTGAAGTAAGTGCAGGTGTTTCTAATATCTTTAAAATATTCAGAGTAGATTTATTACAAAGAGTTACTTATTTAGATCATCCTAATGTAAGTACACTTTTTGGAGTAAAAGGATTAGGTATTAGAGCCAAAGGAAAAATTGATTTTTAAACTACCTGTTTTCTTCTTAATTAACAGTACAACTATTAATTATCTCCACCAGATTTACCTTTGGTAGTTTTTATTTTTACTCTACGTTTTCTGTTGTTCTTTGCGCGTTGTTTGTTAGCATATTTTTTCTTTTTCTCTAACTCTTTTTCCGCTTTTTTTGCTGCTTTTTTAGGATTTGTATCGTATTTAGATTGTTTGTCGTATTCTTCTTTTATTTGAACACTAATAGGTTTTTTGTGATTTAATCCCGCATCATAAATTCCTTTTTTCTTGGTTTTATGGCTTCGTCCATGAAACATGGAGGATTGATCTATTTTTTTATTACATGAAAATAAAAAAACAGTAAGCAGTATAAGTAGGGTAGTTTTGTTTAATTGCTTCATATGTTTACTTTTCGTACTCCGCTAATAACGTATAAATATCCTTAATTAGTCTGTCCACATCTTTTTTCGATGTGCCGTCATAAAACCCTCGTAATCTTTTTTCTTTATCTACCAATACAAAATTTTCGGTGTGGATAAAATCATCTACCCCGCCATCTCCTTCAGTTACTGCCGCAAAGTAAGTTTTTCTGGCAAGGCCATAAATATGTTTTTTATCACCTGTTACCAGTTTCCATTTTTCAGATGAAATATTAAATTTATTAGCATATTCTTTTAATACAGGGACAGAATCTTCTTCTGGCATTACGGTATGCGATAAGAGTAAAATGTCGCTATTTTCATTAAACTCTTCGTAAACACGTAACATTTGGTCTGTCATTTTTGGACAAATGGTAGGACAGGTAACAAAAAAGAAATCCGTAACATAAATTTTACCTTCAAAATCTGTTGGAGTAACCGTTTTCCCATCTTGGTCGGTTAAACTAAACTCACCAACTTTATGGTTTTTAGAAGTTCCTTGTAAGGATTCATCAACTAATTTGGGGTTGATATCGGTAGGATTGTAAATTTTTAAAGGCTTTGGTTTGCTTATCATAAAATAGGCAATGGTAATACCAATAATAACTACAATAAGAGAAGGGATAAGTCGTTTCATCTATTCATTTTTTTGCAAAAGTAGCGGTAAAAAGGATATAAAACAACCGAGCATTTTATTCCGTAGCTTTTTTATCTTCAGTAATTCCTAACTCTTTGTTAAGCACTTGCTTTAATAAATCACTATCTAATTTTTTGGCTATAATGGTTTTGTCTTTATCCAATAAATAAATTTGAGGAGTAGTAAAAACATCATAAGTAGTAGTGTAGTTCAAACTTTTTAAATCGGTATATCCTTTGGCGATATATTCTGTTGCTTTTTGTTTGTCTTCATAAACTTCTTTCGGTACGGCAACATTAAAAAAATCCATATTATTTTCTCTAATAAATTTTTTCCAAGCTTCATTATGGTCGGAACTTACCGAATAAACAGTTACACTTTTATCTTTTATTGTTTGGTAATATGCTGCAATTTTTGGTAATTCTTTTTTACAATGTCCACATTCTGGATCCCAGAAAATAAGAATAGTATAATCTTTATCAATTTTATGAAGGTTAATCCAATTTTCTTTGGCAGTATCAAGAAGCATAAGGTTTATAGCTGTTTTTCCTATCAGCACTGGAACTAACTTTCTGGCTTTATCTTGTACTTTTTCTATTAGCTTTTCGTCAGCCCAAAAAGCTTGCTCTTTGGTGTAATAATTTAAGGCAATATGAGCAAAAACAGCGTCCATGCCCATTATTTTAGATTTTTCGTAATGGTTGATTAGGTAATGAATGGTGTATTTGAAAATTTCTTTGTTTGCTCTAGCTTTTTCAACTACCCAATCAATATCAGCATTAATAGAATCGGGGTTAGGGTAGGCGAGTTTAGTAAAATACTTTTCAATTTTATTATGATATAGCGGACTTCTAATTAAACGTTCGTCACTAAAATCAATATCATCAAAAAAATGATTTTTGTAGTATTGATAACGAGTGTATTGAAGTATAGAGTCGTTTTGTATGGTATCGAAAGCAGTAGTTTCGGGTTCTTTCATTGCTTTAAACAAAGCAGCAACAAAAGTGGTAGGATGTTTTTCAATTATAGATAATCTATAATCTTGCACTTCTTTTTCAATAGTAGCCAATTGTTTTTCTATTTCTTTTTTTTCTTCGGCAGATGTAGTTTCTTGTTTATGCTTTTCACGAAGTTTGGTAGCATCTTCTTGTATTTTTCCAACATGCAACAGGTGTTCTAGAAACAATTTATTTTCTTCCGATTTTTTTACCACCATATTTTTAATTGGATTTAGTGTATCGGTTTCAATTTCAATAACAGGTTCATCTACCAAAATTTCAAACAATATTCTACCATTATGAAAAACACCATAAATACCGCTCTCTATAGTTTTAGCACCTTTAAAATGAGCTATTCCACTTTCATTAACCTTAGTAGTATCTTTATAATAACGCTGATTACCATAGTAGTTAATTAAAAATAAATCGGTGTTTTTTAAACCGTCAATTTTTAGTTTTATGGAGTAGTTATTTTGTTGACTAAAAACAGTAGTCGAAAGACTTAATAGAAATAGTATAGGTAATAATTTCTTCATAATTTTGCGTGGTTTTTAGTAAAGTTCAAATTTATGATTTAATTTGAGCAACAAAAACAGATTAAAAAAAATTAACATATCATTAAATTGCCAAAATACTTGCTTTACATATCAATTATAGTGCCTTCGGTGTTGGTATGTTTAGGTGTGGTAGTTTATGTTTATCAAGAATATTTAATATTCTATCCTGAAAAGCTTTCAGAAAAACATATTTTTAAATTCAATCAACCTTTCGAAGAATTTACCATTCAAACTCCTGATAAAAAGAATATAAATGTATTGATGTTTAAAGCAGAAAATGCCAAAGGCTTGGTTTATTATCATCATGGAAATGCAGGTAGTTTAGAGCATTGGGGTTTAAAAGCAATTGATTTTACTAACAGAGGTTATGATGTTTTAATGTATGATTACAGAGGTTTTGGAAAGAGTACAGGAAAGATTAAAAATGAAAAAATGCTTTACAAAGATGCTGTTTTAATCTACAATGAAATTGAAAAAAGATATACGTTTGACAAAATTATTTTTTACGGGATATCTTTAGGTTCTGGTATAGCAGCTAAGTTGGCTCATGAAATTACTCCCAATAAATTAATATTAGAAACACCTTATTATAATTTTTATGATGTTTCCAAATTTCATTATCCATATTTGCCCAACTCTATTTTATTACACTATCAATTTAAAACCAATAAATGGTTACCCGAAATAAAAGTACCCATACATTTAATACACGGAACAGAAGATGAAACTGTTCCTTACGATATGAGTATAAGGCTTAAAAAAATAGGTGAAAACATTGATTTATGTACTATAGAATATGGTTCTCATAATAATCTAAACACTTTTGAAGAATATCAAAAATATTTAGATAAAGTACTCAATTAAAGGGTTTATCCTAAATCAATTCTAATAAATTATTTATTTAATCGAAATTATTTATACATTTGTCGGAGGATAAGTAAATTTACTTATTAGAAGTACAAATTAATTTACAAAGCATAAAAGTTAAAACAGATTAACACATGAAACGAGCTATGACAAATCTTTAACCTAAAAGAGGATGTTTATTAGTGAGTTACATATGACATTAAAAAAACAATAAATTTATTTACATATGAAAAGAAATTTAAAATACGCAATAGCTATTGTTGCAGCGTTTCCAATGTTAATGTACACATCTTGTACCGAAGATAAGCCAATGGAAGAAGAAGTTGAAGTGGAAATTGTTACTGACGAAAAACCACAAAACGAAAAGTTTTATCAAATTCCTGCTCCGGATGAAATGTTTGGATTTATAAAAAAATCAGGATTAACTTATAACAAAGCACTTATTAATTCTCCGCAAAAGCAAACAAGCTATACAACACCATTAGAGCAAACTATGATTTTTGGTGTGTATTCAGCCGATTTAGCTTATACAGCAGCTTATGAAGAGTTTAATGAATCTATTAAATATTTTGCAATTATTCAAAAAATGGCTGAGAATATTGGTATTTCAGGTGCATTTAATGAAGAGTTGATGAATAATATTAAAAATAACTTAGACAAACCTGAGCAATTATTAGAAAACTCTAATGATTCTTATTTTTCTGTTGTAGATTATTTAGAACAAAATGAGCAAGGAGATAAATTAGGAATTATTGCAGCATCAGGATGGTTAGAAACAGTTTACATAGTTGCTAACTCTATTGACTACAATAAAAATGAAGCAGCTTTGCAACGATTAGCAGACCAGAAACTTACACTTGATAATTTATTGATGTATTTAGATAAATACAACGAAAGTGCAGATGTTAAAGAAATGACTGCAATGTTAAAAGAATTAGAAGTAGTGTTTGAACCTGTAGCAGAAAAAGATGCAAATTCATCGGGAATTACATTAAAGAAAAAAGGTGAAGGAAAAATGGTGTTAGGTGGAGGAAGTTCATTAAAAATTTCTAAAGAACAATTTGAAGCCATTAAATCTAAAGTAACTGAATTAAGAACTAAAATTGTTAAATAAGTATATCAATTAATAGATAATTCACAATAATAAAATTTAAAAGCTCAACAATGAAAAATATAAACAATATCCTATTAATTATTTCAATTATTGCAATGCCAATAGTTGCATCTGCACAATACTGTAATCATTTTCATACTAAATACTGTCCGCCATCAGAAAGTGAAATGTATAGCCTAAACGGTCAATCTAAAAGTGCATTATTTAGTAAAGGTCAAACATCAGAGCTTAATGTAATCGTTTATAAAGGTCAGGATTATAGAATATCTTTATGTTTTGATGAGACCTTAGGTTCTCAAATTACTTTTAAAGTGTATGAAACAAAAAAAGTTAAAGTTGAAAAAGTTATTGAAACAAAAACTATGGAAGATGAGTACGAAAAAGACGAAAATGGCGAGTTAGTTGTTGATGAATGGGGATCATACGTTCCAACAGGAAATCAAGTAGAAGTGATAAATAAAGAAACGGTAACTGTAGTAGAGCAACAAAAAAACTTACTTTATGATAATAGTCAAGATGGTTTTGCTACTGAATTAGAGTTTTCTGTAGAAACTACCAGAAGATTAATATTAGAAGTTTCTATTCCCGGTAGTGGTGGAAGTGGAAATACCAAAAACAAACTTATTAAATCAACGGATATGGGATGTGTAGGTATTTTAGTAGAACACATGACCACTCCCATACAAGGATTTAAAGGAACAGGTTTTTAATATAAATCAACATATAATATTTAGAAAAAGCTACAATAATTTTTGTAGCTTTTTTTATTTAATACCCTTTTAAATAGCTACCTTTACAGATATAATAACAACTTCGTTATTCATCATAAAAGATAAATTCTAACTTGAAAATGAAAAAAATTAAGCAGCTATTAATTTTAAATATTTTTATTACATTTTTGTTATTTTCATGTAAAAATAATAAAACACAAACAACAACACCTGTTTATGAAAAGCTTACTGAATCGGTTTATTCTTCTGTAACCATTCAGCCGGATAGTTTGTATGCTGTTTTTTCTTCCGTTACAGGAATTATTGATAAGGTAATGGTGGAAGAGGGAGATGCTGTAAAAGAGGGAGACGAATTATTCTTAATTACTAATAATACACCGGTTTTAAATACAGAAAATGCCCGTTTAGCCTTACAAATAGCACAAGAAAATTACAACGGAAAAAATGCTGTTTTAGAGGATATGAAAAATGAAATAGAAATAGCCAAACTAAAATTAGTTAACGACTCTATAAATTACTTAAGACAGAAAAATTTATGGCAACAAAACATAGGAGCTAAAGCCGAATACGATGTTGCTAAGCTAAATTTTGAAGCGTCTAAAAATACTTATAGTACATTACAAAATAAATTTAACAGAACAAAAAACGAATTGAAACAACAAGTAGAACAAGCAAAAAATAATTACCAGGCTTCATTAATTTTAACCAAAGACTTTACCATTAAAAGTAACATCAATGGGAAAGTATATGCCATAAATAAAAAACCGGGAGAAATTGTCTCCATTCAACAACCTATTGCTACAATGGGAAGTTTGTCAAATTTTATTGCAGAGTTGCTAATTGATGAAGTAGATATTGCAAAAATCGAGATTAATCAATTAGTTGTAATAAAATTAGATGCTTATCCTAATCAGGTTTTTAAAGCAACTGTTAACAAAATTTATCCTCAAAAAAATGAAAGAACACAAACATTTAAAATAGATGCCGAATTTGTAGATTTTCCCCCAAAATTATATCCTGGGCTATCGGGAGAAGCTAATATTGTTATAAATGAGAAAGAAAAAGTATTAGTTATTCCAAAGAATTATTTGGTAAACAACAATTTTGTAAAAACTAAAAAAGGATTAGTGGAAATTACAACCGGATTAGAAAGCATTGATAAAGTTGAAGTAATTTCCGGTATTGATGAGCATACAATTATTTATCAACCCGAATTGTAGGATGAATAGTTTTCGTATTATATTAGGCATTTCTAAAATTCATTTAATTTCTAGAATAAAACAAACTTCAGTTGCTGCGGTGGGAGTTACCTTTGGGATAAGTGCTTTTATAATACTTATGGGATTTATGAACGGTTTAAATGGTTTATTGGATGGATTAATTTTAAACAGAACGCCCCACATTCATATTTATAATGATATAAAACCCACCGAAACTCAACCTATTGCTTATTTTAAAGATGTTTCTGAAGCATTTAATGTAGTACATTCAGTAAAACCTAAACAAACACAAAAAAAAATACATAATGCACAACCATTAATCAATTATCTTAATCAAAACCCAAAAGTTAAAGGAGCAATACCACAAGTTTCTGCACAAGGTTTTTACATTTCAGGGAGCCAACAATTAAATGGGATGATTACGGGTATAAATGCTTTAGCAGAAGCTAAGTTATTTAATTTTGATAATTACATTACAGAAGGAAATGTGCTCGATTTAAAAAATAATGTAAATGGAATTTTACTTGGAATTGGGGTAGCAAAAAAAATGTCGTTAAAAATTGGCGACAGAATTCAAATTGCTAATGTTAGTGGAGAAATAATTCCATTAAAAATTGTAGGTTTTTTCCAAAGCGGATTGGCAGAAATTGATAATGCACAAAGCTATGTAAATGTAAAAACTGCTCAACGCATTTTATCTGAATCTGAAAACTATATTACAGACATTAATGTTAAATTGTACGATATTGAAGATGCTGTCCCCATGTCTAAATTTATTGCGAATGAATTTGGACTTACTGCCATAGATATAAAAACCGCAAACGCCCAATTTGAAACAGGAACATCAGTAAGAAACCTTATAAGTTATGCAGTTTCCATTACATTATTATTAGTGGCTGGTTTTGGTATCTATAATATTTTAAATATGATGATTTATGAAAAAATGAATGATATTGCTATTTTAAAAGCCACAGGTTTTTCCGGTAATGATGTGAAGAGAATTTTTATTAGTCAGGCGGTAATTATTGGTATAGTAGGAGGAGTATTAGGGTTAATTTTGGGTTATTTGGTAAGCAGGTTAATTGATAATATTCCATTTGAAACAGAAGCCATTCCTAACATAACTACCTACCCAGTTGTTTATAATTATGTTCACTACATAATAGCCATGTTATTTGCCATGATATCTACTTTTATTGCAGGATATTTACCTGCGCAAAAAGCCAAAAATATAGACCCTGTTGAAATAATAAGAGGACAATGAACACAATACTTGAAGCAAAAAATATTAATAAATACTTTAGAGATCCGGTGCTTTTTCATGTACTTAAAGATATCAGTTTTAATGTAATTAAAGGGGAATTTGTTTCTATTATGGGAAAATCAGGCTGTGGAAAATCCACCCTGCTTTATATACTTTCAACCATGGATACTGATTATGATGGAGAATTGTATATTGATGGTGAATTAACAAGTGGCAAAACTAATAATGAGCTTGCTTTCATTAGAAACAAACATATTGGCTTTGTATTTCAGTTTCATTATTTATTACCCGAATTTACTGTTTTAGAAAATGTTATGTTGCCGGCAAAAAAATTAGGAGAAAAAAGTTTTGAAGAAATTGAACATGATGCTATTGAAAAGCTAAAATTACTTCATATAGATGATCAAGCTTTAAAGTTAGCTTCAAGAATTTCCGGTGGACAAAAACAAAGAGTATCCATTGCTAGAGCTTTAATTAATAACCCGAGTATTATTATGGGAGATGAACCAACGGGAAACCTAGATAGTAAAAATGCTGAAAATGTATTTAATATTTTTCAAGAATTAAGTCATCAACAAAACCTTTCTTTGTTAATAGTTACTCATGATGAGGAATTTGCAAATAAAACCGATAGGATTATCATGATGGAAGATGGTCATATTATTTAACTTAGTTATTAAAATTCATGCAAAAATATTTAAAAGTAACTCAAGTAATATCAGATGGTATTATCGAAAAAGGATATGCTGTAGTTGATGATGTATTATCTGAAGACCAATTAAATGATATTATTAATAGGTTTGAAGAATTACAGCAAGAAGATGAGTTTTCTAAAGCAGGAATTGGTAAGCAAATTCACTATACTATAGATAAAACAGTAAGAGGAGATTTTATTCGATGGATTGATCCAAAAGATGAAAACGCACCTGTTTTCAAGTTATATGAATACATCAATGAATTAATTATTCATCTCAATAGAACTTGCTATTTAGGAATTAAAGATTACGAAACACATTATGCTTTTTACCCTGAAGGGAGAGGTTATAAAATGCATAGAGATAGATTTAAAAATAATCCTCACCGAATAGTTTCTTTTGTTTTTTACCTGAATAAAAATTGGCAACAAGGAGATGGGGGAGAACTGGTTTTATTTGATGAAGAAAAAAATGAGATAGAAATCATTGCTCCAAAAGCCAACAGATTAGCTGTATTTTTAAGTGAAACCTTACATGAAGTAAAAAATTGCAATAACGAAAGAAGAAGTATAACCGGTTGGTTGTTAGATGTTCCCACAAAACTTACTTTTTTAGGTTAGGGAAAATAAATTGCACAAAAAAAGCAGCAATTCGAATTGCTGCTTTTTTTGTTATAATAAATTATCTTTTTTTAGAATGGTAAATCATCATTTTCATCTGATGGCATATCCTCGATAGATGGAGTAGCCACAGCAGCCGGAGCACCATTTTGAGGAGCATCGTTTTCGGCAGCATTAATTCTCCAAGCATCTAAATTATGATACCATTTACCATTAAATTCTCTTGAAGAAAGGTTAAAACTAACTTCAATTTCTTGACCAATATTAAAATTAGATAACATATTTAACTTGTCTTCTCCAAATAAACTAAAACAAACATGAGGGTTGTATTGATCGCCTGTATCAATAACAAAACTTTGTTTTTTCCATTCTTTTCCTGCTTTACTTGTCCCCGATTCTAGGTTTAAAATTTGTGCTAATTTTCCTTTAATACTAAGTGCCATAAATTGTAAGTTTTTTTATTTTTTATAAATTTATTTGAGATAAGCTACGAAGTTACCAATAACATTTCTATATAAAAAGTCCATGTTAATAACTTATTTTTCTAATTTAATAGCTTCAGTAACACTAATTTTCTTTCCCTTATAAAAAGCAATTAAAAAAGCATCATAACCTTTTTCTTTTACCATTTTTTCTATTTCTTTAGCCGATTTATAGGTAAGGAAATCTCCCATATAGTAACGCCAAACTCCTTCTTTAACTTTTTCAAATTTTAATTCGTTTTCTGTTCCAAAATAATCCGTATCAATTTTTTGTTTAAATAACCCCATTTGTACTCTATAGATTAAATCAGGAGTTTTTTCAGGTTCAATTTCAGCTGGTTTGTCTTTTTTTATGGAAGGAGTTTTTACCATAACGATTTTTCCATCACCTAATTCTAAAGAAGCCTTGTACGCATCTAAAACAGCATTGTTAATTAATAAAGTAGCCTCTTTTGGAGAGTATAAATCAATTTCGGTTTCACTTAGAGCAATAAGTTCATCTAAAATAGCTATTGCCTTTTCCTGATTGTTTTTTGCATTTTTCATTGCTAACAGAGCTACTTTTTCAGAAAAAGAACTATCAGTTATATTGTTAATAGCACTATCACTAAAAACGATTGCTTTTTCACAAGCTAAAAGTGCTTCATTGTAATTTTTTAATAGATCAGCAGAAGTATTTTCCTCAGTTAAATTTTGAGTCAAAAAAAATGCAGCTTGTTTACTATGCTCAGCAGAAGCAATAGCAAGCTTACTCAAATTAATTTCTTGAGCTGAAATAGATTTGGTAGCCAATAATAAAATTAAGATAACAAGGTGCTTTAAATATACCATGATTCAAAAATACAATTTATTATTTATGGAATATATTTTTTTGATGCATCCAAAGGGAAAATCATTTAAAAACAACCAAAAATATATCGTTATGCAAAATCTAAAAATTAAATCCGTTAAAAATATGATGATAGCTATCGTTGCTTTTGCAGCTTTAGGTTCGTTCATATCTATTTCAGTAAATGGAGATTTAAAAATGAATGAATTTTTATCTTCTTTAAAAGAAAAATTAAGCAATTATAATCAAAGTTTTCCTGAAGACAGAGTGTATGTACAATTAGATAAACCTCTGTACAAACCCGGAGAAACTATTTGGCTGAGTGCTTTTATTAGGAATGCTACCGATATGAAAGCTTCCGATAAAAGTGATATTTTGTATGTAGAACTTATCGATCCTAAAGGAAATGTAGCTCAAAAACATCAATTAATAGCTCATAAGGGTAAAACCAATGCTGATTTTTTATTGGATGAAAATGTGATGGGCGGAATTTATAAAGTGAAAGCTTATACCAACTGGCAAAAAAATACCAACGATTTTTTTGAGAAAGAAATTCAAGTGCAAAAAGTGGTGTTACCTCGCTTAAAAATGAAAATGGAATTTCTTAAAAAAGCTTACGGACCTGGAGATGAAGTAGTGAGTAAAGTAGATTTACAAACATTAGAAAATCAACCATTATCAAATTATGGTGTGAAATATATAGTGCAATTAAATGGGCAAAAATTGACAGAAAGTAAATTAACAAGCGACAATGAAGGGTTAACGTATGTGAAATTTCAGTTGCCTAATGAATTAACAACCAATGATGGCTTGTTAAATGTGATGATAGATTATGAAGGAAGAACAGAAAGCATTTCACGTTCTGTACCAATTACATTGGGAAACATTGAATTAGGTTTTTATCCGGAAGGTGGAGATTTAGTAGATGGATTAATTTCTAAAATGGCTTTTAAAGCATTGAATGAATTTGGTAAACCTGCCGATATTAAAGGTGTGATTAAAGATAATGATGATAATACCATTGCCAATTTTGAAAGTTTTCATAATGGAATGGGAGCTTTTAATTTAGAACCTAAAATTGGTAAAACCTATTATGCAGTAATTACTCATCCAAAAGGAATTAATAAAAAATATAGTTTACCAAAAAGCCTAAAAAGAGGTTGGACGATGAATGTAAACAATGCTGAAAAAGAAAAATTAGCAATTACTATTCAATCTACAGAAACAGAAACCATGTCGTTGGCTGCTCAAGTAAGAGGAGAAATGTATTTTGCCACCGAGATAAACATTGCCAGAGGAAAAAATGAAATAGAAATTCCTACCAAAGATTTTCCTATGGGAGTAGCTCAAATTACCTTATTCGACTCTAAAAATATTGAAAGAGCCGAACGTTTGGTGTTTGTAAATAAGGACAAAAAATTGAATATTTCTTTAAAAACCGATAAGTCACAATACTTACCCAGAGAAAAAGTAAAAATGGACATTGAAGTTACAGATGAAAGAGGTTTACCAATGCCAGCTAATCTTTCTTTAGCAGTGGTGGATGATAAATTGTTAAGCTTTGCTGATGACAAATCGAGTAACATTTTATCCTCGTTGATGTTAGAAAATGACTTAAAAACCAACGTAGAAGAACCTCAATTTTATTTTAATGATAAAGAAGCCAAAGCAGATGAAGCCTTAGATTATTTATTAATGACTGACGGGTGGAGAAGATTTACTTGGGAAAAAGTCATGAACGAAGATTTTCCGGGTATTGCATTTCAAGACGAAAAAGCAATAATAAAAGGTAGAGTGTTAGATAGTCAAGGAAAAGCGATAAAAGATGCAGTGCTTAAAAATTCAACTACAAAGAAAAGTTACAAAGCTGATGCAGATGGTTATTTTGCTATTGATAATGTAGATTTATATCACCCCATTTCTGTTCAGGTAGAAGCCAATGGTTTTATGAAAAAGAATTTTATGGTGTATAATTATGCTCAAAATAATGTGGTGTATTTATATGGACAAAATGAAATGACTTATCACTCAACATCTAGAAATAGACAAAAAGCAGCTAACAATAATTTTCCTGCAGCAGCATTAGAGGGTGTTTTAATTCAGGAAGAAGTAAATATAGTAGATGCAGAAATGGTTATGGATGCTGTTGCAGATGTGCCAATGCCAAAAGCAGATGATTTAAAAAAAATAGCTAAAGCTGAAGTAAATAAAGAAAAAGATAAAAAAGAATTAATTAACATTAATAATGATAAAGATGCAGAACAACTAGACGAAGTAGAGATTGTAGGCAATGCTCAGGGAATGGCTTTTGCCAATCAATTGGTAGCTCAAGAGAAAAACATCATTCCAAATGTTACTTATTATAGAGCAAGAGAATTTGCTACTCCCAACTATACCAATAATCAAGAAGTAGACGTTAGAACAGATTTTCGTTCTACTATTTTTTGGGATGGAAATATTGAAGTAGGCAATAACGGACAAGCAACAGTTGAGTTTTTTAACAGCGATGAAGTAACTTCATTTAGGACTATTGTTGAGGGAGTTGGAGTAGGAATGATTGGTAGAGCTGAATACACTCATTTTACTCAATTACCATTTTCTATGTCGGTAAAAGTACCTTCACAAGTGGTTTTTGGTGATGTAGTGGAAATTCCGCTTACCTTAAAAAATACCACCAATAAAGATGTAGTAGGCAACTTAATGGTAAAATCTCCTAAAGGGTTTAAAGTATTGAATGTAGAAACGGGTAACCAAATGTTGGCTGCCAACACTACAAAAACGATTTATTTAAACTACGAAGTACTGAACGAAATTGGTGAAGATAACTTAGAAATCAGCTTTAAAGCTAACGGATTGAAAGATGCTTTTGTGCAGCCCATCAAAATTGGACCAAAAGGATTTCCTGTTTCCATTGCTTTTTCAGGGCAAGATTTAAGTAAAACGTATAGTGTCTCGTTATCAGATGTAGTGGATGGTTCTTTACAAGCTTCTTTAACAGCTTACCCGAATGTGGTAAATGATTTAATGAAAGGAATAGAAAGTATTATCAGAGAGCCATCAGGATGTTTTGAGCAGACTTCTATGAGTAATTACCCTAATATTATGGCAATGAGTTATATGAAAGAAACCGGGATGGATAACCCTGAGTTATTTGCCAGCATTGATCAAAAATTAGATAGAGGTTATAAAAAATTAACTTCTTACGAAACCAAAGAGAAAGGCTACGAATGGTTTGGCTCATCTCCCGGACACGAAGCATTAACTGCTTATGGTTTAATGCAGTTTAATGATATGAAACACGTATATGCAGATGTGAGCAATGAAATGGTAAAGAGAACATCAAAATGGTTGATGAGCAGAAAAGACGGTAATGGTGGTTTCAAGAAAAACCCAAAGGCGTTAGACCAATTTGGTAGAGCAAGCGAAGAAGTTACTAATGCTTACATTGTTTATGCACTTTCAGAAGCAAATTATGCTGAAATAAGTAAAGAGTTGGAGGCTGCATATTCTTCTTCAACTGCTTCAAATGATGCGTACCAATTAGCTTTAATGACGAATACTTTGCTTAACTATAAAGATAAAAGAGCTGAAAGTGTGTTAAAATCATTATTGAAATTGCAAGAAAAAGACGGTAGCTGGAACGCCAATCATTCTATTACTCGTTCGGGTGGTATTTCTTTAAAAGTAGAAACGACAGCGTTAGCCATGTTAGCGATGTTAAAAGCTGATAAAAAAGATATAGCAGCCATTACCAAAGCAGCAGAGTTTTTAGTTTCTTCAAGGTCGGGTAGTGGAAGTTTCGGCTCAACACAAGGAACAGTTTTAGCTCTTAAGGCATTAACCACCTTTGCTAAATTCTCTAAACAAACCAAAGAATCTGGTGTGTTGGAATGTGTAATTGACGGAAAAGTAGTAGCTTCTAAAAAATATGAAGCAGGAGAGAAAAATGCGATTGAATTTAAAGATTTAGATAAGCATTTAAAAGTAGGGAATCAGAAAGTAGAAATTCGTTACAAAGACACTAAAAATGCCTTGCCTTATACGATGAGTATTGATTATAACACTACCTTGCCATTATCGTCAAAAGAGTGCAAAATAGCTGTTGAAGCTGAATTAAATACCAATAATGTGAAAGTAGGAGAAACAGTACGTTTAACCACTAAAGTAAGCAACAAAGAAGACAAAGGAATGCCAATGACTATGGCTGTAGTTGGAATTCCATCAGGGTTGTCGGCACAACCATGGCAGTTAAAAGAGTTGCAAGAAAAAGGAACCATTGGTTTTTATGAAATTACTGACAATTTTGTAGTATTTTATTTCAGAGATTTAGCTCCTAATGCTTCACATACTATCAATTTAGATTTAAAAGCGGAAGTTCCCGGTAAGTTTGAAGCTCCCGCTACATCAGGTTACTTGTATTACACCAATGAATATAAATGTTGGAGCAATACAGGAAGCATAACTATTAAAAAGTAAAAAAAGTCAGGAGTCTGAAGACAGAAGTTAAAAGAATAAATTATTTCTAACTTCTGTCTTCTGTCTTCGAGCTTCCAACAAAAAGAAAATGAAACAACTTTTATTCATCATCATTATCTGGAGTAGTAGCGTACAAGCTCAGTATCTTAATAATCCTTCTTTTGAAGGGAGACCAACAACAGCTGTCCCTCCAAACGAATGGATAGTTTATGGTCAGGCAAGCTCTCCTGACACACAACCGGGAAGTTGGCAGGTAAGCAAAGAAGCCTCTCATGGAAATACTTATATTTCTATGGTAGCACGTGGTTATAGCATCATTGATAGTTATTTGTGGGAGTCTTGTTTTCAGGAATTTCGACAACCTTTGTTAAGTAATCAAACTTACCATTATAGTATTGATTTAGCTTTTGATCCTCACTTTACAGCAGATACTTTTAGCTTTAACAAACCCATTCAATTAAGAGTTTACGGATTATCGGCAACTATGGAAAAAGAATTGTTGTGGACATCCGGAAAAGTAGCCCATACCGAATGGCAAAGCTATTTTTTTGAACTTACTCCAACTCAACTTACTAATTATTTGTTGTTGGAAACTTATTATTTAGAAATGCCCAAATACAATGGCAACATATTAATAGATAATTTACAGTATTATCCCGAAGGTTATCCCGAAGAACCTGTTTTTGTTGAGGAGGATACAGTAATACAAAGTGAGTATCATTTTTCAGTCAACCAAGATGGTCAAATTGATAGTATTAATAGCAGGTCGGTGAAAAATCGTAGGACGATGACTTTCTCAGCCAATGAGATTACGTTTACGGTTTGGGATAACCAATCTTTTGATGGGGATACTATTTCACTGTTCTTAGATAATAAATGTGTGTTAGAGAAACATTTGCTTACTAAAGAAAAACACAGTTTTACTTTACAGCTTGATAGTACATCGGCAAATAGGCTAACATTATATGCTCATAATGTAGGTAAAATTCCACCCAATACCATTTCTTTGTTAGCAAGTGATGGAACAACCAAAAAACGTTTAGTACTTTCATCTTACCTTACCAGTTGCAGTGCAGTTGATATTGTGATAGAGGGAGAATAGGTATATAAAAAAACCCGAACAGTTGCTGTTCGGGTTTTGTTTTGTTGAAGTAAAACTAATTACTTAACAGTTTCAGCTAAAGCTTTACCAGCTTTAAATTTAGCTACTTTTTTAGCTGCAATTTTAATTTCTTTACCAGTTTGTGGATTTCTTCCAGTTCTAGCAGATCTTTTAGAAATTGAGAAAGTTCCAAAACCGATTAATTGTACACTTTCACCTTTTTTTAATGATTTAGTTACGTTAGCAACCAAAGCATTTAAAGCGTTTCCAGCATCAACTTTTGTTAATTTTGCATCTTTAGCAATTGCATCAATTAATTCTCCTTTGTTCATAATTTTTAGAGTTTTAGTTAATAAATAATGTTATCGTATCAAAAATAGTATAAATCATTTGTTTTTTAAAAAAGTAGGGAAATAGTTATTAACAAGCTATTAACATTGCTATTACTGACTTTCAGCGATATTGAATTCTTTTCCTTCTAATGCTAAGTCAGTATTTTCAAATACACTTTTTGCCTCATCCAACAAATCTGTGAGTGACGTATATCTATTCGAGAAGTGTCCGATAATCAGCTTGTTAGCTTTTGCTTGTTGCGCTATAGTTGCCGCATCTTTTGCCGTAGAATGTAATGTTTTCTTTGCCAGCTTTTTATCCTTTTCTAAAAAAGTTGCCTCATGGTAGAGTAGGCTTACATTGTTAATTTCGGGTAAAATTTCTTCAAAATAAGCCGTGTCGGAACAAAAAGCATAGGAGTAAGATGGCAAAGAATCGTGAGTAAGCAAATTATTTTTGATGATTTCGCCCTCAGGAGACTCAAAATCGATCCCTGACTTTAGCTTGTTAATGGCGTATTTAGGCACTTTATATTTTTCAATTGCTTTAGGATTTATTCTTCTGGGTTTTGGTTTTTCCCTAAATACAAATCCGGTACAAGGAATTTTATGTTTTAAGACAACAGTGTTTACGGTTAACTTATCATTCTCAACTATAGTTGAGCTTTGTTCCATATCAACAGCCTTAAACTGTAAAGGATATTTTAAAAAACTTTTGGAGTACTTAAAATGAGTATCGAGTATGGTTTTTAAATCTTCAGGACCATAAACAAATAATTCTTTTTCTCTGCCAAGCAAATGCATGGTTTGTAGCAATCCCATTAAACCCAAATAATGATCGCCATGTAAATGACTGATAAAAATATGGTGTATTCTGTTAAAGTTGATGTTATATTTTCTGAGTTGGAGCTGAGTACCTTCACCACAATCTACTAAAAAATAGTGGTGGTTAATGTTTATTAATTGAGACGTTGGATTTCTGTTAACCGTTGGCGTTGCAGATGCACTACCTAATATGAGTACACTAAACTTACTCATCAGGTATTATTTTCGTCAGAGTTGACGCTCAACTGCTTCTCATAAAATAAATCTAAGGCTTCGGGGAGGGTAGTGGTAATATCTATAATAGTAGTTAGTTGAGAAATCGTCATTAGCTTTTCTACTGCTGTTTGTAAACCACAAATAATAAAAATACCATTATCTTGTTGGCAAACCCTATATCCTGTTAGGATAGCACTTAGCCCGGATGAATCGCAATAGACAACGCTAGATAAATCCATAATAATATTTTTTTCTCCTGACTTATTAATTAAAACCAATTCAGATTTTAAATCGGGAGCAACAATACTGTCTAATTTATCTGTGCTAAAGACAATTATAGAGTAGTTATCGTGTTTTTCGGTTCTAAAGCTCATAGTAGGTTATTGATGGTTTTACATCTACAAATATATAAAATAGATGGAAGAAAGAAAATAAATTATTTCTCAGACTTGTTATAAGCCATTATAATTTCTTTAACCAGCTGATGTCTAATAACATCATTTTCGTCAAATTGCACAAAACTAATTCCTTTTATACCTTGTAATACGGAAAGCGATTGCATTAAGCCCGAAGGTTGGTTTTTGGGTAAATCTATTTGTGTAGGATCTCCGTTAATAATAAACTTAGCAGATTTTCCCATTCTGGTTAAAAACATTTTAAATTGACTTTGAGTAGCATTTTGAGCTTCATCCAAAATAACAAAAGCTTTATCTAAGGTTCGTCCACGCATAAAAGCCAAGGGAGCAATTTGTATAATGCCGCCATCCATCATTTCATTTAGCTTTTCTGAAGGAATCATATCTCTTAACGCATCATATAAAGGTTGTAAATAAGGATCTAACTTTTCTTTTAAATCTCCCGGAAGAAAACCTAAATTCTCTCCAGCCTCTACAGCCGGACGAGTAAGAATAATTCTTCTTACCTCTTTATTTTTTAATGCTCTTACAGCCAACGCAACTGCGGTGTACGATTTTCCTGTTCCGGCAGGACCAACAGCAAAAACCATATCGTTTTTATCTATTTCCTCCACCAACTTTCTTTGGTTAGCGGTTTTTGCTTTAACGATAAGTCCGCTGTTACCATAAACCAATACATCCGCTTCGTTTCTTAAGGTTTCGCTGTTTTCTAGCGTACCGTCCTCACTCATTAATCGTTCAATATTATTTTCGCTGAGTTGCTTGTACTTTAATAGGTGAGCTATTAACAAGGCTATTTTTTGTTTAAAAGCACTTAGTTCATTGTCTTCACCAATGGCTTTTAGTTCATTCCCTCTGGCAATAATTTTTATGCGAGGAAAAAACTTTTTAATAGTAGTAAGTTTGGTATCGTTTACCCCGTATAAATCTACCGGGTTAATTTCTGAAATATCTATTGTTGTTTCGTTCAATTATATGGGTTTTAATTCTAATTTTGTAAGCAATTATCATTTGTAAAAATCATTATTTTAATTGAAATAGTAGTTTTTTAAGTAAAAGTTTTTATTAACCATTGCATAATTAATTGTTGAAACTTTTTTATGAGCATCATTACACTAACAACAGATTTAGGTACAACAGATAGTTATGTTGCTTCTGTAAAAGGTGCGATATTAAAAAACTACCCTCAGGCAACTATTGTTGATATTTCTCACGAAATACCTGCTTTCGATTTACTAAAAACAGCTTTTCTACTCAAATCGTGCTATGCAGATTTTCCTCCGGGAACCATACATATTATTGGGGTAGATTCTGAAGCCAATATTGATTCGCCACATGTGGTTGTACAATATAAAGAGCAATATTTTATTGGAGCTGATAACGGCATTTTTTCAATGATTTTTGATACCGTTCCCAACAAAGCCATTGCATTAGACTTTTCCTTAGATACTGATTTAATTACTTTTCCTACTAAAGATGTGTTTATAAAAGCAGCTTGCCATATTGCCAGAGGAGGAACCATAGAAATGCTCGGAAAACCACTTAAAAAGCTCAATGCAAAACAAATGTTTAGAGCCTTAACCGAAAATAATACCATTGTAGGAATTGCCATTTATATAGACCATTACGGAAATGTAATTACCAATATCTCCAAACAACTGTTTCAGGAGTTTGGTAAAGGAAGAGGTTTTAATATCCTTTTTAGAGATTCAGATTATAACATTAGTGAGATTTCTAAATCGTATAACGATGTGCCTAAAGGAGAACGTGTAGCGCTATTTAGCTCCACAGGTTTTATTGAAATAGCCATAAACAATGGTAGAGCCAATGATTTGTTCGGAATAGAATTTAAAGATACCATAAGAATACAATTTGATGATTAGAATAGTAAAAATGACTTTTCAAGCTGAAAAAGTACCTGCTTTTTTAGAAAAATTTAATGCCAATAAACAACACATTAGAAATTTTGAAGGAGTGGAACACCTTTCCTTATTAAAGGATAAAAAACAAGCCAATATATTTTTTACTTACAGCCATTGGCAAAGTGAAGCACATTTAGAAAATTACAGAAAGTCAGCCTTTTTTAAACAATTTTGGAGTGAATTAAAACCTTATTTTGCAGCTAAAGCAGAAGCGTGGAGTGTAGATGCAATTGAAATTTTAGAATAACCCGATGGAACAGCAACGAATAACTACTTTTTTAAACCTACAAGGACAAACCAATCAAAGTCCTTATTTAATTGATGTTGAAAAAGCAGAAGGTATTTATATTTGGGATAAAGCTGGAAAAAGATACATGGATATGATTGCCGGAGTAGCAGTAAACAATATCGGTCATCGCCATCCCGAAGTAGTAAAAGCCATTAAAGAACAGCTCGATAAATATTTACACGTAATGGTGTATGGCGAGTACATTCAAGATGCTCAATTGGCATTAGCAGAAAATTTAGCTTCCATTTTACCGGCATCTCTTTCGTGTTCTTATATTGTTAATTCGGGTACGGAAGCCAACGAAGCAGCCGTTAAGTTAGCCAAAAGATATACGGGAAGAAAACACATTGTTGCTTGCGAAGGAGCTTACCATGGCAGTACGCATGGTTCTTTAAGTTTCACCAATAACGAAACTAAAAAAGCTGCTTTTACACCTTTATTGCCCAATGTAGATTTTATTAAGTTTAATGATATCGCTTCTTTAGAAGTGATTACCGAAGCCACCGCTTGTGTACTGATAGAAACGATACAAGGCGATGCCGGATTGATAAAACCTACTATGGCGTTTATACAGGCGTTGAGAAATAAATGTACTGAAAAAGGAGCCTTATTAATTTTTGATGAAGTGCAAGTAGGGATGGGGAGGACAGGAAAAATGTTTGCTTTTGAACATTATGGAGTAGTGCCGGACATCCTTACCCTCGGAAAAGCCTTAGGAGGTGGAATGCCCATAGGAGCTTTTGTTGCTTCTCATGAAATGATGCATACCTTAACGCACAGCCCTGTGTTGGGGCACATTACCACTTTTGGCGGACATCCGGTAATTGCTGCTGCTGCCAACGCTTGTTTAAATGTGTTGAAAACCACCGACTGGATAGCACAAACAGAAAGAAAAGGACAGTTGTTGGAAGGGTTGCTGTTGAACCACCCCAAAATAAAAGAAATAAGAAGAGCAGGCCTATTTTTTGCCATAGAAATGGAAGCGGTTGAAGTAGTACAACAAGTAGTGGACAATTGCTTAAAAGAAGGCGTAATAGGCTTTTGGTTTCTTTCTACACCAACCGCTTTTAGACTCTCCCCACCATTATGCATAAGTGATGAGGAACTCAAAACTGCCGCAGCCATTATCCTAAAAGTAATGGATAGCTTGGAAGATGGACGTCATTCCTGAAATGGAGCCCCCTAAATCCCCTACTTCGGCTACGCTCAACATAAACTCCGAGGAACTTTCCAACCCACATAGCCAATCACAACCTAAAACGTCATTCCTGAAATTTTTAAGGTACGAAGAAAATTATCAGGAAGCTATGCCGGGTTAAAATGGATTTTATTTTTTATGTGCTATAAAATACCACCAGCGTGGACGATGGCGGTAGCGAAGGTAGTTGAGGGTTTTTAGCACAAATGTTCAATTGAAAAACTGAACTTGAACCTTGCACTAAACTGTTATAGAAGCATTGTACCCGATATTTTGCAAAACCGATGTTGGCGGTTCGTTCATTTTCATTGTATATATATTTTATTAGTTCCAGTTACTCGACCTGTGTCAGTGTCAATAAAGCTTTTGATAAAAACAAAACCGTGATATGAAGTGTCTTGCAGCCAATATTCTACTGTCGTTTCGCCTTGTGCATTTGAATAAGTGATGTTGTGAAATGTCCCGATTGAGCCACCACTTGTTGCAATCGAATCATAGTAGTTAAGCAGCAGCCCTTCTGAAACGTTACCAATTTGCCTTGTTAGTGTTGATTTAATAAGGCATTTAGAAGTGAACAATGGCTGTAAAGTGCTTGAATCAGGGCTAACCAAAATTTGACTAGGAAAAGAAGTCAGGAAATTCACAAATACTTCTTTAGAATACTTGTTGAAAACTGTAGCTGTAACCCTTACAAGGTCGGCTTTATTGTATTTCAAAAGCCCTCTGGTTGTGTCGTTTGATGAAACATGCACTGAATACGTGTTGCTGTTATTGCTAAAAACACCTTTGTCTGTATTGAATACAATAACGTCATTGGCATTTGGTCTAAACTTCGTAATTGCACTTATTTCTGCAAATGTATAATTATCAGACGGTACGTTATTTTTTGTAACGATTAACTCGATGGAGCTGTCAACTGGTTCAGGTGCTTTAAGTTCATCCGGTTCTTTGCTACAAGAACTAATTAATATTAAACACGTCAACACTAATAAAAGAGCTGAAACCGAATTAAGGAAATATCTTTTATTCATTGTCATTTGTTTTTGCTTTTAACGGTTTTGGTTTTATAGACTTTGAATGGGGTATAAGTCAACGATATAAACCCACCAACCTTGAACTCATTATAATATTGAATGTCAGGTTTTGAAGTGTAGATCACTTGGTTGTCAGTAATTGATTGAAAATTATTAGTAAGTTTGTTCACTTGCATACCTGCAACCCCCCCAGTAATAGCTAATTGACGTAAGTCCCCAAAAAATAATGAACCACCTACCAAATATGCTAATCTTGGTGAGTTTTCTATTGTTAGTCCAACACCGAATGAACCGCCAATTCCAAAGGAACGACATAATTTCAACTGTAGATTTCCCAATGCAGAAAAGCCCATTGGTGGGGATGTGTAACCACTTTCAACAAGCGTATAGCTATCAGAATTAGCGGTGTTGTTATTGCCAACCGTCTCCTGCCATTCATAAGTCTTATTTTGCAAATGGCTACCAGTGGCTATGAAAGAACCAGAACTGAAACTTACAAAGGGTTTCCATATAATGGGTATTTGAATTGGAATATGTTCATTTACTTTTATATCGGTAAGTTTTTTCACGACAGAACTATCTTTAGATGAAATTGAAAGTGTTAAGTCAAGCATATTGCCATTCAATGAAATATAATCCTTAGTATGAATGTAGTTCTGCGCAACCATATTGTTTACAAATATTATTAGTTCCCTTAGCATTTCTTCAGACGGTAAATTAGCTATTAGATATTTGCTTATTTCCAATGAATAAATCATCTCATCAATCGTATCCATTTTAGCTTGAGCTGAGGGGGCACAAGCCTGACTCATTTCCATTTTAACGGAATCAAGGGAGTTCATAAGCTTATTCCTTTCAATTTCTAAGTCAAGTCGTTTTGTTTGTTGCTCAATAAGCTTACTACTATTTGATGTAAACTCAGCTTTCTTTTCAGTCAATTCCTTTTCAAGTCTAGATAACTGAGCCTTTTTAGTCAAGCTATCCGCCCCACTTGAGAAATACATTTGAGATTCTATTGATTTTATTTTCCTCTGAATTCTATCTATTTGATTTTTTAAAGAAGCATCTTGGAGTGTAAGTTCCTCAATAATAAGGTCAAATTTGGAAATTGAGAAGTTAGCATTCTTTATGTTGATATCTATACTTGTCTTCAATCTCAATGCATTAAAACAGGTGTCTTTAACGGATGCCGTTTTTTGTAGTGAAGCCTTTGCAGTGTTGAGTTTATCTTCTACAATTTTAGTTTGCGACTTTATTTGAGAAAGCGCAGTTAAAAAGTCAGCGTAATCGATGGAATTACGACAGTGGAAAGTCTTACAGGGGTTATAAGCGTCAAGTGCTATACCTCTTAGGTTGTTATAGTTTTGAATGAAACAGGTAATGTTTTTTAATAGAGTTTTTGCATCATCATTTTTTATTTTTGAAATAGCTCTCGTGTCACCACTTGAAAATGTTTCCATTAAACCACCTAATAATCCTTCTTTATCACCTAAGAAGAATTCATTGAATAAAGCAGGGGGCTCACTTTCAAACTGCACTAAGCTATCCGCTATAGATACATCATACATAAATTTATTAATGTCGTAAATTTTAAACCGTACATTTTTTCCAATAGTTAATGTTTCTTTATTGAGATTCACAATAGCCCGTTCAAGGTTTCCTGTTTTTTTATTTTCTGTAATCTTATAAAATACTCTTTTAGAAGGGTCTGAATTATAATCGTAAACATAAACAATAGTCTTGTCAGTGAAATATTCAACGCTTTCACCAAAGAATTTATTATTTGAATTGCAGTCTGAGTTAGTAGTTTTACTAACAAATAGATTACAAGGTGAAGAATCATCTTTTTCTTTTCCATCGGCAGAAGGTTCAACTTTTAAGGTAATTACTGCTTCTTCTTCTCCTTGAAAAATTTTAATTAATATCTTGTTTTCATCACCACCAGTATATGGATCATCAATTATGTATATATCTTGAATGCTTGATGTTGATGATTGTTTTGAGGATTGTGTTAAATACTTTCCAGACAGAGCTTTTACCATTAATGAGTCTATAGCTATATCTTCAATTATTGCGATGTAAAAATCCTTTGCACTTTTTTGAGTAATCTTAGGGTTTTCCTCTCCAGTAACATTATTGAAAAATTCGAATTTTTGATCTTCGAATTCATCAATAGTGATCGAATACGTAGGTAATTTCGTTTGTGCAAAGGATAGTAGCGATACGGCTATGAATATTATTGTGACCAATGTCTGTTTCATATCAGGCAATTTGTAGGTTTAACTTCATTAATAAGGTTTTGACTGGCATAACATAAGTAACTTCATCTGAACCCGCAACTACCAATCCCAAGAGTTTACAGCTTCTATCAACAACACAAGAGCCCGAGTCACCAGGCAATGCTTTATTAGAAATTTGTATTAAATTCATCATTGTAATCTTTTTATTTCCGTACTTTTCATAGGTAATTTCTACAGTATTATATAGGCTATTTACCATTCCTTCAGAAGTTTTGTCCATTTCTCCGTATGTTCTTGCTCCAAAAATCCACGTTTCGACATTTTTTTCATCTTTTCTTTTCAGAGTTCGGTAGTCATTTACATCTGCCATTTGAGGAACTGAATTTAATATTAAATTTTCATTTTCGGAGGTAATTTCAATTAACGCAGCATCTACTTCGTGGTCAATAAAAGCATTGTATACAGTACCTATTTTCGTTTCAAAAATTGAATTACTAACGCCAACATCTTCTGTATGAAGACTCGATTTATCAATTACTCCGAAAGTTTCCAAAACATTGTGGCAACAAGTAAGAAGATACTTTTTATCTGTTTGGTCATTTTGCTTTTTTACTACAAATCCTATCGTGCCATACGAAGGTGGGTTATTCATATTAAAAACCTTAGCAGATAAATTAAAACTTAATGCTTTAATGGAGTCACCTTCAGCAAGCACTACAATTTTTATTGGAATATTTTGCGGTGTTCTGTCATCGAGCAAATACTGATAGAACGGCTCAATGTCAGGGTTGTTTTTATCTATCGTAATTTCGAAATAAAACCCTAAATCGTTGCTCTTAATTCCAATGGCTTTTACATTATCCATTGCCATATATTTTGTCTGAGCTTCAAGATATGCTGCTTTAATAAAGTCTGATTGATATGTATTAAAGATTTTTTGAAGTGATTTAGTGTTGTCAACTTTGTAAGTTTCTGGGTCGGATAGAACTCGTTTTGTATTTTTTATTTGATAAAGTAGGTCTAAGAGATCATGCCAAAATTTTGAACCAAAACTTATAAACAACCCAGTCAAGACAATTCCAAAGGGTAATAATCCCCAATCAACAAATGTTTGATAATTATCAAGATTATTCCAACCTAATGCTTTTGTTGGTTCTGTAATGTTGTTGAATATTTTAATAAAGTCAGCTTTTAAAATGGCAGCGAGTAAAATACCACTCCAGACATTTATTTTAAGGATTCTAAATACTCTTTCTTTTTCTTTTAGTTCATCATTTGGAAATTTTGTCAAAGTGTCGCCAACTTTGAAGAAATCCTTTTGTATTTTAAAAACATGGCTGTCAGACATGTAATATTTGAGGAAATCTGCTATCCTTTCACATACCATACTAAGTAAAAAGAGTATGGTAATTAGTTGTATTATTTGTTGAAGCATGTCTATATTATTCATCTGTCGTTATGTTGTTGTACTGTCTCATTGAATGACTGCCAACTTAAATATATGTATGATTTTTAGTCATACATATACACCCAAATATGGGTAGACATGTTTGATAAAACTCGAAAAGTTGTCATACATATTTTCTTCAAATATATAAAAAATAGTTTATATATCACCAAAACAGCAATTTGTGGTTAATGTTTTTTTCTTTTCTCACCATTATGCATAAGCGATGAGGAACTAAGAACTGCCGCAGCCATTATTCTAAAAGTAATGGATAGGTTGGAAGATGGACGTCATTCCTGAAACGCCCCCCCTTAATCCCCTACTTCGGCTACGCTCAGCATAACTCCGAGGAACTTTCCAACCCACATAGCCAATCACAAACGTAAACGTCATTCCTGAAATTTTTAAGGTACGAAGAAAATTATCAGGAATCTATGCTAGGTTAAAATGTTTTTTATTTTTTATGTACTATACTATACACATTGTTAGCATTTTGTATTTTTAAATTTTCATTTATTCGTTTCGCTCTCTTTTAATTGCATTTTTATAGTCATAATCAGGCGGCAGTGGTTTAAACTCTTTATCATTTTTTGTCTGATTATAGTTCTTTCTTTGAAATATTCTAAGTGGAGCAAAATTGACTTCTCCAATCAGGATGGTATCGTTTTTCCCTCCTTTAAGTTTTAATATGTCTTTTGTAGTAGAACTTGAGGGTTTTGTAAGTCTAGAATCCCCATATTGGGAAGTATTGACTTGAGCTATATAAGCATGAATATCTCTTGAAAGAGCTTCAACAATATTAGAAAAGTAAGGAGTGTCCTTATTCCATTCAGAAGCTATTAACAAGTCCACTTTAGACCTAAACATACTTCTATGAACACTATCTGCTAATTCAAAACAATAAAAAGGAGAGAAATAAATATTTCGCCAATTTATTAAATCGTAACGATATCTTATTGGTTTAGGGCAGTATAAGTGTTCTCCTCTTATCAACTCTTTTTCAGCAGGCGAATAGTGATTCTTTAACCGAATTACAACAACAGCATCTTTTATATTATTTACAGTTACTGGCATTATCGATATAATAAAATTAAACGAATAATTATTGACTGTCCAGTGTTCCATACCTGAAACTGCTAAAATGGAATTATCACTTGAATATCTAGCAAAACTTGATAGAAACTGATATGGTAACGCATTTTCAGGTAGTAGGAGTATGTTTGCTTTTTCCTCTCGAGTTGTCTTGAATATATTTTGAAAAGTATTGTACCTATCTGTTGTAACTTGTGGATTACCTTGAATACTTGATTCAATATTTGATAAGTTGACCTCAGTATTAGCAAAAGAAATTCTGACATCCTTTAGCTTTTCATCTTTATTTATTTGAAATTCAATTAGATCACATTCATTTTTAGATTCACCTAAGGAATACTTATAAAAAGCATCTTTTAAATTGTCAAAATATAAATGGTCAGAAATGTGATTTTCATTAATTCTTGAATACAATTCAAATGCTTCATCAAGATATAATGATAGTTCATTACTTTCTACATTTTCATTCTGTAGGATATTCAAATTAAACAATTCAACTTTTAAATCATCTTTGGTGTCAAGCAGAACATCTTGTTTTTCAGCTAATTTTGAATGAATTACTGCTAAACAGCATTCCCAAAATTTTACAGGACGTGGTGAATTATCAAGAGAAGTTTCGTTAAATTTTAATACTTTCTTATTGTATTTTAAAGGAATATCCAGCCCTGTCAGATTACTCTGTTTATCATAAACAACATTTGTGTAATTAATCAATGGTTGAGTTACATAGTGATGTCTTATAAGATTACTCTGCCTGAATCTAATTACGTAAAAAGAATTAGGAGTAGTTTGCTCAGAAAATGGGTGTACTAAATAAGAGAACCATGCTCTTTCTTGGTTTTGAAAAAACTCAAGTTTCTTTTTAGCTAATTTGCTTCTACTTGTAAAAAATGGGTTTAACGCAAGAACCATTTCCAGAGAACAATCTAGATATTCCATTAATGCTTTTCCAACTTCATTATTGTCAATCTTAATATCTTTATTTATAAATTTGTTTTTAACTTTTCCAGTCTGCTCGAAAGTATGTATGTAGAAATCTACAAAAGATTCGGGGTCATTATTTACCATGAAAAAAGTAAAAACTTTTTCCCACAACCTAAATAATTCTAGACAATTTAGTCCCTTGAAGAATTTTAAGACTTTCTTAGAATCTTCTTTTTTAAGCTTTTTATTTTGACGTAATGCAGAGAAGATTTTATGAGACAGGAAAACACTTAAACCATACCTGTCTTCTTTGAAATCTTTTAAAGTTTTAATTTTTCCTTCAGTGCCGTCATATAATAAATGATATGCACTCTCTTCAAATGAGACACTATCGTCCTCTGCTGGGAAGTCTCTAAATTCACTAGCTTTCTCTTCAAGTTCTCTTTTTAACTTATCTATTACAAGGTCTGATTCTTCATGATCAAAATAATAGAGAAGAGTTTTTTCAGGTTGGCAAAATAAATTTGAGTATTTAGTTCCTTTTAATTGAAGGTTGGTAGTTTCATCCGATAAACCGTTTTCGGACTGTAAGATTAACCCTAATTCAGAAAGAATTAATTCATGTTGAGTCTTATTATTTATCTCCTCTATGCAATTTGGGTTCTTAATAACGAATAAGATATCATCTACATATCTACCATAAAAGTGAGGTTTCAATTTTTTAATTACTGTATTATCAAAGTCTTTTAAATAATAATTACCAAGAACATAAGAAGACAATAAACCTATTGGTAGAACTACTTCATTGTCACTAATATTGTTTTCATAATTAAATGGGAATTTGTTTTTTTTCAACTCGTTAGTAAAACGAATATGAATTTCCTTGAATATTTGTAGTAAGTTGGAATAGCCCAGTCGAATTTTTGTTTTTTCTGAAGTTAATTCATCAATATCTAATCTAACAGAGTAATAATAATCTTTAATGTCAAGATTAAGGAATAAGACATCTTCACCATTTTCAAGTGAAGATTTTGACATATTAACAGCGTTATCTCTCCATTTTTGATACTGTTTATAATATGGTTTAAATAAACTTGACCCTTTAACCAAGTCACTTCGTTCTTGATTGAGAAGTAGTCTATTTCCGTAAGCGTGTTCTGTTAAACTTGCATCATAAAACTTACCATATTTCATAATCCATAATACGGTAATCAAATGTAATTCTACAGGTGCATCAATAAATGCAGATGCTCTTTCAATATTATAAGCCTCTCTAATTCTTTTATTGGAAATAAAATTTGAAGGAAGATTTGTTGATTCAAATTTCTTTGGAAGATATTTAATTTCGACTTTCTTAAGAAAGGAATCAAAAAAACTTAAATCTGAGTTCAGAGAATTGGCTATTTTCTCGAACTTTTCATCTAACGTTTTTGATAATCCAAATTCAGATGAGAAAATGCTTTTATCTTCAATATATTCACTATTTACAGAGAATATATCCTCAGAGGAAGTCAAATTTGTCTCAAATTCTGCTATTCTTCTTCTTATGAATAAATCACTTGAGTCATAATATACATGGGTTTTAAGCCTAATATATGCTTCTTTAATTTCTGAGACAGTAAATTTAGACATTTTCTAAAATTGTATTATGTGTGTTGGGTGTAGTTTTTATTTCTTTTCTGCGTTTAAAAAGCTATAACCAATTGCAAATGAATGCCATAGTTTTCCTTGATATATCCAATCTTCACCTATGCCACTAGCATAATCCTGTCCAAAAACATAACCAATTGAAAATTTGTCAAATGAAAAAATCAAACCACTACTCCATGAGAAACCTGGTATAACATCAATATCATTACTTTGTTGATTTGAAGTTGTGCTATTACTTAAGTTAATGAATGAGAGTCCCAAAGTAGCAGGAAGAGTTACGTAGTAATTGTTCCTTTTTGAAAGTCTTTTAGTAATACCTATGTAAGGACCAATAGTTACATCAGTTGTCATCTTAAAATTAAGTGAGTCTTGGGCGGGTCTTAACTTAAATGGTATTGTTAGTAGTCCTGTTGTGAGTTTATAATTTTTTCCTTTTGGAATTACATATCCTGTATAACCCAAAAAACTATACCACTTTGAAGAACTGCCAATTTTCCCAAGTATCCATCTCGTATCATATAGAGTGACTTTATCAAGTTTATCAAATTTATCTTTTTCAATTACTAACATTTTACCATTAATATTTTTTATTGGAAATCGAACGCCATTAGTTTGTATTTCTTCAATGTCTTTTTCAGTTCCAATCTTATCAATAGGGTTTGTTGATTGTTTACCATTATTGAATTTTGGATAAGTAATTACCACATATTCCTTTTCGTCCTTTAAAAAAACGTCATATTCAGCATCAACTAAAAAACCCGAAGTTGAATAGAAAATTGTATCACTTACAATTTCATATCTCCTATTTACTTCATAGAAATTCGTTCTCTCATTGATTTCAATGTAGGTTTTTTTTTCAAAATTTTGCTGTCCGTAAACAATAGTTGCTCCTAATGTAAGGAACAATGAAATTATAATGTGTCTTAGTCTCATTTGTATTGGTTTATTCAGTTCGTTCAAATTACACCGAACTTGTATTTATGTTCATTTTTTATACACATGTCTATTCAACGTTGGGTGTATATATGTAGTTTTTGCTCACATATATTTTCCTCAAATATATAAAAAATAGTTTACAAACCATTAAAACAGCTATTTATGGTTGGTGTTTTTCTTCCAAGCAAATGTTTTAAATAGGGGGCGTAAACTTGGAGTAGAGGGTGAAGTAAACAGAAAATTTGAATACTTCTTTAGTTACTGTACTATCAGATGGGTCTTTCTTCTCAGTTTAACAATTAACAAGGCAGGTAAAAAGTCTAATGATTGATATTTTGTTTAGTCCTTACTTGCGTTTAAATTGTTCAATAATAGTTGCTTTACTTTCTTTGCTTTTTCATGAGGTTCACCCATTTCTGCTATAATTATATTTTTTATACTGTCTATCGGAATTGTATTGCAGGTTGGATGCGACACGTGATACATAAAATAATTCAAGTTATTTATGTCTGTAGTCCACTGCGTAAGTCCATAGTCTAACATTCTTGGATCATGTTCAAGAATTAGGAAGATAACTTTATTAGTCAGTTTTCTATAAATACCTTGTTCGGTTGAGTCAAGCCCGTTAGCAAATACAGCTATATCCTGATGGTAAAGAAAATTGTTTATTGTATCTCCGTTTGATTTGCGAACATATCCTCTTTTTTCCTTGTGATGGTATTTGTCAAGGATGGAAAGGTGCATATTGTATTTTTCATTTTTTATTGTATCATACACAAAGTCGCATTCACTTACAGCCTGAATAGGTAGAACCTCTATTGATAATGTGTCAGAACTTTTCGATTCAATATTTGCATCCCCGGTCGATGTTGAGCAACTGCATAGTGAAGCAAAAAATAGTATTATATAAAATATGTTTCTCATCGTAGTCTTGCAATACACGCTAATTTATATATGAGTCTGAATCAGTCAGACTTATTTTCAAATATATATAAAAAATAGTTTATAAATCATCAAAATAGCTATTTAGGGCTGGAGTTTTCCTATCTTTTTATTGTTTCTACTCCATTCACTCCACGAGCCAACATATAATTTAGGTATTTCCATTCCTGCATAGTCTAATGCTAATAAAGTATGACAAGCCGTTACACCAGAACCACAATGAAATATAATATTTTTAGAGTTAATTTCTCCAAATATATTTTCATACTTAATTTTCAATTCGTTTGGTAAAAGGAATAATCCGTTTTGGTCTAAATTTTCTGTAAATGGGATATTAATTGCACCAGGAATATGTCCTGCAATTAAATCAATTGGTTCAGTTTTTCCTTCATATCGTTCTTGGTCTCTAACATCTACAATTAAATAATTTGGATGCTGAGATACTCTTTCTACTTCATTAAGCTCAATTGTTGGTAAATTCCATTTGTCAATTTGGTACGGTTCTGAAGGGATTTTAGTGTTTTCTGCTTTTGAACTTAAAGGAACATTATATTTTTTAGCTTGATTTAATCCACCATTTAAAACTTGAACTTTTTCGTGTCCAACCGATTTTAGCATCCACCAAAATCTAGCAGATGCATTTGAGCCATTATTATCGTCATAAATAACAATATGCTTGTCTTTAGAAATTCCTAAACCTGTCAAAGTTTTAGAAAAGTTTTCTATCTCAGGCAATGGGTGGCGTCCACCGTTTGAAAGGTCGCTTTTAATGTCTGCTAATTGTGTATTTAAGTCAACAAAAAAAGCACCTGCTATATGTTCAGTCTCGTAATTTGCTTTAGCATTTTTACTGTTGCTTGCATCGAAAATCATTAGGTCAGCATTTTTATACACTTTCAGTAATTCGTTCGCTTCTATAATGGGGGATATTCTCATATTCGTTTCTAATTTCTGTCTTAGTCGGGTGGTTTCTAAAAATAATGTATAAGATTTTGTAAAACTGCTGTTAGTAATTTATGTACCTATTGTATAGGTCTAATTTTTTATCAGACTTATTTTCTCAAATGTATAAAAAATAGTTTATAAATCATCCAAACAGCTATTTAGGGTTGGTGTTATATTAAACAAGTGGCTTCCAGTTTTCACGTCTGATGGCATAAACTAATTCATCTAACAAGTTATTATCTTTAATTAAAACTTGGTCAAATTTTCCTTCCAACACAAAGTTGTTCTTTTCTAATACTTTTTGCGAAGCAATGTTTGTCCCATATGGTCTGGCAAATACTCGGTTAATAGCATAGGTTTCAAAAGCAAAATCAACAATAGATTTAATAGAATTGCTAATGATGCCTTGCCCCCAAAATGGCTCTGCCAACCAGTATCCAAGTTCAGCGTTTTTTCTATGGATATCACCTTGCGGGTGTATGCCAATTCCACCCACTGCTTGTCCATCAACATCAATAGCAAAAATATGTATTGGGTTGTCCTTAGTTGCCATCTCAATAAATGCCTTTCCATCTTTTTCAGAATAGGGATAAGGAAATTGGTCGGTCATATTTTTTGCAATGTTCCAATTGTTGGCATACTTCACCAAATTGTCTAAGTCGGATATGTTCCAAGGTCGGAGTTTGAATTTCATTTTTATTCCTCTTTTACAATAAATTCAGATGTATTTAAATATTCTTTATTGTTTGCAAAAATAAATAAGCAGCTCCCATTTGCTATACTATCTATAATTTCTTTTGATAAATCAATTGGTAAAGCCGGACAGCCCCAACTTCTTCCAAGCCTGCCATGTTGCTTAATAAATGCTTGGCTAACATAAGTTGCACCATGAATTACTATTGACCTTTTTCTTGCATTATCATTTATTTCTTTTTCTAATCCATCTAACCTTAATGAATAACCATGTTTGCCATAATAAGTCTCAGCGGTAACAAAAAAACCTAAAGAACTCTCTAATGATTTTGGTTGGTTTGAAAAACTCTTAGCATAATTCTCTCCGGAGTTTTTTCCATGCGCTACCCAACTTGTAAAAATCAATTTCTTTTGCTCAAGATTGATTACAAAAAATCTTTTTTCTGTTGATGGTTTAGTAAAATCAATAATAGTGATGATTTTTTGATTTTGCACCTTTTCAATTTTATTATATCCGGATAAAGCAATATTAAATAGATCTTTTGAAATGATTTTTTCTAATTGACAATCTTTCCACAACTGATCATAAGTAGAACCTGAATCAGGAGAATTTACTACTAAGTTATGTTGATTCTCAAGAAGAAAAAACGATAAAATGAATAAAGTAAAAAATTTAAAGCTCATATTTTTAATCTGTTAGAACAAATTACAGCTTGTGATGTATTTAGATTTACTCTTAAAAAGGTTTTTAATTAAACCTCGCTTTACTCTTAACACCACCAAATGGGTTAGGGTAAACGTATCTAAAAGCAATTTCATAAGCCCCTTGTCCGCCCGAAGCATCGTTTAAAGAAGATGTATTTACATCATAACTAAATGTAAGGTTGTAATTATCAATTTCAAAACAAAGCATGGCAACTAAAGCATCGTTCCAACGGTAAAATAAACCGCCCCCCATAGCCATTCCTTTTACATTTTGTGTGTATTTAGATTCTTCTTTAAATTTATACAACACATTAGAACCAAACATTACTTCATTTATAGCTCCTTGTCGGGAGTAAAATAAGTAAGGCAATACCGTAAATTTAGGACTTACACCAACAATAGCATTGGCATGCCATATCCATCGGTAATGTAATTGGTCGGCAAAAACATTCTGAAACTCAAAATCGGGTTTGGTTAAGTGGTGCATAGAAATACCACTGTTTATCAATAATTTTTTTCCCGAAAGGTAATTTTCATCATTACGGTAGGTCCAAACAATTCCTGAAGTATAATCGGTTGTTCCAAACGATAATTTGTCGTTACCATTACCCTCATTAGAAGTAAGTGCTGAGTTGTACTGAAAGCCATCGTACTGGCTGCCCCACTTAAGCGAAGCAATAGAAGTAGAACGTTGAAAATAACCACCCTGAACTCCTAAACCAAGTGTATTTTTATCATTAACATTTACATGATAAGCAACACTAAGGTTAACTTGAGTGGTTTTGGTTTGCGATTCTCCGGCTTCATCATTAAAAAAGTAAACACCTCCTGCAAAATAGCCTTTTTTGCTACTATTTTTAGGTTTAAAGTTCATATCAAAGCTAGCCATCATGGTATTAAAAGGAGTAGTTACGCTTCCCCATTGGCTACGGTAGTTCAAAATTCCACGCATGGTATATTCAGAACCGGCATTGGCAGGGTTAACCAGTAAAGGGGTCATGTGTGTCTGACTTAAGTGAATATCTTGAGCAAAAATACTGCTCGTAAAACACATCAATATGGGTAGTAGTAGTTTTTTCATCTGTTTTTAATAGCTAACTTCTTTTATTTAAAGATAGTAACATCTCCTTTCAACTCTATTTCTTCACCGTTAATTAACTTCGCCTGAACAGTATAAACGTAAACACCTGAGTTAAGATGAGTACCGTTATAAAATCCATCCCAACAAGCATCAATATCATCACTTTCATAGATTAAAGCTCCCCAACGAGAATATACCCTAAACAATACTTCTGATAAACAGTTGCTATATACTTTTAAACAATCATTATTACCATCACCATTGGGTGAGAAAGCATTGGGTACATAAACCTCTCCGCAAGTTTCATCTACATAAACCGTTACACAAGCTGAATTAAAACAACCGTCTTTTTGCGTTTGCACGCAATAGGTAGTCGTTTCTCTTGGTGATGCTGTTGGATTAGGACAAGTTGTGCAAGACAAGCTATCACTTGGTGTCCAAACAAAAGGCGGTGTACCCTGAACAAAAATAGGAGTAGATTGCCCCATCATTATAGTAGTGTCTGCATAAGCATTAATAGTTGGTAAAGGTTTTACCTGAACAGTATAAGAAGTGCTGTCAATACATCCGTTAGTGGTAACAATTACAGTATAAGTGGTAGTATCGTTTGGCATTACACTTATGGTAGAAGTAGTATCTGTTGTACTCCATAAATAAGAACCACCACCTGTTGCTGTAAGTTGGGTGGTTTCTCCATCGCAAATAATGTCAGTTCCTGTAATGGTGGCTACCGGCTGAGGAATTAAATTTACGGTATGTTGAGCAGAATCAATGCATCCAAAAGAACTTGTGCCAACAACAGTATAAGTAGTAGTAATTGTTGGAGAAACAGTTATGGAAGTAGTGGTAGCACTATTACTCCAAACATAAGAAGCGGCTCCTGTAGCGGTTAATGTTGCATTCGTTCCTAAACAAATAGAATCATTTCCGGTAATATTAATAGTAGGCAGTGGATTTACGGTTACAGTTACATTCGTAGAATCAAAACAACCGTTAGTATTGGTAACAATTACGCTATAAGTAGTGTTAGTTGTAGGAGTAACAGTTATGGCTGTTGTAGTATCTGTGGTATTCCATAAATAACTATTTCCACCACTAGCAGTAAGGGTAGTAGAATCTCCCACACAAATAGTAGTATTCCCTGAAATAGTTGGAGTAGGAGGAGTATTTACGGTAACAGTAAAATATGCTGTATCAAGACATCCGCCAACATTTACTTCCACCCAATAAGTGGTAGTTGTAGTTGGAGAAACTACTAATGAATCTAAGGTAGAATTATCACTCCAAGTATAAGTTCCACCACCGGAAGCATGTAAAACTAAACTTTCGCCTAAGCAAATACTGGTATCGTTAGCGGTAATACTAGCTGTTGGTTGTGTTAATATCTGAACAGTTGTAGTGTCATAGCCTACACAACCATTTGCATCTGTTCCTTCCACCCAATAAGTTGTAGGTGTGGCTGGATTTACATTTCTAGGATTAGTCGTGCTGTTGTCATCCCAAACATACGTATTTCCACCTGATGCTGTTAATGTCGCAGTAGAACCATTACAAACGCTTACCGGATTACCATTGTTAATTTGAATAGTAGGATTTGGATTTACGGTAATGGTCTTTGTCATGGTTTGTTTGTTACCACAAACACCTTCCACAACTAAAGTATAAGTAGTGGTGGTAGATGGCTGAACAGTGATGTTTTGAGTAGTATCTCCGCCCGGCATCCATAAATAAGAAGAAGCTAAATCAGGACCAAACAAAGTAGTAGTATCTCCATAGCAAATGGTGGGGCGTGGAGCAACTATATCAGGAAACTGGATACCAGAGTTGGCAGTAATGGTATAGCTACAAATATCACCGGCATAACCATCTATCATTAAGTAATAATCGTTACCAATAGTTAAATTATTAGCGGTAATGGTAAAGTTGGTAGAGCTTTCTTCAAAGTTAGATACTGGAGTAAAATTGCAACAACTTGTTGCAGCTTCAAAAATTTGCATTTGGATTCCCCCTGATGGATAATTACCAATCCAACAATTACTAATAGCTACATTAAGAATAGCTGTTGTATTTCCTGCTGTAAATTTAATCCATGAGTTATTGTTTATCTGAACATCAAATAATGGAGACCCTGTTCCCCAAGGTCCACCTTGTCCAAAAATACCACCGGTATTTGTTCCCGGAGTATAGGTGTAAGTAGGAGGATTGTTTTGTTCTGCATTTCCACGCATGTTACAAGGTCTATCCGGTGTGTAAGCTGCACTAGTAGTTCCGCTATAACCATTCAAATCGCAAATATATAAGGCTGTAGAGCAAAAATCATTTACAGGAGAAGCCACACAAATTCCAAAATCTCCTGCGGTTGTTCCAAATCCCCAATACCTAATATAATAAGTAGCTCCTGGTGTTAATCCTGTTGCAGAGATAAAAGGTTTAAAATCGTTTCCTGTTCCGGGATAGTTGTAATCGTCAGAACAAGCTATTTGTGTTAAACTTCCACAAGTTCCGCTATATAAAGCCATCACTCCATCATTAATACCAAAATTTAGCTGTGTAGTTATAGAAATCTGACCATTTGCAGGCACAACCACACTAAACCAAACATCAGCACTTCCTGCACCAAATCCACCTTGTTGTGGAGCAGAACCACCTGCACAAGCGGATGGAGTAGGAGCTCCCATTGAAGCAGTAGCACCAACTGTTGAGAATTGTAAGAAATTACAATCCGAATTAACGGTAGGCAAAGCGATTGCATTACAAGGCTCATCATTAGTCGGTATTGGAGATGCAGAAGGTCCTGTTATACAAATGTCAAATGGATGCCCACCACCACCATAATAATCATAAACTCTAACAAAATAAATGTTTCCAGGAATTAATCCTACTGCATTTATCACTTCATTTCCATTCATAAACCCCGAATCTTCACATTGTATAGAACTAAGTGTTCCACAACCTGTTCCTGAGAATAACTCTAATACAGGATCCATAGATGAGGATGGATTTACTGTAATAGTTGCCGTTGAATTAACCGCTGTAAAACTAAACCAAACATCGTCATCAGCATTTCCTGTACATCCAACCATCGATTGTGTAGCACCAACTGACGTGGCACTTGTGTTTATACATGTAGTGTTTACCAATAAATTGATGGCATTTCCACAATTATCATTACTTGGAGCAGGAGGAGGATTGGTAACACAAATAGTAAAAGTTCCTGAACCGGAACCAACACCATAATGATAAACTCTTATTCTGTAAGTATTTCCTATGGTTAAACCTGTTGCGTTAATGGTTTCTGTTTGTCCTGTAAAACCTTGGTCCATACATGATATAGATACCAAAGAAGCACAAGTATTAGAAAATAGTTGTACCACAGGATCCATAGTAGCACTTGGAACAACAACAATTTGATGAGAGGTGTTAGTGGCTACAAATTGATACCAAACATCATCATCGGCATTTCCAACACAACCTGGAATATTTTGAGTCGCTCCAATAGTAGTTCCTGATGTAGGTGAAGAACAATTAGCAGTAACACTTATAGAAGTAGCAAAAGAACAATTATCTGCTTGAGCAAAGATATTGTTGCTTAATGCTATAATAGTAAATAGTATAAATAGTTTAAAGAATTTCATAAATCAAGGACTAAGGTTTAATAGTTTCAAATTTTATTTCTTTAGGCATCAAACCGTGCTGAGAAATAATTTTTTTTAAATCGGTAGGCTGAAATAGTATATCCCCTTCAGATTTTCTAGGTTTTTCTTTAACAATTACCACTAATTGACCCAATTGTTTTTCTTCTTTATATTTTACTTTTGCTTCAGAAACATTCACAAGTTGATTCACTTCTGTTTCTATTTGAGAAATGGTTGTGGCAGATAATTCTCCAGAAAAATCATAATAATACATGGTCGTTACTTCTTGTTGAGGGGTTACCGTAGTTTGAGAAAACAAGTTACCGGAACCAAAAATAAAGAGATGAATAAAAAGGAGTAATGGTTTAAAAAATTTCATATCAATGATTTATAAATAATTAACAAAAGGGGAAGCAAAAGTATAAAATTATAACCATTGAAAGCAAATCTATTTTTAAACATTGTGTTAAACTAATAATATTAATGTAGATGGAAATAAGCTATGACTAACTTTTGAATTATTATTTTAAGTGATATATATTCTCATTCAAGCCTTTGTATAGAAGAACATTAAAAGTTAGCTTCGAGGGAGTGTAATATAAAGAGTAAAAAGTACAGCACATTACATAAAAGATAAAGAGCCTAATCTATAAAGCAAAGTGAGCAGCACAAAAATCAAAACAAAAAATTTAGATAAAAAAGTAAAAAAAAGTAAGTTCACAATCAGGTGTTTAAGGGGGAGTGGAGATAAAAAGTAAAAAAAAGTAAAAAAAAGTTTTGGGAAAAGGAAA
>Ga0209231_1000126_pt1 | contig 54520 bp, 52 predicted proteins | sample Deesub45470m_DNA_FD_188086 | JGI IMG/M metagenome (GOLD analysis project Ga0209231, IMG submission 188086) | Deep subsurface microbial communities from North Pacific Ocean - 450_OLKR46/470m Metagenome (SPAdes) (version 2) | ecosystem: Environmental > Terrestrial > Deep subsurface > Unclassified ... | reverse complement strand
TTTATTGATTATGTTCCTATGTTCAATAAATTTAGAGCGGTTTCTTCTATTCAGGTAATTGCTGAATTAGCAATTCCTTTACTAGGAATTTTGACTTTAAAAGAATGGTTTTCAAATACAATTTCAGCCGAAATCAAATTAAAAGCTTTAAAATCTTCTTTTTATATAATGGGCGGTTTGGCTTTAATTTTCACATTATTTGGCACTAGTTTATTTGCGTTTGAAGGCTTAAATGATAGTAGTTACGATAAAATGTTACCAGGTTTTTTAGATGCTATTATTGCTGATAGAAAAGCTATTTTCTTTGCCGATAGTTTAAGAACATTGGTGCTTATTGTTTTAGCCGCAGGTGTTTTATGGTTATTTTTAAAAGAAAAGTTAAAGCTGAATGTAACTATTTTAGCGTTAGGAGCTTTAATTTTATTTGATTTAGTTTCGGTTGATAAACGATATGTTAATAAAGATGATTTTTTAAATGCAAGGGAAATAGACAAACCTTTTATTGCTTCAGAAATAGACAAAGAAATACTGAAGGATAAAAGCCATTATAGAGTTGCTAATTTTATGGTAAACCCTATGAATGATGGAAGTACTTCTTATTTTCATAAATCTATTGGTGGTTACCACGCTGCAAAATTAGAAAGATATCAAGAGTTATTCGATTTTCAGATCTCGAAAAACAATATTGAAGTATTAAATATGTTGAATACCAAATATTTTATTTTTGAAGATGGTAGCCAACGAGAAACAGTTCAGCAAAACCCAAGTAATAATGGAAATGCCTGGTTTGTAAACACCATTAAAGTTGCTAACAATGCGAATGAGGAAATAATTGCTTTAGATAGTTTAAAAACACAAACTGAAGCCGTTATTGATGCTAAATTTATTTCAAGCGACTTTGTAAATCAATATCCTACAGATTCAACAGCAACAATTGAAATGACGTCATATAAAGCAAATGAACTGATGTATGAATCTAAAACGAATTCAAATCAATTTGCAGTATTTTCTGAAATCTATTACAAAAATGGTTGGAATGCTTATATTGATGGAAAACTAACACCACATTACCGTGTTAATTATGTATTACGAGGATTGGAAATTCCAAAAGGAAAACATACTATTGAATTTAAATTTGAACCAACGGTGATTAAAAAAGGAAATACAATTACGTTGATTTCTTATTTAATACTAATACTTATTTCTTTAGGGTGGTTTATAATTGATAAAAAAACAAAAAATGCAAATTAAAACACCAATAAAAAGATATAACCATACACTCGAATTTTTACAAAATGTTTTACCTGCCCCAGCCACAATTTTAGATTTAGGTGTTCGCAATCCATTTACTGAAATTATGGAAAAAAATGGGTATACCGTTTACAATACAGAAGGTGAAGACTTAGATTTATTACCTGAAATTGTTAAAAATTATAAAGTTGATGCTGTTACCGCATTCGAAATATTTGAACATTTAATTGCTCCGTTTAACGTTTTAAGAGCTATTGAAACTTCAAAAATAATTACAACAATACCTTTAAATTTATGGTTTGCAAAAGCATATAGAAGCAAAACGGATATGTGGGATAGACATTATCATGAATTTGAAGATTGGCAGTTTGATTGGTTGCTTGAAAAATCTGGTTGGACAATTAAGAAAACTCAAAAATGGACTAGCCCAATTAACAAAATTGGTTTTAGACCTATATTAAGAACTGTTACGCCACGCTTTTATGCAGTTTATGCAGAAAAATAGTTGATTTTATGCGAATAGGAATGATTTTAGACAAAACCTTTCCGCCCGATCCGAGGGTGGAAAATGAAGCCATTTCATTAATTGAAAATGGACATGAAGTCTTTTTATTCTGCTTAAAATATGATAAAAAATTAGGCAACGAAGTAATTAACAAAATCAAAGTTAAGCGCTATCAATCAGATAAGTTAGCGTATAAATTATCTGCTTTAGCATATACAATTCCATTTTACACCTATTTAATGAAGTGGAAAATCAAACACTTTTTAAAGGAAAATAAGATAGAAGCCATACATATTCATGATATGAGGATTGCTGAAGCTGTATTTAAAGCAAACCAAAAAGGAAATTTACCAATAGTGTTAGATTTGCATGATAATATGCCGGAAATCATGAAATTATATGCACATCTTCAGAAATTTCCAGGAAAGCAATTAATTTCTCCAAAAAAATGGAAGCTAAAAGAAGAAGAATTTATAAGTAGAGCAACTAAAGTAATTACAGTTTCACAAGAATTTATTGATGAAGTTGTTGAGCGTACCCATATTTCAAAAGATAAAATTGTTTTAGTTCCTAATACGGTGCATCAATCATTTTATAAAGAAGCTATTATTGACAATTTAATTGTAGATAACTACAAAAACGATTTTGTAATTTTATATTTGGGTGATACAGGTTTGAGAAGAGGATTACAAACGGCTATTGATTCTTTAGTTATTTTAAAAGAAAAGATTAAGAATGTAAAGTTGGTAATTGTTGGGAAAAGTTCTACAGATAAAATTTTACATAAACAGGTAATAGATTTAAAATTAGAGAATTATGTCGATTTTAAAGGATGGCAAAATGTAACAACTTTTCCTTCGTATATTGTAGCTAGTTCGGTTTGTATTTCTCCCTTGCATAGAAATATTCAGCATGATGTAGCGTATGCAAATAAACTTTTTCAATATATGAGCTTTTCAAAACCGGTTTTAGTTAGTAATGCCACAGCTCAGAAAAATTTGATTGAAAAGACCATTTCAGGATTGGTACATTTAGAGAAAGATGCTCAGGACTTTTCAGAAAAAATTTTACAATTATATAAAAGTAAGAAGTTACGAGATGTTATGGGAAATAACGGTAAACGATTTGTGGATGAAGAATTTTGTTGGGAAAAAACTTCTGAAAAACTAATTCAATTATATGCTAATTTAAGTACATGAAAAAAGCACTCATCATAACATATTATTGGCCACCAGCAGGTGGTTCAGGAGTGCAGCGTTGGTTGAAGTTTGTAAAATATTTTCGTGATTTTGATATAGAACCAATAGTTTATACGGTTCAAAATCCAAGTTATCCAATTATTGATGAATCACTTATAAATGATGTTCCAGAGAATATCGAAATACTAAAACATCCGATTTGGGAACCAAATAGTTTACTTTCACTTTTCGGAAAAAAGAAAGGAGAGAGCGCTGGTTTTTTAAATCCAAAACCTTCTTTTTTAGGAAAATTATTGCAATATATTCGTGCAAATTATTTCATTCCTGATGCCCGTAAATTTTGGGTTAAGCCATCGGTTAAATTTTTGAAAAATTATTTGGAAGAATACAAAGTGGACGTTGTAATTACAACTGGCCCCCCTCATAGTATGCATTTAATAGGGCTTCAATTAAAGCAACAATTAAATATAAAGTGGATTGCCGATTTTAGAGATCCTTGGACTGAAATTGACTATTTTCACCAATTGCCATTGACTAAAAAGGCAATTAAAAAACATCATCGTTTAGAAGAAGAAGTGTTGAGAAGTGCAGATGCCGTATTAGTGGTTGGAAATACAATGAAGGAAAATTTCAGTAAATTTAATAGCAATGTTTTTACGGTAACGAATGGTTATGATGAAACGATTTCTAATGCGGTAATTGAATTAGATTCAAAATTTTCAGTAACACATATTGGCTTAATGAATGCTGATAGAAACCCCAAAATGTTGTGGGAAGTATTATCTGAAATTGTTACTGAAAATAAAGAGTTTGCAGATGATTTTGAACTGAAACTAATTGGAAAAGTAGCTATTTCAGTAAATGGCGATATTTTAAAACATGGATTGTCAAAAAATGTTCATGTTTTAAATTATGTTCCTTATAATGAAGTTATTAAATTTCAGCAAGCATCACAAGTATTGCTATTAATAGTAAATAATGTTCCAAGTGCAAAAGGAATTATTACAGGAAAAATATTTGAATATTTAATGGCAAAACGTCCAATTTTGGCAATAGCGCCAATAGACGGGGACTTAGCTGAAATTTTAAACATAACCAATGGCGGTTTTGTTATAGATTTTGAAGACAAAGATTCTTTAAAAAGGAGTATATTAGATTTGTATTCTGATTTTAAAAAAGGAACTTTAACAATTAATCCAAAAAATATTGAGCAATTTCATAGAAAAGAATTAACCAAAAAAGTTTCAGAAATCATCAATAAAATTACTGAATGAAGAAAATTGTAACCATATTAGGTGCTCGACCACAATTTGTGAAAGCTGCTGTTTTAAGTAGAATAATTTCGAAATATAATGCTATTGAGGAGGTTATAATACATACTGGTCAACATTATGATACCAATATGAGTGCTGTTTTTTTTGAGGAAATGGAAATTCCAACTCCCAAATATAATTTAGATATCAATGGGTTAAGTCATGGAGCTATGACTGGACAAATGTTGGTGAAGATAGAAGAAGTTTTAACGATTGAAAAACCAGATTTGGTAGTTGTTTATGGTGATACCAATTCAACTTTGGCTGGCGCTTTGGCGGCAAAAAAAATGAATATAAAGGTTGTTCATGTTGAAGCTGGTTTGCGCTCTTTTAATATGAGAATGCCAGAAGAAATCAATAGAATTTTAACCGATAGAATTTCGGATTTATTGCTTTGTCCAACAGATACTGCTATTGAAAACTTACAAAAAGAGGGCTTTTCAAATTTCCCTTCAGAAATTGTAAAAAGTGGTGATATTATGAAAGATGCTGTTGAATATTATGGAAAAACTTCAAGTCAAAAATCTGACATCATTTCAAACTTAAAATTACACCCGAATGAATTTGTTTTAGCAACCATTCATCGTCAAGAAAATACAGATGATATTGATAAATTGAAATTCATATTTGAAGGTTTGGAGAAAATAAGTAAAGAAAAACAAGTTATTTTGCCCTTGCACCCAAGAACTAAAGCTATCTTGAAAAAGAATAATTTATCATTCAATTTAAAAATAATTGATCCGGTTGGTTATTTTGACATGTTAGAATTGCTTAAAAATTGTAATTTGGTAATTACTGATAGTGGAGGTCTTCAAAAAGAAGCTTTTTTCAATGAGAAATATTGCATTATAATAAGAGAAGAAACAGAATGGGTAGAATTGGTTTCTAATGGTTTTGCCAGAATTGTTGGAAGTGATAAAAATTCCATGTTTAAGGTGTTTAAGGATTTTCAACACACTAAAGCTGATTTCAGTGAGGATTTATATGGAAATAACGTAGGTGAAAAAATGTATAAACAGATTCTTAAATTAGTGTAATGGGAATAGTGCTTAGACAATCTTTTATTAATACAGTAATTATTTTTATTGGATTTGCTGTAGGCGGAATAAATGTATTGTTCTTATTTACGCATTTTTTACATGAAGACTATTTTGGACTAATTACTTTTTTATTATCTGCGGCAAATATCATATTACCATTGGTGGTTTTTGGTATGCAGCATACCATCATTAAATTTTATTTTTTTTATAAAACGAAACAAGAACAGGATGGCTTTTTAATAACTGCTTTATTTTTTCCTTTGGTTATTATTATTCCGTTAGCACTGGTTGGAAGTTATTTTTACGTAGCTATTTCAAACTGGTTGTCAGTTGAAAATTCGATGTTAAAAGAGTACACCTATTTGATATTTTTAGCGGCTATTTTTATGGGCTACTTTGAATTATTTCATTCGTGGACCAAAGTTCAATTAAATACCATATTTGGAAATTTTATAAAAGAGTTATTTGCGAGAATTTGCACTTCCTTTTTATTATTAGCTGTTTATTTTCAATGGATTACAAATGAGCAGTTTATTTATGCAGAAGTTATTGTATATGGTTTACGAGCATTCATAATGATGTTTTATGCTTTTTATGTTTATAAACCAGTTTTTAAAATTAAACTTCCAGCGAATCTTAAAGAAATTCTTTCATTTTCATTTTATATTATCGTTGGAGGCTCGGCGGCAGGGATATTATTGGAAATAGATAAGTTTATGATTCCTCAAATGCAGCAAATTGCTCAGGTTGCTTATTATTCAGTAGGAATATATATAGCGAGTGTTATTAGTATTCCAACACGAGCAATGCAGCAAATTACTAGTCCAATTACTGCGAAAGACATGATAGATAATAATGTTGGTGAAGTTGAAAAGTTATACAAACAAACCTCTATTAATTTATTAATTATTGGTGGATTATTATTTTTAATGATTAATTTAAACATTGCAGATTTATATGAAATTATAAATAAACCTCAGTTTACACAGGGAATATTGGTTGTGCTTATTATTTCATTTGCTAATATTATGGAACTCGCGCTAGGTACAGGAAATGCTATTTTGGTGAACTCAAAATATTATAGAATATTCTTTTATATGTCTATAGCAATGGCTTTATCAGTTGTGTTTTTAAATAAATGGTTAATTGCCTTAATTGGTATTAATGGAGCTGCTTATGCTACACTAAGTGTTGCTGTGGTTTATGGATTTGTTAAAATATTTTATATAAAATATAAATTTAAAATTCAACCGTTTAGTATTGATACTATTAAAATTTTAGTTGTTATTGGCTTCCTGTTTGTTGCTTTTTATTTTTGGAATTTTAAGTTTATTCCAATTGTAAACATCCTATTAAAATGTTTAATTATTTTAATTTTATATGTTTTTTTAATCAAAAAGCTGAAAATATCAAAAGACATAAATACGTTATTATTAAAATTTCCTTTGTAGATTGAAGCTATGAAAAGATATTAAAAAACCACTAAAACAAAAGCTTCAGTGGTTTTAATTATGAAAACCTAAGACTAATCTCAATTTTCAGCAGTATTTTTTGAGATTTAATTTCGTGTTAAAAGTATTCTAATTTTGTTGATTGAACTGTAATGTATGTTACAACAATTTTAAAGTAGAATTGTATTATTTTAGCAGCTGAAAACTTATAAGAAGATGATTTTTTTAGAACATATTTTGTACGGAATTACAATGGCTTATTTTGGGTTAATATCTCCGGGGATGTTAAATATGACTGCATTAAAAACAAGAATAGATGTCGGAAAAAAAGAGAGTATTATTTTTTCAGTAGGCGCTTCTACTATTGTTTTTATACAAGCAGGAATTGCATTGTTTTTTGCAGACTTTTTTAATAAAAACCCTGAAATTATTCAAAAATTAAAAATTGTTGGTGTAGTTATATTTTTTGCATTAGCACTATTTTTCTTTTTTCAAGCGAAGAAAAAATTCAACCCTAAAAGCAAAATTAATAAGGGAAATTATTTTATAAAAGGTATTGCAATGTCATCAATTAATATGCTAGCCATTCCTTTTTATCTTGGAATTAGCATTTTTTTGGTTTCAGAACATAAAATAATTATTGAGTATCCTTATATTTTGTTTTTTTCTTTTGGTGCTGCAATAGGCTCATTCTTACTATTTTACACCTATATTATTTTCGCAAAAATAATTATTAAGAAAATAACATTTATTGCGACTAACATAAACAGTATTTTAAGTTTACTGTTTTTGGCATTGGGAATTTTGACATTGATTAAGTTATTATCTTAAATTATTTATATTTACAAAATAAAATTTTATTTTTAAACATGATTGAAGCTATTGAAAAAAATTTATTTAGAGGGATTCACCTTTTGCAATACATCTCAGATGAAGAATATAGTAACACTACAATAGCACCTTATTATTCAAGTATTGGTAGTCATATGCGTCATATTTTAGATGTGTTCGATTGTGTTTTTGATGGATTAGATTCCAATAACATCAATCTTATCAGTAGAAAAAGAAATGAATTGGCTGAAAATTTTACTAAAAATGGGATTGATTATTTTGAAGTAACACTAAACAAATTAAAGGCTTTAAAATCAGAGGATTTTAATAAAATTGTGAACGTAACAGACGATTTAGGTTTGGGAATTATTTCGGCAAACTATACACTCGGTGGAATTCTAATACAAGCGCACAGTCACGCAATTCACCATTTTGCAAGTGTAGGTTATATCATTTCCCAATTAGGAATCCAATTGCCGGATGACGATTTTGGTTTTAATCCTACCACTCCTAGAAATAAGATGATTACTTAATAACCAATGCATTAATTTTTTTTAGGTAATTATGATACCTAAAATTGAGGTTGACTAAATACTTTAAATTAGTATATTTTATATTATAAATTTCATGGTTTTTTACTCCAATAGTATATGCTATTTTCCAATGGTTTTTAATTGATTTTAATGCTTTGTAATAGCTGCCATTAGTTGAATCGTAAATATGAGTTGGTTCAGAAATAATGCCATTGATTTCAATAATTTTAAAATTTACACCATTTAATAATTCATTTAAAGTATGGTATTTTAAATCTACTCTGCCATAAAACCAACCATCAATTTGATTGTTTAAAGTGTCGAATAACTTTACTAAATCAGGGTTTATTAAATGGTTTCCGTTAATAAATTGAGTTCCTTTTGAATGGTTACCAATAACATTTAAAATAAATTCCTCATCCATTTTAGGAACATGTTGAAGTTGATTTTTGTTTATTTCTGTAATTAAGGTTAAATACCTTTCAGCTCTTTTCTCATTATTTATAAGTTCTAATAAAGTAGATTTTCCATTCCCAATAACCGTTAAATATTTTTTTAAGGTAATTGAAGTAATTGTTCCTTTTTCTTCCCCTGGAATTCTATGATAAAAGATGCCACATTCATTTTCTAATTCAATAAATTCTTGAATGATTAAGTTAATGGAATTGAAATTCTTGAGATAATTGGATAGTTCATTATCTGAATGAATCTTTTTAACTAAAAGCCCTCTAAAACCAATATCAGGCTTTATAATAATTGGGTAATTGATGGTTTGTTTTTTTAATTCGGGTAAAATTTCTTGGAGTACATCTCCTTTTTTGACATAAATAGATTTTGGCCTGTACTTTTCTGGAATTAATTTTAAGGTTTCATATTTAGATTCAAAGCCATTTCCAGAACCTTCAATTCCTGGGTTTACTGCTGAAAAAAAACCGAAACTCTTTGCTCGTATTGCTAAATATAAAGCATAAGGTAATAGTGGTACATAAAACATGAATGAAGGCCAATATTCCCAATTTGAAAACTTCTTAGCAAGTAAGTTTTTCATGGTTTCTTGCTAAAAAAGGCATTTAAAATAATACGAATTCCCAAAAAACCTAATACTACAGCTGTAAAAGCCAAAACAACACCAACACTCAGCCATATAAAATTGTTTTGTTGTTTAAGAGATTTAAAGCCAATAGTAATAAGAATGGGAGCAATTATTAATAGGGGTAGAGCCATTAATTCATATTTTAAACCACGAAATAATTCTTTTTTATCCGTTCTCATTTGAATAATTGTTAATAACGGTTCTTACATTTTTATATTTTAAAAGTAGTTCTAATGCCTTTTCTTCAGAGACTTTTAATTCATCCATAATCATTTTAGTACCTCTATCTACAAGTTTGTTATTAGTCAACTGCATATCTACCATTTTATTTCCTTTTACTTTTCCTAATTGAATCATGACGCTTGTTGAAATCATATTTAGAACTAATTTTTGAGCTGTGCCCGCTTTCATTCTTGAACTGCCAGTAACAAATTCTGGTCCTACAATTACTTCTATCGGATGTTTCGCAGCATTGCTTAAAGGGCTTCCTTCATTACAAGTTATGCAACCCGTTAAAATATTATTTTCATTGCATTTTTGTAAACCGCTAATCACATAAGGTGTTGTGCCAGATGCAGCAATTCCAATAACAGTGTCGTTACTATTTATATTGAATGTTTTTAAATCTTCCCATGATTGTGTGATAGAATCTTCTGCAAACTCCACTGCTTTTCTAATTGCTGTATCGCCACCGGCAATAATGCCAATTACTAAATTATGAGAAACCCCAAAAGTAGGTGGACATTCTGAAGCGTCTAAAATTCCCAATCTTCCACTTGTTCCGGCACCAATATAAAATAATCGTCCGCCATTTTTCATTCTTTCAACTATAGCAATTACAATTTTTTCTATGGAAGGAATTACCTTTTCTACAGCCAAAGGAATTGTTTTATCTTCTGAATTTATATTTGTTAATAATTCAGTGACCGTCATTTTTTCTAAATGATTGAAGTTTGATGCCTGTTCTGTGGTTTTTGTAAAACTCATAGTTCAAAAATAAAAAAAAAGCTTCAACTTTTCGTTGAAGCTTTCATTTAAGTTTAACTTGTTGTTAATTTTCTATTAAATTGAAGAAATAAGATTGTTTAAAGTGGCACTTGGTCTCATTGCTTTTTCCGTTAAGTTTTCATCAAAAGCATAATAACCACCAATATTAACTTTTTTACCTTGTGCGGCTTCTAACTCTTTAATAATCATAGTTTCATTCATTTCCAAATCTTTAGCAACTTTTGTGAATTGATTTTTAAGGTCCGCATCTTTATTTTGAGCAGCTAAAGCTTCAGCCCAATACATCGCTAAATAAAAGTGACTTCCTCTATTGTCTAATTCCCCAACTTTACGAGAAGGCGATTTTTTATGATCTAAAAAAGTATCAGTAGCTTCATCTAAAGTTTCAGCTAAAATAAGCGCTTTTGGGTTGTTGTAATTTTCACCTAAATGTTCTAATGAAACTGCCAATGCTAAAAATTCACCTAAAGAGTCCCATCTTAAATGACCTTCTTCAACAAATTGTTCCACATGTTTTGGAGCTGAACCTCCTGCGCCAGTTTCAAACATTCCACCACCTTTCATTAAAGGAACAATAGAAAGCATTTTTGCACTTGTTCCTAATTCTAAAATTGGGAATAAATCTGTTAAATAATCTCTTAATACATTTCCTGTAACGGAGATAGTATCTAATCCTTTTTTAAGACGGTCTAAAGTGAAAAAAGTAGCATCTTTAGGAGACATAATTTGAATATCTAATCCAGTAGTATCTAGTTTAGGTAAATACGTATTTATTTTTTTGATAACCTCTGCATCATGAGCTCTATTTTTGTCGAGCCAGAATATAGCAGGTGTATTGGTTGCTCTTGCTCTTTTAACAGCTAGTTTTATCCAATCTTGAATAGGAGCATCTTTAGCCTGACACATCCTCCAAATATCACCTTTTTCAACAGCGTGTTTAATTAAAACAACACCATTTTGATCAACAACTTGTACTATTCCATTTTCTGAAATTTCAAAAGTTTTATCGTGTGAACCATATTCTTCCGCTTTTTGAGCCATTAAACCAACGTTAGGGACTGTCCCCATGGTTGTTGGATCAAAAGCACCATTTTTTTTACAAAACTCAATGGTGGCTTCATATATTCCTGCATAACTACTATCGGGGATAATTGCTTTGGTATCTTGTGGTTTTCCTGCTGCGTCCCACATTTTTCCAGAAGTACGGATCATTGCAGGCATTGAAGCGTCAATAATAACATCACTAGGTACATGTAAGTTTGTAATGCCTTTATCTGAATTTACCATTGCTATTGCTGGACCATTTTCTAGACAAGCCTTAATGTCAGCTTCAATTTCTAATTTTTGACTTTCAGGTAATTTTTGAATTTTAGCAATTAAGTCACCTAAACCATTATTTACATCAACGCCTAATTTTTTTATAACTGCACTATGTTTTTCAAAAACACTTTTAAAAAATGCTTGTACAGCATAACCAAAAATAATAGGGTCAGAAACTTTCATCATTGTTGCTTTCATATGTAATGAAAACAATACATTTTTATCTTTAGCATCTTTAATTTGTTCATCTAAAAAGGTCAGTAATGCATTCTTACTCATAAGAGTTGCGTCAATAATTTCTCCCGTAATTAAGGATAATTTATCTTTTAAAACTGTGATAGTACCATTTTGGTCAATAAATTCAATTTTCACATCACTGTTTTTTGAGATAGTTACAGATTTTTCATTAGAGAAAAAATCGCCACTATTCATTGAAGATACGTGTGTTTTAGAATCGGAAGACCAAGCACCCATTGAGTGTGGATTCTTTTTTGCGTAATTCTTAACTGCTTTTGGAGCTCTACGATCAGAGTTTCCTTCACGTAAAACAGGGTTTACAGCTGAACCTTTTACTTTATTATAGTTTTTTTGAATCTCTTTTTCTTCTGGTGTAGTTGGATTTTCCGGAAAGTTTGGAATGTTAAACCCTAACAATTGAAGCTCTTTTATTGCTGCCTTTAATTGAGGAATAGAGGCAGAAATATTTGGTAATTTAATAATATTTGCTTCTGGCTTATTTGCTAATTCACCCAACTCTGCTAATGTGTTCGGAACTTTTTGTGAAGGTGTCAAATATTCTGGGAATTCAGCCAAAATTCTAGTTGCCAAAGAAATATCTTTAAACTCTATTTCAATTCCAGATGACTTTGTAAATGCCTTAACAATTGGTAAAAATGAATAGGTTGCCAATGCAGGAGCTTCATCAGTTTTTGTATAAATTATTTTACTCATATTTTATGTTTTTTAAGCTATAATTATCAATTATAGGATTCCTAATAATGTTTGATTTTACTTGTGCAAATATAGTAAATAAAGGCGGTAAAATTGATTGCGAAAACGTTATAAATAGGGGGCTTATTTTGTAATTAAACTAAAAAAAAGTTAAAAAATTTACAATAGTATAAATAGGTAAAAAACAAAAGCCATCATAACGATTTCTCATTATCATGGCTTTTTGCTGAAACACTTTTTTTTAAAAGTTTTTAGTCAAAATGGTTCAATTGCTTAAAGTTATTCTAATTAAAGTATAACAACAATCAAGTTTCTTCTAAATCTTGTTGAATTCTTACAAACCAACTTCTTATAAAAACAGTTGTTTCTTTTAAAACAGTACCTAAAGCTTTGTTGCAACTTCTAGAAGTTACATACTTTAAAATACTATTCTAAAATTTGTTTTTAAAATCATGTTTCCATTTATTCATGCTAAATACTTGGGACATCTTACTATTTAAAGTTTGATTTTAAAAACGATGTTCAAGAACATTTTGAATTTCACTCTGAGTTTCCGAGTAACTTAAAATTTGCATTTCAATGTTATACTTAATTCTCATCGTTAATTCTTTTGTAAATTAAATAATCAAAAAGTATATTTCCAAATTTATAATAGTTTTATTATCAACAAGATATGAACCTCACTTATAAACATTTGTTAATAAAAAACCCATTTTGAATTTCAAAACGGGTTTTTAATTTTTTTTAAGAAAAGGAATTAACGTCTTCTTTCTTGAATTCTTGCTTTTTTACCAGTTAAACCTCTAAAGTAGAAAATTCTTGCTCTTCTAACTCTACCATGTTTGTTAACTTCAATTTTTTGAATTGCAGGTAAATTTAAAGGGAAAATACGTTCAACACCAACTGTTCCTGACATTTTTCTAATGGTAAATGTTTCAGAAGCGCCAGAGCCTCTTCTTTGAATTACAGTACCTTTAAAAAACTGTGTACGTTTTTTATCACCTTCTTTAATTTCGTAGTAAACTGTTATTGTGTCACCTGCTTGAAATTCAGGAAACTCATTTTTAGTTACAAATTCGTTTTGTATAAACTTTACTAAATCTTCCATTTTAAAATATTTAATGGGTTTTTCAATCATCAACGTTCACGATTTTCGTCAGAGGTTGATTTTGAGTGTGCAAATTTAATAAAAAAGATTAGTCTTCCAACAAATCTGGTCTTATTTTTTTTGTATGCTCTAAAGCTTCGTTGGTACGCCATTCATCAATTTTAGGAAAATTGCCTGACAACAAAATTTTAGGCACTTCTAAGCCTTTATATTCCGATGGGCGGGTATAAACGGGTGGTGACAGTAAATTGTCTTGAAATGAGTCAGTTAGAGCCGAAGTTTCATCACCTAAGACACCCGGAATGAGTCTAATAATAGCATCGCATAAAACTGCTGCAGCCAATTCTCCACCACTTAAAACATAGTCTCCAATAGAGATTTCTTTGGTGATAAATAAATCCCGAACACGTTGATCTACACCTTTGTAGTGCCCGCAAAGTAGTATCATATTTTCATTAAGAGACAATTTGTTGGCAGTTTGTTGATTTAAGGTCTTTGCATCTGGAGTCAAATAAATGATTTCATCATAATCTCGTTCCTCTTTTAATTTAGAAATACATTTATCAATGGGCTCAATCATAAGTACCATTCCTGCCCCGCCTCCAAATTGATAATCGTCAATTTTTCCATAGTCATTTAAAGCATAGGTTCTTAAATCGTGAAAATGAACTTCAACTAAATTTTTATCAATAGCGCGTTTTATGATTGAATACTCAAACGGACTTTTAATTAATTCTGGTGAAACAGTTATAATATCTATTCTCATGCCGCAAAGATAATTTTTTTTTAAGTTTAGGTTTAATTAAAAGTTGAAATTTGATATTTAGGCATTAGGCAATAGACAATAGGGAAAAGCGAATAGCGAAAAGATGAATAGGTTTTTGGTGAAAATAAATTATTTAATAATCACATTTAAAAACTAAAAACTAAAAACTAAAAACTAAAAACTAAAAACTCACAACTAATTGCTAATCAATAATTTCTGCTTTTATCATTCGATCGACTTCATAAAAATCTTTTTTTAATTCAATATTTTTAAATCCTTTCAATTTCAATAAATCTATTGTTTCAACTCCTAAATATTGATTGATTTCAAAGTATAAACTTCCATTTTCAGTAAGATGATTTTTTGCTAATGTTGCTATTTTATCATAAAATAACAATGGATTTTCGTCTCTCACAAATAAAGCCAAATGAGGTTCGTTTGCTAAAACGTTTTCACTCATTTGTTTTTTTTCTAATTCACGAACGTAAGGCGGGTTTGAAACTATAATATCAAATTTTTGTGGCAATTCTGAAATTTTTAAAATATCAGCTTCTATAAAATGAACTGCAACATCATTATTTTGAGCATTTTCTTTTGCTGTTTCAATAGCTTTTTTTGAAATATCTAAAGCAAAAACTTCTGCATTTTGAAGATTTTTAGCTAATGAAATTGCAATGCAACCGCTACCTGTACCAATATCTAGTATTTTGAGTTCTGGGTTTTGAGTTTTGAGTTTTGAGTTTTTCAGAATCCAACTTACCAATTCTTCGGTTTCAGGTCTTGGGATTAAAACATTTTTATTCACCTTGAATTTGAGCCCATAAAATTCAGTTTCACCAATAATATATTGAATTGGGATGTCTTTCTTTAAGTCGTTTAATGCGTTTTTAAAAAAAGACAACTCGGTTTTATTGAATTCTAAATTTGGCTGAAGTGCCAACTCAGTTCGTGTTATTTTTAATTCATTTTCAATTAATAAATTAAAGAAAGATTGAATTTCAGTTTCAGGATATAACTTAGAAAGTTCTAAAAAAAAGTGCTTTTTAAATTCTTGAATTCGCATTATAAATCCTTTAGCATCCATAAATTACAGGAATAATGTCCGGTATCTCCCATCCGGGAATCTAAATCCTTAAAACCAACTTTTTTATATAATTTACGGGCATCTTCCATATATGGTAATGTTTCTAAATAGCATTGTTCAAAACCAAATTCTTTCGCTTTTTGAAGACAAGTTACCATCATTTTACTTCCCAAACCAATTCCTCTTGCTTCAGGCAAAAAATACATTTTTTGAAGTTCACAAACATTGCCATTATAGTTATCTAATTGCTTTATACCTGCGCCGCCATATATAATACCATCTTTTTCAATAACATAATAAATAGCTTTATTTGTATTGTAAACTTCATACAGTGTATCTAAAATAGTGTCAGCATACGCAGTTCCAACTTTTGGAACACCAAATTCAACTAAAATCTCACGAATAGCTTTTGCTATTTTGGGATTATCTTCCACTTGAATTTCTCTGATTTTAAAGTTATTATGAGTCATTTTATTATCTTATTTTTGTGCTGTGAATATACACGAAAAATATATAAATCGCTGCATTGAATTAGCAAAAAATGGACTGGGTACTACATATCCGAACCCAATGGTTGGAAGCGTGATTGTTTTAAATGACACCATAATTGGTGAAGGTTGGCATAGAAAAGCTGGAGAGCCTCATGCTGAAGTAATTGCGATACGTTCAGTTAAGGATAAATCGCTATTAAAGGATGCAACTATATATGTTAGTTTAGAGCCATGTTCACATTTTGGAAAAACACCACCCTGTGCTCATTTAATTGTTGAAAATAAAATTAAAAATGTTGTTATTGGAACAATTGATATCAATAGTAAAGTAAGTGGAAGAGGAGTTGAGTATTTAAAAAGGAACGGATGTAATGTTATTGTTGGTGTTTTGGAAAAAGAATGTGAACAATTAAATAAACGTTTTTTTATATTTCATAACAAAAAAAGACCTTTTATAATTTTAAAATGGGCTGAAACCTCGGATGGTTTTATAGACAAGTTGAGGGATAAGAGTTCTGAAAACATACCAAACTGGATTTCAAACATATATTCACAACAATTTGCACATAAAATGAGAAGTGAAGAACAAGCTATTTTAGTAGGAACCAAAACAGCCTTAAATGACAATCCGAGTTTAAATTGTAGAAATTGGTTTGGAGAAAACCCCATTAGATTGGTTTTAGACAGGACTTTAAAAATCCCTTCAAATTATAATTTGTTAGATGGAAGTGTAAAAACAATAGTTTTAACTGAAAAAGAAAATGTAAAAAAGCAACATGAAAATGTGCTTTTCGAAATAATTGATTTTACTGATAACATTCCAAGACAAATTTGTGGAGTTTTGTATAAACATGAAATTCAATCTGTAATAATAGAAGGTGGAACACAAACTTTGCGAAGTTTTATAGATGAGAAATTATGGGATGAAGCATTTATTTTTGTTGGAAATATTTTATTTAAGAATGGATTGAAATCGCCTGAAATTAAAAATGCACCAACTGAAATTCAGAAAATATTTGATGACACTTTAAAAATATATAGAAACTAAAGTTGATTCGTTTGATTCAATTTTAGTTGAAATTAAAAAATTGATTTTAATAAATTTGTACTTTTAAATTATTGTTATTATTTCAGAAAAAGATACATATAGAACTATTGAAATTGCCAAAGGAGATGTGCTTTATAAAGAAAAAGGCAGTAAATTTATTGGGTATGTATTTCCTGTTTTTAGCGAAGAAGATGTTAAAATTCATTTAGATGAGTTAAAAAAAAAGCAGCATTCTGCAAGGCATTTTTGTTATGCTTGGCAAATAGGAATTGAGGACATTCAATACCGAGCAAATGATGATGGTGAGCCAAATAATTCTGCTGGGCAACCTATTTACGGACAAATCCTTTCTAAAGATATTACAAATGTGTTGGTTGTTGTAGTTCGTTATTTTGGAGGAACCAAATTGGGAATCGGCGGTTTAGTGAATGCTTATAAAACAACAGCTAATTTAATTTTGGAGGAATCAGTTATTGTAAAAAAAACAATTAATGTTCATTTTCAACTAACTTTTGATTATAAGGATATGAACAAAGTTATGAGAATTATAAAAGAAAATAACCTTGAAATTGAAACTCAAAAAATGAATCTAAATTGTGAGTTTTTAATTTCGGTACGTAAAAAATTTGCATCTAAAATTAATCAACAACTTACTGATTTACGTTGTTTAACAATTAAGGTAATTTAACAGTATTTTCATCAATTATTTTTAATAAGTATTCAGGAGCTCGTGTTGGCTTGTTGGTTTGCATATGAATAAAAACCAATGTTGTGGTTGCCGTTGTTAGAATTTCGCCACTCTCATTTTTTATTTCATAAATAAATTCAATCTTTGCAGAAGGTCTTTTTACTAAAGTGGTTTTCACAGTGAGTAAATCATCGTATTTTGCTGATTTTAAGTAATTTATATTTAGATTAATTACAGGTAACATGATTCCAGTTTCTTCCATCTTCTTATAAGAAACACCTAATTTCCGTAACCATTCAATACGCCCCATTTCTAAGTATTGAGCATAATTTCCGTGATAAACATAACTCATTTGGTCGGTTTCTGCGTATCTTACTCTAAATTGAATTATATTTGTAATCATATACTATTTTTTAGGTAGCCTATCTTACGTAAAAAAAAATTAAAAATCAATAGGTGTTTTATTTTTTTATACTGAAAAATATTCACATTTTTGTAAAGCTAAAATTTACTTAGAGGTTTCTCTAAAGAATCAACGAATTTAACTTAAAATACGATTTTACTTAAAATGACTAAAACTGCATCATCAGTTTGGGGGGAATGCTTATCTTTTATACAGGATAATATTAAACAACAAGCATTTAAAACTTGGTTTGAGCCTATCAAACCAATCAAACTTTCAGGTGAGGCACTTACAATTCAGGTACCAAGTAAATTTTTTTATGAATGGCTTGAAGAGCATTATATTAAACTATTAAGAGTTGCTTTAGTAAAACAGTTAGGTGAAGATGCAAAGTTGATTTATGATGTTAGGATGGAAAATAATTACAGTAGCAATAATCCACATACTGTTAAATTTCCAAGTTCAAATAGAAATCCTATAAATTCACAAGGAATTACAGTTCCAATTGATATTAATAAACGAGAATTAAAAAACCCTTTTATTATTCCTGGAATTCAGAAAGTTAAAATTGAATCTCAATTAAATCCAAATTACAATTTCGATAGTTTTGTAGAAGGCGATTCTAACAGATTGGCTCGTTCTGCGGGTTTAGCTGTTGCAAATAAGCCAGGTGGCACTTCATTTAATCCACTATTAATTTATGGTGGAGTTGGGTTAGGTAAAACGCATATTGCACATGCAATTGGTGTTGAAATTAAAGATAAATATCCTGATAAAACAGTTTTATACATTTCTTCAGAAAAATTTACACAACAATATATAGATTCTGTAAAAGGAAATACACGAAATGATTTTATTCATTTCTATCAAATGATTGATGTATTGCTTATTGATGATGTGCAATTTTTATCTGGTAAAACTGGTACTCAAGATGTTTTCTTCCACATTTTCAATCATTTACATCAAAATGGGAAGCAGGTTATTTTAACTTCTGATAAGGCACCTGTTGATATGCAAGATATAGAACAACGTTTGCTATCACGTTTTAAATGGGGTTTATCTGCTGAATTACAAGTGCCTGACTATGAAACTAGAGTTTTAATTCTTCAAAACAAGTTGTATAGAGATGGTGTAGTAATGCCTGATGAAATTGTTGAATATATTGCAAAAAATATTAAATCTAATGTTCGTGAACTTGAAGGAGTGTTAATTTCTATGATTGCACAAGCTTCATTTAATAGAAAGGAATTTACATTGTCTTTAACTAAACAAATTGTAGATAAGTTTGTTAAAAACACGAAACGAGAAGTTTCTATAGATTACATTCAAAAAATAGTTTCAAATTATTTTGAATTAGATGTAATGACGCTACAATCTAAAACGCGTAAAAGACATATTGTTCAAGCGCGTCAATTGGCAATGTATTTTGCGAAAAGAATGACAAAAGCTTCATTGGCTAGTATTGGATCTCAAATAGGAAAAAGAGATCACGCAACAGTACTTCATGCTTGTAAAACTGTTGATAACTTGACAGAAACTGATAAGCAATTCAGAAAATATGTTGATGATATCACAAAAAAACTTACTTTTTAATAATAAGAATGACTAAAATACTAATGGTTTGTCTTGGTAATATTTGCCGTTCACCATTAGCAGAAGGGATATTAAAATCTAAAGTATTTAGTTTTAAAACATTTATAGATTCTGCTGGTACTGGTGCATACCACCTTGGCGAATTACCTGATAAACGTTCAATAGCTGTTGCCAATTCACACGATATTGATATTACTTCTCAGCGAGCAAGGAAATTTTCTGTAAAAGATTTTGACAAGTTTGATATTATTTATGTGATGGATAATGCTAATTATACAGATGTTGTTAAATTGGCTAGAAATGAGAAAGATGTATCTAAAGTAAAACTTATTTTGAATGAGGTTTTTCCGAATGAAAACTTAGATGTTCCTGATCCTTATAATGGTGGAGAATTCGGGTTTAGAAATGTTTATAAAATGTTAGATCAGGCCTGTGATGTAATTGCAAAAAGATTAAATCCAAATGAATAATTCAACAGGAATTTTATATTTAATTCCAACAACTTTGGGAGATAATGAACCTTTAGAAGTCCTTCCATTGTCTGTTAAAAAAGTAGTTGAAGAGCTTGATTGGTTTATTGTTGAAAATGAAAAATCTGCTCGAAGATTTATTAAAAGTATTGCTCCAGAAAAATCACAACCATCTCTAACTATTTTAAAAATCGATAAATATGCTGATCCGGTAGAGGTTAGGACGTATTTAGATGTTTGTTCTCAGGGTATTTCAATTGGGTTGCTTTCTGAAGCTGGGGTTCCTGCAATTGCTGATCCTGGTGCTGAAATTGTAAAATTAGCACATGAAAAAGGAATTAGAGTAATTCCATTAGTTGGACCATCTTCAATTATTTTAGCGATGATGGCATCTGGATTTAATGGTCAAAATTTTGCATTTAATGGTTATTTACCTATTGATTCTTCAGAAAGAAAAAGTGTAATTAAAGATTTAGAAAAATTATCTAAAGAAAAAAATCAATCTCAAATATTTATTGAAACACCTTTTAGAAATGAAAAAATGTTGACAGATCTAAAAACGACATTAAATTCAGCTACTAAACTTTGCGTTGCTTGTGATATTACCTTAAGAATGGAATACATAAAAACATTGACAATACAAGATTGGAAAAATGAAAATCCTGATTTACATAAAAGACCAACAATATTTATAATTCATAAAGAGTAAGAAAAGGCTAAAACAAATTTCAAGCTTTTTAAATTAAAATCATATCAATTTACAGAACAGGTTTTTTGGATGCTTCAATAAATGAAGTGTCATAACCAGAAAATTGTTTCAGGTAGTGTTGAACGGAAGAACCGTATGCGTCATTAAAACGCTCTTGACCTCCGCTTCTTAAGTATTTTTTTACATTTCCTGCTCCTGCTAAATGAGCTGCTGCAAGAATTCCAGATTCTGTAATTTCAATACCATTTATTTTTTTTCCAACGTTTCTCTGGATGTCTCTCATTAGAATCCACTTATTCAATGAGCAAAGTGCAATAAATGCCTCTTCTTGTAGTTCAGGAGATTCTAAAAATAGTTGTGTATTGTAAATATTAAATCTTTCTAATGTAGATTTTCCGAATTGATATTTCCCTAAATAGCCAAGTGTATTAACGGTACTGTATTTTCCTCGAGATTCTTTAAACCCCATTGCTTCTTTAAAGCCGTTAAATGATTTTCCGACAAATGGAATATTACTTTTGGTAAATGAAAAACTATCTTCTTCTGTAGGAACTGTGATTATTTTTTTAACTAAAAAAATATCTTTATTAAGTGATTCTTTATCTTTAGTGAAGCTTGAAATGATAACTCCCAAAAAAATCAAACTAAAAAATACGATTACTTTTTTCATAATTTAAAGGTTTTATGCCTTCTAAATTTCCGGGTGCAAATATAGTGTTTATATTTAAGTTACTATCAAATATACAAAAAGATTGAAATAATTAACAAATTGTTAACAAAATGGTACTTTTGTTAATAAAAGTAAAAAATACCAACTAACATTTTTTGATTAATATAAAAAATCTGAAATTACAGTATGAAACTTGAGAAATAATTTACCTATTTACACCTTGCTTATTAAGCCATGATTGGTATTTTGAAGCGTATATGTTATGTTGGGCTAAAGTTTTTGAAAATTCATGTGAGCCTATATTAGTAATACTGGCACACATATAATAGTAGTCATGAATTGCAGGATTTAAAACAGCGTCAATTGAAGAAATATCTGGCATTGCTATAAGACCTGGAGGTAGGCCATTATTTTTGTAAGTATTATAAGGTGAAATTATTTCTAAATCTTTTGAGAGCACTCTTTTGATGACCGTTTCACTTCCTAATTTCATTTTTAATGCATAAATAATAGTAGGATCTGCTTGTAAAGGCCAATTGTCTTTCAATCTATTCAAATACAATCTTGCTACCTGCGGTCTTTCACTCACTGTTGAAGTCTCTTTTTGAACAATAGATGCAAGTGTTAAAACCTCTACTTTAGTTAAGTTTAGTTTTTTTGCTTTTTCCAATCGAGATGCATTCCAAAATGCATTGTATTCATTTAGCATTTTTGTTCTAAATGTTTCTGCGGTTGTAGTCCAATAAAATTCATAAGTGTTTGGAATATACATTCCTAAAGCTGTATACTCATTAAAACCAGCTTCTTTAATAAAAGTTTTATCAGTAATACTATTTAATATTGTAATAGAATCAGGTTCAATTTGTTGTGCTATTCTTCCTGCAAGTTTTTCAAAAGTATCTTGATTGTTAAAGGATAATTTTACGGTTGATCTTTTTTTGCTTCTCAGTAGGTTAACTAATTCATTATTAGACATTCCAATAGTTATATGGTATTTCCCGGGCTTTACATTGCTTGTGTAATTTTTAAGTTTGGCAACCCAAGCAAAGGGCTTTGTTCTTTTTAAAAAAGGTCTAACTAAATTTTCAACGTCTTCAAAATCACTATTTGTTGGAATGTATAAAAAACCTTCTTTAACAGTATTTGGCTTATAAATTTTGCCATAAAAGTTATAACCTAATACGCCAATAATTATAAGTAATAAACTAAAAATAAGTAGAAATAGTTTTTTAAGATTCATTTGTGTTTTTTATTAATTGGAATAAAATTTCATCTTTAAAAGTTGAATTAAAATACATCCAATCTTTTTTTATTCCTACTTTTTTAAAATTTAATTTTTTAAATAGTTTGATGCTTTTTTTATTGTTTGAAGTGATATTAGCAAATAATTGGTGCACATTTAAATAGGTAAACGCATAATCAATTATTAATTCAAGGGCTTCATAGCCGTATCCTTTCGATTGATATTCTGAAAGAATTAAAATCCCAACTCCAACTCTTTTGTTTTGTGGATCAAAATTAAATAGGTCAATCATACCAATAGGTAGATTATGAGTATTGCAAATTACAAAACGGTATTGTTTCGCTTCATAAATATCTTGATGCGAATTTTCTATATATTTATGTAAAATATATTTAGAATAAGGGGTTTGTGTGTTGCTTATTTCCCAATAAGATTCATCATTTTCGGCTTTAAATAAAAACGCTAAATCTTCAGGCTCTAAAGCTCGTAAACTAATATTTTTTCCAATTAAAGTAGCCATTATATTATAATTTTGCCTTCATAAACAAATTGCGCTGCACCTTTTAAAAAGACATTTTTATAAATGTTACCAACTTTTTTAAATGAGACTTCTAATGTGCCACCTAAAACCTCTAAAGTAATAGATTCTAATGTTGTTTTGTTAGTTTTGTTTGCAGCAATAGCAACAGCTGTAACACCAGTACCACAAGCAAGTGTTTCATTTTCAACACCACGTTCGTAAGTTCTTACTTTAAATAAACTTTCTGATATTTGTTCTACAAAATTTACATTTGTTCCTTCTTTAAAATAAGGAGAACCATATCTAATTTTTGAACCTAATTCTTTAACATTAATGTTAGCGATGTCATCACAAAAATTGATATGATGTGGAGAACCGGTATTTAAAAACGAATGATTTTCAAAAACCTCAACTTTTTCAATATCAATCATTTGAAGACTAACAGTATCATTTTCAATAAATCCAAAATGTAAACCATCAACCGCCTCAAAAGTTGCTTTATCTTTAATAATACCCATTTTTTTTGCGAAGGCTAGAATGCATCTTCCTCCATTTCCACACATACTACCTTCATTTCCGTCTGCATTAAAATAAGCCATGGTGAAATCATTTTCTTCTGAAGGCTCTAATAGAATTAAACCGTCAGATCCAATACCAAAACGTCTATCACATAACTTATTAATTAATAAACCATCATTTTTAGGAAATGAAAGCGTTCTATTATCAATCATAATAAAATCGTTTCCGGTACCTTGATATTTATAAAAATGTATTTCCATGGATGCAAATGTAATAAAATCAATATGATTTTTTAAATGTAACTAATTTCAAATTATTCAAATGTTAAAATCAGTTAAAACAGCGTTAACAAAGCGTTAAAGGAAATTATGGTTACTAATAAAATGGTAATTTTGAGTTTTAATTTAAAAGGAATTTACAATGAAAAAAATAATTAGTATCATTTTGTTTTCAGCCATTGGTGGTGCAATTACATTAGGGTCATATATTTTATTTATCGAAAAACCATCAAATGGATTTGGTACTACAAATGAAACGAAACCTTCAATTATTTCTACAAATTATTCAAATGGGTTAGTTGCTTCAACTGAAAACACAGATTTCACGGTAGCTGCTGAAAAAACGTTAAATTCAGTTGTTCACGTTAAAAATACGTCTATTCAAACTATAAGAGATCCGTTTGCAGAATATTTTTATGGTCAAGGCAGTGGCACTAAACAATATTCTCAAATAGGAACGGGTAGTGGTGTTATTATTTCTTCAGATGGATATATAGTTACAAATAATCATGTTGTTAAAAACGCGACAGCTATTGAAGTAACTTTAAACAATAAAAAGGTATATAAAGCAGAATTGATAGGTACTGATGCTACAAATGATATTGCTTTACTTAAAATAGGCGAAAAGGATTTATCATACATAACTTTTGGAGATTCAAATAGTATAAAAGTTGGAGAATGGGTTTTGGCAGTTGGGAATCCTTACAATTTAACTTCAACAGTAACAGCAGGAATTGTAAGTGCAAAAGGAAGAGATTTGGATGGGAATAATAGCATTGATTCATTTATTCAAACAGATGCGGCTGTGAACCCAGGAAATAGTGGAGGTGCTTTGGTAAATACTAGAGGGGAATTAATAGGAATTAACACAGCAATATCTTCTATGACAGGATCTTTTGTGGGGTATTCTTTTGCTGTTCCTTCAAATATTGCTAAAAAAGTAATTGAAGATTTAATGGAATTCGGGAATGTTCAAAAAGCAATTTTAGGGGTTGAAGGTGGTGAATTAAATGGAAAAGTTGCAGAAAATTTAGATATAAATATATCGGAAGGATTTTATATTTCGAATGTGATAGAAAATTCTGGGGCAGCGAAGGCTGGGTTGAAGAAAAGTGATGTTATTGTTAAAGCTAACAATGTAAAAATAACATCGTATGCTGATTTAACAGGTTTTTTAAACAGCAAAAGACCAGGAGATATCGTTGAAGTTACTTTTATTAGAAAAGGCGAAGAAAAAATAGCTAAAGTAGCATTGATTAAAAATGAAGTCAACAAAGTTTCTTCTTTAGGTTTAGAGCTTAAAAATATGGATAAAAACGAGCTTAAAAAACTTAAAATTGAAAATGGGGTTAAAGTTTCAAATATTACCAATCAAGAATTGTTACGATATGGCGTTCAAAAAGGGTTTGTCATTACTGCAATCAATAATCGGAAAATATATACAGTTGATGAGGTTAATGATATTATTTCAAATAAATCTCAGGGTGAGGTTCTTAGGATTGAAATGTTAAATTTAAATGGAGAATTAGAGCGCTATATTTTTAAATAAATTTTCATAAATATCAATAAAAAAATCTTTCAATTAATGAAAGATTTTTTTTGTTTAAAACCCTTGCGAAAACGTTTGAAATTGGTACTTTTGTAAAATAAATAAACAATAATCAAACAACAAATTCCTTATGTCTTTTAACGAACTTTACGAAAAAGAACTTGCTTTTCAAGCTGATAGAAGAAGAGCAACGGTTGAATTCATTAGAATAATTAGTGATTTATGGTATGATGATACTGTAGAACTTATTTTATTCAGAAATCAATTAATTGACAGAAATGTTAGTGAAATACTTAATTTGGTTGAGTATGCAAGTGAATTTGTAGAAAAACCAATTTCGATTTTTGATGCAGTAGAAATTGCTCGTGAATTAAAAAATTTAAAACTTCCTCCTTCGAAAATTGACATTGGAAAGTTGGTTTATGAATATCATTTAGACCGTGACCAACATTTTATAAAAGATTTTGTTGAGGAAAAAATGTGTGATGCCAAAAATGTAACAAAAAATGAATCAAAAGACATTGTATTATATGGTTTTGGTCGTATAGGACGTTTATTAGCACGTGAATTAGTTGCAATTACAGGGAAAGGAAGTCAAATGCGTTTAAGAGCTATTGTAACGCGTGGAGAAATTACAGAATCTGTTTTAGAGAAAAGGGCTTCATTGTTAAGAAATGATTCAGTTCATGGAGATTTTCACGGAACAGTTAGGGCTGATTTTGATAAAAAAGCATTAATCATTAATGGAACAACAGTTCATGTTATTTCCGCTGATACTCCTGAAGAAATTGATTATACATCTTATGGAATTTTTGAGGCTCTTATAATTGATAATACAGGAGCATATAGAGATAAAGAGAGTCTGAGCAGACACTTAAAAGCCAAAGGCACATCTAAAGTATTATTAACAGCTCCGGGAAAAGGAGTTCCTAACATAGTTCATGGAGTAAATCATGAAGATTTCGACCCAAAAGAGGTTGATATTTTTTCAGCAGCCTCTTGCACCACAAATGCTATTACACCTATTTTAAAAGTAATTGAAGATAATTTTGGAGTAATTAATGGTCATTTAGAAACAATTCATGCATATACCAATGATCAAAATTTGGTAGATAATATGCATAAGAAATACAGAAGAGGTAGAGCAGCAGCATTAAATATGGTTATTACTGAAACAGGAGCTGGTGCTGCAGTTTCAAAGGCATTGCCTTCATTTATAGGAAAATTAACTTCAAATGCTATTCGTGTTCCAGTTCCCAATGGATCTTTAGCAATTTTAAATTTGCACTTGGAAAATGCTGCAAGCAAAGAAACCATAAATACTGTGATGAAAAAATACGCTTTGGAAGGTGATTTGGTTGAGCAAATTAAATACTCTTTAAGCAACGAATTGGTTTCATCTGATATAGTAGGAGAAGCGGCGCCAGCAATTTTTGATAGTAATGCAACTATATCTAGTAATAATGGAACAAATGTAGTTTTATATGTTTGGTATGATAATGAATATGGATATACTCACCAAGTAATTAGACTTGCAAAATATATTTCTCAAATCAGGAAATTTTATTATTTATAATAAAAAAAGCCGAAACAATTTGTTTCGGCTTTTTTTTGTGATATTAAATTAAGTGAATATAATTTGTGTTCTATCACCATCACATAATTCATAAAATTCACCAATAGTAATAATGTCTTTTACTTCATCAGATAAATCTTCTTTTTTCAGTTTAAACATATCAACAGCAAGTTTACAAGCGTAAATTGTGCCACCACCAGCAGTAATCATTTCTAAAAATTCATCTACAGGAGGCATTCCTAATTCATCCATTTGTTTTCGCATCATACCTGAAACAGCCGATTCAACACCTGGCAATCCGCCAAGCATTGTTGGGAAAGGAAGTCCACCAGGCATACGCATTGCAGGGTTTCCTGTAGTAGCAGTATGCAAGTGATTCATCGACTTTTTTGTGATTCCATCTAGGCCAAAAAAAGTAAAAAATACATTGGTTTCAATTCCTTCCATTACAGCACCATTAGCCATAACAAGCGATGCATAAACATCTTCTAAACTTCCTTTAGCACATATAAGACAAACTTTTTCTAATGGTTTTTTCTCTTTTATTTCCATTTTTTTTTACATTTTTAAAATTAAATACAACTTGTTGGTTTAGGGATTCCTGCGATTTTTGAAGAGAATTTCAAAGGTCCTTTAGGGAATAATTCATACAGCCCTTTAACATCAACAATACCCGATTTACCAACACTTCTTATAGTTAAAGCTTCTTTTGCGATTGTTTTTTCGCGTAAATAATTGATAAGTTCAAAGTGCTTTGGTGTTAATTCAATTCCTATTTCTTTTGCAATTTCTTTTGCAATTTCTTCGTTCCATTGAGTCATATCTTCAAGATAACCATCATCTGATACTTTTACTTGTACGCCTGCAATTGTTTTTTCGCTCATGATATTTATTATTTAAGATTATTATTTATTTATTTATTTATTTATTTATTTATTCGTTTTTTATTTGAATGTCTTTAGATACATTTTTCATAAAAGTCACACCATACCCAAGTGCCTTTTTCATCTCAGGACTGTTCATTTCTCTTATGACTCTCCAAACTGAATAAGATGGCACACTTTCAGTTTCCATACTGTTAAATGCTTTAATGGCATTTTGCATGGTACCAAGAACTTCTGGTTGTGTCATTTCTTTTACTACATTTAGAATAGAAACGATGCTATTTGCCAATTCTCTTAAATCATGTGAGCTAAAGCCTGTAACAATGTTATCTAGTATTGGTTTAAATTCTTTAAAGAAAGCGAAATACCCTTTTTGCTCGTACACATTCAATTCTTTAGTAAAGTCAATAATGACTTCATTAGCAATAGGGACAATCTCTTTACTTAAATCAACAGCCATTTCTAACGTATTCATTACCGTTTTAATATTCCCTATATTTCTTAAAAAGGTAACAGCTAAATCAGTTAGTTCTGAAGGATCAATTTCTATCTGTCTATTATCAAGTTCTTCAACAGTGGAATCATAGACATTTTTTCCAATGATACTCAAATCAGATACCAAATCCTCAATTACAACTGTATTTAATCTTTGTTGATTCACAAATTCAAGAATTAAATCTAATTTTTTATCGAGTGCATCTATTTGCGATTGTATATTTTTTTCTTCCATTACAAATTATTAATTAGATTAAATTCGTTTTTTTCCAGCCATTGACATATCTGCTTCAATAGGTAATTCTTTACCTTTAAGTAAAATATGCCAGTAAATCCATCTAAATAAAACTTTACCATAATGATTCATTTTTGTGTTTTTCAATAAACCAAAAGGTCCAATTCCTGGTAGTGGAAAAGTTCCTGGAAGAGGTTCAGTTTCATAATTGAAATCTATTAAAGCACCTTTACCATAACCAGTTTCAATATAACAATTTGCATGCCCATCAAATTTAGCAGGTAATGGTCTTCCTTCCATAGCGGCTAAAATATTTTCCATTAAAATTTCTCCTGCAAAGTGAGCAACAGAACCAGCTTTTGATGTAGGAATATTAGTGGCATCTCCAATTACAAAAATATTTTCAAATTGGTCGGATTGTAACGTGAATTTATTTGTTTTTACATAATTCATATCATCGCCTAAACCACTTCTTTTAATCATTTCAGAACCCATATTTACGGGTACAATTGTCAAAATATCAAAATGAATTTCTTGCTCATCATAAGAAACAATTTTTTTATTTTCGTTGTCGACATGCTCTAAATAGAAATCTGGAACAACTTTAATATTTTTTTCTTCAAGCAAATCACCCAACATTTTTGATGCTACGGGTTTGGTAAATGCACCAGACATTAGAGTGACATAAGTAATATTGACTTTATCTCTAATACCTCTTTCTTTAAAATAAGCTTCGGCTAAACACACAAATTCAATAGGTGCAACTGGACATTTGTAGGGTAACTCCGGGATACACATTACCAAATCACCACCTTTAAAATCTTTTAGTCTGTTGTGTAAGGCTAAAGCACCTTCAATGGTGTAAAAATCAAAAATATCTTTATACCACAATTTATCTTTTAATCCGGGTGTTAATGAAGGTTGTGTTTGTGTGCCTGTTGCAATAATTAAAAAGTCATAATTTAATATTTGACCTCCATCTAAAAAAACTTTATTTTCTTCACCAACAATTTTATCAATTGGACTAAATATTACATTTACTCCAGATGGGAAAAAATCATATTTTGGTTTAATAACATCGTGCTTTTTATAAATTCCGAAAGGAATAAACAAAAAACCTGGTTGATAATAATGAGTTTTGTGCTGATCAACAATTGTTATTTTCCATTCTTCTTTATCTAATTCTTTATACAATTTATTTAGAATCATTGTGCCAGCAGTTCCAGCACCTAGTATTAGTATATTTCTCATTGTTAGTTGTTTAATTTAATTATTAGTTTTTTTGTTACTTTATTTTATGTAAAGGTATCATAGTCATATAGGGAGTTATATGATAAATATCAGTTTAAAGTGTAACGAATGTTACACCAATACTACTAAAAATTGCTGTTTGTTGTAATGTAGATATAAATTAAAAATTTCAAAAAATATGATTACTTTTAGCCAAGAATTTAATGAATATGCCTAAAAATATTGAACTTAAAATAAAAAAGCTCAGAGAAGAATTAAATAAGCACAATTATAATTATTATGTGTTGGATAATGCTACAATTTCCGACTATGATTTTGATTTAAAATTGAAGGAACTGGAAAAATTGGAAGCTGATTATCCCGAGTTTTTCAATCCAAATTCACCAACTCAAAGGGTTGGAGGTGAAATCACCAAAAATTTCAACACTGTTCCTCACAAAAATAGAATGTATTCATTAGATAATTCCTATTCAAAAGAGGATATTTTAGATTGGGAAAAGCGAATTATAAAAATTTTAGGAACAGAAGAGATTGAATATGTTTGTGAATTAAAATATGATGGAGCATCCATTAATTTAAGTTACAGTAATGGTGTTTTACAAAGTGCAGTTACACGTGGAGATGGTTATAAGGGTGATGATGTAACCGCCAATATTAAAACCATACGCTCAATACCACTTCTATTAAGCGAAAATTCAATTGATAATTTTGAAATTCGTGGTGAAATTATTTTACCGCTCGAGGGGTTTCTTAAAATGAATGAAGATAGGATTGATATTGGTGAGGAACCCTATAGCAATCCAAGAAATACCGCAAGTGGAAGTTTAAAATTACAAGATAGTAGCGAAGTTGCCAAACGCCCATTAGATTGTTTGTTGTATCACGTAGTTTCCAGTAAAAATCAAAATAAAACGCATTTTGAATCTTTGGAAATGGCTCGAAAATTGGGCTTTAAAATACCAAATACTATCAAAATATGTTCAACTGTTAATGATGTGTTTAATTTTATTGATATCTGGGATACAAAGCGTTATCAACTTCCTTATGAAACGGATGGTGTTGTTATAAAAGTTAATGCTTTAGCACAACAAGACGAATTAGGTTACACGGCAAAATCTCCTCGATGGGCAATTGCCTATAAATTTAAAGCAGAGCAAGAAAGCACTATTTTAAGAGAAATTACCTATCAGGTTGGAAGAACAGGTGCCATAACACCAGTGGCAAATTTAGAGCCAGTTCAATTGGCTGGTACAGTTGTTAAAAGAGCGTCCTTACACAATGCCGATCAAGTGGAGAAGTTAGATATTAGAGTAGGGGATACCGTTTTTGTTGAAAAAGGAGGCGAAATTATACCAAAAATTGTTGGGGTAGATTTTACTAAAAGACCAAATGGTTCTGAACCAACAAAATATTGTACACATTGCCCAGATTGCAATACGGAATTAAAAAGAACAGAAGGTGATGCCAAACATTATTGCCCGAATGAATATGGTTGTCCAACTCAAATTACAGGTAGAATTCAGCATTTTATAAGCAGAAAAGCAATGAATATTGATGGGATTGGGGCTGAAACTATTGAGTTATTGTACAAAGAAGGTTTAATTCATAATTATTCAGATTTATATAATTTAAAGGAAGAACAAATTATTCCTTTGGAGCGAATGGCCGAAAAATCGGCTAAAAATATTATTTTTGGTATTGAAAAATCGAAGGAAATTCCTTTTGAAAAAGTGTTATTTGCATTGGGGATACGGTTTGTTGGCGAAACAGTAGCTAAAAAATTAGCAAAACATTTTAAGTCTATTGATACGATATTAAATGCCACTTTTGAAGAATTAATTACGGTAGATGAAATTGGAGATAAAATTGCGGAAAGTGTAGTTCGTTTTTCTAATAATTTATATAATATTCAGTTAATTGAGAAGTTAAAAGAAAGTGGAATTCAATTGCAAGTTTCAGAACAGGAATTTAAAAAATCTTCAGAAAAACTAAAGGGCAAAACATTTGTAGTAAGTGGAGTTTTCGAATATTTTGAGCGTAACGATTTAAAAAAATCTATTGAAGATAATGGCGGAAAAGTATCTAGCTCAATATCAAAAAACACATCCTTTTTAATTGCAGGCGAAAATATGGGGCCTGCTAAAAAAGCAAAGGCAGAAAGTTTAAATGTTTCTATAATTACAGAGAATGATTATTTAGAACTCTTAGAATAATTATTAGAAAACCATTATTATGAAAATTTAAGGAATAGGCATTAACAGATTATCAATAATAATTCTATTTCTTCTAATTTTAATTTTGTCTTCGCTTTCTAATTTTTTTAGCAATCTAGAAACCACCACACGAGACGTGTGAATATCATTGGCAATTTCTTGATGTGTAATTATTAAAATATTAGTTTGCATAACTTTAACTTTGTTTATTAAGTATTTTAGCAATCTTTCATCCAATTGCATAAATGCTAAACTATCAATTGCTTCAACCATTTCAATAAGTCTAATATGATAACTGTCTATAATAAAATGCCTCCAAGATTTATATTTAATTAACCATTCATCAATTTTTTCAACAGGAATAAAAATACCTTCAGTTTCTTTCTCGGCAACTCCTCGAAACATACTACTACTTCGATTGATACAATTCACAAAAGAAATGGCACAAGTATCACCTTTTTCTAAAAAGTATAAGGCAATTTCTTCACCATTTTGATCTTCTCTGATTATTTTTATGGCGCCATCTAAAATTAAAGGCACATGGGTCATTTTGTCTCCAATATCAATTAGCATTTCCCCTTCATAGATAATGCGATGCATTCCTATCTCAACGATTTCATCAATAAGTTCTTTTTCAAAAATATGAGTGAAATAATCATTTAATTTTTCGCGAATTATAATTTTATTGGTACTCATAATTTTTTTTTAAAATGTTGATATATACCAAAAATACGAAACGGCGAAATGTAAATAGATGATATCTATCAGTTTAGAGCAATTTATTATTCGAATATAAATTAGAATTTTAATTCACGAGGTGATGATATTACAATATTAATGATAGTTATTTTTTAAAATAAAAAAAATTAAGCAAAAATTGTAACTTGCCCGACTGGAATTAATAAATTTATAATGAATAAAATTAAAGTTACCTTTTTTGTATTTGTATTTGCATCAATTTTAGATGTTGTTGGAATTACTTTTTCAATGCCAATACTTGTCTATATTTTTAAACCATTAATCATATTTTCACTATTATTTTTATATGTATTTTCTTTACCCAAAAGGCTTAAGTGGTATGTATTTGCTTTAGAACTTAGTTTTTTTGGCGATGTTTTTTTAATGTTTTCAGGAGAGTTATTTTTTATTTTTGGATTAATTTCATTTTTAATAGCGCACCTTTTGTTTATAAAAATTGTAATTGGAAGAATTAAAGAATTCAATTTTTTAAAAGTAATTTGTTCAACAATACCATTTTTAATTGTATTTATTCTATTGATTTTTACCCTAAAAGATTCACTTCAAGAAATGCTTTGGCCTGTTGTAATATATGGTTCAACTATAACAATATTTGGAATTGTTTCACTTGTTAATTTTTTGGAATCTAAATCAACTAAATCATTACTCATGTTAATTGGTGCTATTGTCTTTATGATTTCAGATTCAATTTTGGCCATCAATAAATTTCATACTCAAGAACATTTATTTGAAGTTAGTATTATGGTAACCTATATTTTAGCTCAGTATTTAATTTTTCGTTCAATGGTTTTAGAAACTGAAAAGGATTGATTAAATTTTAGTTCCAAAGAAAGGAATTTTTTTTGATGGCCCCATAAAATAGTGATACCTGATATTAAAATAAAGATTGCCACATAAAACAAAGTTCCGCCATCACTATTAATTTCAATACCAAGTTTCGTTAAATGTATTAATATAGCTCCACTAATTATTCCAATAGTTAATAAAGCACCTGCCCAAATGGTTTTTGGAATTTTTTAAATGAGTTATTAATAAAAAATTTATTTTGAAAAAACCTCATTATGTTGTTCTTGAACTCTAATAAAAGTTGTTCTTTTTGTCAGTTCTTTTAACCTGCTTGCACCAACATAAGTGCAAGTAGATCTTAAGCCACCCAAAATATCATGAACAGTATTTTCAACAGCGCCTCTGTAAGGAATTTGTACTGTCTTTCCTTCTGAAGCTCTGTAATAAGCAATTCCACCAACGTGTTTGTTCATAGCAGTTTCAGAACTCATTCCATAAAATTGTTTGTATTTCTCACCATCAATTTCAATAATTTTTCCACCACTTTCTGTATGACCCGCTAACATTCCGCCCAACATCACAAAATCGGCTCCTCCTCCAAAAGCTTTTGCAACATCACCAGGTATTTTGCATCCACCATCAGAAACAATTTGTCCGCCTAAACCGTGTGCGGCATCTGCACATTCAATGATTGCAGAAAGCTGAGGATAACCAACTCCTGTTTTAACCCGTGTTGTACACACCGATCCTGGTCCAATACCAACCTTAATAATATCAGCACCTGCCAATAATAATTCTTCAACCATTTCACCAGTAACAACATTACCAGCCATTATCACTTTGTTTGGATATTGGTCTCGGGTTTTTTTTACAAAATTTACAAAATGTTCAGAATACCCATTGGCAACATCTATACAAATAAATTTTAATTGTGGACTTTGATCAATAATTGCAGCTAGTTTTTTAGAATCTGCAGCACTTGTACCAGTACTTACAGCAATATAATTTGTTAAATGTTCTTCTGAGGAATTCATAAAAGCACCCCATTCTTTTAAAGAATAATGTTTATGAATTGCTGTAAATAATTTATGATTTGCTAACGCATTAGCCATTTCAAAGGTACCAACAGTATCCATATTTGCAGCCATAATTGGAACACCATTCCATTTGTAATTACTATGCATAAAAGTAAAATCTCTCTCTAATGAAACATGTGCTCTTGAACTTAATGTTGAACGTTTTGGACGAATCATGACATCTGTAAATCCTAATTTTATATCGGTTTCTATACGCATTTTTTAATGTTGTTTTTATACTATGATACTTTTTCCTTTACTTGCAATATTTTTATTACTGTCGAAATAAAAATCGATTCGACCTACACTTATTCCATAACAACCAACTTGATTTACCAAAACATTTTCTCCAATACTATTTTTTGTAATAGTCGGTTTTGGTAAAAAAGTGTGTGTATGGCCTCCAATAATTAAATCTATATTTTTTGTTTTTGATGCGAGTTCTAAATCCCCAATTTTATTTTCTTCTTGTTTATAATGATATCCTAAATGAGATAAACAAATAATTAAATCGCACTTTTCATTTTCTTTTAAGATACTGCTCATGTCTTGAGCAATTTCAATAGGATTTAAATACTGAGTTTCTTTATAATTTTTTGGATCAACTAAGCCCTGTAATTCAATTCCGATTCCAAAAACTCCAATTTTAATTCCGTCTTTCACAAAAATTTTATACGGTTTAACATGGGTGTATAAAACGGTATTTTTAAAATTGTAATTGGCAGACAAAAATTGAAAATTAGCATGAGGTAATTGCGCATATAAACCATCTATACCATTGTCGAAATCGTGATTTCCAATAGTTGCAGCATCATATTTCAAGATACTCATTAATTTAAATTCCAATTCACCACCATAAAAATTAAAGTATGGCGTTCCCTGAAAAATATCACCGGCATCTAATAATAATGTATGAGGGTTTTCCTTTCGAATATTCTCAATTAAAGTAGCGCGTCTTGCAACACCACCCTGATTAGGGTTTTTTGGATCATTGCTTGGAAACGGATCAATATGACTATGCACATCATTTGTGTGTAAAATGGTGATGTGTTTATGAGTGTTTGTAGCAAATGATTCTAGCGAAAAACCACCTAAAGTTAAAAAAGCAGTAGCGGCAGTTGATTTTTGTATAAAACTTCTTCTTTCCATCTTATTAATTTTCTTTTCTAAATCTTCCGTCTAACGTAACTCTAATGGTATCTGTTTCTTTAAAATAATCTATAATAGCATTTCTAACTTTATAATCAAGTTTGTATACGTTTACAGGATTTTTAAAGAAATTCATATTGTCGCCACCATTTTGCAAATAATCAGAAGTTAATACAAAATATGTTTTTGAATTGTCTATTGGTTTATTGTTTATTTTTAAATCATATCCACTTTCAGTAATTACTAAATTAATTTGTTTGGAAAGCGGATGCGCTTTATTTTCAATAATTAAATAATTTATCAGTCCATTTATTTTTTCTGAAGTAAGTTCAACAACCACTAAACTGTTTTCAAAAGGCATCAAATTAAATGCATTTTCATTCGTGATATTACCTTTTGAAATCCCGGCTCTGATGCCACCATAATTAAACATGACAAAATCAATATTTTTCCCGGTTCTTGATTGAAATACTGGGTTTGCTCTTTCATAACTCAAATCTGCCATTAAATTTCCTAGTGAGCTTTCAAGTTTCGCATCAGTTCTATTTAACTCTTTTGGGGTGTAACTAATAACCGTATTCATTTCTTTTTCAACCTTTTCTCTATATGGTTTGATGATGCTTTCAATAGCTTGAGTTGATGAAATTGTATCTGTAATAGGCACTTGTTTTCCCTCAATTTTTACAATTTGTTGAGGTAAATTTTTACAGCTAAAAAGACCAATAATTATAAAAAAGAAAATAATAAATTTTTTCATTGCTGAAATACTAATGATTTTAATTAATTTTGCCATTCAACGGTAAATATAGATGATTTTTACAGGATTTAAACGAAAAAGTAATCAAATATTTTTTAACAAAAGAGCTTCTGATTTACTCGAAAATTCTAAAAAAGAATATTCGGGGAAAGTAAAAAAAGTACTTGTTTTGTTAGATACTATTTTTGAAAAAAGCAAGATTCAACAGGCTTTGTTAGATATGTTTAAAAATACAGAAAGTGATATTGAGTTTGTTGTTATTCAGCCAAGAATAAAAAAGAATCAAGAATCAGAAAATATAATTACTCCCAAAGATTTTGGATGGTATGGTAAAATTAATTCTGAAAAATTAAAAAGCATTTTAACAATAAAATACGATTTGTTAATTAATTACAGTAAAGTTGATAATGTTTACCATAAGCTATTATTATTGCATTGTGATGAGGTTTTTACTGTTGGATTTAAACATTATGTTGACAATCGTTTTTATGATTTAATCATAAACTGTGAACCAACAGATTTGACTATGTTTAATGCTGAGATAAAAAAATATTTGACTATTTTAAATAAAATAGAATAAAACTTATTTTAGTTTCATTCTGTAATTAATAAATAACAAAATTTAACAAATGAAAGAATTGGTTGGTACTGGAGTTGCATTAGTAACACCTTTTAAAGAAGATAAGTCGGTAGATTTTGAAGCTCTAAAAAGGTTGGTTAACTTTCAAATAGAAAATGGGATAAACTATTTGGTTGTATTAGGTACAACTGGTGAACCAGCTACCCTAACATTTGAAGAAAAGGAAAAAGTTAAAGCAACTATTATTGAAACCAATAATGGAAGATTGCCGTTGGTTTTAGGAATAGGAGGTAATAACACAGCAGCAGTTGTAAATGACGTTAAAACGATAGATTTATCTGCATTTACTGCAATACTCTCCGTTTCACCTTATTATAACAAGCCAACCCAAGAAGGGTTTTATCAGCATTTTAAAGCAATTGCAGAAGCAAGCTCTAAACCAATAATTGTTTATAATGTACCAGGTAGAACTGGCAAAAATGTTGAGCCTTCAACTATTATTAGATTGGCAAATGATTTTAAAAATATTGTAGCCATTAAAGAAGCGGCGGGTGATATTGTACAGGCTATGCGTTTAATTCAGCAAAAGCCTTCAGGTTTTATGGTAATTTCTGGTGATGATATGATTGCCCTTCCTATAGTTTTAGCCGGTGGTTCAGGGGTTATTTCAGTAATTGGTCAGGGTTTACCTAAAGATTTTTCAGAAATGATACATGAAGGTTTAAATGGAAATGTGCTAAAAGCTAACAAACTTCATTATAAAGTAATGAATAGTATCGATTATATTTTTGAAGAAGGAAATCCAGCTGGAATTAAAGCATTATTGAAGAAATTAAATATTTGTTCAGAAAATGTTCGTTTACCTTTAGTGAAAGCTTCTAATGATTTACAACAAAAAATAGATACCTTTGTAGCCAATTATTAGTTCAATATTAAAATTTCAAAATTATGTTATCAGAAAAAATGCAATCAGCTTTAAATAAGCAAGTTAGAATTGAAGCAGAATCATCACAAATATATTTAGCTATGGCTTCTTGGGCAGAACAAAAAGGTTTAGCAGGTGTTGCACAATTTATGTATGGACAATCTGATGAAGAAAGAATGCACATGCTTAAATTGTTTAAATATATAAATGAAAGGGGTGGTCATGCAAAAGTTTCTGAATTAAGCGCACCGTCTTTAGAATTTGGTTCTATAAAAAATATGTTTGAAACATTGTTTAAACATGAGGTTTTTGTTTCTCAAAGTATTAATGAATTGGTTCATATTTCTTTAGAAGATAAAGATTACGCAACACATAACTTTTTACAATGGTATGTTGCAGAGCAAATTGAAGAAGAAGCTCAAGCAAGAACGATTTTAGATAAAATCAATTTAATTGGTGATGATAAAGGTGGTTTGTATTTGTTTGACAATGACATTAAACAACTTACAGTTATAAGTTCTGCTGCACCAGTAGCTTAATAATTAACAAACAATTAAGATTGTAAAGCAACATTTATGCTAAAACCAAGTTATTTTTGTGGTTTATTGAAGTATAAAAAATCATTTTAATAATCCATAATTAATAACTAATTTTGCCAAATGCAAAAAAATAGAATTTATATTTTCATTTTATTGATCGCTATGGGTGTTTCATCTTGTAGTGAATATCAAAAAGTATTGAATAAAGGTACTGTTGAAAAACAATATATGATGGCTACACAGATGTATGAAGCTCAAAAATACAATAAAGCCATACAAATGTTTGAGAAGATTACACCTGCCTATAAAGGGAAGCCACAAATGGAGCGTATTCAATATATGGTTTCACAAGCACATTATAACACGAAACAATACAGCCTAGCAGCTTATTATTTTGATAAGTTTGTAAAGAGCTATCCTAAAAGTTCAAAAGTTGAAGAAGCTGCATATTTATCAGCATATAGTTATTATTTAGCATCTCCTATATTTAGTCTTGACCAAAAAGACACAAAAGAAGCAATTACAGCTTTGCAAAATTTTATTTATAAATATCCTGATTCTGATAAAGTACCAGAAGCAAATAAAAATATAAAGGAACTTACCTATAAATTAGAAAAAAAATCATTTGAAATTGCCAAACAATATTATCACACAAAAGATTATATTGCTGCTATTGTAGCATTTGATAATTTATTGGCTGAATATTTGGGAACTTCATTTAAAGAGGAGGCCATGTATTATAAATTCAAATCCGCTTACGATTTGGGTATTAATAGTTACTTTACAAAAAAGGAAATTAGGTTAAACGATGCTATTAAATCTCATCAAAGGTTTAAAAAAAGTTTTCCTAATTCTGAATATTTAAAAGAAACGCAAGAACTAGAACAAAATTTAACGAAAGAATTAAATTCTTTAACGGCATTAAAAACACAAACTAATGGATCATAAAAACTCAAAAGCACCGAATACAACTGTTACTTACGACAAAAATAAAATTGAAACTTCAGAAACTAATATTTATGAAGCTATCACAATTATTGCAAAAAGAGCTCAACAAATCAATATTGATTTAAAAGATGAACTAATTGAAAAATTAGAAGAATTTGCTACGTATACTGATAGTTTAGATGAAGTTTTTGAAAATAAAGAACAAATTGAAGTTTCTAAATTTTATGAAAAACTACCAAAAGCAACAGCTATTGCTATTGATGAATGGTTAGAAGGTAAAATTTATCATAGAACTCCAGAAGAACCACAAAAATAGATGTCAATTTTAAGCAGTAAAAATATACTTTTAGGCGTTACCGCCGGTATTGCTGCTTATAAAACAGCTCATTTAGTACGACTTTTTGTTAAAGCTGGTGCAAATGTTAAAGTAGTAATGACACCAGCTGCTAAAGACTTTGTTACACAACTTACACTTTCAACACTTTCTAAAAATCCAGTTTACACTACTTTTTTTGAAAAAGGAGAAAATGAAACTGAAGAATGGAACAGTCATGTAGAATTAGGTCTTTGGGCCGATTATATGGTAATTGCTCCAGCTACTGCAAATACGTTGTCAAAAATGGCAAATGGTGTTTGTGATAACTTATTATTAGCCACTTATTTGTCAGCTAAAAGCAAGGTGTATTTTGCACCTGCAATGGATTTAGATATGTATCAACACCCAACAACTAAGCAAAGTATAGAAAAATTACAAAGTTTTGGGAATGTATTTATTCCACCTTCAAGCGGTGAACTTGCAAGTGGTTTGGTTGGTGAAGGTCGTATGGAAGAACCTGAAAACATACTGTCATTTATAGAAAATGATATCGTAGAAGGTTTACCACTATTTAATAAAAAAGTTTTAATTACTGCAGGACCAACCTATGAAGCAATTGATCCAGTTAGATATATAGGAAATCATTCTTCAGGAAAAATGGGTTTCGAATTGGCAAAAACAGCAGCTAATTTAGGGGCTCAAGTTTATTTAATTACAGGTCCTTCAAATGAATCGGTTTCACATGCATTCGTTAAAAGAATTAATGTTGTAACAGCCGAAGAAATGTATAATGAAGTTCATAAATTGTATACTTCTGTAGATATTGCAATACTTTCAGCAGCAGTAGCAGATTATAAACCAAAGGTTGTTGCTTCAAATAAAATTAAAAAATCTACAGAGAGCATTACTATTGAACTAATAAAAACACATGATATTTTAGCCTCATTAGGAACCATAAAAACACATCAATTTTTAGTTGGGTTTGCATTGGAAACTACGAATGAAATTGAGAATGCTACTTTAAAATTGAAGAAGAAAAATTTAGATTTAATTGTCTTAAATTCACTTCAAGATAAAGGAGCTGGATTTAAAAGTGAAACAAATAAAGTAACAATTATTGATAAATTCGAAAAAAATTCAGAATTTAGTCTAAAATCTAAAGCAGAAGTTGCTAAAGATATCTTTAATGAAATTTTGAACAGAATTTATGTATAAAACACTTCAATTATTTTTCATCCTTATTGTTGCAGTTCAATTAAATGCTCAGGAATTGAATTGTACTATAACAGTAAATGCGGATAAAATTCCAGGCTCAAATAAACAAATATTCAAAACTTTAGAAAATTCGTTAAATGAATTTGTGAACCAAAAACGATGGACAAATGCTAGTTATAAAGCACAAGAACGTATAGGTTGTAACCTAACATTAACTATTTTGGAACAAATTGGTGATGATTTTAAAGGTCATATCCAAATTCAATCTTCCAGACCTGTTTATAATTCAACGTATTTAACACCTGTTTTTAATTTTAAAGACGACAATTTTTCTTTTCGATATACTGAATTTGAAACTTTAATATTTAATGAAAACTCATTTGAATCTAATTTAGTTTCTGTAGTTTCTTTTTACGTTTATACCATTTTAGGAATGGATGCAGATACTTTTGAAATAAACGGAGGAACACCTTTTTATACAAAATCTCAAGATATTCTTGTACAGGCGCAGCAAAGTGGTTATGTAGGATGGAATCAAAACGATGGAAATAGTACACGTTTCACGTTGATAGACAATCTTTTATCACCAACGTATAGTTTATTTCGTTCTTCTATGTATAATTATCATTTGAAAGGTTTAGATGCAATGAGTAAAGATAATTTAGGTGCAAAATTAAATATTTCTGAAGCTATTGTAGATTTAAAAGCTATCTATGATTCACGACCAAGTGCATTTTTATTACGTGTATTTATGGATTCAAAAGTAAATGAAATTGTGAATATTTTTTCCGACGGACCAAGGTTTAATACATCTAAATTAAAAGAAGACCTACTAAAAATTTCGCCTATAAACGCTTCCAAGTGGAATGAAATAAAGTAATTTCTTAAAAATATACAACAAGAATGCTTACAAATCTTTCCATAAAAAATTATGCTTTAATAGAAAGTTTAACTGTAAATTTTAAAGATAATTTATCAATAATTACTGGTGAAACGGGTGCAGGGAAATCCATTTTATTAGGAGCACTTGGTCTGGTTTTAGGGAAAAGGGCAGATTCTTCTACCTTAAAATACGCTACAGATAAATGCATTATTGAAGGTCAGTTTCGTATTTCAAATTATCAACTAGAATCTTTTTTTGAAGAAAATGAGCTAGATTTTGAAATTGAAACTATCATTAGACGAGAGATTTTACCTAACGGTAAATCGAGAGCATTTATAAATGATACTCCAACCACACTTCAAGTTTTGCAACAATTAAGTGAGAAACTAATTGATGTGCATTCTCAACATCAAACGCTAGAATTATCTGATACTTCTTTTCAATTTCAAATTATTGATGCGCTTGCAAAGAATTTCGCTAAAATTGAATCCTATAAAAGAGGTCTAAAATTATACAACCAACTTACCAAAGAATTAAATGACCTTAAAAAAAATCAAGTTTTAGCTAAGGAACAATATGAATACAATTTGTTTTTATACGAAGAATTATCAAAAGCAAACTTTAAAGAAGATGAACAAGAGATTATTGAACAATCTTTGGATAAACTTAATAACATTGAAGAAATTAAATTAAATCTGGCTGAAGCAAAATCAATTTCTTTTAATGAAGAGGTGGGTTTGCAATCGTTATTACTTGCTGTTTCAAGTAATTTACATAAAATTGCTGCCTTTTCAGATGAATATAAAGAATTGTATGATAGAATTTTAAGTGTTAAAATTGAGTTTGATGATATTGCGAATGAAATTGAAAATTTAGAAGAAAATGTAAATTTTGATGCTTCGGAATTAGAAAATTTAAATGATAGATTACAGTTAATTTATAATTTACAAAAAAAGCATTCGGTTAATACCATTTCAGATTTATTAACCATTCAAGAAAAACTTTCAGTTAAGGTTGATGAAGTAGTAAATTCATCTGCAATTATTTCAAAAAAAGAAAGTGAAGTTAAAAGTGTTGCTGAGAAAATAGATGTTCTAGCAAAATCGATATTCGTAGAAAGAGAGAAAGCAATTCCAATCCTAATTCAAAAGTTAGAAACTATTTTGGCCAATTTAGGTATGGAAAACACCCGATTTAGGTTTACTTTAAAACATTCGAATCAGTATTTTATGAATGGAAAAGATGAATTACACCTTTTAATTTCAGCGAATAAAGGCGCAAATTTTGGAGAATTAAAAAAAATAGCTTCAGGAGGTGAATTATCTCGAATTATGTTAGCTGTTAAAGCAATTCTTTCAGAATATTCTAAATTGCCAACCATTATTTTTGATGAAATTGACACAGGAGTTTCGGGTGATGTTTCTCAAAAAATGGCTGAGATTATGCAACAAATGAGTGTGAATATGCAAGTTATTACAATTACTCATTTACCTCAAATTGCAGCGAAAGGACAACAACATTACAAAGTTTACAAACAAGATATAGATAATAACATTATAACACAGTTAAAAGAATTAACTGAAGGCGAAAGAATTGAGGAAATCGCTGAAATGTTAGGAGGTAAAGAAATTTCAAAAACTGCAATTGAACACGCAAAGCAGTTATTAAATTAAGAAATTGCTATATTTGCAGCCTAAATCAAAAATCAAATTAAAACAAATACAATTATGTATAATTTACTTAAAGGGAAAAAAGGAATTATTTTAGGAGCATTAGATTCAAAATCAATCGCTTGGAAAGTTGCAGAAAGAGCTCATGAAGAAGGTGCTACATTTGTTTTATCAAATGCGCCAGTTGCATTACGACTAGGAACGATTGCAGAATTAGCTGAAAAAACAGGTTCGGAAGTTATTGCTGCAGATGCAACATCAATTATGGATCTTGAAGATTTGGTTGATGGTGCGATGAAAATATTAGGAGGAAAAATTGATTTTGTGTTGCATTCAATTGGTATGTCAGTAAATGTGCGTAGAGGAAATCACTATACACACCAAGATTATAATTTTACAAAAACAGGATTTGATGTTTCTGCATTATCTTTTCATAGATTGATGAGTGTATTGTACCAAAGAGATGCAATGAATGAATGGGGAAGTGTTGTGGCATTAAGCTATATGGCAGCACAGCGTGTTTTTCCAGATTATAATGATATGGCTGATAATAAAGCATATTTAGAATCGGTTGCTCGTAGTTTTGGATATTTCTTTGGAAGAGATAAAAAAGTACGTGTGAATACCATTTCTCAATCTCCAACTCCAACTACTGCTGGAAGTGGCGTAAAAGGTTTTGATGGATTTATTGCTTATGCCGAAAAAATGTCTCCACTTGGAAATGCAACAGCTTTAGAATGTGCAGATTATACAATAAGTTTATTTTCAGATTTGACTAAAAAAGTTACACTTCAAAACTTATTTCATGATGGAGGTTTCTCTAACATGGGCGTAAGTACTGCTATTATGGATGATTTTATGAAAGATTTTAAACCAGAAACAGTAGAAGTTATTGAAGAGCCTAAAAAAGCGAAAAAATAATATTTTTAATAATAACTTTTAAAAAGCGATGATTTTAAAATCATCGCTTTTTTTTATATATAATTAATTTTTTTATTAAATAGAAGAAGTATGAGTATTATCATGGTTTGAGTGAATTAATTACTTTAATTTTAAAAACTTAAAATAATACAATATTATACTATGAGACCACTTAAAATTATAGTACTAGCTAAGCAGGTGCCAGACACCAGACATGTTGGTCAGGATGCTATGAAGCCCGATGGTACTGTTAATAGAGGAAAACTTGCAACCGTATTTAATCCAGATGATTTGCATGCGTTGGAACTGGCTTTAAATATTAAAGATAGAGTTCCAGGAACAGAAATCACAATTTTAACAATGGGACCTCAAAAAGCCGCTGATATAATTAGAGAAGGTTATTACCGCGGAGTTGATTATGGTGTTATGATTTCCGATAGAAGATTTGGAGGTGCAGATACTTTAGCAACGAGTTATACACTTGTAAAAGGAATTCAAAAACTAGCACCTTACGATTTAATACTAGGTGGAAGACAAGCAATTGATGGAGATACAGCTCAAGTTGGACCCCAGTGTGCGGATAAATTGAATATTCCACAAGTAACGTATGTTGAAGAAATTATTGAAATCAATGAGGATAAAATTATTGCCAGAAGACGTTTAGAAAAAGGTATTGAAATTGTTTCTTCACCGTTTCCATGTTTAATGACTGTTCACGGATCTTCACCTAAATGTAGGTCAAGACATGCTAAAAAAGTAATGCAATATAAATATGCAAGAACGAAAACAGAATTAAGATCAGCCGATGAATTAATTTTATCATTACACGAGAAAAGACCTTATTTAACAATACCAGAATGGAGTGTTGAAGATATTAGTGCAGAGATGGAAAAAATTGGATTGTCAGGTTCTCCAACAAAAGTTAAAAGTGTTGAGAGTATTGTTTTAACGGCAAATGAAGCTAAAATGTTAAGCGATTCTGATGTGGATATTGAAATGATGATTAAAGAATTAATAGAACATCATACCATTGGGTAATTTATAAAAACTTTAAAAGTATTAATTATGAAAAGTGTAATGGTATATTGTGAAGTCGAAAATCAAAAAGTAGCCGACATAAGCCTTGAGTTGTTATCTGCTGGAAAGCGTTTAGCTGAAAAATTAGGTTGCCCTTTGGAAGCTATGATTTTTGGTGCAGATTTAAGCGGAATAGAACTTCAAATAGCTCCTTATGGAGTAGATAAATTATTTGTAGGAAACAGTTTGAGGTTGGAACCTTACAGAACCCTTCCTCACGCTGCGTTGGCTTCAAATATTTTAAAAGAAGAAGATCCTCAAATAGTATTATTTGGAGCAACTTCTATCGGTAGAGATTTGGCTCCTAGATTGGCTTCAAAATTAAATTGTGGGTTAACAGCTGATTGTACAATTTTAGATATTGGAGATCATTTTGTAAAACAGGAAAAAAAAGAATACAAAGATTTATTGTATGCAATTCGTCCAGCTTTTGGAGGAAGTATTATGGCAAATATTATCAATTGGGATATGCATCCTCAAATGGCAACAGTGCGTGAAGGGGTAATGAAAAAAGAAATTTTTGATGAACATTATAGTACTGAGGTTGTTGAGGTTGATATACATTCAATTTTGAAGGATGAAGATTTCGTTGTAAAAATAATTGAAAGGCACATTAAAAAGTCAGGTGTAAATTTAAAAGATGCGCCTATTATTGTTTCTGGAGGTTATGGAGTAGGTTCAAAAGAAAACTTTCAGCATTTAATTGAGTTGGCAAAATTATTAGGTGGCGAAGTTGGGGGCTCAAGAGCTGCTGTAGATGCTGGATTTATTGATCACGATCGTCAAATTGGTCAAACAGGTACAACGGTTCGTCCTAAATTATATATTGCTGCCGGAATTTCAGGTGCAATTCAGCATACAGCTGGAATGCAAGACGCATCTATGATTATTTCAATTAATAACGATCCAGATGCGCCCATCAACAAATTAGCAGATTATGTAATTCATGGAGATGTAGGAGTTGTTGTGCCTAAAATGATAAAATATTACAAAGAGAACGCAAAATAAAGAATAATTAAAATAATTGAGTTTTGTTGAATGTTTATAAATTCAACAACAAAACTCATCAAATAAAAAAGTATAAAATGGATAATTTTTTCAAAGATACTCCAGATTTTAAATTTCATTTGGAACATCCAATTGTTCAAAAAATTGTAAAATTAAAAGAACGAAATTTTGAGGAATCAGAACACTACGATTATGCCCCTTTAAATCATGAAGATGCTTTAGATACCTACGAAAAAATATTAGAAATTGTTGGTGAGATATGTGCGGAAACCATTGCTGTGAATGCGCAAGGTGTTGATATTGAAGGGCCTCATATAGAAAATAATGAGGTGGTTTACGCAAAAGGAACCACCGCAGATTATAAAGCATTATATGACGCTGGTTTAATTGGGATGTCGTTACCTAGAAAATATGGTGGGTTAAACTTCCCTTTACTTCCGTATGTTATGGCTGCAGAAATGGTTGCCAGAGCTGATGCCGGATTTGCAAATATTTGGGGATTGCAAGATTGTGCCGAAACCATTTATGAATTCGGATCCGAAGAACAAAAAGATAAATACTTACCTAGATTCAATCGTGATGGTGTAACAGCGGCAATGGTATTGACAGAGCCAGATGCAGGTTCGGATTTACAATCGGTGAAATTAAAAGCTACTTTTAATCAAGAAAAAAATACGTGGATATTAAATGGTGTTAAACGTTTTATTACTAACGGTGATGCAGATTTATGTTTGGTATTAGCACGTTCAGAAGAAAATACATTAGATGCAAGAGGATTATCCATGTTTATTTATGATCGTACCAATCATGCTGTTGAAGTTCGACATTTAGAAAAAAAATTAGGAATAAAAGGTTCACCAACATGCGAATTGGTTTTTAAAAATGCACCAGCAGAATTGGTTGGAAAAGAACGTTTTGGATTGATAAAATATGTAATGGCATTGATGAATTCTGCTCGTTTGGGAGTTGGAGCACAATCTGTAGGAATAGCTGATGCAGCTTATAGGGAGGCTTTAAAATATGCAGAAGAAAGAGCTCAATTTGGAAAATTTATTGTGAAATTTCCAGCGGTTTATGAAATGCTTACGAATATGAAAGTTCGATTAGACGCCTTACGTTCATTACTATATGAAACAACCAGATTTGTTGATATTTTTAAAGTGTATGAAGAAGTTTTAAGAGATGGAACCTTAGAAAGTGAGGAAAGAAACGAGATGAAGAACTATTCAAAACTGGCAAATGTGTTTACACCACTGATTAAATTAATTGCAAGTGAGGAGTGTAATAGAATGGCTTACGACTCTTTACAAATTCACGGTGGAACTGGTTTTATGAAAGATTTTCCTATAGAACGAATTTACAGAGATGCAAGAATTACTTCTATCTATGAAGGAACTACGCAGTTGCAAGCTGTTGCTGCAATAAAAGGAGTTACAACAGGTGTTTTCTTGGAGCAAATAAAACACTATGAAAGTGAAGTTTTAGGTGAAAATAATTCCATAAAAGAAAAACTTCAAAAAATGACAGCTAATTTTGAATTAGCTAGTAAAAAAGTGATAGAGACTAATAATACCGAATATTTAGATTTTCATGCAAGACGATTAGTTGAAATGGCGGGAAATATAATTATGGGATATTTATTGGTTGTGAACAGCCAACGTGATGAGAAGTTTAAAAAATCTGCTAAGTTGTTTGTGAATTTAGTGAGTTCAGAAAATAATGAAAAGTTCGATTATATTGATAATTTTGAAATTGAGAACCTAGAACTTTACAAAGCGACAGGTGAAGAAATTTTAAAAGCGGCTGAAGAGTTAGAAGAAGCTTAAATAAATAATAGTATTTGATTTACAAACCTACTTTGAATTTTTTGAAGTAGGTTTTTTTGATGACATAATAAAAAATTATCGCCTACTTTATATTAAAAACATTAATTTTGAATTTGTAAAATAATACATGCGTGGAGTTAAAATTTTCTATAATTATTCCAGTTTATAACAGGCCTCAAGAAATTGAAGAATTGTTAGCGAGTTTAACAAAACAAACCTATTCAAAAAGCTTTGAGGTGATTGTGGTTGAAGATGGCTCAGAAAACAGTTCAAAAAATATAATTGAAAATTATTCAGATAAATTAACTTTAAAATATTTCGTCAAAGAAAATAGTGGAGCAGGAGCAAGTCGAAATTTTGGAATGCAACAAGCAAAAGGAAATTACTTCATTATTTTTGATTCAGATTGTATAATACCTGAAAATTATTTGGTTGAAGTTGAAAAAGCACTTCAAGAAAATTTTACCGATGCATATGGTGGGGCAGATGCTGCTCATGAATCTTTTACTGTAATTCAAAAAGCTATTAATTATAGTATGACATCTTTTTTAACTACCGGTGGAATTAGAGGAAGTAAAAAAGCAGTAGATAAATTTCAACCACGAAGTTTTAATTTTGGAATTTCAAAAAAAGCGTTTGAAGTTACTCATGGTTTTAGTTTGTTGAAAATAGGGGAAGACATAGATTTGACTTTTAGACTTTGGAAAAATAATTTTGAAACTCAGTTTATAGAAAATGCCTTTGTATATCATAAAAGAAGATCAACATTTCAGCAATTTTTTAAACAAACTTTTGCTTTCGGAAAAGGGAGGCCGCAATTAAATAAAAGGTATCCAAACACAGCAAAAATTACGTATTGGTTTCCAACATTGTTTATACTGTCGTTTTTTATTTCAATACTTTTTTTGCTAATTGGAGTTAAGTTATTTGCATTATTATTTGCCTTTTATTTTTTAATATTGTTTATAGATTCATTACAAAAAAGCAAAAGTATTCTAGTAGCAACAACAAGCATTGTCACAACATTTATACAATTTTTGGGCTACGGTTTGGGGTTTTTAAAAGGAATAATTTTTAAAAAAAATTAGTTTTCTGGTTTTAACGGAATAATTTCTATAAAATAATAGACAATAGCTGCAACAGTTCCTCCAAAAATTAAAATAAGTGTCCACATTATTTTTTTGTTAGTGTCGTATTCAGATTTATTATTGGTGTGAACGATGTAATAAATTTTTATTCCTAAACTTATAACAGCTGCAATAATAATTAAAACAATAAATCCGAAAATTGAAGAGATAAATTCTAGAGGAAATTCACCACCGTTACGTTCTAATTCAATAATGTGATCAAAAAATACGGTAAAAAATAAACACAAAAAAAGGATTACAAAAACCAAGGGTAAAAAGGTAAAGATTCCAAGCCAAAATTTTGTTGAAGATTTCATAATGAAGAATTTTTAAGATTTGTTCTTAAAATTACAAAATTATTAAATAAAAAAAGGTTGAATTTACTCAACCTTTTTTTTACCTTTTTTTATTTTAATGGTAAGTTCATTCTTTTCTTTATCTAAATCCATAAAAATAGAATCGCCTTCAGTAAGTTTAGAATTCACAATTTCTTCAGCCAAAGAGTCTTCAATATATTTTTGAATAGCTCTTTTTAGGGGTCTGGCACCATATTGTTTATCGAAACCTTTATCAGCTATATAATCTTTTGCTTCTTCAGTTAAACTAAGTTTATAGCCAATATCTTCAATACGTTTTATTAGTTTTATTAATTCAATATCAATTATTGAATGAATGTCTTCACGTTCTAAAGCATTAAAAATAACAACATCATCAATTCTATTCAAGAACTCAGGTGCGAATGATTTTTTTAAGGCATTCTCAATAACACTTTTAGCATTTGAATCTGCTTGTGCTGTTTTAGATGCCGTTCCAAATCCTACACCTGCACCAAAATCTTTTAATTGACGAGAGCCAATATTGGAAGTCATGATAATAATGGTATTTCTAAAATCTATTCTTCTACCCAAGCTATCTGTGATATGACCATCATCTAATATTTGAAGTAACATATTAAATACATCAGGATGCGCTTTTTCAATTTCATCTAATAGTACAACAGCATAAGGTTTACGTCTAATTTTTTCTGTTAGTTGTCCACCTTCTTCATAGCCAACATATCCAGGAGGTGCACCAATCAATCTAGAAATAGCAAACTTTTCCATGTATTCGCTCATATCAATTCTAACCAATGCATCTTCACTATCAAATAATTCGGTAGCTAAAACTTTTGCAAGCTGTGTTTTACCAACACCAGTTTGACCCAAAAATATAAACGAACCAATTGGTTTATTTGGATCTTTAAGCCCAACTCTGTTGCGCTGAATAGCCTTAACAACCTTAGAAACAGCCTCGTCTTGCCCAATAACTTTACCTCTGATAAGATTTGGTAAATCGTGTAAACGTTTACTTTCAGCTTCTGCAACCCTATTTACTGGAATTCCGGTCATCATAGAAACGACTTCAGCTACATTGTCTTCAGTAACAGTTTCACGATTTAATTTTGTTGATTCATCCCATTTTTTTTGTTCAGTTTGAAGTAAACTTTCTGTTCGTTTTTCATCGTCACGTAAACGTGCAGCTTCTTCATATTTTTGACCATTTACGGCTGCGGTTTTAAGCTCTTTTATTTTTTCTAATTGAGATTCAAGTTCAAGAATCTCTTTGGGTACTACTATATTGATAATATGAATTCTTGAACCAGACTCATCCAAAGCGTCAATAGCTTTATCGGGTAAAAAACGATCTGTCATGTATCTATTCGTTAATTTTACACAAGCATCAATGGCATCATCAGTATAATTAACATTGTGATGTTCTTCATATTTATCTTTAATATTGTGTAGAATTTCAATCGTTTCTTCAACTGAAGTTGGTTCAATAATTACCTTTTGAAATCTGCGTTCTAATGCACCATCTTTTTCAATATTTGTTCTAAATTCATCTAAAGTTGTAGCGCCAATACATTGAATTTCACCACGAGCCAATGCTGGCTTCAACATATTTGAAGCATCCAAAGAACCTGTTGCTCCTCCTGCACCAACGATGGTATGAATTTCATCAATAAATAAAATAATATCGTCATTTTTCTCCAATTCATTCATTAATGCTTTCATACGTTCCTCAAACTGACCACGATATTTTGTACCGGCAACCAGACTCGCTAAATCTAATGAAACTACTCTTTTATTGAAAAGTATTCGAGAAACTTTACGTTGAATAATGCGTAAAGCCAAACCTTCTGCGATGGCAGATTTACCAACGCCAGGTTCACCAATTAACATTGGGTTATTTTTTTTTCTTCGACTTAAAATTTGTGAAACCCGCTCAATTTCTTTTTTTCTTCCAACAACAGGATCTAATTTTCCTTCTTCAGCCAAACGAGTTAAGTCGCGCCCAAAATTATCTAAAACAGGCGTTTTTGATTTTTTTTGTGGAGTTTTACCTTCATTAGACTGTTCAAAAGGATTCGATTTTGGTGAATCAAAATCATCATCAGATGGGTTTTCTGCTTTTGGTAAATCTATTTCTTCATCAAAATATAGTTGCTTAAATTCTATTTTCACATCGTCATAACTTGCGCCAAAATTGTTTAATAATTTAGTTGTTGGGTCATTTTCATTACGTAAAATACACAATAGTAAATGTGCGGTATTTACAGATTCACTTTGGTACAATTTTGCTTCTAAAAAAGTTGTTTTAAGCGCTTTTTCGGCTTGCTTTGTTAAATGCAAACTTTTCTTGTCATTCATAAAAACAGTAGTTGGGTTTGCAGGGCTTAAAACTTCTATTTTTTTTCTTAAATGATCAAGGTTTATTTCTAATGAATTTAAGATGTCAATTGCCTTCCCTTCGCCTTTTCTTAACAAGCCCAACATTAAGTGTTCAGTTCCAATAAAATCATGTCCTAAACGCAAGGCTTCTTCTTTACTATATGCTATTACATCTTTAACTTTTGGTGAAAAATTATCGTCCATTATTTTATCTTTTATGGTAAATTTAACTGATTTTTTTCATTTTTTTATACAAATATGGCACCACTTTTAATTAAGTTATTTTAATATAGAATTTTATAGCATAAAAATTACTGAAAATCAGCGAGTTAAACCTAGGAGATGGGATGTCATTTTGTTGATAAATTTTATAAAAACATTGCCATAAATTAGTTGTAAAAAAGTGAAATATTGTATATTGCTTTGTTAAAATTATGAACTAAAATAAATTAAAAAATATATGTCTGACGGAGAAAAACTGATACCAATTAATATTGAAGAAGAAATGAAATCAGCTTACATTGACTATTCAATGTCGGTGATAGTTTCAAGGGCTTTACCAGATGTGCGAGATGGTTTAAAACCAGTACATAGGAGAGTATTATTTGGAATGCATGAGTTAGGAATTAAGGCTACAGGATCTTATAAAAAATCAGCAAGAATTGTTGGGGAAGTATTAGGTAAATATCACCCACACGGAGATACATCTGTTTATGACGCCATGGTACGTATGGCGCAAGAATGGAGTGTGCGTTATATGATGGTTGATGGGCAAGGTAACTTTGGTTCGGTTGATGGAGATAGTCCAGCAGCAATGCGTTATACAGAGGTGAGAATGCAAAAAATTTCTGAAGAAATGCTTGCGGATATTGAAAAGGATACCGTCGATCACAAATTAAACTTTGATGATACGTTAAATGAACCAACAGTTTTACCAACTCGTATACCAACTTTATTGGTAAATGGGGCTTCAGGAATTGCTGTGGGTATGGCTACCAACATGGCACCTCACAATTTAACAGAAGTTATAAATGGAACCTTAGCTTATATTGAGAATAGAGAAATTGAAATTTCTGAGTTAATGCAATATATTAAAGCTCCTGATTTTCCAACTGGAGGGATTATTTATGGCTATGATGGTGTAAAAGAAGCTTTTGAAACAGGTAGAGGTAGAATTGTAATGCGTGCAAAAGCGATTATTGAAGAAGTTCAAGGTCGTGAATGTATTATTGTTACGGAAATTCCTTATCAAGTGAATAAGGCAGATATGATTAAAAAAACTGCGGATTTAGTTAACGAAAAGAAATTAGAAGGAATTTCGAATATTCGTGATGAATCTGACAGAAATGGAATGCGAATAGTTTATGTATTAAAACGCGATGCAATTCCAAACATAGTTTTAAATAAATTATACAAATATACCGGACTTCAAACCTCATTTAGTGTAAACAATATTGCATTAGTTAATGGGCGTCCTCAACAATTAAACTTAAAACAGTTAATACATTATTTTGTTGAACATAGACATGAAGTTGTAATTAGAAGAACTGAATTTGAACTTAAAAAAGCAGAGGCAAGAGCTCACATTTTAGAAGGATTAATTATAGCAAGTGATAATATTGATGAAGTAATCAAAATTATTAGAGCATCTGCAAACGCAGATGAAGCAAGAGAAAGTTTAATGGTTCGCTTCGAATTATCTGAAATTCAAGCAAGGGCTATTGTTGAAATGAGATTACGTCAATTAACTGGTTTAGAGCAAGATAAGCTTAGAGCTGAATATGACGAAATTATCAAATTGATAGCAGATTTAAAAGATATTTTAGGTAACGAATCAAGACGTTTTGAAATTATTAAAGAAGAACTTACTGCTGTAAGAGATAAATATGGAGATGATCGTAGATCTGTTATAGAATATGCTGGTGGTGATTTATCGATTGAAGATATGATTCCAAATTC